>ENA-ORCU01000568-ORCU01000568.1-marine-metagenome-genome-assembly--contig:-NODE-568-length-13295-cov-2.434937_pt1 | contig 13295 bp, 6 predicted proteins | sample MGYA00248631_ERZ508512 | MGnify/ENA primary metagenome ERZ508512 (study PRJEB26183, sample SAMN06268844) | marine metagenome | isolation source: Tt an P1 anaerobic enrichment on pine from sediment taken...
ACGCCGGGGGTGGCTACCCAACCTTCGAAACCGGAACCGGCATAGACAAAGGCCGAATCGTAGATGAAGGCGGCGGTGGGGTCGATGTCGTAGTTTGTGTTGCGCAGCATGCCGTAGCCGTTATGGGTGGTGTCGTTGAACCCGTCGAAATAGATGTTGCCCCAGGTCGGTGCGAGGTCGGTGGTGATGGACAGGGTGAGACCGCCTGAGTCAGAGCCGAAGGCATAGTAGTCAGTGCCGTCGCCGAGGAGCCACTCCATGCCTTCGAAGATGGTGGCGACATTGACGCGGCTGTTATCTTTGTCGAATTCATTGAGATAGGAGTCGTACTGGCTGTCCGTGATCCCGTCCCAGGTGCGATCGATGGTCTTTACCGTTTCATCGGTGGTTGCCGTATGCATGTATTCGTAGTAGGTGGCGGTTTCGCTGTAGGAATAAGTCCAATCTAAATCGGTCGGTGTGGAGCCGAACTCCACGATGATGGACCCCGCGCCGCTGGTCTTATTGGTCTTTAAGGGGGAGATGGTATAGGTGTACTCCCACAGACCGCTTTCCAGGTGGTCGACGGTCCAGGTCAGATCGGCCGAGATGGCGTTGATCCCGATCATGCCGGGATCGATGCTGTAATCCGGGTTGACCTGGTTGGCAATCAGCGTGCCGCTCATGCTGGCCAGGGCGCTGCTTGCGCCCAGAGTCAGGAGCATGCAGCAAAAGACTGCTATTTTTTTCATTGTTAATCTCCTTGTCAGGACTGTTCTCGAATTAAAAAGGGCTGCGATTCAACTTTGATTGAGGCCTCACCCGTCAGAGGCTTCTGCAGAGCCGGGCAGGTTGTCAATTATTCCCTGAATAAATGAGACGGGTGGGTCAACTTCGGTTTTGTCGCGAGGTGTCGACACATGGCTCAGGAATTCCCAATTAGTGGTGATGTGCCGGGCCATGGTCCAATTGGATATCGAATGATCTATCACCACCTTTCTTTTTGATTTGTGCTTCCCGGCGGCAACAATTGCAGGAAAACGACAGGCCGGGAAAGCCGGTTGATCGATTTGCATTCAAATATCGAAACGCACCTCTGCACCGCCGAAGATAAAGCGGCCCGGGCGTGGCACGCCATAACTCTGCTCGTAATTCTCGTCGAAAAGGTTGTCCGCCCCGACGTAGATGGTGAGGCGGTCCTTCCACAGGCGCTGGCTTAACTTGAGGTTGACCACGCAATAATCCTTCATCTTGGCCTTCTCTTTGATCGGCACATTCCCTTTGGTGTAGACGTAGGAGTTTGCGACCCAATTCACGGAGACAAAGGGAGTAAGGCCAAAATCGAAATCGTATTTGCCGCTAAAAGTGAACTTGTCCTGCGGCACGTACTGTAATTCGTCCATGCCGGACCCGGAGCAGTCCTTGGAATGCAGGTAGGTATAGCTGGCCCTCATCACCAGTTTTTCCCAGAGTGCGGTGTCGAGGGAGGCTTGCGCGCCCGTGAACTTAAAGAGAGAGTAGTTTATATTGATTGAGAGGTCTTCCTCTCTCTGGTCTTTAGCGATAAAGTCATGGGCTTCGCTGTAGAAGCCCTCGAGCTTGAGCAGGGTCTGCGTCCAGAGTCGCTGCTCGATCCCTGCCTGATAGTGATAGACGATCTCAGGATCCAGGTAGGGGTTGTTGGAGTCCTTCTGATAGAGCTGGCTCAAGGACGGGAAGCGAATGTTGCGTTGATAGGCTGCTTTAAGGCGCGTTCGGTCGAACAGGTCAAAATGTGCGCTGGCCGAGATGCTGTAGTCGTCGGGGGAGGCTTCATCTCTTACCTGCCAGTGATGCGCATAACCGATAGCGATGCCGAGGCGGTATAGGGGGTAGAACTCGTACTCTACAGCCGCGGAGTAAATCTGGAGGTCTTCATGGCTGGAAACGGGGTAGAGGAGATAGGGGGGGCTTCCGGTGCCTTTTGCCTCCACGGCTCCCCCTTCGCCGCCGGGTTTAACCTGTCCCTTGTCCCGCCAGGTGTCCCACTCCGCGGACAGGCCCAAGGTGACCATGCCAGCCGCACCGAAATCGAATTTGGGTTTTAGGGAGGCGCCGCGGGTGATGCCGGTGTTTCGCAACTTGTAGGAACCGAGAACATAAGGGTCATCGATGGAATCGTAATCCTCGTCGTCGTACTGAACGTTGTCCTGGTCCATGCGGTTGTAGAACATTACGGTCCGCAGGTTAAAGAGGTTGGTCGGGGTGTAATCAGCGGCAAGTTGCACAGTGTACCCCTCATACCATTCCACGCGCCCATAGCGCGGCGCCGGGGCATAGGGATCGTAGGTACCGCCGGTAATAGTGCGCTGGATAGCGCTAAGCGGTTTGCCATAACTGCCTTGTACCCAGCTTCCGGTCAGGGCCACATACAGATCCTCGGTAGGGCCAATTCCCAGGTTTACAAAAACGTTATTTCGCTCGTTGTCGCTGTTCTTGCGATAACCTTCCCCCTCTTCAAGAGTGGCATCGAAGTCATCGGAAAATGGCCATTCGTCCCGCTTGTAGGCACTGCCGCTGGCATAAAAATCGATCATTCCCGCGCCGCCGGATATGCTCGCCTTTGCCAGGTAGGGCTGACCGTCACCAGCCTCGTAACCGGCTTTGCAACGCAGCCCCAGTTGACCTTTTTTGGTAATGATGTTGATGACTCCACCAAGTCCTCCTTGCCCGTAGAGAACGGAACTGGCGCCCGAGGTTACCTTGATCTTGGCGATCTGCTCTACGGGAATCAGCGATGGGTCGAACTGTTGGTCATAGCTGGAGTTCATGGGGATTCCATCGACCAAAAGAAGCACATGGCGGCTTTTGAAGCCGCGAATGTTGACTCGCGGCACCCCTTCATTTCCCACTCGAACATCAACCTCTGAGAGCAGGTTCAGGGCTTCGTCAAGGGTTCTGGCGCTGGAGTTTTTCAGGTCCTCCGCGGTGATTTCACTGACGATCTGACCAGCTTCAATTCCAGGCATGCGACCGTCAACGACAATCTCGCTGAGGCTGAAGATGTCTTCTCCTTGGTCCTCCAGAGTGCCGATGGCCAAAAGTTGAACCGGCGAGCAGAAAAAAAACACTACTGCACTAAATAAAACGACTTTCCTAAATTTCATTACTGCTCAATCTCAGTTTGTTAATAGGAGCGGAGGAACGTTTCCGTACGACAGGCTTTCTGGGTAACTCATTAAAATTTGCGGTGGCCGCTGCGCAGATGTAGGCTTTTGCGCGGGGCTGAAAAGGTGAAGCCGTGTACGGATTAAGAGAGGGGATTCCTTTTTTTCATTGCAGGGACAGTGAAGAGGGCACTGTCAACCAACTAACATCATTGTAAAATTAAGACAGTTATATACCTAAGTAAATTACGGTGCAACTTTTTTTTACGAGCACTGTCAATTTTTCGACCATGGGTTACAAAAAAATAATTCAGCAAGATTAACAAAGTTCCATGGCAAACCATTCCTCTGTCTAAACGCAAAAAAACAGGCTTGTTGATAAAGATCCCAATGGTTTAGTATGGCGCTATTTATTTCGAAACATAACCATCCCGTCGAATTCGGTATGGGTCAATTCCTAATTTAATTGAGGGTCTCAAGTTGGTTTGTTGAGGAAGGGAGTGCGTAGGGTGAGAATTTCAATCCGCAGGTTTACCTTTGCTGTTTTGTTGGTCATCGGCTGTTTGCAGCTGTCTGCTTGCGGTGGCGGAAGCGGTGACGATGACGTCTTCCGTTATGACCCAGGACTGCCTGGCAAGGTTACAGGACTTCAGGCGGATTCCGGTGTGACTATGGTTACTTTGAGTTGGACTCCGCAATGGGCGTCCTCATCTTACAGGGTTTATTACGTTTCCAGTCTTGAAAGTGATGTGGTTACGAAAGAAAACAGCACGGTAATCGATGTGGTGGGGCGTACCTCGCAGGTTATCGAAGGCCTGACTAACGACGTTAAATACTATTTTGCGGTAACAGCCCGCAACCCCAATGGGGAAGGTGAAATGTCGGCGCAGATAGCCTGCACGCCGGGGCCCTTTACTGATGCCGACCTGGTGGATACTTGGTACTTTCACACTTTGGTGAGCGGGGCAGGAGCCCGGTGGGAGAAAGGTACGCTGGAGATTGAGGATGGTATCGTCTCCATTTCTTTCTTTGAAGATAGCTCGGGAGATACCAGTCTGCCCCTAGATTTTGGCGCCTCCTTAAGCGGCGAAGGCGTTCTGAATGTGACCGATTTCGGAGCGGGGGATTGGCACGACTTTCATGGCACCATGAGTTCGTCCAAGAATCTGATAGTGGCCACCTATTCCCCCGATCCAGATTCCAGTGCGCTCTGCATTTTTCAGCGCAAGGCACCGGACCTCGACTCCGATGGAAACCCTTACTACAACCTGGATGATTTTACCGGCATGGGGGACAGGCCTTTGGGAGACGGCCCGACCCGTTTTACTTATCATCAACTCTATAGCGGTGCCAGCACGGAATGGGAGTATTGTAACGGCAAGGTTGGAAAGAAAGGTGTAGGCACATGGCTTGACACCATCCCTGCCCCTGGCGAAGATACCGCCGTTTTGCCCTACAAGGGCAGTACCTATTGGGACTATTCAACCCCCACTTTCAAGACAAGTGGTCGTGGGGAGGTGGTTCTTGGTGAAGATTGGTCAAGCAAGGCAACTGCTTACGGTATCGACGGTACCGGTTTGTTAACAGAATATTGGGGCTATGACATTTTCAGTGACCCTGTGGATATACCGAATTTCAATGATCTGGTGCCGCTTAAAGCACATGACACGGTCTTTACCGGCCGCATGACCCGCGAAAAGACAATGGTCATTGGTGTTCATACCCGCACCGACGCCAGTGGGGCAAATCCCCAATATTTTATGAGGATCATACAGCTCTGCTTCAAGCCCGTCGATATGAGCATTCCTGAGCCGGATATCAACGACCTGATCGGAGATTATAAGTTCCACAAAATTGCCGCGGCCACGCCAGATAGTGCCACCCCCGGCGAAGCCTCCTGGTCTTATGGAGCCTTGAGTATAGAGAAAGAGGGTGATACAGGCGTTGCCACATTTAGTGACTATGTGGACAACGATGGCAATACGGTCTACCCCGTGAGTCTCGAGTACCCTGATAACACCCTCACCTTCTCTTATTACGATGACAGAGACATTAATGCGATCAAGCCCATATATCCGGACTTTGCCAATTACACTACCTCGGTAGTACAGGAAACCAATAACCCGCATTATTATTCCGGTGTCGATGCGATCCGCGATTATAAGTTTTGGCAATTCGATGTCGACAATCCAGCCGCTTGGCTGCCAATGCGCATCAGTACCCGTTATTACAATGAGCATGCGACCATGTCGTTAAATCGTGATGTGCTGGTCATGACGCGCACCGATGCTCTTGGCTACACCATGATGGTCGGTGTGAAATAGATCGGATAGGCCGCCCGTTTAAGAGGCCAGGGAAACAGATGAAGGACCGTTGCGCCTATGGTGTAACTGCCCTTTTTATGTAATTGCCGTTCGATGACCGCTCTTGCGTTGAAGGATTTGCCGTATAGGAGGGGAGTCGCATGTCTCTGGTGACAGTGAAAAAAATTACATATTACCAGTTGCATGTTTCCGGAAATCGAGAACCCCAATGATTTCGGTTAAAAAAATGGCGATACATTTATTTGCATCTATCCTCAGGGACGTAATCTCGGGTTGGTTTTATTAAAATCTGTTTCAATAAGGGCATTATTTACTTTTCTTTGCGCTATGTAGTTGGTAATATCGCGCAGGTTTGCTGCCTTGTTGCCCGGAAGCGGCTGGAGGTTGTAAGGAGACGGTCCACAGGAGTATCCGGACCGTTTCCTGTGTTTGCCAGTGGCCAGATTGTTTTCAATGTCTGATGCTTTGTCCGAACTGGAAAGGCAATAGATGTTGCTTTTTGGTCAAGCAGGAAATATGCAATGTTTGTGAAATTGAACTGGAAGGTTTTTGCTCCCTGGGGGGGCTACGGAGTTTTGCTGGCGCTGCTCTATCGCGACGCGCTGCAGCATTTGCTGTCCCGCTGGAACAACCAAGACTTCAACTACTGTTACCTGGTGCCGCTGGTGGTGGCCTTTCTGCTCTGGGATCGTCGCGAGGAGCTGCGGCGGGTGCCGCTGAAGGTTTCCTGGTGGGGACTTCTGGCACTGCTGCCCGGGCTGGGACTTTTCTGGCTAGGCGAGCTGGGCGGTGAGTTCTTCACCCTGTTCATCTCCCTGTGGCTAGTGGCGGTTGGACTGCTGTGGCTACATTTCGGCGGCGTCCTTCTGCTATCGGTGCGCTTCCCTCTGCTGTTGAGCCTGGCGCTGTTCCCGCCGCCCAACCTGATCAGATCCAACCTGTCGCTCCAGCTCAAGTTGCTCTCCTCTTACCTGGGCGTCTCGCTCATGCGCTGGTCGGGCATGTCGGCCTACCGGGAAGGCAATGTCATCGATATTGGCTTTACCAGGCTGCAGGTTGTCGATGCCTGCAGCGGTTTGCGCTACCTCTTTCCAATCATTATTCTCGGCCTGATCCTGGCCTATTTTTTTCGCGGTTCCTGGTGGAAGAAGACGCTGTTAGTGTTGACCTCCATCCCCCTGGTGGTTTTCGCCAACGGCTTGCGCATAGCCGCCACCGGTTATCTCTACCAGTTCTGGGGGGCGGCGGTGGCTGAGGGGTTTTTCCACGATTTCGCCGGCTGGTTCACCTTCATGTTCGCCTTCGCAGTGTTGGTGCCGGAAATGTGGCTGCTCAGGCGACTGGGGACATCGCAGGCAGATAAGCCCGCACCGAAGTTGCCATTGGTGTCCGGCGCTCAGAGCGAGACTGGCCGCGGAGCGCAATCGGTGGCCGCGGCGATGGCGCTGTTGCTGGTCACCCTGGCCGGCGCCCAGGGCATCGATTTCCGCGAGAAGATACCGGTTAAGCAGCCCCTCGCAGATTTTCCGCTACAGATCGGTTCCTGGCAGGGGACGCGCGATGTTCTCGAGCAGCCCTTTGTCGACGCTCTGGATTTCGCCGACTACCTGCTCATCGACTACCGTAATCCGCAGGGGCACTCCGTCAACCTGTACATCGCCTACTACGACAGCCAGCGCAAGGGGGAATCGATCCATTCCCCTTCGTCCTGCCTGCCCGGCGCGGGCTGGGTGTTCAACACCTCAGGACTGGTCAGCGTGCCCCTTGGCGAGGGTAAGGAACGGCAGGCGACAGTCAACCGCGCTTTTATTCAGCGCGGCGACGTGAAGCAGCTGACCTATTACTGGTTCCCGCAGCGCGGGAGGATCGTTACCGGTGCCCTGGAGATGAAGCTGTGGACCTTCTGGGATGCTCTGACCCGCCAGCGTACCGACGGCTCACTGGTACGCCTGGTCACCCTGATCGGTCGCGACGAATCGGTAGAGGAGGCCGACCGGCGCCTGCAGGAGATGACGCGGCGGCTCGGTCCGCTACTCGCTCAGTACCTGCCGGGAAAAGACGGATAAATGCAGCTGTAAGTGATGAGCAGTAAGTTACAAAATTCCAGACTTAAAGCTTACAGCTTGAAGCTTATGGCCTAAACCTGAGTGCCGGTGCATGATTCTTTTTGCCGCTCTATTGATATCGCTGTTCATTACCCTGACCCTGGTGCCGATTTTACGTGCTCTGGCGTTGAGGTGGCGGCTGGTTGATTTGCCCAACGAGCGAAAGGTCCACGAACAGCCGATTCCTCGTATCGGCGGGGTGGCTATGGCCATCGGGGTGCTGGTGCCGGTGCTGTTGTGGATGCCCACCACCACCTTGCTGATTCCGCTGGTAACGGCCTCTGGGCTGGTAGTGGCCTGCGGTTTTCTCGACGACCTGCGGGAGCTTGGTTCAGGTGCCAAATTCGCCGCGCAGATCATTGCGGCCTCGATTGTGATCATTTGGGGCGGGGTCCAGATTCGATCCCTGGGCAGTCTGCTCCCGGAAGGTGCGATGCTGCCGCCGGTGGTGGCAATACCGCTCACCCTGGTGACTATCGTTGGTGTGACCAATGCCTTCAACCTTGCGGACGGTCTCGATGGCCTTGCGGGGGGCATCTCCCTGCTTATTTTCATGGGCCTTACCTATCTCGGCCTGCAGTCGGGTCATCTGGAGGTGGCCCTGGTGGCCGCCTGCGTGTGCGGAGCGATCTTCGGTTTTTTGCGTTTCAACACCCATCCGGCGTCCATTTTCATGGGTGATGCCGGCAGCCAGTTGCTCGGTTTTCTGGCGGTGGTGTTGTCCCTGGTAGTGAGTCAGCAGCCGCCCTACAGCCCCTTGCTGCCGTTGCTGCTGCTCGGTTTGCCGGTTTTCGATACCCTGCGGGTGATGAGCGAGCGGCTGGTGCGGGGCCAATCGCCTTTTCGAGCCGACCGCAACCATCTTCATCACAAACTGCTGGCCATGGGATTCTACCATGCCGAAGCGGTGGCCGTTATTTACCTGATTCAGGCGCCGTTGACCCTGGCTGCCTGCCTCTTGCGGTTTTACGGCGATGGTGTGCTGCTGTCGAGTTTTCTCGGTTTCAGCGGCACCTCACTGCTTTTACTGCGGGGGGCGGTAGTAGGGGAAAGGCGTTTTCCCTGGCGGCGTTACCTGGAACAGCCGCTGCGCGGTTTGCGCACCCGTTTTCGGAGTTCCAGCCTGCCGATCCGCTGCGCCTTCGCCGGATTGAAAGGTATTTTACTGCTGCTCGGGTTGCAGCTGGTGGTTGCACCTCACGGCGTGCCGGCCTGGCTCGGCTGGTTCGTGTTGACCATGGGAGGCTTGACCCTGGCCGGTCTGTTGCTGCCGGCAGCGGTCAACAATTGGCTGTTGCGCTGCGGGGTCTACCTGACGGTGCCGTTCCTGGCCTATTTTGGCCAGACTCAGATGGCCGTCGGGACGCCTGCGGCGCTGCAGCGATTGGGGCACTTCGGCTACCTGACGCTGGGGTTGGCGGTGCTGCTGGTGGTCAAGCTGACTCGCCGCAGCGGTTACCGGGGCACGCCCCTCGATCTGTTGATCCTGCTGATCATCCTGGTTGTTCCACTGTGGTCTGGGCTCACCGCGGAGCGGGCTCTGCTGATGGTGGTGGCGGCCAAGACCGTTGCCCTGTTCTTCAGTTACGAGGTGCTGTTGGTCGAATGGCGCCGTCCTTTTCGAGGTCTGCAGCTGGCCACCGGTCTGCTGTTGTTGGCCGGAGGCATTCACCTGTTGCTGCCGAGCGTCTTTTAGAGAATTCGATCTATGCTGATTATTTGTAATAGAAAGGTTGATATCATCATGAACAAAGCGAGGTTGTTACTGATGGGGCTGCTCTTCTGCGCCCTTGTTCTGGGTTGCAGCGGGCCGGAGGAGAAGAAGGCGCGGTTTCTGGCCAAGGGGCAGGCTCTTTACGAAAAAGGCGAATACGTCAGTGCCGCCCTGGAATTGAAAAACGCCCTGCAGATCGATCCCAAGTTTGCCGAAGCCCGTTACCAGCTCGGCCTGGTGGAGGCGGCGCAGAAGAATTACCGTAACGCCCTTGGCCATCTACTCAAAGCTGTCGAGCTTGATCCCGCCCATGCCGCCGCCCGTATAGAGGTTGGGAAGATCTATCTCGGCGCCCGTTTGCCGGAGAAGGCTCTGGAGGAAGTCGAGACGGTATTGGCTGCCGATCCCCAAAACGCCGAGGCGCTGCTGCTCAAAGCGGCGATCTGGGTGGCCCAGGAAAGGTTCGATCAGGTACGTCCTTATCTTGAGCGACTTCTGGCTGATGGGTTGACCGCAGCGGATGGCTATCTGCTGCTGGGAGCGGTTTACCTGCAGCAGGGCAGTGTCGAACAGGCCGAGGCCACCTTCAAGCGCGGTTTGGAAGCTAATCCCGGCCAGCTGGCTCTGCAGATGAAGCTGGCGGATCTCTACCAAAGAGATAAACGCTACGCCGAGGCGGCTGAGCTGCTGCAGAAGGTGCAACGAGAGTATCCGGAGAAGACCGATTTGTTTTTGCTGCTGGCCCTGCTGCATCGTCAGGCCGGTCAGCCGGAAAAGGTTGCGGCGGTTCTGGACCGGTTTCTGGAGGAGCACGGGACCGAGGCCGATTCCTGGATAAAGGTTGCCAAGTTCTACCTGTCCGGACGCCAGCTCGACAAAGCCCTGGAAGTGATGCAGGATGGTATGGCTTTGCAACCGCAACTTAGCGAATTGCGTCTGGCCCTGGCGGAACTGATCCTTAACACGACCCGGGATAACGACAAGGCATTGGCGATTTTGCAGGAAGGGTTGAACGCCATTAAAGATCAGGAAAGTCCTGAAGCCATTGAATTGCAGACGGGTCTGGCCCGACTGCATTATCAACAGGGCGACCTTAAAGGCCTGCAGAAGATGCTGGCGCAGGTCCTGAAAACCAGTCCGAAGAATGTCGACGCCCTTTTTCTGCAGGGCAGTTTGAATCTGCTGCAGGGGCAGTCGGGGGAAGCAATTTCGGCTTTTCGCACCGTGGTGGATGAACGCCCCGAATTCATCGACGGACGCATCCAGCTGGCCGAGGCGCATATCATGAACGGGGAATTCAACCTCGCGGCCGATACTTTGCAGCAGGGGCTCGGTGCCTATCCCGGTTCACGCCCGCTGCAGCTTGCCTACGCCCGGCTGCAGGCCCGCCAGGGACGCTATACCGAAGCCCGTGCCGTTTTGCAGGGCTGGCTGAAGGTTCATCCGGATGACTTGGAGGTGCTTGCGCAGGTGGGGGCCTACCATGTGGCTGAAGACCAATTGGAGGAGGCGAAAAAAGTTTTCAGCCAGCTGCTGACCAAAGCCCCCAAGTTGCCGCAGGGTTACCTGCGCATGGCCGGCTGTCTGCAGCGCGAGGGACGTCTTGCCCAGGCTCGGGAGACGATCGAGAGGGGGGTGCAGGTACTGCCGGAAAGCAATTTGCTGGCGGAAGCACTGGTGCAGCTTTGTCTTCAGCAGGGCCAGCAAAGCAGAGCGGCCCGCTTCATCGATGATCGATTGGCCCGGCATGGCGATAACGCCTTTGACCGCAACCTGCAGGGGGAGATGCTCCTTGCTTCCGGCCGCGTTCTTGAGGCCCGTAAAGCCTTTGAAAAGGCCGTTGCCAAGCAGCCGGAGTGGCCCGCTCCATATAAGAACCTGGCGGAAAGTTACCTGCTTAAGGGCGAACTGCCGGAGGCCGAACAGGTTTTGCAGCGATCCATTGAGAGCACCGAACGTAATGTCGGTGCCTATCAGGCTTTGAGTTATCTCAAGCAGCAACAGGGGGATCGGGAAACCGCCGTTTCTCTCCTTGAGCAGAGCCTGGAACTCAAGCCCGATTTCTGGCCGGCGGCGAACGATCTGGCCTTTTTGCTCGCCACTGCGGGGGCGGACAGTGAGGAGTTGGAGCGGGCTTTGAAACTTGCACGGCGGGCTCGCAACCTCGCTCCCGAAGAGCCCTCGGTTCTCGATACTCTCGGTTGGGTGGAGTATCGACGAGGAAATCTGACCGAAGCCGAACAGTGGCTGCGGTTGGCCTTGGGCGGCGGAGCTGGCGGGGCTGAAGTCGCTTATCACATGGGTATGGTCAGCTTTGACTTGGGACAGAAAGAACAGGCCCGCCAGTTTCTGCAAAAGGCCCTGGATGCCGGAGTGGATTTCGCGGGGAAGGAAGAGGCGCGTCAGACGCTGGATACGATCTGATGTTTGAAGCCAAACGGTTGCTGAAACTTTCGTGATCCTGGTATTGAGGAAATGATGAGGAATTTGTTGTGTCTGTTGCTGTTGGTAGGTGTGCTTGTCGGTTGCCGGTCGGCTGTGGTAGTGCCGAAAGAAATGCCGGTCGCTGAAGAAGAGAAAGGTGCTGCATCTTATCGCATCGGTTGCGGAGATGTCGTCGAGGTTATGGTGTGGCGGGATGAGGCACTGAGTCGTACTGTAGTGGTGGCTCCGGACGGCACCGTCAGTCTGCCGTTGGTCGGCAAGTTGTCTGCCGCAGGTCGAACGTTGGACGAGCTCAAGAGCGAACTCGAGGATCGGATGGCCGTCTACGTGCCAGACCCGGTGCTTTCCCTGGATGTCAAGCAGAGCAACAGCATGCAGGTCTATGTTATCGGCAAGGTTAACAACCCCGGCCGCTTTGTGATTTCCAGCAACATCAACGTCTTGCAGGCGTTGGCCATGGCCGGGGGGCTGAACCCCTTTGCCGACAAGGACGACATCCGTATCTTGCGGGAAGGGACTGCTGGGGAAACCCGGAGTTACGCTTTCGACTACAAGAAGGTTCTGCGGGGGCAGCAGCTCGAGCAGAATATCCGCCTGCAGCGCGGCGACGTGATCGTAGTACCCTAGGGGCGGCTGACTCATGGCAGAACTTTTACCAGGGCGCAGCTGGCCCAGGCGTGTGCTTGCTCTTGCGCTCGGCCTTTCCGCTTTGTTGGCCGGCCAACTCGCCGAGGCTGCCGTTTTGGAGCTGATTCCCGAGTTTTCGGTGCGGGGTGAACTTAGCGACAACGTTTTTTTTGATACAACCGAGGAGGAGACGGATTGGTTGACCACTTTGTCTCCGGGCTTGACCCTCGAGAGGCGGAGCGAACGGATGCTGCTGCAGGGAACAGCCCGCCTCGCTGTCCAGAAGTACCTTGATAACACGGATCTGGACGCCGTTGATCAGCAGTACCTGGGACGACTCACTTTCCGCTGGACCCCGCGTCTCAGTCTAAACAGTGAGGTTGAATACCAGAGGGATTCGCAGCCCGACCGGGATCTGGAGGAAAGCGGCCAGGTGCTCGATGCCGAGCGTCGGGATCGGAGGCGTTTCGGCTGCGGCGGTGATTACGCCCTCAGCGAACGTTTCCGGATGAGTCTGAACTATATTTTTCAGCAGATTCGTTATCCGCAGGATCCAGTGTCGGACAGCGACAGCCACTATGTAATGCTTGGCTATAGCCATGAGCTGAGCGAACGCCTGCAGGGGCTGGTCAATTTCAATTACAGCCACAGCGAGTTTGACGGATCGCGCCTCGACAACGGGGCGCTTGAAGGGGGACTGGCCTACGCCTTTTCCGAACGCTGGAACCTGCAGGCGCTGCTCGGGGTACGCCATACCCGCTCCCGTTACGAAGAGCTGGTGCCGGTAGTGGTCTTTCCCTTTATTTTTTGGGTAAAACAGGACGCCGAGTCCACCGACGAGGGGTGGACCGCTCAGCTGAGCAGTTCCTGGCGAGATGAGCAGAGCCGGGTGGCGGTCTCCCTGCAACGGGAGGTGCGACTGGCTAGGGGGCGTAGCGGCTCCACCGAACTTACC
>ENA-ORCU01000571-ORCU01000571.1-marine-metagenome-genome-assembly--contig:-NODE-571-length-13239-cov-2.956845_pt1 | contig 13239 bp, 13 predicted proteins | sample MGYA00248631_ERZ508512 | MGnify/ENA primary metagenome ERZ508512 (study PRJEB26183, sample SAMN06268844) | marine metagenome | isolation source: Tt an P1 anaerobic enrichment on pine from sediment taken...
GCCGACTGTGAGAAGGTGCTGGTCGTTGAGGAAGGCGAACCCGTCATGGAGGAGGCCGTAAAAGCCGTTGCCCAGGAGGCCGGTCTGACGCTTTCCATCCGGGGCAAGGGCGACAAATTGTTCTCCCGCCTGTATGAATTTGATCCCGGTATGGTCCGTCGCTGCGTTGCCGGATATTTTGGGGTAGATTGCACGGATAAATCCGGTGTCGAGCTCTCCGGTATTCCGGAGGTGCCGCAGCGGCCACCGAATCTGTGTGCGGGATGCTCCCATCGGGCAAGTTTTTACGTGGTGAAAAAGGCCGCAGAAGGTATGGAGACCATCTTTCCGACGGATATCGGATGTTACACGCTGGGATTTCTGCCGCCCCTGGGCATGGGGGATTTTCTGGTCTGCATGGGATCCTCGGTCGGAACATCCTGCGGATTTTCCACGGTGACGGATAAAAAGGTGATTTCCTTCATCGGGGATTCCACGTTTTTCCATTCCGGGATTCCCGGTCTTGTCAATGCGGTGTTCAATCAGCACAATTTTACCCTCGTGATTCTGGATAACGGCACGACCGCCATGACCGGCCACCAGCCGCATCCCGGAGTTGACATGGATCAGCTCAACCTGAGCGGATACGGGAGGGTATCCATCGAGAATGTGGTTCGGGCCGTGGGCGTCTCCCATGTAACGGTGATCGAGCCGTTCAAGGTGAAAAAAAGCATCGCTGCGGTCAAAGAGGCGCTGGACTTTCAGGGCGTTTCGGTGGTGATTTCCAGAGAAGAATGCCCGCTGTACTCCAAGGCGCTTGCGCGACCCCGGAAACGGGCCTTTGCCGTTACAGACAAGTGCTGCAATCACCGCCAGTGCGTGAATGAGCTGGCCTGTCCGGCTTTTTTCATTGAGAATGACCGGGTGAATATCGATGCGGATCTGTGTGTGGGGTGCGCGGTATGTGCACAGATCTGCCCGGAAAATGCCATTTTGCCGGTGAAAGGATAGGTCTCGCCAATGCATTTGGAATTCGCATTGATGAGGTGAGATCGGCTGAAACGGTTTGATGCAAATTTCGACATGATTCAGGAATACCAGGAATGAATCCGACACGATTGATTATTGTGGCTGTAGGGGGCCAGGGAAATCTTCTGGCCTCAAAGGTACTGGGGGAAGCCGCCCTTTTGGCCGGCGTTCCCGTTCGAATGAGTGAGATTCACGGCATGGCCCAGCGAGGCGGCGTCGTTGAATCGGCCATTGTTTTTGGTGATGCCCGAAGCCCGATCATCTCCGACGGCGAGTCGGATGTGCTGGTGGGCTTTGAACCCTCCGAAACGTTGCGGGCCATGAATAAATGCAACTCCGAGACGGTGGTGATCACAAATCTGAGTCCCATTCCCCCGTTTACCGTGGCGATGGGCAGTGGGGTCTATCCGGATCTTGATCAGTTGCAGGATCTGATCCGCGGCCGGGTGAAAAATCTCGTGGCCTTTGATGCGGTGGAACTGGCCCGGGAGGCGGGAAATGTAATGGCCGTCAACATGGTGCTGCTCGGTGCGATGATCCAGGCCGGCATCCTTCCCCTAACCGCCGACCACGTAAGGGAAGCCGTCCGTACACGGACCAAAAAGGCTTTTGTGGAGATGAATCTGAAAGCCTTTGCTCTGGGGTTTTCCGCAGCGGCAAGTCACGGTTGAACACCCCCTTTCCAGCGGGCTTTTTAAAGAAACTGTGCCGGGCGGCCGGCGTGTGAATGGCCGCCCGGGGAACTGGCAAATCCCGACTGACAGCGACCTGATTCGGCCATGCTTCGTGAATTATCCATCCGAAATTTCGCGATCATCGATGACCTTCGGATTTCGTTTTCCGGTGGGCTGACCGTGTTGAGCGGTGAGACCGGTGCCGGCAAGTCCATAATTATCAATGCGGTCAATCTGCTGCTGGGAAGCCGCGCCACCTCGCGGATGATACGCACCGGCGCGGATAACGCCGAGCTTGAAGCATTTTTCGATGTTGGCAGCGGCAGCTCCGTGGCCCTCGCCATGGCCGGCCATGATATCGATCCCGCCGACGGGCTGTTGATCCGGCGAATTATTTCTCGAAATGACCGGCACCGGATCTACTTGAACGGCCGGCTGGCCACCAGCCAGATGCTCAATGTCATCACCGGCAGTCTGGCGAGTATTTCCGGGCAGCACGCCCATCAGGGGCTGCTACGCGAAGAACAGCACCTGCTGCTTCTGGACCAGTTTGCCGGGCTGATGCCGTTGCGGGAATCGGTGACCGACCGGCATCGGGCTATTCAACCCCTGATTCGAAAGCTCAATGACCTTCGATCGCTTCAGAATCGGCAGACCGAGCAGATTGCATATCTGGAGTTTCAAAAAAATGAGATTGAATCGGCGGCGGTCGAACCTGGCGAAGATGACGCTCTGGAAGGAGAAAAGATCCGGCTGAAAAATGCCCGGACGCTTTATCAGACCGTTCACGAGAGCATCGAATCGCTTTATGGGGCTCCCGGCGCTGCCGCCGAACAGCTGGCAGGTTCCCACAAGGCGCTGGACGCCGCCGGCCGGTTGGACCCGCAGCTGGCGCAAATCGCGGGGCGGACCGGAGAGGCGGTAATACAGCTTGAGGATATTGTCGCTGAACTCAGAACCTATCTCCAGGCCCTTGAGGCCGATGATGGCCGGCTGGAGAGCGTGGAAGAGCGCCTGGACCTGCTAAACAGGCTGAAACGCAAATACGGCGGGTCTCTGGATGCGGTTATCGAACGTAAGCACCAGATCGATCGCGAACTTGCTGACATCGAGCAGCTGACCGATACGATCCGCGATACGGAACATGAGCTGAGTGGCCGGCACCGGGAGCTTGCCGCGCTTGCCGAGGAGTTGTCCGGAAAGCGAAAAGAGGCTGCCGCCGTTTTTTCCCGGAAAGTCATTGAGGAGCTGGCCGGCCTGAACATGGCCGACACCGAATTTCAAGTGGCCCTGAAGCCGGTTCCTGTCGATGCTGCCGCGGATCCGTTCCTTTCCGCCGACGAGGGCCGACTGATCACCGAAAGCGGCCTGGACCGGGCGCAGTTCATGATTGCCCCCAATGTGGGCGAAGCACTCAAACCGCTGGCAAGCATTGCATCCGGCGGTGAGTTGTCCCGCGTGGTGCTTGCTCTGAAAGCTATACTGGCACAGAATGAATCCGTTGAGACCGTGGTGTTTGACGAGGTGGACACGGGCATCGGCGGGGGTACGGCTGAAATGGTCGGCCGAAAACTTCTTGATCTGGCCGGACACCACCAGATCATCTGCATTACCCATTTGCCTCAGATTGCCAAGTTCGGACGCCATCATTTCCGAATTGAAAAACACGTGACCAACGGTCGGACCCGAACCACCATCAGCCCCCTGTCTGACGACGAGCGGGTCCGCGAACTGGCCCGGATGCTTGGCGGTGAAAACCTCACGACGGCCACCTTGAACCATGCCCGCGAGATGCTTGGTCCGCCATCAGCGTAGCAATTGATTGTCGACCGGCATTTTTTTCGATAAGGAGCGCGGATGGATTCAATTCGGGTTTCTAAACGATTCATCCCGGCCCGAAGAGGTGGCCTGTTGACATGTTTCAGGCTCAGAACTTAATATTCGGCCTGTTTTATTTTAAGGAGCCTGCATGCGACCCATTCATCATCAGGAAAGAGAACAGTTCAAGGAGCTTTTCGAGCAGGAAGACATCGGGGATTTTGACCGGCGATTTACGATTCTTGAGGTTTTTCTCCAGACCGAGCGACACGTTACCGTGGCTGAGCTGACGGATATGCTCCGGCAAAGCGGCCACGATTTTTCTCCCGAGCTGATCCGGGAGACCCTGCGGTTGATGTGCCATTTCGGTTTTGCCCAGAAGCTGGAGTTCAACGATGGGCCGGTGCGCTACGAGCATCTGCATCTGGGCCAGCACCACGATCATCTGATCTGTACCCGGTGCAGGCGTATCATCGAGTTTTACGACCAGCGGTTGGAATCTCTCCAGGCCCAGGTCGCTTCGGCCAATGGTTTCCATATGCTTCAGCATAAAATGGAAATTTACGGGATCTGTGACGAGTGCCTGAAAAGCGGCCGGAAACTCCGACCATTGACAACGGCCAGACAAGGTGAGCGGCTGATTATCAAGGATGTTTTCGGGGGAACCGGTACGCGGCTGCGGCTGACCTCCATGGGGCTTCGGATCGGTGATGAAATCGAGGTGATAACCAACCCTGGCAAAGGGCAGCTTGTGATTGCGGTAGATTTAAAGCGATATGTTCTTGGCCGCGGCCAGGCTCAGAAAATAATGGTCATGCCGGCAGATGACGGACAGCTTGATTAGCCGGCCGAGGAACCTGAATGTATTTGAACCTGCCTTTTTTCATTGGTGGTGACGGTTGATGCGGGTTCGGAAGGCGGAAACAGTCTCATTGATTATGATGGTGACAACGCAACACAATACACTACCTCTGGCACGAATGATTGCCGTTATCGGGGTGGCTGTCCTGATGATTCTCTTAGGCGGCATGCCCGCCTGCGCCGAGCGGTTGACTGTGGACGTCCCTGTGGCCAAGATTCGCTCCGGACCGGGGAAAAACTACGCTCTCCTCTGGAAGGTTGAGCGCTACTATCCGGTATCGGTCCTGAAACAATCCGGCGAATGGTATTATTTCACGGATTTTGAGGGCGATGAAGGCTGGATTCACCAGTCAGTTGTCCGGAGAAAGCTGCCCGCTGTGATCACTGCCCGGGACAATTGCAATGTCCGGTCCGGACCCGGCACACGGTTTGATATCCTGTTTACCGTTGAGAAAGGAATTCCGTTTAAAGTGATCCGACAAAAGGGTGACTGGATCCGCATCGAGCATGCCGACGGAGACAAAGGGTGGATCTATAAATCTCTGGTCTGGTGAAGAGCGTCGCCTGCCAGTGTCTTGAAAAAACCGCTCGGGGGTCAGTTTATAATACCGCCTCTGGTGACTGTTCGTATGCTCGGCGTTTGATTCTCTGCTGAAGTTCTTCTGAAAGGAAATCAATGGTAAAATCGGAGTGTGCTGAGACTGGAAAAAATCTGGTTGTGGGAGTGGGATCGGCGCTTGTGGATTTGCTGGCTCATGAAGATGATGCATTTATTGAAAAAACCGGTGCTGTAAAGGGCGGGATGACCCTTGTCGATAAGGCCTTTATCGATCAGACACTGGCAATGACCAGTCGAAAACCGCAAATTGTCCCCGGCGGCTCTGCCTGCAATACCGTTATCGGAATCGGTAAGCTTGGAGGCGCTGCCCGGTTCGTTGGAAAAAGGGGGGCAGGGCAGTGGGGCGCCATGTTCGAAAAGGACCTGATCGACAACAATGTCGAACCGGCTCTGTTTCAATCGGATTCCCCCACCGGCCGGGTTCTGTCCATCATCACCCCGGATACCCAGCGATCGATGTTTACGTTTCTCGGCGCCTCTTCCGAAGCTGATCCGAAAGATCTTGGTGAATCGTGCTTTGCGGGAGCCTCCGTTGTTCATGTGGAAGGGTATCTGTTGTTCAATCCGGAATTGATCCTGGCGGCCCTCAAATCCGCCAAGGCGGCCGGTGCCCGGGTGAGTCTGGATCTTGCCAGTTTTAACGTGGTTGAAGAGTCAAAGGGTTTTCTGGGTGAGATCGTTTCGGACTATGTGGATATTCTCATTGCAAACGAGGATGAGGCCCGGGCGTATACAGGGTGTTCGGATGAGCAGCAGGCCATTGAGAAACTTGCGGAGGAAGCCGATATCGCGGTACTGAAGGTCGGGGAGCGGGGAAGTTTTATCGGTCAGAACGGAAACGTGGTTGCCATTGACCCGGTCAACCCCGGCAGAGCTGTTGACACCACCGGTGCCGGCGATTTGTGGGCTTCCGGTTTTTTGTATGGGCTGGTAAACGGCTATTCGCTGGAAAAGTGCGGTGAAATTGGCTCTGCCTGCGGGTATGAGGTGTGCCAGGTCATCGGGGCTGCTATACCGGATGAAGGCTGGGAACGGATTAAACGGCGGCTTCCCTGATACCACTGATCAATGAAACTGCCCGCCGGCAATAAATCCGCACGGCGGTGCGGGAATAGAGAAAAAGCAAACGGAGGACCCATGGCAACAGGCAAAATTACACGGAAACAGCTGTTAAAGGAACCGGATGAATTTATAACGTTTTCGGCCCGAATGATCAATCTGGCAACCGAATATCGGTTGCAGATTGCCGTTGCCGTTTGTGTTTTCATTGGGGTGATTCTACTCACCGTGGGAATCCGGTTTTTCTCCGAGCGTGCCGAAGCCCGCGCCTTTGCCAAACTGGATCAGCATGTGGCTGCCTATGAGCGAATTCGGCAATCGGACGGGGCGCAGAAGGCCTATGAGGACGTTTCCGATGACTTTCACCAGCTGATTGATAACTATTCAGGCAAGGTCGGAGGGAAACTGGCCAGACTGATCTTCGCCAATATCAGCTTTGATGGTGGAAACGCGGAACAGGCGATTGCTCTGTATACGGCATCTTTAAAAGACTTTGATGACCATCCGAGTCTGCGGCATGTGGCACTGAGCGGACTTGCGTATTCGCATCGGGCGAAAAATGATCTGACGGCCTCGGCCAGGTTTTTTGAAACCATCGCCGAGTCTCCGGATTCCATCATGAAGGACGAGGCCCTGTTCAACCTAGGCAGCATATACGCAGAAATGGGCGATGCCGGGAAAAGTCTGAATGCCTTTGAGAAGATCGTTTCGGACTATGACGATTCACCCTATTATGAGATTGCCAAGGAGAAAATAGCGGGCTGAGGGCTCGCTCAAAAATAACTTCACATTTTGGATGCCGATCCAACCCGCCTGACGTCGTTGCGAAAACTCGGAATATGCTCGATATTCCTGCGTTTTCGCGCCTTGTCAGTCGGGCGCCTCGATACCCAAAATTGCGAATTTATTTTTTCGCGAACCCTAATGCCGGCTTTGAATGTCGAGTTTGTATTTTTTTATTTTTTGATTCAGGCCGCTTTTTCCAATGCCAAGCAACTCTGCCGCGTGGGCCTGAACGCCACCGCTTATTTTCAGTGCGCGCTCGATCAGTGCGCGCTCGACACTGGCCATTGTCTCATAGAGCTTGGCATTGGCAGGAATTTCGCCAAGTTCAAGTGCGCTGTCGACGTGGCGCTGGTAATCCTTTGGCAGATCGGCCATGCAGATGGTGTCACCCGTGCACAGGATCAGCGCCCGCTCGATCACATTTTCCAGTTCCCGGACATTTCCGGGCCAGTTGTAATTGTAAAAAAAACGTTCCACCTCCGGATCGATACCGGTCAGCGGGGTGGATGCGCGGCGCTCATCGGCGTATTTGTTGATGAAATGATTCACCAGCAGGCGTATGTCCTCCGGTCGGTCTTTCAGTGGAGGAAGCGAGAGGTGAACAACATTGAGCCGGTAATACAGATCCTCTCGAAATCGGCCCTCCTGCATTTCCGCCTTCAAGGTTTTGTTTGTGGCGGCAACCACGCGAATATCAACGGGAATCGGTTTGACTCCGCCAACGCGTTCAATGACCCGTTCCTGAAGAACCCGCAGAAGTTTAACCTGGAGATTGGCGGTGAGCTCGCCGATTTCATCTAAAAAGAGAGTCCCCCCATCGGCCAGTTCAAATCGGCCTTTTTTCATGCTCACCGCACCGGTGAAGGCGCCTTTTTCATGACCGAACAGCTCGCTTTCCAGGAGCGTTTCAGTCAGGGCCGAGCAGTTCACGGCAATGATCGGACGATCGCGTCGGGTGCTGTTGTAATGGATCGCTTTGGCGGCCAGTTCTTTTCCCGTTCCGCTTTCCCCCTCGATGAGCACGGTGGCCGAGCTGGGCGCCACTTTTTGAATGGTCTCGAAAACATCCTGCATGGCCTTGCTTTTTCCAATGATGTTTCCAAAGCTGTACCGGCTTTCAACGGCGCTTTGAAGCCGGCGATTTTCTTTGGCCATTCGGTAAACGGCCAGCGCTTTTTTAACATAGATGACGAGGCTTTCGTTGTCGAAAGGCTTCAGGATGTAATTGTAGGCGCCGAGCTGCATCGCCTTGACGGCTTTTTCAACCGTGCCATGTGCCGTCATCATGATAACCGGCAGGTCCGGATCCTTGGTTTTGATCCGTTCAAGCAGTTCGATCCCGTCCATGGCGGGCATTTTCATGTCGGTCAGAACAATGTCCACATCCGAGTGATTGAGAATTTTCAGCGCGTCCTGTCCACTGTTGGCTGTCAGGGTCTCAAAGCCCTCCTCATCCAGCACCGCGCTAAGAATCAACGGGTAGTTTTTTTCATCGTCAACAATCAGGACGGTTTCCATGGTTAATCCTCCTGCCTGACCGGCAGCTTGACCGTAACCCGGGCTCCGCTTACGGGTCGATTGTGAATCTGGATGCTGCCTCCGTGTCCTTCAATGATATTTTTAACGATGCCCAGTCCCAGTCCGGTTCCTTTTTCCTTGGTGGTAAAAAAAGGATTCCATATTTGTTCCATCAGATCCTCAGGGATGCCGAGTCCCTCGTCTTCGAAAAAGATAGTTACTGTATGATCGTTGGACAGAATCTCGATAGATACTGTTCCGCCATCGGGCATGGCCTGCATGGCATTGATAAACAGGTTCAGAAATGCCTGATACAGCATGGAGGCATCGGCATTGATTTCAGGAAGATACTTGCTGTGTCGTTTTTTGATCGTGTATCCCTGCTCGTCCAGTTGCGCGGACAGAAATGATATATTTCGTTCAATGATTTCTTCGATCCGACAGGGATTGCGCTCCGGATTTTTGGGTCTGGCAAATGCCAGAAAATCGGTGATGATGTTGTTCAGCCGATTGGCCTCCTGGACAATGATGTCAGGTATCGCGCCGCTCGATGGATCGACGGCGGTCATTTTTTTCTTCAGCAATTCGGCCGAACTGCGGATGATTCCAAGAGGGTTGCGAATTTCGTGAGATACCCCGGCCACCATTTCACCGATTGACGAGAGATGTTTGGCCCGGCTCAGCTGCTCCTTGAGCTTCATGCGCTCCATGGTCCGCTGCTCGATTATACCTTCACCTCGCTTGACCAGAGCGAGGAGAACCAGAAAGAGGAGGCCCATAATCACTGTGATGGTTAGAATGACCATGATCTGGAACCGGTAAATCAGCCGGTATTCATCAGAGAGATCCTGGACGATTTCCACAACCCCGAGAACCGGGCCGGATATTCTCGACAGGGGCTTTTCCGCTCGCAGAGGTGCGAACGTGACCAGTCGGGTGTCTTTGGGAAATCCCAGCAGAATCTCCCAGAAATTTCCTCGCTGAAGCCGTTTGGAGGTGGTTTTACCCTCAAGAGCGTCCAAGTACCCCTTTCCGCCCGCATCTTTTTTCCCGATCAGATCGACCTCAAAGCTGTATGAAATTGTATTGTTTTTATCGTAAATATTAACCGATTCCACATTGAAGCTGTGAAGGGTGCTTCGAACAATTTTTTCCATCCGGTCGAATTGTTCCTGCTCGCGAAGCTGGATTTTTCCAAATTTTAAAGCCACCGGTATAATAAATTGCAGAAAAATCTGGTGGTTCAGGTTTTCGACCAAAAGCACGGCAAATTCTTCACTTTTTTTTTCCTGCAGGGCGCGGGTCCAGTGTGAATTGAGAAGGGAAAGCACGATGGTGCCAACGAAAATCACACTGAAGCTTGAAAGCGCAAAATATTTTACCAGCCTGAAGGGCTTGGCCTTATCTTCCGTCCGATGATCGGTCATAGTGCAATAACGGTAAGAGGTATCCCCCTCCGGGGGGATCGACTCTGTTTCCGTCCCTTTTCGATTCATACGGGAAAATACACAGAAATGGCTTTTTCCCTCGGTTGCTGCTAAGGAACGCGAATTTTATTAATTACAATTTCTTGCTTGCCTGGTGGCCCATCTTCGGCGTTGCGTCAGCGGCCTCATACGTACAGTATGAAACAGCTGACGCGCCTTGAAGATGAGCCACCATTCGGCGCAATATTCTTGCAATTAATTAAATCCGCGCTCCTTAGCCTCGCCGTTTGCTTTTAATTTTTGTTTCCCCGTCCGTGTGGGTCCGTGGCAAATTAAGCTGTCCTTACAGCTGTTTTTTGTTTTCCGTCCGTGTGTGTCCGTGTGGGTCTGTGGCTAAAAAAAGCCCCTGGCCGCGTTTAACTAAGCACCAAGAACCACGAACAAAAACACAAAGTCCCCCAAACCTTACACCTTATACCCTATACCCTTTCTGCCTTGAGCTTTCAGCACCTTATCTATTTTTGCTCACCAGATCGTTCCACATCGACGCTCTGATGAAATATATCGACAAAGCGCAGGAGATTTTCAGCCTGTTGCTGCATGTAGCCGATCCAGAGTGAAAGCATTTCAACGCCCTCGCCCGTCAGGGAATACATCCGCTTGGCCGGCCCACTGCCCTCGGTTTTCCACTCGGAAACCACCAGACCGTCATCTTCCAGTTGGCGAAGGTGCCGATAAATCATTCCCGGTGGTGCTTGCCCTTTGACAAAGCCATACTCCTGAATACTTTGAATAAGCTCATACCCGTATGAAGGCTTTCGCATCAAGCCAAGCAATATGGAGGGCTGAATGTAGCGTTCTCGTTTTCCAAAATGAACATCCGATTTCAGAGTCTGTTTTTTAGTCATAACTTTTTTGACATATATCCTCAAAGGATATATGTTTCATTAACCATCTATGGTTTTTGTTAACGATAGTCCAGCATACTATAAGGAGGCTACCATGGCAGCAACCATTTTTGTCAGGGAACGGCGAAAAATTGAAAAAGGCGAAAAAAAACCGCGTTATCGTGTGGTGGGAGCCAGTGACCTCAACCTGAAACTGTACGCGTCGCATATCCGAAAACAGGAGCTTGACAAAATTGCAAGTGTGACCGGCGCACAAGTCGTTTATCTTGAACACGGAAAAGGCGCGCGAAATGGAAGCGGCACGTGAAACAGCCATCACATGTGAGCACTGATGCGGATAATCCGCAATCAGAGAGGCATCGCCGGTACGAAGACCAAGAATCTGGCACATCCACTTGCCGGGACCGGGATCGAAATCAAAATTTTCGATCCCATTTCCGGCGGAACCGTCCCTGATCAATCCTTATAGATAATCGTCCCCACATGCTCACCGTTCAATGCGGATAAAATGTGATCGGGATGGTGAAGTGCATCGATGATCTGGAGTTCTTTCAGGCACTTCGCCCGTTGAAGGAGCGTCAGGATCGGCCGCTCGATGATCAGGTCATCAAGATCCAGTTCCAACAGTTCCCGGGCTGAGATCCGATCATAAAAAGTCAGCGAATTCCCTGGGTTCCGATCGGCCTTTTTCGGATCACTGTCATACAGTCCTTTTTCGTCCTTTAAAAAAATCAGCGAGCGGGCACCGATATTTTCAGCCAGGAGAAACGCTCCGCAGTCGGTTCGATGCGGCGGTATCGAACCGTGTTCGGCCGGGTGTTCAAAAAAACCGTATGGCGGGATACCATAGGTAATCGGCAGGTATCCGAGTCTGCAGAACATGGTCAACTGTTCCAGGTTGTCTCCATGCCCGATTTTTACCCCGCCATGTTTGGCCAGAAGCACGGAGAGCATCTCGGCATTTTGCCACGACACCTTGTCTCCCAGTTTGGACAGCACGCCGGTCGGCATTCCCAGGTCTATGCCGATGTTATAGACATGGCGGGCCCGGGTTCCCCCGCCGGTCATCAAGAGAATTTTATGTTCGTCCTTGGCTTTGATCAGCACATCGAGGATGGGCAGCAGAGCCTTGGCACCCCGGTCCATAATGCTCTGACCGCCAATTTTGAGCACGTTGATATCCGGATGGACCTGAAAATAGTGTTCAGCTTCAGTTTGGGCGAGAAATTCCTTGCTGACCAGTGATTCGCCCATCAGCGGTGAGTCAATGTGCAAACGCCCCATTACGGGTTCTTCTTTGATCAGTTTCCCCATTGTCCCCTCCTGATATTTATTTTTTATGATAGCTGTCAGCCACACGGAAACGCGGATTAAATTAATCAATTCATTTAATTTGCATTTCTTGCCATAAATTCAAGCACAGATCGGAGTGTGAATGCAAATAACAAGGCATTCATGGGGCTGTATAGTTCAAATCGGGTATCGTTAACGAACGGGGATTTGATTTATTGCAATTAATTTAATTCACGTTCCCAAGGCAGGGTAAAAATTCAAGGCGTGTGATTTAAAAAGAGAGGTTGCGGGGTCTGGCGCCACACACAGAAAAGGTCATGGAGCCACCGGACACCGGAACACCGAAAATGAAAAACCCGGATGCGAGCGATCAACCGGTTGATGGTCCGACTTCGTCAGGGATCAGACCATCCCCAGGATCGCTTCACCGGTTTGAGGATTCTGCAGATCATTGGACCGTTTCTTGCCAGAAAAATGGACAACTCCTCAAGATCGAACTCGTCCATTTCAATCCCGCTCTGTTCGATCAGATGCGCAAGATCGGCAGCCGCATCCAGCATTTTATCAAATGCGTCTGCTTCTTTTTTTGAAATGCCGACCATATAAACCGCCTACTTCTTTTTTCTTCCGGGCTTGCGGTCGGCCGCCTTTTTTTTATCCGGTTCCGGTTCGGGTTCCCTTTCGGTTTTCACCGGATTGGCGTCCTTACCGATTTTCGACTCAGCCGAAATCAGCTTTATGCCTTTCAGAATTCGGGTTACCTCGGGGCCGTTTTGGGCCAGAAAAACAGAAATCCGGTCAATGACAGCGTCATCGAGTTCGATATCGAGGTCACCCTCCCGGATCAAAGCGGATAGATTGTCCGCAGCATCCAGCATTTTGTCATAGGCGTCGGCTTCTTTTTTGTCGGAAAATATCCGATCGAGTTCCACCCCGTTTCGGACCACAACATATCTAGTTATGACGGCCATAACACGTATCTTCTCCTTATTTCCGGTATGCACATCGTAGCGCCTGTTTTAAATACCGATGAATTGGCCGGTTTTCAAACAGGCACTTGCAGCAGCCATTCACGAATGCCGGACAGAGCTCCAAGCGCCTCTCAATTACTCAAAATATACCCCATGAGTCAACAAGAAGTATTGAAATTCATTTGCTATTCCGCATTTTAACTTTTTCTGAGACGGGAATTAAGGAACGCGAATTTAATTAATTACAATTTCTTGCTTGTCTGTTGGCCCATCTTCGGCGTTGCGTCAGCGGCCTCA
>ENA-ORCU01000573-ORCU01000573.1-marine-metagenome-genome-assembly--contig:-NODE-573-length-13207-cov-2.320640_pt1 | contig 13207 bp, 13 predicted proteins | sample MGYA00248631_ERZ508512 | MGnify/ENA primary metagenome ERZ508512 (study PRJEB26183, sample SAMN06268844) | marine metagenome | isolation source: Tt an P1 anaerobic enrichment on pine from sediment taken...
GGCGGGCACAGGATAAAGCCGGCAGTTGGCGAAAGGAATGGAACCAGGACATGCAGGCGGTCTGGGTGGAGGAGTTTTACAAACTGGCGCTGGCACGGCCGTACGTCAGTACTGTGACCTATTCGTGCCTGGCGGATCACAGTCAGTCGGAATTTAACGGGTGCGGCCTGCTGTCTGAAAAACTGGAGCCCAAAAAGTCATTTTTGATGCTGGCAAAGTTTCAGCGGAGCATCCTGAAGAAATAGCGAATACCCGGTTTAAAATTACAAAATCTATCCAACGGCGGAAGGATGATTTTATTTAGATGCCCCAGGCGAATGATTCATCCCGTTTTGAGAAGTACGCGGCAATGCAGCTTTGGCTGCGTGGGTGTGTGCTGGCCGGAGGGATCGGGTTGCTGGTGGCGGTTGTACTGTCAGTGAACCTGTATCAGACGCATCAAAAGCTGGTACTGGATGTCCCGCCGGAACGCATCAATCCCAATTCTGCCGCAATAGCCAGTTTAGTGCGATTGCCTGGAATTGGTGTCGCGCGTGCGATGGATATCATTCATTATCGGCAGCAGCAGGACGGATTGGTTTATGATTCGGCAGACGATCTGGAGCAGATTCGCGGCATTGGACCTAAGACGGCATCCAAACTCGCGCCATGGCTGGTATTTCCGGGAGAATGAGTCACAAATAAATATGAATTGTAACAAAATTAATCGATCATCTGATGAAAATACTTTCAATTATCGCCAGTCCACGAAAAAACGGCAAGACATTTCGCTTGGTCCGTCAGGTCGAAGACAAACTCAAGACGCTGGGAGAGTTCGAATGTGAGCATTTATTCCTGGCCGATGCCGACCTGAAGATGTGCCAGGGGTGTGCGGCCTGTCTGTCTGCGGGGGAAGATTACTGCCCTGTGCAGGATGACCGCAAAGCTATTGAAGAACAAATACTGAACTGCAACGGCGTCATCCTGGCTTCACCCGTATATGCAATGAATATGACGGCCCTGATGAAAAAGTTTATGGATCGGTTTGCTTTCACCATGCACCGGCCGCGGTTTTTCCATCAGCCCGCGTTGATCGTTTGCACGACCGGGATCGTGGGATTGAAGGAAACCATAAAATCCATTGCCGCGATACGGTTCTGCGGATTTCCGATTATTGACTCTGTCGGAGCAGTGATTCCGGACGATGATCTGGTGACTGAAAAGGATAAGGCCGACCTTGCCAAAAATGTTGAAAGAGCCGCACGGAAGTTCTCCGATAGTGTAAATAATAAAAAGCAACCGTCTCCGACATTTGAAGGATTGGTTCAGTTTCGGGTTCAGCAGGCGATTTTCAGCTTGCTGCAGGACCGGAATCCGGCCGATTATGCCTATTTTCAGGATAAGGGCTGGTTCGATTCAGAAGCGCAGTACTTTGTTGAGGCCAATGTCAATCCAATCAAGGAGTTTTTTGCCAGGCGGATTGCAAGCAAGGCCCGCAGGAATTTTCAAAAACAACTGTGAACATAGAGAAGCGATGAAAGTAAAGGAATAAGAATAAACCATGGCTGATTGGGAAATTAAGAAGACGTTAGGGCAATGCACTGGCACGGGCCGGGAATTTGAGATTGGGGAAGAGTATTTTGCCGCACTGGTCGAAGGTGAAGAAGGACTGGAACGCCGGGATTTCAGTGTGGATTACTGGAACGAAGCCAAGCCTCCGGTTTTCTGTTTTTGGAAAACGAAAATGCCGAACCCGGAGCAGAAAAAGAAAATCTTTGTCGATGATGAGATGCTGATGTCGTTCTTTGATCGGCTGGCTGAAGAAACCGATCCGGAGAAAATCAACTTTCGGTTCGTGCTGACACTGATTTTGATGCGCAAACGCAAACTTAAATATGACAGTTGTGAAATTGTTGACGGTGACGAGGTCTGGACAGTCAAAGTCACTGGTCAGGACCGCAGCGAAACCGTGGTCAATCCCCACCTGACCGAGGACCAGATCGAGGGACTGACCAGTCAGATGGGCCAGATTTTACAAATGGACTTTGAGGAGTCGTCCGAGTGATTAGAACCACGAGTGGATATAAATACTCATAATTTTTATTTCTTTTTTGCCGTGATTCGTGTTAATTAGTGGCTATTAAATTTTGACGGGATTGCACGATTAATAGTAAAGTAATAAAAGTTGGGAAGTATGCTGCTGTTGGTGTTGTGGTGGGAGTATGTCTGCTCTCTGCAGGCTGTCAGCCGGGGGCGGCTCGCGGTGGACGGGCAATTTGCCCGGGGAAGGGGTCGATTACCAAGGCGGCGGCCGTGCTTTCCCTGCAGCGTCAGAATGTTCAGCCGCTTCAGGGGGGAGCGGATTGCGTTTTTCATTATACCGACGACAAAGGCAAAGAGCAAAGCAAGGAAGTCAAGGCCGTAGCAGTACGATTTGTCCCGCCGGACCGTGTGTTGTTTCGCGGTAATGTATTTGGAGATGTGGTTGGATTTGGAGCGAATGAGAACGAATTCTGGTTGCGGGTCAAGCCGGACATGGACAGCTACTGGTGGGGTACGCGTGCCCAGGCGGCTCTTTGCAGTGATACGCTGTTGATTAATCCCTATAATGTGATTGAAGCACTGGGAGTGGTTGATGTTGATACCGATTGGCAGTTTTCATATAAAGATGGTTCCGATATCCTGACGCTGTCGGATGAGGAAGGGACGCTGGTTAAGCGCGTATTTGTGAACGCCTGCGATTACCTGGTGGAACGGATCGAGTATTTTGACGCCGAAGGACTCTTGAAGGCGGCTGCAACGTTAAGCGATTATACGACGGGCGAGCAGGGATTGGTGGTGCCCTCGTCGATCGAGGTGACGCAGTACCAGTACGGTATCCCGGAAGGATCGGTTGAGATTGAGTTGAAGCATGTTCGGCCGTTTGTGCCGCAGGAAAAACATCGAGCCCTGTTTGTGCGGCCTGAACGTGAGGGATTTGAGCATTTATACCGCTTGAGTGAACACTGTGAATTTATTGAACAATAACCTGGAGATACGATGACACGTGCAGGACTGAAAGAACGGTTACAGCAAGGAATACTGTTTGTAGATGGCGCGATGGGGACGCAGATTATCGAGGCGGGCGCACCGGCCGGTTGCTGCAATGAATTTCTGTGCATTGAGACGCCGGATGTGATCCGAACGGTGCACCAGAGCTATCTTGATGCGGGGGTGGATTCGATCATTACCAATACGTTCGGGGCAAACCGAATCACCCTCAAGCGTCATGGACATGAAAACGAGGCTTATCAGGTTAATTTGTCAGCGGCACAATTAGCACGGGATGCGGCGGGTGCGGACAAGTATGTGCTGGGCGGGCTTGGACCTTGCGGTGATTTTCTGGAACCGCTGGGTACGCTAACCGCTGACGCCTTGAAAGCAGCATTTGCTGAGCAGACCCGTGGACTGGCCGAAGGAGGTGTGGACGGATTTATTATTGAGACCATGACCGCATTGGATGAGATTAAGGTTGCAATCGAAGCGATTCAGTCGATCTCGGATCTTCCGATCCTGGTGTCTTTAGCCTATGATCCGGCCGGGGATACGGCGCGGACGATGATGGGGGTGTCGCCGACACAGGCCGCCGAACAATTGACGCCGCTGGGTATTACGGCTCTTGGATTTAACTGCGGCACGCTGGGGATGGACGGATATGTCGCATTGGCGCGGGAATATACGGCTACGCTGGAGGGAACCAGTGTGCTGCTGCTGGCCGAACCAAACGCCGGACGGCCCCAGTTGGAGGGTGACAAGGCGGTGTACACATTGTCGCCGGAGGATTTTGCAGCATCGTTGGCCAAGATCAAAGATATGGGTGCATTGATCCTTGGCGGTTGCTGCGGAACCAGTCCGGCGCATCTGACGGCAGCGGTGGAAGCGATTCGCGGAAGATAGAGATTTGTGAACACTTTTATCGCTTGCAAACGGCTTAGGAAATATTATAATTTCGCTTATGACGGAAATGGAAATTCAAATGCGGGCTGAGGATGCTTTATTGTATCTGCCCGGTCGGCTTGATGCCGTAAGTGCCGGACAGCATTGGAGTTCCTTAACGGCTGATCTTCGGCGTCTTCAACCGAAAACACTGACAATTGATGCGGGGGCCTTAGAGTTTCTGGACGGAGCGGGAATTGCTCTGTTGCTGACACTGAAACAAATACAACAACAAACCGGTGGAACATCTTATGTTGAGCATCTGAATCCCAGTTTTCAAACACTTTTGGATAATAATACTTTGAAGGGACTTACTCCGGACGTACCCAAACAAGCATCTTTTCGACGGATTGCAGAGGATTTGGGTTGGGCGGGACATACCCTTTTTTGTGATATGAAAAATCACATCAGCTTTCTGGGCGAATTGGCCTACAAAGTAACAACATCCCTGATGCATCCGGCGCGTATCCGCTGGAAGGATTTTTTACTGTTGACAGAAAAAGCCGGAGCCGATGCGATTACAATTACAGGATTGATGGGATTTTTGATTGGGTTGATTCTGGCGTTTCAGTCAGCAGTCGCGATGGGGAAATTCGGTGCGGACCTGTATGTGGCGGACCTGCTTGTCCTGTCGATGTTCAAAGAAATGGGGCCGCTGATTACTGCATTCATCCTGGCCAGTCGCAGCGGATCTGCGTATGCTGCAGAAATCGGTACAATGAAAGTCAATGAAGAGCTTGATGCATTGCATACGTTTGGGATGGACCCGGTTCGATTTCTCGCAGTGCCGCGGGTACTGGCGTTGGTAACGGCGCTGCCGATGCTGACCCTGTTTAATATTCTGCTGGCGCTGTTTGGGGGACAGGCCGTGATGGGGTTGATGGGGATCCCTCCGATTGTGTTTTGGGATCGTTGTCGGCAGGCGGCGGATCTTATGGACTTGTTTGGCGGATTGGCCAAGACCTTCGTGTTTGGCTATTTTATCGCCGCTATTGGTTGCCAAAGAGGACTGGAAACAGGCAAAGGTGCCAGCGCTGTGGGTGATGCAGCGACACGTGCAGTCGTAACCTGTATCGTGATGATCGTTGTGGTGGACGGACTTTTTGCAGTAGCTTATTATTATTTGGGAATTTGATGGATACACCGACACAGACAAAACCAATTATACGGGTTTGCGGGATGGATGGCGGATACGGAGAGACTGTCATTCTCAAGGATATTAACTTTGAAGTCTATGAAGGAGAGGTTTTTATTATTCTTGGCGGGTCCGGTTGCGGCAAGAGTACGATGCTAAAATTTATGATCGGACTTGAGCATCCATTTCGCGGGCAGGTCGAAATTGACGGGATTGAGATTGTAAATGCCACAGAAGACGAATATAACCGGGCTTTGCGATCATTTGGGGTTATGTACCAGAACGGGGCACTGTTCGGATCGATGACGCTGATGGAAAATATTTGCCTGGTATTGGAGGAATTTACAAATCTTCCGTCCGATGGGCGTCAAGCGATTGCGCAGATGCGGCTTAATCAGGTCGGATTAGGTGATGCAGCGGACACAATGCCGTCCGACCTGAGCGGGGGCATGCGTAAACGGGCGGCGATTGCGAGGGCAATGGCACTCGACCCTAAGATCCTGTTCCTGGATGAACCGTCGGCAGGATTGGACCCGATCACCTCGGCTCAGATGGATGAATTGATCTTGGAGCTTTCGCGCACCCTAAAAATTACGTTTGTGATTGTGACTCATGAACTGCCAAGTATTTTTACTGTGGCCGATCGGTGTATTATGCTGGATCGAAATGTTAAAACTATTGTGGCGACGGGGAAGCCTCGCGAAATGCAGGCCCACAGTAAAAATCCCTGGGTCCGACAGTTTTTTAACCGTCAGGCAAGTGAGCAGGTTTCATAAATCGTGAAATCGAAAGTTAATTACAATAGGAGTTTCGTATGAGTGCGAAGCCAAATTATTTTAAACTGGGTCTTTTTATTCTGATATCCCTGTTTCTGTTGATGACGGGGATCATCCTGTTTGGGTCGGGACTGATAGGTCAGAAGAGCAGTTATTTTGAAACTTATTTTACGGGGTCTGTATCTGGATTAAGTGTGGGGGCACCGATTCAGGATAATGGAGTTCAGATCGGGACGGTCGAGCGTATCAGTTTTATTCGTAATGATTATAAACTCCCTGAAGGGCCGGATGGCTTTTCTAAATACCGTCCGTATGTGCGGGTGGTGTGTTCCGTTCGTAGTGAAAATCTGCCAGAGATGTCGGACGAGGAGCGACAGGAGGGTTTGGATGTCTTGATTAAAAACGGGCTTCGCCTTCGGCTGTCCACAAATATTCTGACCGGACAGGGATTTATCGAGGCCGAATACGTTGATCCGACGCGATATCCCGTCGAATCGTTTCCGTGGAAGACAGAGTACCCGTTTATTCCGTCGGCGCCGAGTACATTTACGACTCTGAAAGATTCGGTCGATAAGATTCTGCATCGGTTGGAACAGATTGATACGAAACAAATTGCTGACAACATTAACGATTTGCTTATCACCGCTGAAACAGCAATTGCGGAATTGAAGATTGGGGAAGTTCGATCAGATGTCAGTCGCTTTTTGGACAATGCTAATAAGGCGGTTGCAGATGCACAGGTTGCTCAGATCAGTGATGAAATCAAGAAATTGTTTGCCGAGGCTCGGGAAACCAACCAGCACCTCAAAGAACTGTTGGGACGTTCCGAGTCACAGCAGGACATGAGCAATGTGGCTGAACTGGTCGATCAGATAAACATGACGGTTTCCCGTATTGATCGACTGATTCAAACACAAAGCCCGCAAGTGATTCAATTACTCGACGCATTAAAGCGTATCACTGATACTCTCGATCGTCTTGCCCAGAATCTCGAAGAGAATCCATCTGCGATCTTTAGTAAACCCCCTGTAAAAAAGGAGCCGGTACAATGAAAGTGAATGTGAGTGCAAAGATTGTATGTGCTGTGTTAGCTATTCTGAGCTTATCCGGATGTCTCTCTCGCTCAGCAGTTGTAAAAAATACGTTTTTACTTGAAACGCTGCGCAACGGAACGAAGCGTGAATCTGGATCCCAGGAGATTCTGTCTGTACAGCCTTTTTCGATTGCGCCGGCGTTTCAGCGAAGCAACATTGTTTCGCGTATTGGTGAAAATGAATATGAGGCCGACTATTACAATGAGTATTTTGTTCTCCCGGCGGTGATGGTGACCAATCAAACGCGTCAGTGGTTGACCGAGTCCAGTTTGTTTAAACAAGTATTATCGCCAGGCAGTACGGTTCTGCCGACGTATATCCTTGATGGCCATGTGGCGGTGATAGTGTTAGATGAATCAGATGCCGAACATCCGCAGGCTATATTAAGTATTAGCTTTTACCTGGTCAAAAAGCAGAAGCGAGATGAAACAATTACATTCCATAAAACATATACTGTAACCCGCAGCATGCAGAACTCTAGCGTTCGTGCATATGCTGCTGCTCAAACCCTCGCATTGACTGAAATTTTACAGTCGGCGGAAAAGGATCTTGCAGAAGTGCTTAATAAAGAGGAATAGGCAGATACTTTCTTTCTGTTTATGATGTTGTTTAGCAACCATTTAAAGAAAGCAAAATTACTCAAGGACGTCTTGCGTTTGCGGACTGAGATTGTCTCTTAAAAAATCGGAATGGCATCTCCAAGGCAGGTTCCGACCAGGCGGGCAGACGTGATCATCGGGTGGTCCGGCGGGACTGTTTTTCGTTGCCCTGCGACTTCTTCCAATGGAATGGGAACACACAAACCGGAATCGTAGCCGATCAAAACATTATATTCGCCTTTTGCCAGCAATTGAGCTGCTTTCGTACCCAATCGCGTACACAGCCATCGGTCGAACGCGCTGGGAGTGCCTCCCCGCTGCACATGTCCCAGTGATGTGACGCGGGCCTCGATGCCGGTCATTTCCTGTAATTTGCGTGCAACGCGGCTGGCAATGGGTTCTTCGACCAAGTGATAAAGTAAATCTCCGTCTTCATCCACGATATTTTCCAAATTTTGATCGCGGAGGGCCTGTTCCTTGAGTTGGGCCAGTTCTTCAGGACTGAGGTCTTTGCTCGACTTTGACTTTGTTTTGGTTTTCTTTTTCTTTTTTGTATTTTCGTCGGCCAGGGCTTCTGCTTTTGAGGCTGCCCCTTCGGCGACGGCAATAATTGAAAAACGACTTCCTCTGCGGCGGCGTTCCAGCAGATATTTTGCGATAATCTCAAGATCATAAGGGATTTCAGGAATCAAAATCACATCGGCTCCGCCGGCGATGCCCGAACTGAGCGTTAGCCAGCCGGTTTTATGCCCCATGATTTCGCAGACAATGATGCGGTGATGACTGGTTGCTGTGGTGTGAAGCCGGTCAATGGCTTCAGTGGCGATGGACATTGCCGTATCGTAACCAAACGAAACATCCGTTCCCGCGACATCGTTGTCAATGGTCTTGGGCAGATTCATGACATTGATGCCGCCTTCCTGGTGCAGCCGCAGGGCGTTTTTAAGCGTTCCGCCTCCACCCAGACAAACAAGACAGTCAATGTGATGACGTTTGATGTTTTCTACAGCGACCTGTGTCATATCCCGCAGTTTTCCGCCCATCGGCATTTTGTGCGGCTTGTCCCGGCTGGTACCCAGAATCGTACCGCCGCGAGTCAGGATACCGCTGACATGCTTGGGCTCCAGCAGCATGGTACGGTTTTCCACCAACCCCCGGAAACCGTCCATGATCCCGATAACAGTCATCCCGTATTCGTTAATGGCCGCTTTGGTGACGGCACGAATTGCGGCGTTCAATCCCGGGCAATCACCACCAGAGGTGAGAATACCAATACATTTTGTTATTGAGTCTGATTTCATTCATCCATCCGTGTCATAAATCATTCCTGCACAGATGTTCAGCATACCCGTAGTAAAAAAGAAATACAAGAAATTTCAATTGTTAAGATAACGTTAGGATTTAATGAGAATCTGTTCTTATTATGTTTATTATTTACAAAAACCGGCGTTCCGGGTAAAATATTAATTCTGGGTTAAGAAGTGTCAGAAATGGGAGAAAATCAACGATGGCCAAACTGATTCTATTATCCGGTCCCTCCTGTGTGGGTAAGGGGCCGCTTCTGTTTGCTCTGGGCAAGTTTTATCCCCATTTGATTGCGACATGGAAAAAGGTTGTTCTGTACAATTGCCGCGATCCCCGTCCCGGTGAAAAAGACGGCAAGGATTATTATTTTCGCAGCCGCGAGACGATTGAGGGCTTTCGGCGACAGTCACGTTATCTTGTTGCCGATGTTCGGGGTGATTTGCAGGCGGTTGATCTGGAACAATTACTTGATGACATTAAAGACAATACGATGTTTTTTGAAGGGAATCCATTTGTTGTAGAAAAACTGCTCAAGGCGATCGATGTGGATGGAAACGAGATTCTCAGTATTTTTATTTCCCCGCTCAGTCGAGAGGAGATCGAATGTTTGCAGGCACAGGAAAATCGTGTTGAGCTCCAGAACTTTGTTACCGATGTCATGCAGCGAAAACTGCTGCGGCGAACGCTCAAACAAAAAACGATTTTATCCCAAAAAGACCTTGCCGATATCGAACGCCGGGCGTCCAGCGCATTGAATGAAATGAGTTGTGCGCATCTGTTTGACTTTGTCGTTGTCAACCATGATGGCGAAGACAGCGAGCACTGGGATGCGTTTTATTTTCCGATTGGTGACGCGCGGAAAACACTGGAATGTGTTGCAAAACTTTTACAGGGGCAGGCCTGTCCAACAGTGGAACACTGGAAGCCTCTTTTGGAGCAGCGATCATGAATGACTCAATGGATCACAGTCTTGAATGGGTGGCCGCTGGTTATATCAACAAGCAGTTGGCAAAACTGATCAAGCACTTGCAGGGGGCGCGTACCGCCCGGGATATCGAAGATGTCCATCAGGTTCGGGTGGCCTGCCGCCGGATACGCGCGGCCTTTCGGCTGTTTGGAGATTGTTTTGAAAGTGATCTGACCGCGACGTGGCAAAGGCAAATCAAGAAATTGCTTAAATCGATGGGGGAGGCGCGCGATCTGGATGTCCAAATCGAATTCCTTCAGGGGATTCTCGAGGGCCTGGATGCCGAACACAAAAAGGTGCGTCCCGGCATTCGGCGGATGATGCTGCGCTGGCAGCAGCGCCGCAACCAGGTTCAATCCCGCGTCATTAAAGCCATTGATAAAGTGCAGAAAAAGCATCTGCTGACAAATATCCATATTCATATGGAAAGGGTCCTGTTTGAATTAACACCGCTGGAACCGAACCCGCAAAGTCCTGCCGTGCGACGACGGGCATATGATCAAATTCAACTTTGTATCCGGGATCTCCTGGATCGGCAGGATGCCTTACAGGTGACCGATGATATCGCCGGGCATCATTCTGTTCGCATTGCGACGAAGAAACTGCGCTATGCGTTGGAAATCTGTGATACGGCTTTGGAAAACAAGCTCAAACCGGCGATTAAAAAAATTAAACATCTACAGACCGTTTTGGGGGACATGCACGACTGTGATGTTTGGGATGCAGATATCAACCAGTTTATCAAACAGGAAAAACAGCGGACGATTGACTTTTATGGGCATCCCCGTCCCTTTGCCCGGATTCTGCCCGGTCTTCAGTATCTGCAGCAGGAACGCAGCGACCGGCGAGTCGCATTATATCAGCAGTCCAAGGCGTATTTAAATCAACTTATTGAAGAATCATTCTGGCTGACTCTACCGGAAATAGTGCAACCGGAGCCGCAGAATCCTATTCAGGACCAACAGGAATCCTACAGCGATGAAAAAGACACCGATCAGTAAAATCGCGATTCTGTCCGATGTGCACGGCAATCTGCCGGCGTTGGAGGCTGTGATCGAAGATGCGCAAAAGCGTCAGGCACAAGAGTACTGGAATCTCGGTGATTTTCTGGGATATGGTCCGTATGTAAATGAGGTGGTGGATATGCTGTATGAGGTATGTACAGCCCAAGTGATTGGAAATTATGATTTAAAAGTCTTAAAGTTTGCTGACAAAAAGGCCAAGTGGAAAAAGAGTAAGCAGCATGAAAAATTCATTGCCTTTGAATGGGCCTGGAACCTTCTTTCATCGCAAAACGCAGAACGGTTGGAAACACTGCCCAAACAGAAGTCCCGGACGGCGGGAGAATTTGAAGTGCTTCTGACACACGGAAGTCCGGCGAAAGTGGACGAGGCAATCGGCCCGGAAACGTCACAGCAACGGCTTGGTGAGTTGTCAGACATGACTCATGCGGATATGATTCTGTGCGGCCATACACATTGTCCGTTTTCAGCGTTGGTCAATGGAGTAACGTTTATCAATCCTGGCAGTGTCGGCCGTCCGGAAGGGCAGGATCCGCGGGCCTGTTATGCGATGTTGAATGTGAATGAGGATTCATTTACAGTTGAATTTTACCGTGTTTCCTATGATGTTGAACGCATGGCCCGAGCGATCCATGCAGCCGGGCTGCCGGATGATTTTGCTGCAATGTTTAGAACGGGTCAGAATCTCGACCAGGTCCGCAATGGAAGTGTTGATCAATACCGCGGTAAGACACCCGATTACAATAAGCGGATTGAACGGGTGAGGCAGTTTGCAATTGGCTGCCGATATGAAGCAGGACATTCCGAGCAGGTGACTCGATTGGCTCAAATCCTGTTTGACCGGTTGGGGACAGTGCATGGATATGGGAAGGAACAGCTGTTTTTGCTGAGCTGTGCGGCACTGCTGCATGATATCGGTTGGCTGGAAGGTCCCAAAGGCCATCACAAGCTTGCGATGCAACGGATACTGACGGAGACAACGCTGCCGCTTTCAACGCGTCAGCGGAACCTGGTTGCCCTGATCGCTCGCTATCATCGCAAGGCATTGCCGAAGAACAGTCATCCGCTATACCCGGACTTGTCCGTCGATGATCAGCAGACTGTACAGATACTGGCCGGTCTGTTGCGGATTGCCGATGGGCTGGATCGCGGTCATCAGGCACAGGTCTCTGATTTGGACGTTCTGATCGGAGACCATACACTGACCTGTCAATGTAAATCAACAGGTTTTGCCGAACAGGAGATGTGGGCGGCGAAAAAGAAGGCAGATCTTCTGGAAAAGGTATTGTCTAAAACCATTGTTTTTCAATATAACAAAATCAGTAGATAAAGCCCTTAATGAAAGAATTGCGATTTCTTTGTTGACATTATGGCAGTATCAGAAAAAATAAACAACCTATGGCGAAAAAACTTAAACAACATAAACTTAAAAATAACATTGACGAGCCGCTTTTGCTGGGCGTAATCGACATTGGATCCAACTCGATCCGGCTGCTGATCGGACAATTGCTGCCCGACGGTCAAATTGAGATTTTGGAAAAGGCCCAACAGACAGTACGTCTGGGCCAGGACACGTTTAAACAGGCTCGGATCGAGCGCGTGACCATCCGGGCAGCGATTTCGATTTTGAGGGAATTCAAACGCAAACTCGATGTGTACAAAATCAAGCATATCTGGACGGTTGGTACCAGTGCAATCCGTGAAGCCCGCAATGCGGAGGTGTTTACGGATCGCGTTCTGATGGCAACGGGGTTGGAGGTGAATATTATCGACAATGCTCTCGAAGGCCGTTTGATTGTAACCGCAGTTCGTTCGGTTATGCAGTCCGGCCAACCCTCCTTCGGGGCGCATACCCTCATCACGGAAGTGGGGGGCGGTTCCACCATTTTGACGGTTCTGGATCACGGTGAGATTGAAAGCTCGCAAAGTCTGGCTCTGGGAGCGATTCGCTTGCAGGAAGTACTGGGAACCGGGGATCTGCCGTCCGATGAGATTGCCGGGTTGCTGTCAAATGAAATCAGTTCGGCGTTGTCAACAGTGGAAACTGTGATGCCGTTGGACGAAGTACGGACTTTTTTTGCAGTCGGGGCCGATGCGCGGCTGGCTGCGGCTCACGCAGGACGCGTCTTAAAGAATTCATCATTCACTGCGATCTCGCGGAAAGCGCTGGCGCGGTTCATCGCAGAAATAAAACCACTTTCGATTGAAGAAATGGTTTCGGGATATGATATTGCGTATGCCGAGGCTGAAACGCTGTTGCCGGCATTGATGGCGTATCAGGAAATTCTTCTCGCGACGAAGGCAAAGGAAATGATCGTGGCTTCAATATCCATGCGTGATGGTTTACTACTGGAA
>ENA-ORCU01000574-ORCU01000574.1-marine-metagenome-genome-assembly--contig:-NODE-574-length-13167-cov-3.024293_pt1 | contig 13167 bp, 13 predicted proteins | sample MGYA00248631_ERZ508512 | MGnify/ENA primary metagenome ERZ508512 (study PRJEB26183, sample SAMN06268844) | marine metagenome | isolation source: Tt an P1 anaerobic enrichment on pine from sediment taken...
AGCGGCCGGTGTACAAGAGTGCTGAAAATCTGCTCAAGGCAGAATATCTGTCCTACCAACTCAAACGGTTGGTCGATCAACATGTGGCAAAAAGAGAATAGACCATGCAGTTGAAAAAAATTCGTTTACAGGAGTTGGAGGCTTTTGGCAAAAGCGATCTCTTTAACTCTTTTGAAATTAAGCCAATCAGTGATGCGCGGATACAATCTTACTTGAAAAATCCACATGCCCAACCTGAGGATGTGGTGCTGTATCTGTTGCACGAAGACAACAAGCTGATTGCTTTCCGGACCTTGTTTGCAGGCAGACTCATGAACCAAATCAAGCGGTTTGCCTGGTTGAGTGGTAATTGGGTTCATCCCGGCCATCGGCGAAAGGGCTACTCGAAGCGGTTACTGGACGAAGCCTTAAACGACTGGAAAGAAAGACTGATGTTTACAAATTATGCGCCGGCTTCGCTTCAGCTTTATCTTAAAACCGAGCAGTTTCAAACGGTTCATCTGGATTTTGGGAGGCGGTTTTACTTCTATTTCAAAAGCCGGAAACTGTTGGCCGAGCGGTATCCAAAATTTGCATTTCTATTCCCCGTCCTCGACTTTTTTATTCGATTGGTGGCTGGGTTTACCCACCTGCTGTTTCGCCCGATGACCATCCGGCATTTCAGCATGAAGGAGTCAATTTTACCTGACGAAGCCTGCCTGGAGATGGCCGAAGCCAAAAAGGATTCTTATTTATTTGCCCGCGGACGTCGCGAGCTGGAGTGGATTTTCAAAAATCCCTGGATTTCAGCAAGCAATAATCTGTTCGCTGAAAACTATCCTTTTGCTTCTTACGCTAAACAGTTTAAGTATCGCACAATTAAAATTTTCCAAGACGATCGGCAGCTTGGTTTTATTGTTGTACTATTGCGAGATGGGCATATGCGAACTGTTCATCTTCAGCTGCCGCATGACAGGATGCGGATTGCCGCTCGCTATCTGATTCGTGTGGCTGCCAAAAATAAAGTAGAAACACTGACAGTGTTCAATACCGAACTGGCCAAAGAGGTGAAAAAACGACCCAATCCGTTTTTGTTTAGTAAGAAGATGGAGCATGGGATTTATTCTTCATTTCCGGTTTCAGCAGCCATGCGGAAAATTCAGGACGGCGAAGGCGATTTTATCTTCAGTTAGCTACCCGGTTACAAGAAAAATCGCTATTTTCGCCAAAATTTTTTGACATGAAAGTAATCAACCTGAGCGATTCCAATTCTATTTTCAATCAATATCTTGCCGAAATTCGTGATCATGAGATTCAACGGGACCCTTTACGTTTTCGTAAAAATCTGCAGCGTTTTGGCGAAATCTTTGCCTACGAAATCAGCAAAACACTGAATTATAAAGTCAACGAAGTGAAGACTCCGCTTGGAATTGCCAAGGTTCCCAAATTAATACAGCAACCGGTTTTAGCCACAATTTTACGTGCTGGCTTGCCACTTCAGCAAGGCTTACTGAATTATTTCGATCGCGCTGAAAATGCGTTCATCTCGGCTTACCGAAAATATGATGATCAGGGCGAATTTCATATTGAATTTGAATATTTGGCTTCGCCGGATTTAAACGAAAAGGTAGCCATCTTATCTGATCCCATGCTGGCCTCAGGAGCGTCGATGGAAATCGGCTACAAGGCTTTACTTCAAAAAGGAGATCCCAGCCATGTTCATTTGGTAGCGATCATAGCCAGCAAGAAAGGGGTTGAATACGTTCAGGAAATGATTGATGCGAAAAATGTCACGCTTTGGGTTGGAGCCATCGATGATGAAATGACCGTCAAATCATATATCGTACCCGGGCTGGGCGATGCCGGAGACCTGGCCTTCGGACCCAAAATTGATTCACACTAAAAAGACATTCGATAGCAAAGAGGCTGTCCCGTAAGTAACGAATTTAAACACGAAGACAGCAAGCCACAAAGTATTAGTTGTCGAATAAATTAATTCGTGGCTTGGTGTCTTTGTGTTTAATCTGTGTGATTGACTTTTTAAGCTTCCTGTATGTGTTTATTTTCAAGCAGCAAACTACTCTGTTCGCTCCTGGAAACCGCCCGCGATTTTTACAAAAATGGAGATTGCCAGAATACCCAGCAACGTGTGTGCGGTCAGGGTGTACATGATATATTCCGGATGCCCGGCACTTTCGAATCGGCCCATCAGCCCGGTATAAAGACCACTTAAAGTAGCACCGATAAAAACCGATAGAAAGTTAGTCCCCATGTACAAGCCGGCTTTTTCCTTGGGAGCAATCCACATGATGTATTCCTGGATTCGGGGTGAGGAAATCATTTCGCCAACGGCAAAGAGGAAAACACCCAGAAAAACCAGTCCGTTGATAGCGGTTACCGATAGCCCAAGTATGACAAAGCCTGACGCAGCAATGAGTAATCCAATCATAAACGAAGGAATGGCCGCACGCTTTTCAAAAATGCGGGAGATTAGCAGCTGAAAAACAATGATAATGTAGCCGGTGTGAGAAATGGCTTCAGCATTGAGCCGCCACACGCCTTCGCTTTGGCTTGAAATGATCCGCGCCAGACCGGTCCCCAGCACCATCCGGACAGATTCGTAGAGCGAAGCAGTATCCATGTAATCGTTGATGTAAACGGCCAACACATTGAAAAAGGCCCAGAATGGCAGCCAGAAAAACACGCCAAGCAAAGTGAGAAAGCTGAGGAATTTCAGGTCGGAAAGCGCTTCGCCCATGTCTCTGAATTTTTGTTTTAGGGTGGCCCCTGCCAGCTCGCGGTCGGGCTCTTTATAAAACAGCAGGGTGATGATGAACATGAGTCCCACCGTGGCGGCTGCTGTGTAAAACACGTAGTCCCACGACCAGCCCCGCAATTTGCCCATAATGATGGGGCCGAGCGATGCCCCAAGGTTTACCATTTGGTAAAAAATTCCAAAGCCCAATGTTTTATTGGTCGAATCGGTTGTTGCCCGGACGGTAGACGAAATGAGTGGCTTAAACAAACCGGCAGCAAAACCAATGGTGAGCATGGTGAGCGCAATGCCGTTAAAGGTTTGGGTGAGAATTAAAAGAAGAATGGCTGGTAAGTAAGCCAGGTAAGAAATGAGCAACATTTTTTTGAAGCCGTAGCGGTCGGCGAAAGTTCCCGAAAACAGTGGTACCAAATACGACAGCGCCAGAAAAATACTTTGCACGGCACCCAGGTCGCCTTTTGAGAAACCAAGCTCGGTCATGTAAATGCCGAAACTCATATAAATGCCGTAATACGCAAAGCGTTCCAGCACTTCAACGCTGTTGGCTACCCAAAACACCTTTGGGAATTTTGTTCGTTTACCCATGTTGCTTTTTTTTTAGATTGTTATTCAGCTATCACTTGTATGGCGCAACAAGTTAGTATTTTTTTGATATTTGAAAAGGTGAGTTATCTCATGTCGATGCAAGCTATTTCAGCTTGATCACCGCCAGCTGATCGGGACACTCAGCTAACAGTTGAGCTGCCGTTTTATTCAGGATTGGATGTTGGAAGTCAGGGGCAATTTCAGCCAGCGGTTCCAGCACAAAGCGGCGTTCTGCGATCCGGGGGTGCGGAATCTCCAGCAAGGGATGCCGAAAAATAAGTTGGTCATAAAACAGCAGATCCAGGTCAATCACGCGCGAAACGTATTGCTGAGCATGTCGAACACGCCCCAGGCACTTTTCAATTTGCTGAGTTTGCTCCAATAATTGTAAGGGTTGCAGGCTGGTGTCTACCTTAACCACCTGGTTCCAAAACAGGTCGTCCGATTCAAAACCCCAAGGTTCCGTTTCATAAACGGCCGACTGGACCACGATTGTTCCCAATTCGGATGCTATCATTTCCAGCGCTTTGGCAAAAAGCTGTTGTTTATCGCCTAGATTACCTCCCAGTAGTAAAAAAAGTTGGGCCATGTTTTAATGATCATTTATAAAATATTAAACCGGTCGATGACCTTAATTGTAACGAATTGCTTAAATTCGTACCTATTCCTAACAAATACAAAGTTATAAACCACAACAGATAAATTACCACCATGAAGAGTTTTTTGAAGTATACCCTGGCAACCATTACAGGCGTGATGATTGCAGGTTTTCTGATGATCATTTTATCCATCAGCATTTTGTCTGCCCTGGTTTCTATGGGCGAACAAACGGTGACAGTCAAAGATAAGACAGTGCTGATGCTTCGTCTCGAAGATGAAATTATTGAGCGAGCTAATAAGAACCCGTTTAACGATCTTGATATTCCGGGTATTTCGGGCGCCCGTCAAACCGGGCTGGACGAAATATTGGCTTGTATTGAAAAGGCGAAGACAGATGATCATATTGAAGGAATATACCTGAATCCATCCATGATTAATGCAGGCTTGGCTACCTTGGAGGAGATCCGTGATGCGCTCATTGACTTTAAGGAAGGTGGCAAGTTTGTTTATGCCTATGGTGAAGCCCTGTCACAAAAGGCTTATTACTTGGTTTCTGTTGCCGATCAGGTGGTGTTAAACCCAAAAGGAATGCTGGAACTGAAGGGATTGAGCTCGCAACACTTGTTCTTCAAGAACGCCTTGGAAAAAATTGGTGTGGAAATGCAGGTGATCCGGCATGGCAAGTTTAAGGCAGCGGTTGAACAATATTTGCTGGAAGAAATGAGCCCTGAAAACCGGCTTCAAACCGAAAAATATACCAGCAGCCTTTGGGCACAAATGTTAGCTGATATCTCCGTGTCGAGAGCGATCTCCGTCGAAAAATTGAATGAACTGGCCGACAGCGTGACCACTTTTCGCACAGCCGAATATCTGTTGGCTCACGGACTGGTTGATTCGCTGAAATACAAAGACCAGGTGATTGACGATTTGAAAAAACTGACCGGAACACGCGAGCACAAAGATGTTCAGGTCGTGGAGGTAAAAAAATACGCCAAAGTACCTGCTCCCACTGACGGTAAAGGCTTGGCAAGAGATAAAATTGCGGTCATTTATGCCAGTGGAGGAATCGACATGCCTGGCGGTGGGATTGATGATATTGACTCGGAAAAATTATCACGCGCCCTTCGCGAAGCCCGTCGCGACAGCTCGGTTAAAGCCATTGTGTTACGCATTAACTCGCCAGGTGGCAGCGCTTACGGTTCTGAGGTCATCTGGCGCGAAGTAAAACTGGCTGCCGATACCAAACCGGTGATCGCCTCCATGGGTGATGTGGCGGCTTCGGGTGGTTATTACATTGCAGCGGCTGCCGACACCATTTTGGCCGACCGCACCACCATTACAGGTTCCATCGGAATTTTTGGAGTGATCCCCAATATCGATGAGCTCATGTCCGACAAATTAGGCATTACGCAGGATGTGGTGAACACGAACCAGCATTCGGATATTTTATCGCTTACCCGCCCACTCACCAGCTTTGAGCAGGGACTGATGCAAAACTACATTGAAGAAGGCTACAAAACTTTCACCAGCCGGGTGGCCGAAGGCCGCGATATGACACAAGATGCTGTTGACGAAGTGGGACAGGGCCGGGTTTGGGCGGCCGAAAGTGCTATTGAAATTGGGCTGGTCGATCAGTATGGCGGAATCAACGATGCCATTGCACTGGCGAAAGAAATGGCCGGACTGGATCGCTACCGGATCAAAGCACTACCCGAAATCAAGGATCCACTGGAGGAGTGGCTGAAAGAATGGTCGGGAACAGCACGCATGTGGGTGTTGAAACAAGAGTTAGGCGAAAGCTATCCTGTTTATGAGCATCTGAAGCAAATCAAGGAAACCCGCGGTGTTTTGGCGCGCATGCCTTTTGATGTCCGGTTGGACTAGACTGAAGCGGTTTATTTTGACAGATTTAGTTAAGAAGTTGGCCTTTTCGTCAGCTTCTTTTTTTATGCATGAATTTTAATAACTTCGTAGGACAAAAATCACCCATGTTGAAAATCTTACTATATCCGCTATCATGGATCTACGGGCTGGTGGTTTACATCCGAAACAGCCTGTATGATTACAAATTCTTTAAGTCGACGGAGTTCGAAATCCCGGTAATATCCATTGGAAATATTACGGTGGGTGGAACCGGAAACACCCCGCATACCGAGTACCTGGTTGAACTGCTCAGGAAACATGTCAAGGTGGCCACGTTAAGCCGCGGATATAAGCGTAAAACAAAAGGTTTTCGTTTGGTTGAAACAAATTCGAAAGCCCGGGAGGTCGGTGATGAGCCGCTTCAGATTAAGAAGAAGTTCCCAGAGGTGACAGTTGCTGTTGATGAGAAACGGGTGCGCGGAATTAATCAGCTGTTAAAAGATGAAGCCAATTCGCCGGATGCGGTTTTGCTCGATGATGCCTTTCAGCATCGTAAAGTGAGTCCGGGGATTAACATCTTACTGATTGACTACAATCATCCCATCGACAAGGACGAATTGCTGCCCGTTGGACGCTTGCGTGAACGCAAGTACCAGCGCAGGCGCGCCAATGTCATTGTCTATACCAAATGTCCCGATGAAATTACGCCGATTACCCGCAGGATTATCATGAAAGATGTGAACCTGAGGCCTTACCAGTCGTTGTACTTTACAACCATGGTGTATGGTGATCCGGTTCCGGTGTTTCCTGAAGTTAGCTCCCCAAAAGCCCGGAAGGGAGAACTAAAGCAGCCGGTGATTCTACTTTCCGGGATTGCCAATCCGGAACTGTGGCAGCGTTATGTCGCTGGCCGATATGCTGTTATTGATGAGCTTATCTTTGGCGATCATCATCATTTTACAGCGAAGGATATAAAAACCATTGAAGCTCGATTTGTCCGGTATCAGGAACAAAAACCGGTGATTATTACGACCGAGAAAGATGCCATGCGGCTTCGCGACGAGGAGAGTATACCGGAGTTCATTCGGTCACAAATGTATTATATACCCTTGAAGATTAAATTTTTAGATCACGAAGGGAAAAGTTTCGACAAAACAATTGTAGGCTATGTTAAAGACAATCGAAGTAACCGCGAGTTACATAAAAGAACAAATACAAGGAGAAGTTGAAGTTGGCATTATTTTAGGATCAGGCCTGGGTGGACTGGTCAACGAAATTGCCATTGAAAAGACCATTCCATACAAAGATATTCCCAACTTTCCCGTTTCAACGGTTGACGGCCACAACGGAACCCTGATTTACGGGAGGCTTGGTGGCAAGAAAATTCTGGCCATGCAAGGGCGCTTTCACTATTACGAGGGTTATTCCATGAAAGAGGTGACCTTTCCCGTTAGGGTCATGAAACGGATGGGGATCAGCCACCTGATTGTTTCCAATGCCACCGGAGGCTTGAATCCCGATTACAAAGTGGGCGATTTGATGATCATCAGCGACCACATCAACATGTTTCCCGAGCATCCGCTGCATGGAAAAAATATCAATGAACTGGGGCCCCGTTTCCCGGATATGAGCCAGGTGTATTGCAAAGAGTTACGCGATCAGGCGAAGTTTATTGCCCTGAAAAATAAAATCGATGTCAAAGAAGGTGTCTATGTGGGCGTGCAGGGACCGACTTTTGAAACACCCGCCGAGTACAGGATGTTCCGGATTTTGGGTGGCGATGTGGTTGGCATGTCAACCGTCCCTGAGGTGATCGTTGCCCGCCACATGGGCATGAAGGTTTTTGGCATTTCCATTGTCACCGACAGTGGAGTGCCGGGCGAGATTGTTGAAATTTCGCATGAGGAAGTGCAGGAAGTGGCCATGCGCTCGGAGCCCTCAATGACAGTCATCTTGAAAGAGCTGATTAACCGAATTGGATAATAAAATACCCCTATGATCGTAAAAGTTCCGGAGTTTGAAGATATTCAAGAGGCGCACGAATTGATTAAAAGTCAAGTGCATCGCACACCAATTCTGACGTCGCAGTCGATCAATGAGATCACCGGTGGAAAACTGTTTTTCAAGTGTGAAAATTTTCAGAAAGTTGGTGCTTTTAAGTTTCGCGGGGCATCCAATGCCGTACTTTCTTTAGGCAAAAATCAATTGCTGAAAGGCGTTTGTACCCATTCCTCCGGGAATCATGCTGCCGCTTTGGCGCTGGCTGCCCGCATGCGCGGAATTCCGGCTTACATCGTGATGCCTGAAAATGCACCGGCCATAAAAAAGAAAGCGGTGGAGTCGTATGGCGGACGAATTACCTATTGCCAGCCAACTTTGGAAAGCCGGGAGAAGACTTTGCTGGAGATTGCTGACCGAACGGGTGCCAAAGAAATTCATCCGTACAATAATTTTCAGGTGATTTGCGGGCAGGGTACGGCCGCGAAAGAACTGATTGAAGACGCAGGGAATTTTGATATCATCCTGTGCCCCGTTGGCGGTGGAGGATTGCTGAGCGGCACCTCAATTAGTGCAAAAGCACTTAACCCCAACGCACTGATGATTGCTGCCGAGCCCGAAGGTGCTGATGATGCTTACCGCTCGTTTCATGCCAAAATGCTGGTTCCTTCTGTCAACCCCAAAACCATTGCTGATGGACTGTTAACCTCAGTTGGCGAACTGAACTTCCGGATTATTCAACGCAAAACCGATGAGATTGTGACCGTCTCCGACCGGGCGATCATTCGTGCCATGCGCATGATTTGGGAGCGCATGAAGATTATTGTTGAGTCATCGGCCGCGGTTCCGCTGGCTGCAATCCTCGAAAATAAGCTTGATGTCAACGGCAAAAAAGTAGGCCTCATTCTCAGTGGTGGAAATGTGGATTTGGAAAATTTGCCGTTTTAAGCAGCGCTTTCCGGATTTGGTTTAATTTGTTGAAGCTCGTCCTTTTTGTTGATTCGTTCTTCCTCCAGATCATAATCATTTTGCAGTCCGAGCCAAAACTTGGCGCTTGTTCCAAAATACTTGGAAAGGCGAAGGGCTGTGTCTGCTGTGATTCGTCTTTTTCCTTTCAAAATTTCACTAATCCTTGTTTGAGGCATCAAAGTTTCTTTAGCCAGTTTATAGGCGGAAAGATTAAAGGGGACTAAAAATTCTTCATTTAATATTTCCCCTGGGTGTATGTTTTTCAGTTCTTCCATCTTTTTGTTTTTAGTGATAATCAATAATTTTCACATCATATGCCCGATCATTTTTCCAGTAAAAGATGATTCTCCATTGTTGATTTATTCTGATACTATAGTATTCGGCTAAATCACCTTTCAATTTCTCCAGTCGGTTTGCCGGAGGAACTCTCAGGTCTTGAATGGTCATTGCATTATGAATCATTCTGAGCTTTCTTCGGGCGATTTGCTGAATTTCATCCGGTAGCTTCTTAGACCGGATGCCATTCCAAATTTTCTCAGTCTCTTTGTTCCCAAAACTTTTGATCATGGTATAATGTTTACGCGAAACAATACTAACGTCAAAGGTAAGTAAAAATGGTGGAAATACTTGTTGCGGTGTATCAAATGTAGATTTGGAAAATTTGCCTTTTTAATTTGCAATAAAGAAGCCGTCTTTTCCAGCTTGAAAAAGACGGCTTCTGCAGTTTAAGTACGTTCGAAAATCAGTATCTATTTTGATTTGATCAGCGGATTTCCGGATTTGAGGATTTCCCGTCCAGCCAGGTCATTCAGAATAATGCCTGCCATCATATACCAGGCCGACAAGGCACAGACGATGAGCACGATGGCCGCAACAATATTCATCACCGGCCAACCGAAATGACCAAGGTCAAGCAAGATAAAGCCGAGCAGCAGGGTGCTGAATGTGAAAAACATGGCTTTGTGAATGAACATGGAGCCCACCCAGAAAATGGCAGTCAGCAGGGTCCAGCCCACCAGAAAAAAACCAACATCGGTATGCGATGATTGGTAGACCCCCAAGTGGTTTAACAGCCAAATCAAGCCCAATCCAATCCAAAAAGAGCCGTAGCTTGAGAAAGCTCCAAAGCCGAAGTTGTTGCCAGCTTTTTGCTCCATGAAACCAGCCACCAACTGGGCAAGGCCTCCAAAAATAAATCCCATGGAGACCACGGGGCCCAGGCCAATCCAGCCCAGGTTATGAAATTGAAGTAAAAGCGTGGTCAGGCCAAAACCAGCCAATCCAACCACCGCAGGATTTCCAAATTTAACGTTGTTCATTACCGAGAGATTTTTAATTGTTTTTATTTCGGCGCAAAACTAACCGATTATTTGGTTGGAACTTTCCGCAGTGGTTAAAAGGGTCGCGAGTATTTGAAAGATTATCGATTTGATAATGTAGCCTGGAGTAAACTTAACCGGCACGCTTCAGTTTACCGATTTTCTGCGCCACGGTTCCACGCTCGGTAAGGCGAACCAATAATAAAACCGCCGAAGCAATCAAGCCGGGCTGCATGACGACGCTGACTTTTTTTGCAACCCGCTGATCGCGGCTGTTGAGGCAAGCATTCAGCGCTTCATCGGTTGTTTCCGACAATTCAGTTGCAAATTTCCAGGCACCATCGCGTGCCAGGTTCATACTAAAATCAACCAGATAGTCGTCAACCTTGCCCGACCATTTCAAGATGTATTTCAAGGCTGGCCAAACGACCGACAGGTTGTCCTGCACTTCATGCACCAGCGACGACAGAATCTCGTTAATGCGGTTGAAGTCATCGTGCAACGCGTCCAGCTTCTTACCTTTCGACACTTCTGCTGCTGAAATTCCCAGATCGTAGTTGATGTGCGCATTCATTCCCAGCAGGAGATGCTGCAGAACAATGGGCCAATAATCGGTCGCCAGTTCAAAAGCCTTTAACCAGCACGCGCTGATCGGTGTCCCCGCTTGATAGGCAACCCAGGCATCGATATATCGGTTGGCAAATAGCACATCCAATTGTTCCATGCGGGGGCCATCGTCGAAGTAGTTGTTTGCAATTTCTTCTTTTACCTTGATGGTTACTTTTTGGTACAAAGCGGCAAAATAACCCGACGGATCATTACTCTTCTCCGAATATTGAATGATGTACTCCAGGATTTCAATAACCCCGTCAATGGTATTGGCAGGCTGTTGGCTCATCTCCGTTCTTTTGGTTGCTCAAACTCAAATCAGGTACTGAAACAAATCGGGCTTTTCATTGACATATTCGTACACAAAGCCGTGTTTGGCCATGCGTTCCACCAGCCCTTCAAAATCATTTTTGTTGATCAGCTCGATGCCAACAAAGGCGGGACCCCGTTCGCGGCTGGTTTTTTTCGAGTATTCGAAGTGGGTGATGTCATCATTGGGGCCAAGCACATGCTCCACAAAATCGCGAAGTGCACCGGCGCGTTGCGGAAACCGAACAATGAAATAATGCTTCAGACCTTCGAACAGCAGCGAACGTTCTTTAATTTCCTCGGTACGGGTGATGTCGTTGTTACTGCCCGACACGATGCAAACCACATTCTTACCTTTGATCTGATCTGCGTAATAATCCAGAGCGGCAATGGATAAAGCGCCGGCTGGCTCAACCACAATCGCATCGCGGTTGTAGAGTTCCAGAATTTTGGTACAGATGCGGCCCTCGGGGACCAGCACAATGTCGTCAACCACCTGCTGACAAATTTCAAATGGCAGGTCTCCGACCCGTTGTACCGCTGCCCCATCGACAAATTTGTCAATCTTTTGGAGGGTGACAACCTTTCCCTGTTTTAGAGACTCCTTCATGGACGGTGCACCGGCCGGTTCAACCCCAATAATCTTTGTGCTGGGGTGCATCTGCTTGAAATAGCTGCCCACGCCGGCAATCAACCCACCACCGCCAATGGGCACAAACAGGTAATCAATCTGCTGAGTCGAATCCTGCAAAATTTCGAGTGCGGTGGTTCCTTGTCCTTCAATAATCAGGGGGTCATCAAAAGGGTGGATATAGGTTTTCTTGTTTTCAGCGCAGTCTTTCCAGGCTTCGGCGCTGGCATCGTCGTAAGTGTCGCCATGCAAAACAATGTCGATGAACTGTTTGCCGAACATCTGAACCTGCTTGATTTTTTGCTTGGGGGTAGTGGTTGGCATGTAAATTTTACCATGAATGCCCAGTTTTTGACATGAATAGGCTACGCCCTGGGCGTGGTTGCCGGCGCTGGCGCACACAATGCCATTTTCGAGCTGTTCGCTACTCAGACTCCGGATTTTGTTGTAAGCACCGCGTATTTTGTACGACCGCACAATTTGTAAATCTTCACGTTTTAAAAACACCTTGGCACCAAACTGCTCCGAAAGGTTTAAGTTTTCAGTAAGCGGCGTTGAGGTAAGAATTTCGTTTAGCGTCAGCTTGGCTTTGTTGACATTTTGCAGGCTTGGGAAATAGTTCTTGGTCATTTTAATTCTTTTATATGAAAGCAACATTTGATGTCCGGTTCAGTTCACAACTACCACTTCAGGACAGCAAATTCTCAACCGGCAAGTATAGATCAAATTCCAGACTTTGCCCTTGTGGTACAGGAACAAAGTAATGGGATTTGGTGTATTATTCTTTTAACAAGTTAAAATTCATGAAAACCACAATAGGCACATAGACCAAATAGAAAAGAAGTAAAAGATGCTGCTTATGGTTGGTTTACCTGCCTACTGGGACTGTTCACTAAGACTTCTTCATCCAATCTTGCTCCTCGATGCGAGATGCTGGCTCAGAACTGGAAACTCAAAATTCGAAACACAAAACTTCTACTCTTCCACTTCCGGGGCAAACTTCTCGTGGAAATCGGTCGACAACACCCGGAACTCCGTACGCCGGTTCAGGGCTTTGGCAATTTCCTGTTGCCCGGGAGTCAGCTGGTTGATGAATTCTTCGGTCAACTCATCATTTCGTTTCAGAAAATCATACTGTTGGGCCATGTTGCGGGTCACCTTTTTGGGCCAGGTTTCGCCATAGCCCTTCGCTACCAAACGATCCGGATTAATTCCTCTTCCAATGAGGTAATCGACAACCGCCTGGGCCCTTTTTTGCGACAGGTCGAAGTTGAATTGCTCCGAACCTACAAAGTCTGTGTGGGCCATCAGTTCAATGGTGATGGTCGGGTTCAGCTCTAAAATACCGACTAAACTATCCAGCGCATGCACCGATTGGGGCTGCAGCTCCCAGCTGCCAAACTCATAGTTGATGTTGTCCACCTTGATGGGCGCATCGGTTGGGGTCAGGTACAGGTCGACCCGAAAATCCTGGCTGTCGTCGATTCCAATGGTCGATTCCCGGCCTTTGTCATTCAGATAGCCATCTT
>ENA-ORCU01000575-ORCU01000575.1-marine-metagenome-genome-assembly--contig:-NODE-575-length-13149-cov-2.907283_pt1 | contig 13149 bp, 11 predicted proteins | sample MGYA00248631_ERZ508512 | MGnify/ENA primary metagenome ERZ508512 (study PRJEB26183, sample SAMN06268844) | marine metagenome | isolation source: Tt an P1 anaerobic enrichment on pine from sediment taken...
TGAGAAAACGAACCCCTTTGCGCTTTTCAAAGGGTTCGTTTTCCATCTCATCGATCAACCATTCGTAGGAAAACTCCGGGAATATCGGGGCGCATCGGGGCGGGGCGGCCATATTGCCCAGAATGAGTTCGTATTGACCAATCTCGATGGGCACATTTTCCAGTACATGAGCAAAGGCCTCGGCACAGCGGACAATATGGGGCTTGCTTTTGTTGCCCTTCAATTTTTCCGTCCAGAGGATGGCCCTGTCGTGGGAGACGGTCAGAGGGGTTTCTATAAACTGTTTGCGCCAGGCGTTGATGCGCGGAAACGGGCTCGGATCGTCCAATTGACCGGACGAACCGGTTCCCCAGTCCTTGTCAAACGGTTCACAGCCTTCCACTTTAATGTCCTCTGCCAGTTGGAGCATGCGATACCTCCTTGTTTGTATGGATAGGTGAAACGGTAATAGTGTCGTTAAACCCCTGAGTGTCGGGCGGGGATTAACCATCGACAGTTGCGGAAAATGTCACGGTTACGGCAGAATCCGTCCTTCGGAGCCACCCGTTTTGCGGGGGGCATTAAGGCGCTGAAAAGGATTGAGCCTGCCAATCAGCCGGCGACCTTGCTGACCACATTTAAAACCAGGGTGCCCAGGGCGATGGCGCAGGCCGGCGGGTCGATGTGGTTGCTGCCGTGGTTCCAGAACATACGGGCCATGATCTCCTGCAGCATGCCCGCCAAGATACCGACGATACCCGCCACCAGCAGGGATCCGAACAACAGGTAAGACAACGCGCCCAGTATCGCCTGGCAGTGCCATACGGGAAATTTCTGAATCGAACCGGTCCCGAAATTCATGCCCATCAGGCTGATGGCCGCCAGGGCCCAGCCAAGAATCAGGGGGACAACAAAAGCGGCGGTGGGAGAAACCGTTCCTTTTTCAACCATCGGAGCCAGGACCTGCTGGGTGGCCAGCGCAATGGCGCCGGAGAGCAGACCGACTCCGAGCCCCAGTATTACCATTCTGCCCCAGGTGGCGTTCCATGGGCACCATGAAATGGAACAGCTGTCCGTGTTGAAATAACCGGTGGTTTTGATGGAATCCATGTCTCCCCACGGCATCTCCTGCTGGAAAAGCAAACGGGATCCCATACAGAGAATCACAACCGTCAAGGCGATGCAGTCGCTCATATTGATGACCGGGATTTTGATCAACAGTTGCAGGATGACGTGGCCGAGCACAGCAGCGATGCCGCCTATGAGCAGAACATCCCAGGAGCTTTCCATTAGCGGGGAGAGGATATCCTTGGCTGCGCCGCCCGGGTGGTTGTTTTTTACGCCGGCCGCATAGGTGGCGGCCACCACGCCGGCTGAAAAACCGCCTACATGCGGGGCGAAAACCGGGCCGAGGCCGATCTGCAGAAGGATAAAATCCGATCCGCCGGTCAGCACAACAGCACAGCCCAGGATGACAATGAAACCGCAGACAACAAAGGAGAACAGTCCCCCCAGAGCGGTTCCAAGGATTCCTCCGCCAAAACAAATCAACAGTGTGTTCAGACTCCAAGCTTCCATTGCGATTTACCTCCTCCTTTATTGTTTCAGGGTTGGTTGACGTCTCCCGCGGCCGCTGCCCGCAGGCATCGGGTGATTCTCAAGGGCGACCATTTTGGTCTGTGCCCGTTGGCCGAGAACCCGTTTATCGTCCAGGGGGTGAGTGTTATGAGTATATGTTCGTGTAACAAACCAATTACTTACTTGTCAAGCAAAAGGTTTAAAATCACTTGATGTTTTTTTTAAATTGACATAAAAACTTAATACCGTTCAAATTGCCCGCTGTTCGCTTAAGAACGAGGCTTTATTTAAATTCGCGTTCTTTAAGGGCGCATTGAATTTGACCCGCCGGTTGAAGACGGAATGGGCCTGTTGAAGGCCTGAAAGAACGTGATTAAGGACAGCGCATGTAACGCACTGCATTTCAATGGGGATGAGACGTCGATGGCTTACGAATTTTTGGATTTGATCGATGTGGATGAACTGCAGGCCCTGACCGACCGCTTCTGCGACATTGTCGGTATCTCGTCGGCAATCATCGATGTCCGCGGCAAAATACTGATTCAGTCCCGCTGGCAGCCAATATGCTCGGCTTTTCACCGGTCCCATCCGGAAACGGATCGACGCTGCCGCATCAGTGATACGGTTCTTGTCGATCAACTCCTCAAGGATAAAAAGTATGTGATCTACCGGTGCCAGAATGGCCTGCTGGATGCCGCGGCGCCCATTCGCATCGAGGGCCGCCATGTGGCCAACCTGTTCATGGGACAGTTTTTGCAGGCCGAACCGGATATGGCCTTTTTCCGAAAACAGGCCCGCGATTTCGGTTTCGACGAGACAGCCTACCTCAATGCACTGAAAAAGGTTCCGATATTTGAGAAAAAAACCGTTCAGTCGGTTCTCGAATATTTTGCAAAGTTTGCCGAACACATCGGGGAAATGGGGCTGAAACGGATCCGCCAGATTGAAATCGCCGATCAGTTGGCTGTTTTCAAGCGATTCGCCGAGGAGTCCGAGCAGGGGTTCTGTATGGCCGATCTGGATGGGAACCTGACCTATGTCAATTCAGCCTTCTGCCGGATTCTGGATGAAAAACATCCCGATGACGTGATCGGACAGAACATTGAGAAATATTTTCCGGCGGAGTTGAAGCAAAAATGGCGCGAAAAGGCCCTGCCACGGGTGCTCGAGGGGCAGCACTGGCTGCAGGAGGTCCCGTTTACAACCAATATGGGCCGGCAGATTTCAACGATTCAGGGGATTTTTGCGATTCATGACAACGATGGCCGACTGTTGTGCTGTGCCGATGTCATTACCGATATTACCGATCGCAAGCAGGCGGAAGAATTGCTGCGGGAATCAGAGGAGAGATACCGGTTGGTGGTTGAAAACGCCAGCGAGGCCATCGGTGTGCTTCGAAAAGGCGCCATTCTGTTTGCTAACCGGACGATGATAGACACCATCGGGATTCACGATAATTTCTGCGACTGCATCCATACGGAAGACCGTCCGGCTGTCGAGCGAATGCTTACCGGCGCCCTTGAGATGAACCACAGTCCCGAACTGTTGAAAATCCGGGCCATGGATGCCCGCCAGTCATGGCGCTGGTTTCAGATGACTGCCACGGCCCTGGATTGGCAGGGGGCCCCGGCGGTGCTCCTGTTGATGACGGACATCCATTCGCAGACGCTGGCGGAAACGACGTTGAAAAAGGCGGAGCAGGATCTGGCCAATGCCCAGAAAATGGAAGCCATTGCCAATCTGGCCACCGGAGTGGCCCATGATTTCCATAATTATGCTCAGATTATCGGTACCAACGTCGAACTGTTGATGGCCGCCGAAAGCAGAAACAGTCCGGGTTTTCAAAAACTGAAAGAAATCGAACATTCCGTCACGCGGGCAACCGAATTGACCAACAGCCTGTTGATGTTTCGAAACGAAGAGGAGGGGACGCGCCAGTTGGTGGACATCAATTGGTTGATTGGCCAGATATCCGGCTCGCTCGACACCCTGATGCCCCGGAATGTGACAGTGGCCTGCAATCTCAACGCAACATTCAAGATCAGGAATGCCGATCCGGTTCAGATCACTCAGGTACTGGTCAACCTTGCCCTGAACGCCAGGGATGCCATGCCCCATGGCGGGGGCATCAATTTTGAGACCCGGGATTTTTTTATCGGCGATCCATCAAACAATCCCTGCCACGGTTTGAGCCCTGGAAAATACGTGGCCCTGCAAGTTGCCGATGAAGGCGAAGGGATTATGGAAGCGGACCGGGCGCACATTTTCGAACCGTTTTTTACGACCAAACCCACAGGGGAGGGGGCCGGTCTGGGGCTCACCAACGTGTACCACATCGTCAGGAACCACAAGGGCCACATTACCTGCAGCAGCGAGCTGAACAAAGGCACGCTGTTTTCAATCTTCTTTCCGGCAACACGGTCTGACGCCCAGGTTATCCAGTTCCCTGTCGGCGGGCACGAGTCCGTTCTGCTGGTGGACGACGATCCGTATATCGCTGAACGCGGCAAGGAGTATCTTCACAGTTACGGATATACCGTCCGGTGCGCACTCAGCGGTGAAGAGGCATTCGAAACATACCGGGAGCACCATGACAACATCGATCTGGTCATTATGGATCTCGTCATGCCCGGGATGGGGGGTGAAACGTGTATCGCCGAACTGCTGCGGTTCGATCCCGATGTGAAGATTCTGGTGGCCAGTGCCTATCTGACCGATGAGTTATTTGGCAATGGAAAATTGAAAGATCGGATACAGGGCTTTGTTGCCAAGCCGTATATCAAGGGGCGGTTGCTGAAAGCAATTCGACAGGTAATGGACAAACACACTGTCCGGGGGGCGGTTAATCCTTGACAAGTAATCGGTTGCTTACTATCAGTTTTAACTGACTGCAGTTTCACCGGGCATGGAACATCAACTATCAATACAGACGAAAGATGATACCGTTGAGCAAACGGAAGAACATAACATCCATATCCGGCCCTTTAACCGTGGGCCAGTTGATCAGGCAGAAGCGCGAAGAGCTGAAGATGACCCAGAGCGAGCTCGGCAGTGCCTTGGGTTACAGATACGGAAATTTTATCGGGTACCTGGAAAATGGAAAGGCCGTCTTCCCACTGGAAAAATGGGAGGAGTATGCCGATGTACTGCAGGTTCCGAAGCACCTGTTTTTAAAAGTGCTGCTTCGTGAACGGTTCCCCAATATGTTGCACTTCATATCCTTCCACAATGACGATCGATTGATGGACGAAACACCGGAAACCGATCAGCACAGGGCAGAAACGGAGCGATAGGGCATTATTCACTAACTCCTGTCAGAAAAAAACCAGAACCCTGTTTGGCTATTCCCAATCTCAATCGGGATCGGGATCGAAAAGTCACGGGAATTGGGCACGACAAACCGGGCGTGTGTGGCCTTGCGTTAGACGACGTTCTGCCAGACAGGGGATCGAGGAAATCGATTGCGTAAGTCAGTCTGAAAAAAAACTGCTAATCTCTTAAAAAAAGAAAAATGAATTTTTCATGGGGGCTGGCTGGAGGAGAAGGGGACAATGCCTGTCGAAATAAAGTCGTTTCGTCGGATTGTCGAATCGTCAATCCGGACGTTTGATGCCCAATTTTTTCATTTTAGTATAAAGTGTTGTCGGTTTGAGTCCGGCTAGTTCCGCGGCTCCTTTTTTTCCTCTGATTCGCCATTTGGCTTTTTCTAAAACGTGAAGAAGATACCTACGATGGTACTCTTCAAGCTTCAGTTCATCAATGGCCAATGCGTCGGAGAGCCTTGGCGTATCGATGGTCAGTGTTTTTCCTTTACAGATTATCATGGCGCGCTCGACCACATTTCTAAGCTCTCTCACATTGCCGGGCCAGAGATGTCGCTGAATGGCATCAACACTCTTTGGTGAGATGCTTTCAATTCGTTTGCCCATGGCATCCCCAAATTCTTCAATAAAGGCCCATGTCAGCGAAAGGATGTCCTCCCGACGCTCCCTGAGAGGAGGGAGTCGGATAGGAAATACATTCAGACGGTAGTATAGATCTTGTCTGAACTTACCTGCCTGCAGGGTTTTTTTGAGGTCCTGGTTGGTAGCGGCAATCACTCGGACATCCACACTGATGGTTTTTGAATTCCCCAGCTTTTCAAATTGGCCCTCTTGCAAAACGCGTAGCAGTTTGGGCTGCAGCTCCAGCGGCATCTCACCGATTTCATCTAAAAAAATCGTTGATCCATCGGCGGCTTCGAACCGCCCCATCTGTTCTGAGATGGCGCCGGTATAGGCCCCTTTTTTTCGGCCAAAAAGCTCGCTCTCGACCAATGAGGCGGGCAAGGCGGCACTGTTTACGGTAATCAATGGACGCTTTCTGCGTGCACTCGCTTTATGGATAGCGCGGGCCACCAGCTCCTTTCCCGTACCGGTTTCACCGAGGATCAACACGGTGGAATCCGTTTTTGCCACCTGTTGGATATCTTTAAGCATCCGTTTGATGCCATCGCTTTCTCCGATAATTTCATCGTATTTCTGGGTGGCCTCTATTTCTTCATGGAGGTTGACGTTTTCTTCTTCCAACTGATTTTTCAGCGTTTGGATTTCAAAAAATGCGTTTCGAAGTTCCAGGTCGGCCTGCTTGCGTCTCAGGGCGTTAAAAATGATCTCCCCCAGAAGATTGAGTCGGTGAATATTCTCTTTGAACAGGGGAATCCTGTAGTTGCGGTGGCACCCGAATGCCGTGGCACAAACGAAGGCGCCATCAACCATATAGGGAATGATCAGCCCGGATTTGATTCCCATTTTTTCAAAGCTCTGTTTGTCTCGCAGAGCTTCCTCAGGCAGTTCTTCAACGGAAAAGAGCATAGCGGGTCTCTTTGGCAGGGATTCCGTGAACCAGGGATAATGCTTCCTTGTCAGAGTACGGGGGTAGCGCTCGATCCCTTCGGCTGTCCAGGAGTGGGTGATCTCAACCTGACCGCTTTCCTTAACAAGCTGTATAAAATCGGTTCGATCAACCCCCAACATTTCCCCGATCCGCTGCAGTACTTCCTCGACCTTACTGTCAACCGCATCTGCTGGAATATTGACAAATGCCGCTGAAAGTTCGGTCAGCAGCCGTTCAAAGCGCAGGCGTTGTTCATGGGCTTGTTTAAGGGATGCATCGATTCCGGCAAACGTCCGGCATCTTCCCCCCAACCGTTTGGCTATCCGGTCTAATTCGTCATAGGACGGCGTATCGCTCATTTGCCAGGCCTCATTTTTGATCCGGTCATTTATCTTACAGTGCATTCATCTCAATGGAACGAAAGGTGCGTTTCCAATTTTAAAGCACAGGCTCCATTTTCATGCCGTCTTGTCAGTTTGGGCGTTGGATTCCCAGTTTTTTCATCCTTGAATAGAGAGTGCTCGGGTTTAACCCCAATAGTTCCGCAGCGCCGTTGCCCCCTCTGATTCGCCAACTGGTTTTTTTGAGAATATCAGTGATATATTGGCGCTCGCTTTCCTTAAATGTTCGCTCGAAGTAGGCTCTGCCGTTGGAGTTTCTCGGGCCATCTATGGTCAAGGTTCTCCCGGTACTGGTTATCATGGCTCGCTCGATCACGTTCCGGAGCTCTCGGACATTGCCGGGCCAGGAATATCGCTGGAGAGCCTCGATGCTTTTTAGAGAGACGGTCTCTATTCGTTTTCCCATGGCCTCATTAAATTTTGAAACAAAGGTCCAGAGCAGTGGCGGAATATCTTCCGGACGATCGCGTAAGGGCGGAATTCGGATAGGAAATATATTCAGGCGGTAGTACAGGTCCTGCCTGAATTTGCCCGCTTGAATATTTTTCTTGAGATCCTGGTTGGTGGCGGCAATCAACCGGACGTTCACGCTGATTGTTTTTAGACTTCCCAGCCTTTCGAATTGCCCGCGTTGAAGAGCGCGAAGCAATTTGGCTTGCAGCTCCAGGGATAATTCACCGATCTCATCCAAAAAGAGGGTCGAGCCGTCCGCGGTTTCGAACCGGCCGTTCTGCCTGGAAATGGCGTCGGTATAGGCCCCTTTCTCACGGCCAAAGAGCTCGCTTTCCATCAACGGGGCCGGCAGCGCGGCACAATTTACGGATACCAGAGGGCGTCGTCGCCGTGCACTGGCTTTGTGAATGGCGCGGGCAACCAGCTCCTTTCCCGTTCCGGTTTCACCGAGAATCAAAACGGTGGAGTCTGTTTCCGCCACCTGTTCGATGTTATTAAACACGGTTTGAATGGCGTCGCTTTCACCAATAATCTCATCGTGTTTCCGGACGGCCTTCAGCTCTTCAACGAGGATAATGTTTTCTTTCTGTACGATGTCCTTCAGCTTTCGGATTTGTGACAGTGCATTTTTAAGCTCTGTGTCGGTTTGCTTTCGTCGCAATGCATTGAAAATGATGACGCCAAGCAACCTGAGCCGTTGAATGTGATCGTCCGTCAAGGGGATTTCGGATTTCGAAAAATTGCTGAAACTGATAGCACCTGAAAAGGTTCCCCGGACCGAAAAAGGAATAACAATAGCGGCTTTTATCCCAGCTTTATCCAATGTCTTCTTATCGATAACGGCTTCTTTCGGAAGCTCGTCAAGTCCGGAAAAGGTAACAATGGTTCTTTGCGCAGCGATCCTTTGGGTAAGCCATGGAAAATGCTCTTGGGGAATGATATTCGCCAGAGGATCGAAATCCTGGTCAGCCCATGAAAAGGCAATCTCAGGGATGCCGGATTCTTTGTTAAATTGCCAGTAGGTCGTCCGGTCAAATCCCAATATGTTGCCGATTCGCCCAAGCGCCGCCTTTACTTTTTCATCAATCTCTTCAGTGGAAATTTTAACAAACGCTGCCGACAGTTCGGTCAACAGCATTTCAAATTCAAGGCGTTCCTGATTCGCCGAGTGCAGCCTTTCCTCAAGGCTGGTGAACCCGTTTGCCCGATCCTTCAATGCCCTCAATTTTTTTCCCAGTTTTCCGTAGGTCATTTTATGGACCACATAGTTGATATCCCGTCCAAGGCGCATCGCCTCTCACCATGGTTTGGGTCGTGATAAGGGAAGGCCTTGGTTTATATTATATGCAAGAAATCTGCCAGTATCAGCCATGGTTCATTGGTTTTTGGGATAACGGTTATTTTTCCCGAAATAGCAGCTTCCGAGCTATCTCTTATGAAAATTTGGAGTATGTATCTATCACAGGCGCATTAAATGGTCTATGGATATGTCGAAATACAGACGGATAGTCTGTATTTCGATGGATTGTCCCGGCCGGATGTGATCCTGAACCCTGGCATTGAAGCCAACCCTCTTGATATCAGTAAGTTAGAATTTTATGGGATTCGGATAAGACCGTGGCCCGGCTTTTGCAAAATTTTACTGTCAATTCGGATTTTTTTCAAAGGCCTGTCCCTGAAGGATTTCCGTTTCGGTAATTCATCTTTCTATCCTGTCTGTCCAGATCGGCACCATATTAATTAGCTAAGGAGAAATTGTATGTTGAAAAAAATTTCGGTTGAAGATGCGGTTGGGACGGAGGTTTCCCACGATCTTACAGAAATTCGTGCCGGGGAATTCAAAGGGCCGGCTTTTCGAAAAGGGCATACGGTATGTGAAAGTGACATCTGTCGCATGCAGAAAATGGGGAAAAACCATCTTTACCTGATCGATCTGGAGGATGACGAGATCCACGAAAACCAAGCCGCGTCGATACTGGCAAAAGCCCTGGCCGGTGAAGGGGTCGTTTGGAAAGATGACCCCAGCGAAGGAAAGATCACACTGCATGCCGCAAGAGACGGACTGCTGGAAATAAACACGGCAGCGCTGGCGGAATTTAACATGGTGGATGAGGTGATGTGTGCCACACGGCACGGGTACACCGCGGTCAAAAAAGGCGAACGACTGGCGGCCACCCGGGCCATTCCGCTGGTAATGAAACGGGCTCCGGTTGAAACGGCGGCCGCAATTGCGGCGGAAGCCGGGGGAGTGGTCTCAGTGCGCCGCATGCGAAAAGCCCGAACCGGCCTTTTGATTACGGGTACGGAAGTTTACAATGGATTGATACAGGACCGATTTGCGCCCATACTTACGGAGAAAACGATTGCCCTTGGATCCAACGTGGCGGGAGTCCAATTTGTACCGGATGATGAAGATGCGATTCATCGGGCCATTGACAAGCATCTGGAAAACGGATGCGATCTGTTATTGCTCAGCGGAGGTATGAGCGTGGATCCGGATGATGTTACCCGCAAGGGAATTCGCAACGCCGGAGCTGATGAAATGTACTATGGTTCGGCCGTGCTTCCCGGTGCCATGTTCCTGGTGGCCTATATCGGCAATGTGCCGCTGCTCGGTGTTCCGGCCTGCGGGATGTACCATCGCATTACCGTGCTGGATCTGGTACTTCCGCGCATCCTTGCCGGGGAGTATATCGGAAAAAAGGAACTCGCCGTTCTGGGACATGGTGGCCTCTGCCTCGACTGCAAAAAATGCACCTACCCTCACTGCCCTTTCGGTAAGGGAGTATAGTGATCCCGATTACCGAGAAGGAAGGAATTCGATACGGGAAATAAGCGGTATCATCGCATTTCGATTTATTCGACGGAATGCGAAATTATTTAATCCGCATTCTGAAACCGAAATGATCGGAAAATTTAACCATGATTACAGAAGAAAAAAATGACAAAAGCGCTTCCACCCACGCTGTTTCAGAACGATTTGTTGAACATGTTAAATTTCCGAAAAATATGGGAACGCTGGCGTTTGCCAACGCAAGTGCCAAAGTAATCGGCAGTTGCGGAGACGCCATGGAAGTTCAATTGCGAATTGTCGGAAAAACCATATGCGACATAAAATGTGTGCCAGACGGGTGCCTTTACACACGGGTCTGCGCCAGTGCAATGAGTGAGCAAGTGAAAGGGCGGGTAATTGAATCCGCGCTGGAAGTGGATCCCGAAGACGTGGCGGACGCTTTGGGAGGATTGCCCGAAGATCATATGCACTGCGCCAGATTGGCTGTCAATACCCTGGCGGAAGCGGTCGGCAATTATTTCCAACAACACTCCTACTGGGAGGAAAATCGGTTGTGGGCTGCCCGGGTATCGGGCGGGCAAAGGCATCCTGAATCATGTTGCCTTCGGTTTGCTAATTCGAATTAAAAAATGGGAAATCATCCTATGATATCCGCTGTTGTACTTGCTGCCGGCACATCGAGTCGGATGGGAAAAGAGAACAAACTTTTGCTGCCTTTTAGAGGCGAAAGCATACTGCGGCATGTTGTTTCGACTCTAAAGAAGGCTGATATCAAGAGAATTGTCGTTGTACTTGGTCATGAAGCGGAAATTGTCAAAAGACATGTAGCAGACTTGGGCGTGGAGACAATTGTAAATCATCGGTATGAAAACGGCATGTGTACTTCTTTTCAGGAGGGGGTTCGCGCATTGGAAGGAAAATTTTTGGAGGGGATATTACTTTGCCTTGGAGACCAGCCGCTGGTAAATGAACAATCCATAAGGCAACTTGTAAAGGCATTTAAAGCGGACCAAACGGCAACAAAAGTCTTCATCGTGTCCCATGGCGGAAAAAAAGGACATCCCGTCATTTTTCATCCGGATACGATTGCGGATATTTTAAACATTCCTATCAACGGAACGATTCGGGAGGTTGTTCACAGGTACCAGACCGAATACACTAAAATCGAGACAGACGATGGCGTTATTAAAGATGTTGATACAAAGGACGATTATCTTAGATATTGCCGCTAAGCTGTATTGAATGTTTTGGGAACGCGGATTTATTTAATCCGCGTTCCCCGGTGTTGTTCAGGCAATGCATAGTGATTTTTTATGGGTATTTCCTGAACGACGGATGTTGATAACCTCCGCGATAATGCTGACGGCAATTTCCTCCGGCGTCTCCGCGTTGATGTCTATCCCGATGGGGGCGTGGACCTCATTCAGGCTGTCTTCAGAAAATCCTTTTGCTGCCAGATTCTCATATGTTTTTTTTATTTTGGTTCGGCTCCCTATCATCCCGATGTATCGGGCATCCGTACCTGCTGCCCATTCGAGAACAGTCTGATCATAGGCATGCCCTCTGGTGACGATGATAACATAAGAGAAATCGTTTATCGTCAGTTGAGAAAACACGTCGGTAAAGTTACAGGCGATCGTCTGGTCGACTTCGGGGAATCGCTCGGGGTTTGCATACTCTTTCCGGTCATCGATTACCACCACCCGGAATCCAGCCATCTTGCCGATGCGGCTCAGATAAAACGAGATGTGTCCGCCTCCAAAGATAAAGAGCGTTGGCAGGGGCACAATGGGTTCAATATATATCTTGGCTTTTCCGCCACAGATCATTCCGTCGTCATTCCGATCGGCAAGATCAAAATCGAACAGCTTCGGTATTCCTTTACGGATAACATGTCTGGCTTCCTCCAGCATCCTGGCTTCCAGAATGCCCCCGCCGATACTCCCAAGAATATCGCCATCCTGCCTGATTAACATCTTGCTGCCTTGTGAGCGAGGCGTTGATCCCGAGATGGAAATAAGCGTTGCCAGCGCAGCACTTTCATTGCTCTGGCGCAATCTTTGAATTTCTTCGTAAATGTCGTTCATCAGTCAAATCCTCCGGATAATAGCAATGATTTATTGAATGAGTGGACAGGGGGCATCTTTAGGGTCGATGTCCGTACCCAATAGAGCAGCAATGTTTATGCCATAATTCTGTGGGGGCGCATGCATGATGATAGCTCTATCGGTCTAAGAATTTGGCGAAAACAGGGGCAGAAAAGGGCGTAAGCAGAGGTGCAGGTCATCGGTGAGTTAACCCTGGGTCGAAATAGCGACTGGTTGGTGGGGGAGCCTCTTGGCGGGCGTTTCGTTCTGCGTGGGGTGGTGAAAATCCTCCATAATCCATTCCTTGAGCGTAATCTGCTTTTTAACCCTCATTTTACCACTCAAGTTATGGAATGTCAGGTTTCAGTGTCCGGCCGCTGTCTTTCTCAGTCCTGAGACCTGAAACCCGACGCCAGACCGGCGGAACAATGGCCGGATTAGTATTCAAATCCATGTTGCGGGTAATTGTTACCATCCCGGCCCTTGTGCAACAAAGCAGGCGATATACAGACGCTTCGTCTCAGTCTCGATGCATCATCCTTTCATGTGAACCGGTTCGCCATGCCGTTTGGTATAAAAATGCCAATGTTAATGAGTTGTTCGTTGATTTTTTTAGAAATTCACCAGTGTTGGTATGAACCTTGCGAAGAAATATATTCAAAGTCGGCTCCGGGATATCATCCATTTGTCGTTGTATTTCACGTTCAGGCTCTCAGGTCCTGAAACGATAACACTGATGTGCATGATTGCCGAACGCTTTCCCAGGCAGCTTGATCAAACAGCCGTTCACCGTGAAGTCATGTTTACTTAAATTCCCATAAACAAGCAAGAAGGAGGTTTGCCAATGACCAAGGAACAGCTCGTGGAATCTTTCAACACATTCTTCAGCACTGTTTTGTCTACTCCGGCCAAGGCTTTTGCTGATCTGCTCAGTCCCGACGTTGTATGGGAAAACTATCTTCCCGCACACGTTCCCTTCGGC
>ENA-ORCU01000576-ORCU01000576.1-marine-metagenome-genome-assembly--contig:-NODE-576-length-13148-cov-3.159896_pt1 | contig 13148 bp, 8 predicted proteins | sample MGYA00248631_ERZ508512 | MGnify/ENA primary metagenome ERZ508512 (study PRJEB26183, sample SAMN06268844) | marine metagenome | isolation source: Tt an P1 anaerobic enrichment on pine from sediment taken...
GTTCCGATTTTTCAATCTGCCGCCGGCTGCTGCCGCCCGGCTTCGGCGAGACGCAGAAATGATCAACATCCGGATCGAGGGAACCATCCAAGGGGTGCGAAACGGAAAAATAACGCTTTTTCCGGCAAATGAAAAACCGCTCCCCTGCCCGGGCACGGCAACGGGTATACCATCCGCCGCCGCAACGCTGTCCCTGATCAGCAATCGGATCGAAGAGGTGCTGGCAACGTTTGAAATGGTCCGGAATGTGCCGTTCATCGCCAACCCGACTGAATGAAAGCAACCGGTCCACGAACCGGCATATCATTTTTCCCTTCAAATCTTTGACATAGTTTGATAAACCGATCATCAACACATTTTCCGACTGGACCGGCGTTTCTTGTTACCAACGAGCCTTCTTTATTCACGGTCTACCTGGAACCCTATGGCATCCCGCAGGCTTACTCCAGACATAGCGTGCAAGACCGGTTGCTGGCTGATTGCGTTCCTCGCGCTTTTCCTGACGCAACGATACAGCACGTTGCTGTTCCATACGCTGTCCGAGCTGTTCAGTGTGTTCATCGCCTTTGCCATCTTCATGTTCACCTGGAACTCCCGGCGATTCATCGACAACAACTATCTGCTGTTTATCGGTATCGCCTACCTGTTTATCGGCAGCTTCGATCTGATACATACTCTTGCTTTCAAAGGGATGAACATCTTCGCCGGCTTCGATGCCAATCTGCCGACCCAGCTCTGGGTTGCCGCCCGATTTACTGAAAGCATTTCGCTGCTGATCGCCCCAATTTATTTTGAAAAACCCCTGAACATCGTCCGGGTCTCGATCTCGTATGCCGTCATATTCGGGCTGGTGATCCTATCGATTTTTCACGGAACTCTCTTCCCTGATTGCTATATCGAAGGCTCCGGTCTGACCCCGTTCAAAATCGCCAGCGAATACATCATCGCCACCATTCTGCTCGCCGCCATCGGGCTTCTGCTGCGCCACCGGCAACGGTTCAACCGCCACGTTTTTCACCTGATGATCGGCTCCATTGCCCTGACCGTTGCCGCTGAGCTCACCTTCACCCTGTATATCAGCGTATTCGGCGCGCCCATTCTCTTCGGGCATCTGTTGAAGCTGGCATCCTTCTTTCTGGTCTACCGGGCCATTATCCATACAGGGTTTAAGACGCCCTACAAACTGATGTTCCGGAATCTGAAACAAAGCGAAGAAAAACTTCGCAAAGCCCGAAATGAACTGGAAGTCCGTGTTCGCGAGCGAACCGCGGAACTGACCCTGGCAAACGCCCAGCTGAACATGGAAATCGAGGAGAGAAAGCGTGTGGAACAGGCGCTGCTCGATTCCAAAAACGAACTCAAAAGCCTGTCAGCCCGACTGCTTTCCGCCGGCGAGCAGGAACGAAAACGAATTGCACGGGAACTTCATGACGGCATCGGGCAGAGTTTCAGTGCCATCAAATTTCAGGCGGAACGTGTTCTGGCCGGCAACGGAAATCCGTTTGATGGCAACCGGGCAAAAGACCTCAGATCTATTGTGACGCTGGTTCGGGAGGCCATGGAAGAGGTCCGCCGGATCATCCAGGATCTGCGACCGTCGCTCCTCGATGACCTGGGGATTCTGGCCACCATCGGCTGGTTCTGCCGCGAACATCAGGGACGCCACCCGTCCGTGACGATTACCCGGGATGTCAAGGTCCAGGAAAACGATATCCCTGACCCGATAAAAACGGCGATCTACCGGATTCTCCAAGAGGCGATGAACAACATTGCCAAATACAGCGAAGCCGACCAGGTAACCGTTTCGCTTGCACGGCAAAACGGCTGCATTCGCTTTTCCATCGAAGACAACGGCCGGGGATTCAACCGGATCGCCCCGGGCACCAGCAGGCAACCCGGCAACGGTTTCGGCATGACCACCATGCGGGAGCGGGCGGAACTGTCCGGCGGAGATTTCTCGCTGTCCACCCATCCGGGCCAGGGAACCGCCATACAGGTAAAGTGGCCGGTGGACCGCGCGGAAACGAAAAACTGACTCAATCACCGGGTGCCGACTCATCTCTGCTTTCTGCCTGTCGGGCCCGCGTGCTTCCCAGCCTCTCTCCGGGAATGCACAAGGATCTTCTTGACACCGGCATCTATTTTTTCCTATACACTCCTTTTATTTTCTGAATTTCAATTCATTTACAATCAAGGCACGAATCCCTTGCCTGTCCAGTGCCGGTCAGAGCCCTTAAAACGGAAACGCTCATGTCTCCATCAATCACCAGGCGATCACCCCTTCCTGCAGGCCCCTTTTTCGTGTTGTTGATATCCCTGGCCCTGTCCGGATGCTCGGACGGGGATGGAAAAAGCGGCCAGTCCCCCTTCGCATCTTCAACCGAGACCGTTGAAGGCGTATTTATCGACAGCACGGTCGCCGGGCTGTCATACCGCACTGAAACACAATCCGGCATGACCGACGCTGACGGCACGTTCCTGTATGTAGAGGGTGAAACCATAACGTTTTCAATCGGCCGCATTGTAATCGGCGATACGATCGCCGGTTCCCTGCTCACCCCAATTGACCTGGTGAACGGTGCTGAAAACGAAACGGACCCGGCAGTAACCAATATCTGCAGACTCATTCAATCTCTTGATTCGGACTGCGATCCGGAAAACGGCATCACCATCACCGACCGGATACGGGATGAACTTTTTGACATCACGGTTGATTTTGACCAGCCCCCTGAAGAATTCGGCAACAGTTATGAGATTGGGGCTCTATTTGCCAGATTGAATGCGGTTGGTGCATTCGAGGACGGGCGTACTGGAGTTCTGCGTTCCGCCGAAATGGCCCGTGATCACATGCGGATATCGCTCAGGGACACCTGGAAAAAAACAAAAACGGAAGCTGACAACGATGGGGATGGAACGATTGATGTAATCAACTATTTCACCTATGACTCCATGGGACGGATCATCAAAAAAGAGACAGACACGGATCTGGATGATATTTCAAATCGTACCCAACATACAGAATACGACTCGCGCGGAAATTTGACCAAAGCCTATCTGGACGATAACGGTGATGGTTTTCCGGAAAATACGGACATCTTCCGGTATGACGATCATGACAATCTGATACGGGTGGAGAGCGATCTTGATGGGGACGGTGCGACCGATTACCTGTCCATAAGAACCTACGACTCACGCCACCACCTGATCGGAGTAAAAAGGGATGACAATGCAGATGGAAGGGTAGACAGCACAAAAAAATACACGCGGGACACCACGGGAAATCTCCTTAAAATCGAACGCGATAACGATGCAGACGGTCATGTGGATTACGCGGTCATGTATTCATATGATGCAGAAGGCAACCGCACCGAAGTGGTCAAGGACGCCGGGGCGGATGAAACTGAAGACGCTGTCACGACATTCCAATATGAAAACGGAAAGCTGACGGTCGAATCGAGAGACAACGACGGTGACGGAAAAATCGATTTTTCAATCCACTCGTCCTATGATCCTGCGGGGCATTTAATTCTGGAGGACTGGGATCAGAACGGAGATGGGGTGGCCGAACTGAGTTATACCTATCTTTACGATGCAACGGGTCGACATATCAAAACCTGCAGGAAAGATTTGACCAGCGGGATAACGGACACGCTGCTCATCCGGGAACCCGCGGGAAATGGCTATCGCATAACAATCAGCCTTGTTCATTCAGGAAACGAACTGCCTAACCCCGTATTTATCATGCTTTTCGATAACCATGACAACCTGATCCGGATACAACTGGACAGCGAAGGGGACGGTGAAATTGACGATATTGAAACCCACCACTGGGCGCAATGGGTTTCAAAAGGTTTCAACACCCATGATTGGTCTATTCCCCCCAGAACGGTTATTGATGAGAGCCACACTGGAACGACTATTAAACTTTCTCCCTTTGAATCGCCTTTCAATTGAGGGGTCCACCGTTATTCTCATCACCTTAACAACCGTAACAATCGACAAACCAATGTTATCCCATCGATTAAATTGCACGATTTTCCGAATGCTAAGCCATAAACTCTATCAACAATATAAAATTCTTGCGCCAATTAATCTTACTTCCCCCAAGGGAGCGGAACTTGTTTCATAAAAACATTCAAACACAATTAAAAACACTCAATCGATCAAAACTGTATACAGGATTAATCGCTCTCATAACGCTGGTTATTATATTTTCGGGTTGTGATGGAGATAGTTCCAAGCCTCAATTGGAAACCCCGGTGCTTGAAGGAACATTTGTCGACAGCCGGGTTGAAGGTTTGACCTATCTCACCACCAGCCAATCCGGCCTGACCGACGCTGACGGCACCTTTCTGTACAAGGAGGGTGAGACCGTAACATTTTCAATCGGCGATCTTGTAATTGGACGTGCACCGGGTGGCGATATCATCACCCCCCTTGATCTTGTACCCGATGCCGACGATGAGAATCACCCGGCAGTAACCAACATCAGCCGCCTGATCCAGGCCTTGGACCAGGACGGCAACCCCGATAACGGGATTGAGATTTCCGCTTCGGTTGCCGCCGAAATGCCGCCCCTTACAATTGATTTCAACCAGCCTCCCGAGCATTTCGCAGACAGTGCCGATGTGGCCGCCTTATTCAACCGCCTGAACACACGGCGTCTCTTCGGCGATGAATCCGACCGTCACCTCTCCACCGCCTTTGCGGCCCGCGAGCACCTTAAAAAAACGTTGTACGGTCGGTGGCGGGTCATTCGGGCCGACCGCGTGCAACCGGGCGAAACGGAAAACCGATCGGTCATCCATTACCGCTACAATCCGGAAGGACACCTGAGTCGAGAGGAATACGACCGGGACGGCGACGGGGTCATCGATGCGACGGCATCGTTTTCGTATGACGACAGGGGACGCCGCTCAATCCGGGAATACGACAGCGACAATGACGGCGTGGTGGATGGGATCGAGCGTTATGAATATGCCACCGAGGACCCGGTTCCCGAGCATCTGTGGAGTTATGAAAATCCTCTTCTCCAATATATTCTTCTCGGATGTTCTTTGATTCATAAGGAGTCGTTCTGGAGCGATCTTGCTGAGATACTGCCAAACGAAATGGCAATCGGTGATATCAAATACGATATGCATCCGGAAGACCTGTTCGATGTCACAGTTTATATCCAGTTCAATCCGGAAACAAACATCCTGACCGCCGAGCATCACGTCGATAATGACGCTACGGCGGATTACGTTATTAACGAAAGATATTACTTCGATGAAAACGGGTACAGGGTAACAACCGAAGGGAACTATTCAGCACCGGATACGGGATGGTTTAAATCGACGGATGCAATCCGGATAACATCAGCTATGTTCGGAATTGATAGGAACAGTTCATACCATTACACTTACGATGACGAAAAAAATATCATTGAATCAGATTGTTGCATGAGAACCCAATTCGTTTACGATGAAAATCAAAACTTGATTTTATCAGAGAGAGCAAATGATGGGGCGATCTCCGGCGAATTTGCTGAGTTCACCTGGGAGCAGGTGGATTAGAATGAATGACAAAGGCCATTCTGACAGTGGAAATACTCCGGATACCAGATGTTATGCAGGCAGCGATTCCGGCATGCTCTCCATGCGGGATCTGGCGGTACTGTCCGGCGGAGCTTTCTTACTGTTCACCCATCCGGGATAGGGAATCACCATAGAGGTGAAGTGACTGGTAAGTCACACGGAGACGTAAAGCTGACCTCAGCACCGGATGCTTGTACATCCCTGCTTTCTGTCTATTGGGTCCGCTGATTTCCCAGGCTCACTCCGAGAATGAGCAAAGATCTTATTGACACCGGCAGGCATTTTTCTATACACCCCTTCTAATTTCTGAATTTCAATTCATTCACAATTACCGGACGAATCCTTTGCCCATCCAGTGCCGGTTACACCTGTAAAACGGAAACGCTCATACCTCCATCGTTCACCAGGCGATCGACCCTTGCTGCAGGCCCAATTTTTGTCTTGTTGATATCCCTGGCCCTGTCCGGATGCTCGGACGGGGATGGAAAAAGCGGCCAGTCCCCCTTCGCATCTTCAACCGAGACCGTTGAAGGCGTATTTATCGACAGCACGGTCGCCGGGCTGTCATACCGCACTGAAACACAATCCGGCATGACCGACGCTGACGGCACGTTCCTGTATGTAGAGGGTGAAACCATAACGTTTTCAATCGGCCGCATTGTAATCGGCGATACGATCGCCGGTTCCCTGCTCACCCCAATTGACCTGGTGAACGGTGCTGAAAACGAAACGGACCCGGCAGTAACCAATATCTGCAGACTCATTCAATCTCTTGATTCGGACTGCGATCCGGAAAACGGCATCACCATCACCGACCGGATACGGGATGAACTTTTTGACATCACGGTTGATTTTGACCAGCCCCCTGAAGAATTCGGCAACAGTTATGAGATTGGGGCTCTATTTGCCAGATTGAATGCGGTTGGTGCATTCGAGGACGGGCGTACTGGAGTTCTGCGTTCCGCCGAAATGGCCCGTGATCACATGCGGATATCGCTCAGGGACACCTGGAAAAAAACAAAAACGGAAGCTGACAACGATGGGGATGGAACGATTGATGTAATCAACTATTTCACCTATGACTCCATGGGACGGATCATCAAAAAAGAGACAGACACGGATCTGGATGATATTTCAAATCGTACCCAACATACAGAATACGACTCGCGCGGAAATTTGACCAAAGCCTATCTGGACGATAACGGTGATGGTTTTCCGGAAAATACGGACATCTTCCGGTATGACGATCATGACAATCTGATACGGGTGGAGAGCGATCTTGATGGGGACGGTGCGACCGATTACCTGTCCATAAGAACCTACGACTCACGCCACCACCTGATCGGAGTAAAAAGGGATGACAATGCAGATGGAAGGGTAGACAGCACAAAAAAATACACGCGGGACACCACGGGAAATCTCCTTAAAATCGAACGCGATAACGATGCAGACGGTCATGTGGATTACGCGGTCATGTATTCATATGATGCAGAAGGCAACCGCACCGAAGTGGTCAAGGACGCCGGGGCGGATGAAACTGAAGACGCTGTCACGACATTCCAATATGAAAACGGAAAGCTGACGGTCGAATCGAGAGACAACGACGGTGACGGAAAAATCGATTTTTCAATCCACTCGTCCTATGATCCTGCGGGGCATTTAATTCTGGAGGACTGGGATCAGAACGGAGATGGGGTGGCCGAACTGAGTTATACCTATCTTTACGATGCAACGGGTCGACATATCAAAACCTGCAGGAAAGATTTGACCAGCGGGATAACGGACACGCTGCTCATCCGGGAACCCGCGGGAAATGGCTATCGCATAACAATCAGCCTTGTTCATTCAGGAAACGAACTGCCTAACCCCGTATTTATCATGCTTTTCGATAACCATGACAACCTGATCCGGATACAACTGGACAGCGAAGGGGACGGTGAAATTGACGATATTGAAACCCACCACTGGGCGCAATGGGTTTCAAAAGGTTTCAACACCCATGATTGGTCTATTCCCCCCAGAACGGTTATTGATGAGAGCCACACTGGAACGACTATTAAACTTTCTCCCTTTGAATCGCCTTTCAATTGAGGGGTCCACCGTTATTCTCATCACCTTAACAACCGTAACAATCGACAAACCAATGTTATCCCATCGATTAAATTGCACGATTTTCCGAATGCTAAGCCATAAACTCTATCAACAATATAAAATTCTTGCGCCAATTAATCTTACTTCCCCCAAGGGAGCGGAACTTGTTTCATAAAAACATTCAAACACAATTAAAAACACTCAATCGATCAAAACTGTATACAGGATTAATCGCTCTCATAACGCTGGTTATTATATTTTCGGGTTGTGATGGAGATAGTTCCAAGCCTCAATTGGAAACCCCGGTGCTTGAAGGAACATTTGTCGACAGCCGGGTTGAAGGTTTGACCTATCTCACCACCAGCCAATCCGGCCTGACCGACGCTGACGGCACCTTTCTGTACAAGGAGGGTGAGACCGTAACATTTTCAATCGGCGATCTTGTAATTGGACGTGCACCGGGTGGCGATATCATCACCCCCCTTGATCTTGTACCCGATGCCGACGATGAGAATCACCCGGCAGTAACCAACATCAGCCGCCTGATCCAGGCCTTGGACCAGGACGGCAACCCCGATAACGGGATTGAGATTTCCGCTTCGGTTGCCGCCGAAATGCCGCCCCTTACAATTGATTTCAACCAGCCTCCCGAGCATTTCGCAGACAGTGCCGATGTGGCCGCCTTATTCAACCGCCTGAACACACGGCGTCTCTTCGGCGATGAATCCGACCGTCACCTCTCCACCGCCTTTGCGGCCCGCGAGCACCTTAAAAAAACGTTGTACGGTCGGTGGCGGGTCATTCGGGCCGACCGCGTGCAACCGGGCGAAACGGAAAACCGATCGGTCATCCATTACCGCTACAATCCGGAAGGACACCTGAGTCGAGAGGAATACGACCGGGACGGCGACGGGGTCATCGATGCGACGGCATCGTTTTCGTATGACGACAGGGGACGCCGCTCAATCCGGGAATACGACAGCGACAATGACGGCGTGATGGATGGGATCGAGCGTTATGAATATGCCACCGAGGACCCGGTTCCCGGGCATCTGTGGAACTTTGAAAATCCTTTTCTGCAGGAGATATTAAAAGACTATTCGGTCTCAGGCAATCAATCAAACTGGAGTGCCTACACTCAACTTCTTGAAGAAAAAATAGTTGAAGACGAAGAAGTAATAAAACAGATACCGCTGGAAGATCTTTTCGACTGCATCGTTCAAATCCATTTCAATCGAGAGGAAAACACCCTGACCGCCGAGCATCAAATAAATAATGACGCTTCACCGGATTATATCGTCAATGAACGGTATTATTTCGATGAAAACGGATACAAGGTAAAAACCGAATGGGAATATTCAGCGCCGGAGTCGGGGTGGTTTATGTCAACGCCGGAAATTATAATTATTTCAGGAATGTTAGGCATAAGCGAGAAAGGGGTTTCCCAATACGAGTATGGCGATGGGAAAAAACTGATAGCCGAATCAAGGACATCAACACACCAATACCCGCTATTTGGGAAAAGGCTGCATACCTATGATGAGAACACGAATTTGGTAATGACCGAGACGATTGCCACTGGAGGAGAGCTCATCGATTCTGTGAAATTCACGTGGGAGCAGGTGGATTCAAACCAGAATTGACAGGAAAAATATTGATTATCCGTCAACATTGAATGCAACGGGTGCGACCATATTCATTAACAGTACTGAATTTGCAATTTTCCCGGGCAGGATAAAAATCAAAACCGCCGCCCTTTCCTGAAGCCGGCAACCACCCACCCGACGATCCACCCAACAATCACGGGCAGCATACCCACACGAAGAAAAGCCAATATATCACCCGACCACGGCTCAAGGTACACCGCCCATCCCAGCAGCCAGACCGCGGAGGCAGCCACGGCCAGGCGCATCCGGCCCGAGAACCGGGCACTGATTCGGGGAAGCGGCGGTGCGGCGGGCCGGATATCCGATCGTTTTGCCGTCATGCGCGGGAGCACCAGCACGGCAAGGGCAATGAGAACAATGACTGCAATTTCCTGAAATCCCGACACGGCATGTTCCTCGGTTTCCGGGTATGAATTCAATGGCGCCAGGGCAATCCGCCTGACATTCGCCGGGTTGCAAATCGACTGTCTACCACATGCCCGGCCGGATCGCAAATCACCTGAACGAAACGCAGCGCCGGCTTGACTTCCGACCGGCCATTTCTTATAGTCACGTGAAAAATCATGGGGTTACTCGACCATCGAGATTCAACCTTATCGGAACCGAGCCCGGCAAAATGGTATGACCCTTTCAGGCCGGGTTCTTTTTTCCCAACATCTCAACCAACACAACGGGCGGCGTCCCGTTTTAACAGAAAGATGAACAGACATGAATCTGACCCCGCTCAATGCCATATCGCCGGTGGACGGCCGGTACCGACGGGCCACGGCGGCCCTTGGCGACTATTTTTCAGAAGGCGCCCTGATCAAATACCGGGTGCTGGTGGAAGTCGAATACTTTATCGCCCTGTGCGAGCTGCCCCTTCCTCAACTGGCCGCCGTCGATCCGGCGAGCTTCGAGCCCCTTCGCGATGTGTACCGCAACTTTTCAACGGAGCATGCCGAAGCGGTCAAAGCGATCGAGAAAACCACCAATCACGACGTCAAGGCCGTGGAATATTTTTTAAAGGAACGATTTGACGAACTGGGGCTTTCCGCTTTCAAGGAGTTCATCCATTTTGGCCTGACCTCCCAGGATATCAACAACACCGCCATTCCCCTCGGCCTCAAAGAGGCGGTTGAGCAGGTGCTTCGCCCGAGCCTGGACGAGGTGATCGATACCCTCCACGAAATGGCCCGGCAGTGGCGTTCGGTTCCCATGCTGGCCCGCACTCACGGGCAGCCGGCTTCGCCCACCAGCCTGGGAAAGGAGATCTACGTATTTGTCGACCGCCTGAAGGCCCAGGTCCGGCTCCTTGAGACGGTGCCGTTCTCCGCCAAATTCGGCGGGGCCACCGGCAACTTCAACGCCCACCTGGCAACCTACCCGGAGGTGGACTGGGTGGCGTTCGGCAACCGCTTTGTCAGCAATGCCCTCGGGCTCGAGCGCTCCCGGGTCACCACCCAGATCGAGCACTACGACAACCTGGCGGCCCTTTTCGACAACCTGAAACGGATCAACACAATCCTGACCGACCTGAGCCGGGATCTGTGGACGTATATTTCCATGGATTACTTCAAACAGAAGATCAAGGCCGGTGAGGTCGGCTCCTCGGCCATGCCCCATAAGGTCAACCCCATCGACTTTGAAAACGCCGAGGGAAATCTGGGCATGGCCAACGCGGTTTTTGAATTTCTGGCGGCCAAGCTGCCCATTTCACGGCTACAGCGTGACCTGACCGACTCCACCGTCACCCGGAACATCGGTGTGCCCGTGGGGCACACCCTTATCGGCCTGAAATCCCTGCTTCGCGGACTCAACAAGCTGATCCTGAACGATTCCCGCATCCGGGCGGATCTCGATGCCAACTGGGCCGTGATTGCCGAAGCCATCCAGACCGTGCTCCGGCGGGAGGGCTACCCCAAACCCTATGAGGCCCTCCGGGATCTGACCCGCACCCACGGTGAGGTGACCCAGGCATCGCTGGCCGAATTCATCGGAACGCTCAACATTTCCGAGGCGGTAAAAACCGAACTGCTGCGGCTCACACCGGAAAATTACACCGGTATTTTCGACTTCGATTGATTCAGGGCCCGACAAACAGGGAGGATATTATGTTTCATGAACTGATCCAAAGCCGACGAAGCATTCGGAAATTTCAGGATAAACCCGTTGAAAGCGATACGATCGACCGACTGGTCGAGGCGGCGCTCCGGGCGCCATCATCCCGAAGCCTGAACCCATGGGAATTTATTGTGGTCACAGACAACGATCTGCTGAAGACCCTGGCCGCCTGCAAACCCCACGGGGCAAGCTTTCTCAAAGGGGCCCCGCTGGGCATTGTGGTGCTGGCCGACCCCAATCGGTGTGACGTATGGATCGAGGATGCCTCCATTGCCTCGATCTTCATCCACCTGGCAGCAGAATCGCTCGGCCTGGGCAGCTGCTGGATTCAGATCCGCGAACGGCAGCACAGTGACGGCCGGACCGCCGAGCAATATGTGGCCGAAGCCCTGGGGATCCCCGGCCACCTCCGGGTGGAGGCGATCATCGCCATCGGCTATCCGACAGAACGCAAGGCCGGCCACCCGCAGTCGTCGCTCCAGTACGACAAAGTGTTTTTCAACAGCTACGGGAGCGGTTACCCCAGGCCCTGAACCGTGTTACGACAGCTGGTTGCCAACTGTGGTAAAATCAAGCAGGGCACAGCGCGCTGTGCCGCTACATCACGGGGCGTAAAAAATTTAAGCGAAATAAGCGCTTAGCGGCTCCGTATCGACAACGTATTATCGATATTATCGGGTGTTTTGATAATTCAGAGGTTTAAGGTGAGACCGGATATGAACGTTATTGTTGACCTTTGCGTCGTACCTTTGGGGGTCGGTGTATCCGTCTCCAAATATGTCGCCGCCTGCCAGAAAATTCTGACCGATGCGGGGCTGAACACCCGTCTTCATGCCTACGGAACCAACATCGAAGGGGAATGGGATGCGGTTTTCGCCGCGATCAAACAATGCCATGAGGCGATTCATGACATGGGCGCACCGCGGATCACCACCACCGTTAAGCTCGGCACGCGGACAGACCGCACGCAGACCATGGATGACAAGGTTGAAAGCGTGCGCCAAAAAATATAAAGAACGGAAAAAACAAAACCTTATATGATCCCATGTTTTGATCCTGTTTTTGTTCCGGCTCTTTGGTTTCAGGGTTCAGGTATCAGCCGCAGTGAAGCAACCGCTGGACCCTGAACACTGAAACCTGTTACCAGAAACAAATATGGTACCATACACAAAATAATATCGAACATTATAAAGGAGGCCTTCATCATCACCGGCTGCCCCCTGAGGGCGAGCCGTTTACACAATCGCCTGCAAAAAAGGTGCGATAACAACCGATTCTCGTTAGATACTCAAAAGAGACCGCCCCGATCCGGGCTGCCACCCGTCACATCAACAGGAGCTGATCTCATGCAACAACCCGCTGACACGTCCACCCGGCCGGTCGCCGTGCTTGCTGACGGTACACCGAACTTTGGAGCCCACACAACCCGACTCGATCCAATCGACCTGACCTCGCTTCTGAGTATTGATTCAAGTCCGCTGTCCATCCGGCGCTACCGGGAAAAGCGGTGGTGTTACATCGGCGTGATCCATCCGCAGGTGATTTTGGGCTGCGCGGTAATCCACCTGGGATATGTATCCAGCGCCTTTGCCTTTGCCTTTGATCGGGAAAGCCGCAAGATGGTGGAGCACAACATGGTGTCCCCTCCCCTTGGACAGGTCAGCTTCGACCGGCACCCCGATCAGGGGACGTGCAGTTTCAGGGCATT
>ENA-ORCU01000577-ORCU01000577.1-marine-metagenome-genome-assembly--contig:-NODE-577-length-13115-cov-2.738917_pt1 | contig 13115 bp, 12 predicted proteins | sample MGYA00248631_ERZ508512 | MGnify/ENA primary metagenome ERZ508512 (study PRJEB26183, sample SAMN06268844) | marine metagenome | isolation source: Tt an P1 anaerobic enrichment on pine from sediment taken...
CTTGGCCTGTCGATGGGCGTCGCAGCTGTGCTGAACCAGGCCGACGGTCAAGGTTTGTTGACGGGTCATGGCAATACTCCTTGGGGCAGTTGCATGGTCAGGCAATGCAGGGAACCGTGTTGCAGAATTACCGTTGAACAGTCGATGCCGATGACATCCCGGTTGGGAAAGGCTGTACCTACGGTGGCCAGAGCCTTGTCATCCTGCGGATCGTTGTAGGTGGGGACCAGTACCGCACCGTTAATAATCAGAAAGTTGGCGTAGGTGGCGGGCAGACGTTGCCCTTCTGCGTCGAACTTTGCGCCGGGCCAGGGCAGGGGCAGCAGGCGGTAAGGTTCTCCGGAGGCGGTACGGAAGGTCGCCAGTTCTTTCTCCATGCGGCGCAGGGCCGGATAGTGCTCATCAGCAGGATCGTCACAGGCGACGTAAAGGATGGTGTCGTTGGGAGCAAAGCGGGCCAGGGTGTCGACATGGGCATCGGTATCGTCGCCTAGCAGGTGGCCGTGCTCCAGCCACAGGACACGCTCACAGCCGAGAAGACGGCGCAGCTCCGCTTCGATTTGTATTTTATCCAGATCAGGATTGCGGTTCGTATTCAGCAGGCACTGGCTCGTGGTGAGCAGGGTGTCTTTGCCGTCGCTTTCGATGCTGCCCCCTTCAAGGATCAGGTTTTGAATAGTGAGGGGCGCGGCATAGATCCCTTGTTGATCTAGTAAACCGTTTACGGCGTTGTCCTGCATGGCGTCAAATTTGTTGCCCCAGCCGTTGAAGACGAAATCCTGCAACCGCGGGCTGCCATCGACCAGGGTGGTGATAGGACCGAAATCCCGGCACCAGGTATCGTCAAAGGGAACCTGGGCGAGGGTAACCTGTGCCATGTCGATTCCGGCCGCCTGCAACTTTGTGCTCAGGGCGGAAGCATTGACGGTGGAAATGACAACCTGTTCATAGTGGCTTATTACTTCGGTCAGGCGCAGAAACACCGGTTCTACCTCGGCCAGAACCGGAGCCCAGTCAGTACTTTTGTGAGGCCAGGCCAGCAGAACACCATCCTGGGGTTCCCATTCGGCAGGCAGTCGGACGGTCATTTATAGATCCTTTGAATTGATTCTGCAGCATAAAGCGGCTGACTTTGGCGATGACCGCTCATCCTACAAGAATCCACAACCGATTTGCAACTATGGCGATACGGTGCAAATTCCTCACAGTTGACCGGCTTGTAGCAGCAGGTAACGGATCATGAGGTACAGGGCAATTCCCCCGGCCAGGGTCATAATGATGTATCGCTGCCTTTTGCTGAACTGCAACGGTCGCCAGTCTTTTCGCCAGGGAAATTCCCCGGTGTAACGGCGCCGTATTTCCAGCACAGTCAGCAGAAAGGTCAGCCAGATGGCTGCCAGCAGATAGCCTGCCACAATGTCGCTGAACCAGTGCAGCCCCAGATAGCAGCGGCTCAAGCCGATGACCAGGGAGACAAAACTCAAGCCGATGATCAGGGTCAAACGGGATCGCCAGTTACGCAGGGTGTCGAGCAGGAAGTAGGCCAGCAGTCCGGAAAGTACCAGACTGGCAAAAGCGTGCCCGCTGGGAAAACTGGTACTGGCCATTTTCAGATGATCGAAAAATGGCAGCGGCCGCGGCCGTTGAAAGAGCTGCTTGGCGAGAATGATCAGTGCCTGGCCGCCTCCCATGCCGGCCAGCAGAATCACGGCTGAGAAATCGCGGTTATTGATAATCAGCCAGAGCAGCAGCAGGCCACAGAAGATGATCAGGGCCGGCGGATTGGCCAACGAGGTTGCCAGCAGCATGATGCGATCGGCCAGCGGGTGGTGCTGCTGGGCAATGAGCGTGTAGATCTGCTGGTCGAGGCGAGAAGTCAACGCAAAGCAGTTCAGCAGCCAGAAGAACAGGCCGGCAAACAGGGTGCTGACGGCAAAGCCGCAGCTTAGGTAGAGCCCCGAGCCCTTTTGCAGACTGAAACGGCTTGCTGCAAAAGCCCACAAGCGGGGAAAGCGTTGTGCGACAGCAGTGGGCAGCGGGCGAGCAAGCAGGGAGCACCAGGAAGCCTTCAGCCATCGATAGCACGAGGCGCATCGGCGCACCAGACGCGGGGACACCTTTTTCCAGAAGAGATTGTTAACGATAAATAATACCAGCAAGGTGGCGATTAGCAGACTGAAACGACCGGTCAGCTGTTGCACCTTTTGCCAGCTTGCAGCCCCAAGATAGCCGAGAGCCGGATAGGCAATGCCCCATAGAACGCAACTTAGCAGGGTATAGGCGGCGAAGGCTCGCGGCGGCATTCGTGTGCAGCCGGCAACAAACGGAACACTGCCGCGCAACGGTCCGGCAAAGCGCCCGAAAAAGATACTTTTACCGCCATGGACGACGAAAAAGAGTTCGGCTTTTCTGATTAGGCCAAGGCGTTTTTGAAAAAGCCTGCTGTGCATCAGGCGGGCACCGAATCGGCTGCCCAAAAGGTAGCTGGCCAGGTCTCCAAACAAAGCTCCAGCAAAGGCGCAGATGTAAATATTGAGCAGCTGTCCTTTGCTGTGGGCAGCCAGAAAACCCGCCAGAACCACAAGAGTACTGCCCGGTACCAGCAAGCCGATGAGGACAATCGATTCTAACAGGGAAATAAGGATGATAAGAGCGTAGTAGGCTACGCCTTCCGGTAAAAGGGCAACGATATTTTCCAGAAAAATTTGCATCGGAAAACCCTGGGAGACTCTCATCACGGTCGGTTGGCATCGAGGCTCAGCAGCGCAGGGAAAGCGTATTGGCACACTTGCCGTGTCTCTCAAACGCCTGAAAATATTTTATTTGTGGCCATCTGTCAAAGGCTGTCGACTTGCCAATAAAGGCTGGATTGATACTATTTATTGTAGAAAATATGTTCGGCTGGTCAACAGCCCATACCGTAAACGGGCCGCGACCGCCAGTTGCAACGTAACCACAAAGGGGGGCAAATCGTGGAACAATATCGGCTCAGTCCCGAAGAATTGACCTGGCGTTGTGATCCGGCCCAATTTGAGTTTGAAACGACTGAAAAGCTCAGTTGTCTTGAGGAGCCGATCGGTCAGGACAGGGCTCTAACCGCCATCGAATTCGGTCTCGGTATCGAAGCCGACGGTTTCAATATCTTCATTCTCGGTGAGCCGGGTACCGGACGCTCATCGACCATCAAGAAGCTGCTGGGAAAACGTTCGCAGAATGAGCCGCCACCGGATGATTGGTGCTATGTTCACGACTTTAACGACGGCTCCAGGCCGACTTATATTCACCTGCCTGCCGGAAAAGGAAAGTCGTTGCACAAGGATGTCAATGAACTCGTAGCGCAGTTAGCGGTGGCCATACCTAAGATTTTCGAAAGTAAGGAGTACGAGCAGGCCAAAAACCAGATCACCAACGAGTATCAGGAAAAGAATAAGGAACTGGTACAGGAACTCGAAGAACGGGTCAACAAGGAAGGTTTTCTGCTGCAACGCACGGTGGGCGGTTTGGTGTTAGTGCCGACCAAGGATGACGAACCCCTGTCCCAGAAAGATTTCGCTCAACTTTCCGAAGAAGAGCGTGATGCTATCGAGGAGGAGGGGGCGGTGCTGCAGGAGGAGCTTAACGAGGTGCTCCGCAAGGTGGTCGAGCTGGAAAAAGAAATGCGGGAAGCGACCCTGAGTATGGAAAAGAACCTTCTCAGCCGGAATCTGTGTCATCTGTTTGAGGATCTGGCCGAGAAATACCAGGAATATCCAAAAGTGCTGGCGCACTTCGAAACCAGCATGAAGGATATCCTCAATCGGGTCGATGAATTCCGTCCGTCCCAGGGGGCGCAGATGGTGCCGGGCGGCAAGATGGGCCGCCAGGAACCATCTTTCGATCGCTATCTTATAAATCTTTTTGTCGACAACAGTGAAGCCAAGGGGGCACCGGTTGTTTACGAGGCAAATCCGACATATTTTAATCTTTTCGGTCGTATCGAGCATATTATCCAGGCCGGTACCGCGACCACCAATTTCACCATGGTCAAACCCGGCGCCTTGCATCGCGCCAATGGCGGCTATTTGATCCTGGACTGCCGAGAGGTACTGATTAATCTTTTCTCCTATGAGGCGCTAAAACGTTGCCTGCGCAATGGCGAGATTAAAATCGAAGACATGGCCGAGCAGTTTCGCCTTATTGCCACGGTTTCGCTCAAGCCGCAACCGATTCCTCTCAAATGCAAGGTGATTCTGATCGGGATTCCTTGGCTTTATTATCTCCTTTATCAACTCGATCCGGATTTCCGCAAGTATTTCAAGGTTAAGGCTGATTTCGACCGGATGATGGACAATACCTGGGAGAATGTTCAGCAGTATGCCCTGTTTGTGGCAACCAAGTGCCAGGAAGAAAAGTTGCCGGCATTTTCCCCGGGCGGGGTGGCTCGAGTGGTGGAACATGCTGCCCGCCTCATCGAGGACAAAAATCGCCTGTCTTCACGCTTTATCGATGTCGCCGACCTGATTCGTGAATCGGCCTTCTTTGCCAAGCGGCACGATGCCGAAATGGTGGAGCGAGATCATGTAGAGCTCGCCATCGAGTCCAAAATCTATCGTTCCAACCGGGTCGAGGAACGGATTCAGGAACTTATCGAGGAGGGCACTCTGCTGATCGATACCGAGGGCGAGGTGGCCGGCCAGCTCAACGGTCTGTCGATCTTTATGCTGGGCGATTATGTTTTCGGACGACCCTCTCGTATTACGGTGCGTACTTTCATGGCCAAGGGCGGCGTGGTGAACATCGAACGCGAGGCCAAGCTGTCCGGCCCCATTTACGATAAGGGGTTGCTGATTCTGTCCGGTTTCATAGGTGACCGGTACGCCCAGGACAAGCCGCTGACCCTGGCTGCTTCGATCTGTTTTGAACAGTCATATGCAGGGGTTGAAGGAGACAGCGCTTCGTCGGCTGAACTTTGCGGGTTGCTTTCCGCCCTGTCGGGGCTGCCCATTAATCAGGCCATCGGCGTGACCGGCTCGGTCAACCAGCGTGGCCAGGTTCAGTCTATCGGTGGCGTCAATGAAAAAATCGAGGGTTTTTACGCAGTGTGCAAAGCCAAAGGTTTGACCGGTAAGCAAGGGGTGATCGTACCTACCGCGAATGTCAAGAATTTGATGCTCAAGCAGGAAGTGGTCGAGGCAGTGGCTGCTGGACGGTTCCACGTCTGGGCCGTATCGCATGTCGACCAAAGCATCGAATTGCTCACCGGTGTTCCCGCCGGGGAACGCCAGGAAGACGGTTCCTGGCCGGAAGGTACGGTAAATTACCTGGTGGATCAGCGCCTGCGGGAGATGGCCGAGAGAATCATAAAATTCGGGCATGAAGGAGAGAAGGATACCGGCAACTGAGCAGACAGCGTATAGGATGATGTTATTGGCCGCTTCATTTGGAAGCGGCCAATTTTTTTAGGCAGCGATCACCGGTTTCATTAGATTGCTGACTATTTTTCAAGCTAATGCCTGCCTTAGGAGGGGTGTTTTGTGCAAAAAAATTGAGCATGGCATAGGCGCCTGTTTTGTAAGTAGCTGAAATAAAAGAAAAAAAATTTTTGGCATATGCGATGCAAAATACCAAGGCAACATCCAACTTTTTGGCCTGCCTCCGGTTGCAGTCTCTCTAGCCAAACAGAGCGCCTGGCCGCGGGAGTCGAGCGGAGAGAAAAACGAGCGTGACTGCTGGAGGCCATAACCCAAAGAAAGGTAGCAAGATGAAAAAAGTCGAATGCATTATCAAGCCGTTCAAACTGGACGAAGTCAAGGAAGTTCTGTCGGGCCTTGGCATCCAAGGGATGACGGTCAGCGAGGTACGCGGCTTCGGCAGGCAGAAGGGCCATGCTGAACTTTACCGCGGTGCCGAGTACCAGATCGATTTCATCCCCAAGATCAAGATCGAGCTGGTGATTCCTGCCGACCGGGTTGCTGAGGTAGTCGACGCAATTCGCCAAGAGGCGGCCACCGGCACCATCGGTGACGGCAAGATTTTTGTTTACGAGGTCGAGCAGGCGGTGCGTATCCGTACCGGTGAATCGGGCCCCGAAGCTCTCTAATTTGATTCCAGGAACGTAACGAGGAGGCAAAACAGTGAAACGATTCGGTATGTTGATCATCGCCGGCCTGCTGCTGGCAATCCCCGCTCTCGGCTTTGCCGAAGAGGCAGCTATCAGTGCTGCCGATGTGCAGAACAATCTCAACTTCGTCTGGACCCTGGTGGCGGCTTTCATGGTTTTCATCATGCAGGCCGGTTTCGCCATGGTTGAGTCCGGTTTCACCCGGGCCAAGAATGCTTGTAACATCCTGATGAAAAACATGATGGACTTCTCCGTAGGGGCCATCGGCTTCTGGGCCATCGGTTTCGGTCTCATGTTCGGTGCCACCAACGGCTTCTTCGGTACCACCGATTTCTTCTTCAGCGGCGCCACCGGCGACGGCGAAGCCTGGAACTACGCGTTCTGGATGTTCCAGACCGTTTTCGCCGCTACCGCCGCGACGATCATTTCCGGTGCCGTAGCCGAGCGCACCAAGTTCAGCGCCTACCTGGTTTACTCGGTATTCGTGTCGGCCATCATCTATCCGATTTCCGGTTCCTGGGCCTGGGGCAGCCTGTTTAACGGCAGCGGCTGGCTGGAAGGCCTCGGTTTCATCGACTTCGCCGGTTCCACCGTCGTTCACTCCGTCGGTGGCTGGCTGGCTTTGGCCGGCGCCATCGTGGTCGGCCCCCGTCTCGGTAAATATGACAAGAAAGGCAAAGTCAAGCCGATTCCCGGCCACAGTATTCCCCTGGCCGGTCTCGGGGTATTTTTGCTGTGGTTCGGCTGGTACGGCTTCAACCCCGGTTCCACCACCACCGGTGACACTTCCATCGCACTGATCGCCGTCACCACCACTCTGGCCGCCGCCGCCGGCGCCATCACCGCCATGCTCGCCACCTGGCTCAAGTACGGCAAGAGCGACATCGGTATGACCCTGAACGGCGCCCTGGCCGGCCTGGTCGGCATCACTGCCGGCTGTGCCAACGTCAGTCCCCTGTCTTCGGTCATCATCGGTGCTATCGCTGGCGTGTTGGTCCTCTACTCGGTTCTGTTCTTCGACAAGATCAAGGTCGACGATCCGGTAGGTGCTGTTTCCGTCCACGGTGTCTGCGGCGCCTGGGGTACCCTGGCCGCCGGCCTGTTCGACACCGCCGGCTTCTCCATGAAGGTGGTCGGCGTTCAGCTGATCGGCATCGGCGCCTGCTTTGCCTGGGCCTTTATCACCGGTCTGATCCTGTTCAAACTTATTGATCTGGTCATGGGCATGCGCGTCACCAAAGAAGAGGAAATGGCCGGTCTTGACTTCTGTGAGCACGGTGCTACCGCTTACGCCGACTTCCAGACCCACCGCCTGGATTCCGTCTTCACCCCCGGTGAAGGTTCCGAGAAATAAGTTAAATCAGTTAAATCAGTTAAATCAGTTAAATCAGTTAAATCAGTTAAATCAGTTTAATCAGTTTAATCATGCGGCCCGACAGAGGATGGGCCTCTCAAGGGCCGCATTAATTGCAATCCGGAGGTAATGCAAGATGAAGAAGTGGAGTGTTTTGTTGGCAGCCCTGTTGGTTTTCGGGGCAGGTATGGTCACCAGCAGTTTTGCCGCCATCACGGTTGAAGGCGACGTCTACGCCGGCGTGTTCGACAAGTATCTGTGGCGTGGATTTGATCTCAGTGGCGGTAAGCCGGTTATTCAGGGCGGTATCGATCTGTCCGCCGGTAATTTCACTCTCAGCACCTGGTTCAACTGGCAGCTGAAGAGCGCCGGAGGTCTTGACTCGGGTGAGTTGAACGAAACCGACGTCATCCTCGACTATTCTCGTGACATCGGCGAAATGCTGTCCGTCTCCGTCGGTGACATCTGGTACGCACTGGATGGTGCTGAGGACACCAACGAACTGTATCTGTCCGCTACCGTTAACACCCTGCTGTCGCCGACTTTTGCCATGTACTGGGATTGGGATGCTGCCGAGGAAGACGGCCTGCTCTTTGCCGCCGATATCAGCCATTCCTTCGATCTGATGGAAGATCTGTCCCTGAGCCTTGGTGCTCTGGTCAGCTACAACCTGCACAGCGACTATTCCGTTGGCGACTATGCCGGTTTCCACAACTATGAACTGAGTGTCGGCCTGGATTATGTTCTGACCGATCAGCTGAGTGTAAGTCCCTCTTTCACTTATTCTTCCGGCATCAGCAGTGCTGCCAAGGAATCTATCGACAGCGAAATTCTGGCCGGTGTTAATCTGACCTTCACGTTCTAAGTCTCTAGAATCTGAAAGTTAAGTAGCTCGACAAAGCCGCCGCCATCCACTAGAATTGGATGGCGGCGGTTTTACGTTGCAATATTATATTTTCTCTTATCCTCCTCAGTTCCTGTTCTCACTTTCTCATCAAGGAGTTTTCATGCTCGATTTCCCGCGTGGATTCTTTACCGCATTTCGTGGCGGACGACTTTTTTTACGCCATCCGCGACTTCTGAAGCTGGTGGCGATACCGTTTTTGATCAATGTGGTTACCTTCTCCTTGGCGGTCTACTTCGGTCTGCGGTTTTTTAACGATTTCGTGCTGGAACTTTTGCCGCAGGGAGAAGCCTGGTACTGGGTCGTGCTTTATTACACTGTTTGGCTGGCCGCCGGTCTGCTGACACTGGTGCTGGTCTTCTTCTGTTTCACCGTAGTGGGCAACCTGATAGCTTCGCCTTTCAACGAACTGCTTTCAGAGCGGGTCGAGAGCCTTCTGCTCACCGATGTCGAGCAGAAACCTTTTTCCTTGAGGGAATTCTGGGGCGATATTCTGCGGGTCTGGCTGGTGGAATTAAAAAAGATGAGCTTATTTATCGTTGCCATGCTGATACTGCTGCTGCTCAATCTGCTGCCGGTTATCGGTAATCTGCTCTATGGGGTGCTGTCTATTCTGTTGACTCTCTTTTTTCTCTCCTGGGAATATCTTGCCTTCGTGCACGAGCGCAAGAGCCACGGTTTTCGCCTGCAGCGCCGCTATCTGTTCGATCACAAATTGCTGGTGCTCGGTTTTGCCAGCGGAGTGTTGGTGATGCTGGCTATCCCTTTTCTGCAACTGTTCTGCATTCCCGTTGCGGTGTCCGGAGCCACCCTGCTGTGGTGCGAGGAACAGGTCGGTCACCGCCTTACTGAATAGGAGTCTGAGTGCCGGATGCCCGGCTTCCGTAGTCATGTAAAAAGGACGCCGGTTCCAAGGTTGCTTGTGGTATAATTTTTCAACAGTGGTACCGTATAAAGAGGAAGTGATCGGCCCGCTCCAGTCGGATGGGGCAGGGTGCCTCTGCCGTGGGCGGGCTTCAGCCGTCATGAGGAGGATGTATGACCAAGCTGAACAATCGGGAAATCCAAGGGACCATGTTGGAAATGGAACTGGAGAGGGGGTTGCAGCGAGTTGACGAAGATCTGAACATCATGGAGCGCCATGCCGAGGATCTGGCCGCGGTGGAAGACGGTATCCAGTTGGCTATGCGCAAGTGGGACCGTGAGTATAAGGATACCCGCTTTCATAGTGTGCCCCGGGCACGAAAACATATGCGCTGAACGTTCAGATTCATAAAAAAAGAAGAGTCCTTTGTGTGAGGGACTCTTCTTTTTTGTGGGCTGTCCGACCGTATATATAGAGGCTGTTATTGTTCGCCGCTTTCGGTGGTTTCCTCTTCCTCTTCTTCTGGAGGCTCTTCGGTTTTTATCATTTCGATTTCATGTACCAGCGCCGCTGCTTCCGATTTCAGATTGTCGAGGGAATTAAACAATTCCTGCACCTCGTTTTTGGCCAGAATGTCGGTAGCTCCGCTTTCACGGATGTCATCGATCAGCTTGCCAAGGTCGGTATGGCATGTGGAAATTTTTTTGTGCAGTGAAGCAAGATCGATTTTTTTCTGCACGATGCGCTTGTATTTGGTGGCCTGAAAACCGGCCACGTGAAGAGTTTTTCGGGTGGAATCCCACAATTTTTCGCTGGTAGTTTTTTTCTTTTCGCTGGTCGGTTCTTGTTCTTGCATAGTATCCTCCAGAGAGAAATTTTATCAGAAGTTTCTAAAATTCTAGCAGACTTGTACCGCTCGTCAAGATTTTTCAGCCAACGAATGGCACGTGAGGGGGCGGTGATAATATGGGCTGGACTAACCGGGTGTTTCTGCTAGTCTAGATCCATTAAATGATAATGCCAGCATGAAGGCTGGGGAAGGGGAGGCAGATGCTAGAAGCGGGAAAAACGAAGTTTCAGATCGATTTGCGGCGCTATCTTCGTGAGGATGGGGTGGAGGACAAACTGGCCCACCTTATCTGCGAAATTGCCGAAGCGTCCAAATACATCGTCAATTCCATTCGGACCGGGGACCTTGGGGTAGCCGGTACTTCCAATCTTTACGGTGAGGAACAACTGGCTCTCGATGTCCTTTCCGACCGTATCATGCGCAAGCGCTTGGCAAAGAGCGGTGTGGTAAGTAATGTCGCTTCTGAAGAAACCAGGGATATTATCGCCGTATCACCCCATTGTGCCGGTAACTATTCGGTGGCCTTCGATCCTCTTGACGGCTCTTCGCTGGTCGACGTTAACCTGGCCGTCGGCACCATCGTCTCGATCTATGCCGGCAGCGATCTCATGCAGCCGGGACACCGCCAGGTGGCGGCACTTTACGTTCTTTACGGTCCTCGTACCACCCTGGTCTATACGACCGGCAACGGCGTTCACGAATTCGGCATGAATCAGCTCATGGAATACACCCTGTTACGGCGCAATATCAGACTGAAACCCAAGGCCGCCATTTATTCTCCCGGTGGGTTGCGCAAGCGCTATTCCTCCGGAGTGGAGGATTTTGTTTCTTATCTGGAAGAGAAAGGCACAAAGCTGCGCTATAGCGGCGGACTGGTTCCGGACGTCAACCAGGTGTTGATGAAGGGCAGCGGCGTCTTTTTCTATCCCCATTTAGAAGGGGCGCCGCAAGGCAAACTGCGCCTGCTCTACGAATTGAATCCGATGGCTTTTTTGATAGAGCAGGCCGGGGGCGCGGCCTCTAACGGCCGGCAGAGAATTCTGGATCTGCAGCCTCAGGCAATCGACGATTGTCAGCCTTTCTTCTGCGGTTGCGGCGAGGAGGTGGCCAAGGCCGAGGAACTGATCGCCGCCCAGGGATGAGGGCGGACGGCGTAAGGTGCCGTGCGGGGACGCAAGCCTGCTGTGCAGCGTTCCGGCAATCATTTCAAAGCCAGGTATCGAATCGGCCAAGGCTGAAACCAGGTATAAAAAAACCCGCCCAATTATGGGCGGGTTTTTTGTTGATCAAGGTTGGCTAGGCGATAAGGGATTTGACCTTTTCGTAACCGGTGTTGTAGGCCTTTTTATTGAGTTCGATAAAAGCCTCCGGCACCCGGGCCACAACCGCTTGTTCGCCGGCCTCGCGAGAGACGATGCCGGTCAATGCCACCATGGCGCCTAGGGCGACGACGTTGGCGACGATTTCCCTGCCGATTTCGTTTTTGGCGGTGTTGATGATGGGGAACTTCACCGTTTTAAAGTCGCCCTGCGGCTCCCTTTTCACAAAGTCCGAATCGATCAGCAGCATGCCGCCGGGCTTGATGCCCTTGGCGTACTTGTCAGCCGCCTCCTGGGTGAGGGCCAGACAGGCGTCGACACTGGTCGCCTTGGGGTAGTCAATGACCTCGTTAGAGATGATGACCTCCGATTTTGAGGCGCCGCCGCGGGCTTCCGGGCCGTAACTCTGCGACTGTACCGCGTGCTGGCCTTCGATAATGGCCGCCGCTTCGGCGAGAATGATGCCGGCGGTGATCAAGCCCTGGCCGCCTGCTCCTGAAAAACGCAATTCATATCTGCTCGACATAATGGATATCTCCTTGTCCTTTCCCGCCGTCAGGCGCCCTGCGCATTGGCGATGACCTGCTCATACTGCTCACAGTATTCGGGGCGATCTTCCTGATGGAGAATGCCGGTCAGGATCTTGCCTTCCAGCTTTTCCGGTTCCATGTGCGCGGCCGCCTTGACGGGAACGGCGATCTCTTTGAGCTGTTTCATCATGTCGACCACCGAACGGAATTTGTTGCGTCGGCCATAAGCGGTCGGGCAATCGTCGAGCACCTCGATGACCGACATGCCTTTGTGGCGCAGGCCGGCAGCGATCAGTTTATCGATCTGAGTGGCATGATAGGCGGTGGTGCGGGCGACAAAGGTAGCGCCGGCGCCGATGGCCAGTTTGCTGATGTCGAAAATCGGATCGGGGTTGCCGTAAGGGGTGGTCGAAGCCTTTGCCCCGGTCGGGGTGCAGGGCGAGAACTGGCCGCCGGTCATGCCGTAGATGTAGTTGTTGAACAAGACATAGGTCATGTCGATGTTGCGGCGGCAGGCGTGGATGAAGTGGTTGCCGCCGATGGCGACGCCGTCGCCGTCACCGCCGACCACCAGCACGTTCATTTCCGGCTTGGCCAGCTTGATACCGGTGGCAAAAGCTGCGGCCCGGCCGTGGGCGGTATGCAGGGTGTTGAAGTCGACATAGCCGGGCAGGCGGCTGGCGCAGCCGATGCCGGAGACGATGGCGGTATTGTTCTTCTCCAGGCCGCAGGCGTCCATGGCCCGCAGCAGCCCCTTCATGACGATGCCGTGGCCGCAGCCGGGGCACCAGATGTGAGGCAGCTTGCCGGGGCGCAGATATTGTTCGTAATCAAAAGCCATGATTAAAGGACCTCCTTGACCTTGGCGACAATCTCCGCCGGAGTAATCGGTTCGCCATCGACCCGGCCTATGCCCTCGATGGGGCAGACCCGGCGGGTGACCCGCTCGATTTCCAGGATCAGCTGGCCGAGGTTCATTTCCGGCACCACGACCGCTTTGGCCTGATTGGCCAGTTCGGCCATCCGCTGCTCAGGGAAGGGCCACAATGTGATGGGCCGGAACAGGCCGGCCTTGATGCCTTCTTTGCGCAACACGTCAACCGCGTAGCGGGCCGAGCGGCTGATGGTACCGTAAGCGACGATGATCGCCTCGGCGTCGTCGGTGAGGTACTCTTCGTTCTTTTCGATATCCG
>ENA-ORCU01000578-ORCU01000578.1-marine-metagenome-genome-assembly--contig:-NODE-578-length-13065-cov-3.316369_pt1 | contig 13065 bp, 7 predicted proteins | sample MGYA00248631_ERZ508512 | MGnify/ENA primary metagenome ERZ508512 (study PRJEB26183, sample SAMN06268844) | marine metagenome | isolation source: Tt an P1 anaerobic enrichment on pine from sediment taken...
TCGGACTTAATTGGTGCGATTGCGGCATCTGAGGCATTTTCAGGCATAAGGGTCAAGGACGGCAATATTACAATTGGCGATAATCGCATCCTGGAAAAATGTTTTCGGGAGACTAGATTCAACAGCTATACGATTGGTGAGTTGCACATCGTAAGCCCAAACCTGATCCCAAACAGTCGGCGAGATGATTTTGTTGACAATAAAACAAAGGCTCTGTTCTATGATGATGTTGAGCGAAAACTCGGCTTGCCAATGTCAAAAGCGATTCGTCAAAAATCACGCCTTAAGGCTATAGAATCCCAGACTGCAGAAGATGCAAAAGCCGAAACGGGTGCATCTGCCCATGTGGCTCAAAAAGAGACCAAAGAGCGAAAATCCCGAGAAATAAAATTCGATTTTATAACCGCCCAAAAGATGCTAAATGAGATTTTGAACCAATGCGGTCACTGCGAGGTTATAAAGGGCATTACCAAAAAGTATGGCCTCAAGTATTGACGATTTCGTAAAAGCCGAAATTTGGAAGTCAGATCGCAATATGAAGTGGGATCATATAATTAAGCCCTATTCATATTGCGATCAGATTTTTATGACGCAGACTTTTTTACGAAACCATTAATATTAACAGGCCAACTATGTATTAATATTTTATATGGTTAAATAATTGATGAAAATTAACTGAAAGCTAAACCGAGGACCTCATAAATTTTATTTTTTAAAACATTGATGTCTGAACTATATGCAACGAAAGCCAGTTCAAGCAAAATATAAGACATAACCATGCTATGTTGGCCGTTGCTTATGGCTTTTGAATTTTTGTTAACTCTTATTACGCTGTTCTCTATATCAACATCAATTACTGGTTCATCTTTATCGTGAGAAACATATTTTATTTTATAGTCAACTCCTTGGATATTTGCTTCATAGTTTAAAAATTTTTCCGGAACAGTAATAGTATATTTATCACCTACAATTTTAGAATTAATATTTTCCTGTGCGGAATCTGGAACTTCGATGACTTCACAAACGTCGTCTTCAAAGTCCTCCTTTAGTTCTTCTAATTCATTGATTTCATTCTCTTCTTTTAGTTCATTTTTTGAAAGTAGCGACATGTCAATTTCAACATCATCGAAGCCTTGTAAGACTGAATTTTCAATTGATTCGGCAACGATTTGTTGATTTTTTAATTTTCCTTGCCTTTTCTTTAACCGTGATTTGAATTGTGTCCTTGTTCTTATAGTGCGATTTGCAAATTCTGTTAGTTTTTCAGTCATCCAAGATGATATAATTTTGTATTGGTCATGCGATTCGACAAAGCCTGCTCGATTCATGGTAATTAGTTCTTCTTCGTTAGCACTGATGATATGCATTTCACCAGTTATTCGAGCATCTGCATTTGTATCATTATGATCAAAGAAATAATTTTCAACAACTGTTGTATTCTGAACTCGTACGTTTAGACCTTTCCAATTTGCATAATCTTTTCGACCATACGTCATATCGCCAAAAAAACCTACAATTTCAATTGGTTTCAAATCTTCAGGTGATTTGAGAACATAAAGATCTCCAGCTATTTGTTCACCGGATATTTCAAAATCATCTCCAAAAAGCGACCGATATATTTTGATTCCCTCTGGATGATGATTTGTTTTTACGATCACATTAAGCCTTTTCTTTTTTCCACACTCAATCATTCTGTTATAAACATCTATGTCTTGCCTCTTCAGCTTTTTCATTGCTGCACTTTTTTCGCTATATTCCAATGGTAAAATAGTTCCAAGGCTTTTACACAGCGCATTGAACTCGTTCTTATTATAAAAATTGTTTATGATTTCATCAGCTACCCCTGACATAATAATTTTGGTAAAACTTCCGTTTTTCATGAATTCTTTATCAGGATCTTCTACACTTAAAGATACGTAATCCCCTTTACCCAAGGCCATCTTACTAATATCTTTTGTTCGATTTTTAGGATCCTTTAATAATTTCAAATTTAGATCGGCATGATACACATCATTTCTATTGGCCTTTTTAGTGCGTATCGTTAATGTGTCACAAAGAGGTATAGATGAAAACTTTCCAACCCCTATACGCCCAATGGTATCCTTATCACCATATTTTTGACTGCACCCAATTACCAGGTAGTTGTTATCGAATTCCTCTTCTGTCATTCCTTCACCGTTATCGGTGATTATAATTTTATTGTCATTCATTACAACTTCGATAATGACGTCTGTCGCTTTTGCATCCAGCGCATTGCTTAAAATCTCTCTAAGTTGCTTTTCAACAGTTTCATAAGTCTTAGCTGAAGCGTCAATTAAGAAACCTACCCCAGTTTTTGAAATTTTTTTCTCAGCCATTTCTATTTCCTTATGATTTTTGCACAGAATGACAGGTTAGGTGAAAAAACGATTGAGTCGATAGACGGGATGTTACTTAAAGAATTTTCTATTTCGTTGTTTATTAATTCTATAGAATTCTGAATATTTTTTGTTTGATTAGGGTCAACGGTATCTTTTAGTTTTGCATGGTAGTTGCTTATTTCCCGAGAATGCATGGATTTTAAAGAATCTTTTTTAAGCTGCAGTTCAGTGTTAACTTTTTCTTTTATTTTTTCATACTGACTTAGAAAATGCTCAGACGCTTGTTCCTTTGCAATCTCTTCTGATTGGCTAAGCCTTGTATTATCAACATCAATTTTATTTGATCCTCTCCATTGGGTGAAATCAAACAATTCCGAAATAATTTTTTTATTATTTATGATTTTGTTGTTATCATTATCAATTTTAATTGCTGACTCGAAAAAATAATTATTGTGTTTTGTTGTTCCTAAGCTAATCAAACATTCATATTCTATGATTATATAGATTCCGGGATTAACGCTTTTGGAAACAGTTTCGAAATTATAACAAACGTTTCTATTCATACACCGCGTATTTTTCACGAATTGGGATTTTATAATAGGATTATTAATATTCAAATACACCCCACTATACTTAAGAGCCTCGCGATGATTAAGTACGACATCAAACGCATTCTTGTTTATTAGCTTCTGGTAATTTAAATATTTCTTTTTTAGGTCCTTCTTATATAAGTCCTTTTTTATCTGTTTTAATAAGCTGTGTTTTTTGGTTCGTGCGATTTTTAATTTTTTCTTATCTCCAACATTGAATAATCTCATTATATTTTCACTATTTGAAACTACCCAACCAGCAACTTTCTCTTCATGATCTACCAGGTAAGGTACTAACTCCCACTTTTCCGTTAAAAACTTTTGACTTGTCACATTAAGATTAAAGCATCTATTTTCAGTTTTCTTTTCCTCTCTTTCTGCTCTTTCTAAGTTCCTCTTTAGTTTATTGAGATATTTTGTTTTTTCATCTGAACTCATTTCATTTTTTAAAAATATTTCGGGCAAGTCTTCTCTCATATCTCCTAACACGTCAGCTACGGGTCCCAAAGTGTTTCTCGCATCTTCCAAGCGATAATCTAATCGCTGATAAATCGCTTCCTCTATGGTGTTTTCCACAACTAAATTATAGACGTATACCACTTCAGATTCTTGGCCAAATCTATCGATTCGTCCTATTCTCTGTTCAACTTTAGTTGGATTCCAAGGCAAGTCATAATTTATCAAAATTCTGCAGGTCTGAAGATCCACACCTTCACTAGCCACTTCACTACATATCAAAATATTTGGTTTTATCAGCTCCCTAAATTTTTTAATTATCATATACCGTTCATCAATATCATCAATTAAACCATAAACCGCTTCAGCCGAATTTTCACCAAATTCCTTGTTGATTCTTTGCATTAAATACTTAATTGTATTTCGGAAAATACAAAAAATTACGATTTTGAAATTATCACCATCTTCCTCTTTGGCCCTAATAATTATTCTTTTTAACTCTTCATATTTCGAATCTTTCGCATTTAAAATTTCGTCATTAATAGCAAGAGAGGATTTAGATTTTTGTTTCTTTGGTAGGTCACCATCATCTTTTTTAACATCTTGCAGTTGTGTAAATGAGATACACATGGGCAAGCAGCTACTAACTTGCCTTAAATACGTGTGAACGACGAGCTTATTTTGCTGTTTTTTATTATAAAATTTCTTAATATCCTCAATCAGCTGTTCAAATTGTTTAATCTCAGATGGATACTTAAGTTTGACCTTAATCGTAATTACTTCGCGATTATTAAATTCCCCTACATCTTTTTTGAGAGTTCTAGTAATAGACTGAGAGAACACATTTGAAAATTGTATTTTTTCAAGATAATTTATTATAACTTCACTGGATAAAGGTAATTCTTTACCATTTTTGATAATTTCATCTGTTGCCGACCTTATAGGGTGGTCTTTATCATAATTGTGGCCAAAGCCTATACTTTCTAATATATTATCTTGTAGTTTTTTTGCAGCATCAATCACACCATCATTAAGGCAAATTTCTTTCGAACATGAATTATCCAAACAGTCAGAAATTTCAGTATAAAGCCGAGAGATAAAAATATTGGGTGTTTTAAAGAAGTTCCAGGAGGTTGGATCAAGATTCTTATAGTGTTCTGGATCTAACAATCCAAGTAACACTCTAAGGTCATCGCTAGACAAGTTAATCGGCGTTGCTGTAAGCATAATCATGCATCTATTTGCTTTAGCAATGGCCCTAACAGATTTGTGTTGATTATTACCACTATTACGGAGGTGGTGCGCTTCATCACAAACCAAAACGTCTATAGAGGTATTTTTTTCACTTATAATATCAGGCAGTCCCTTTTTTCTAAGTGACTCGTATGACATTATAGCCATAAAGGACGCTTTATTATTCCAATTTTGGATAAACTCCTGAGTTTCGCGACCTGTAAATATATCGAAAAAGAGGTCAAAGCGAATCCTCATTTCCGCTTCCCATTTATTCACCAAATTATTGGGGCATATAATCAGCACCTTTCTGCAAAGGGGCATTTTCGAAAACATTTCGCGAATTATCAGGCCAGCTTCAATTGTTTTACCTAACCCGACTTCATCAGCAATTAATAGCTTTGGTCTGCTGGAGGCCATAACTTTAATTAATGGAATTTTTTGATACCACGTATCTACAATTCGCGAATTGTTAGAAATGTATAAACCATTTTCACTTGGCAAATAATACCGAGAATGCAAATAATCATAAACAAAAGTTTGAAATTTCTTAGTGGAGGAGATATTTGGAAAAGCATGAATATCATAAGTGGAAGGAGTTGAAATGTGCACTTTTTTTAATTCATTTTCTGGAAGATCAAGAACCTTGGTTTGGCTAAAAAAAACTGAGTAAATGTATTTGTTTTCTGGATCACATCTTATTTTTAGCACGACACCAGTTTCACCGGTTTTTTCATAAATCACTTGGTCATTTTCATTAAATTTTTGTTGTTTATATTCTGTGCGTTCGGTTTTTACAGCTTTGATTGAAGTCCTCCAATGCTTACGAAAAAATTTCTTGCATTTTGATATTTGGTCTTGTTCATTTACAAATAAACCAAATTCAACATTATATTTCATTGCGGCACCAGTCATATTCATAGAACCGACTAAGCAACTTGTCATGGAGCCGTCATTAAATACATAACATTTTGGGTGAAATTTTCCTTTTGTATCTGCAAGGCGGATTTTAATGTTAGGTATCTCATATAATTTATTTATTATAACTTCACGAGCTATTTCATTCGTGTGAAATTCGTTGTCTAATAAAATTCGAATCTCTCTGGAATATCCTTTCGGCATTGCTAACAAATTATTTTTAAGGACCTCTACCGCCCTAAAATCCAAGTAGGCACTTGCGATCCAAACATCGATAGCGTTCTCTAATTTATACTTTAGCTCATCGGCCCAGATATCTTCATCATATTCTTCGTAATCTTCAAAATCGCCTATATCAAAATCATCACTATCGTCTTCGACGTAAATATCCTCATCTGTCGCATCCTTAAATCCAGTTTCATCATCAAAAAATTTCGGCATAATCGTCCTCTATAGCATCTTCATCGACAAATTTAGAGTTTTGTTCGTTTTTCTTGACGATATTTTTTTTGAGAATTAGATCGGCGTTCATCCAGTTATCATGAAATTTACACCATTTAAGATCGATTCTATCAAATAAGGAATGGCAAAGTTCTTTATTACATATAACAGCTATCTTTTTGTCCGCTGTTCTTTTAAGAGCTGTTACGTAACTGATAAACTGAGTTATATTTTCTGTTTCTTTATCAATAAAAATGAAATCGAAATTAAGATTGTAATGTTTGAATTGTTCTTTAACTATAATATCAATATCATAATTTTGAATTCTTTCTGTATGCATAAAGTTTCGAAGACTTGAAGCGCTGTTTAGATCTTCTGCAACAACAACGGTCACTATCCTTTTTATTATTTCCAAAGGGATCTTTTTAATGAAATTTTCTTGACAAACAACAGTATATCGCCTGTTTCTTTTCCCAAAAAGAATTTCAGAGATTTTTGAAATTGATTTTTTACTATACATATTCTTTCAACATACTTTTTTCATTAAATCGTTGCCAATCTTAGTAATCAACTCTTCAGATGACTCACATTTTTTAAAATACCTTTTAATGGCGCTTACTGTAACTTTGTGTACTTGCTCAGCCATAGGACTCCTACGTAAAATTTTATCTAAATCATTTACAGTTTTTTTCTTGGCTGATAGTTCTTTAATATTTTCAGAAATTTTGTTTTTAATTTTCTGGATGTCTTTTTTTTCCTTCTCGGTTGTTGTTCTTTTTCTTGATAATTCTGATAACTTTTCATAATTTTTCTTCGACTCTTTAACTAACTTATTACGTTCTCCTTCAGAAATATATATACTATATTTATTTTTTTTCTTGACATCTTTTAAATGAGTTTTCGCCTTAGTAATGGCCCTCTCCTTACTCGCATTCTTGCTTTTATTTCTTGCGATTGTTTCTAATTCTTTTGCTATAGTATATTTTAATGCTTTTTCTATTTCACTTCGGCTTAATGTATCTTCAAACCTGCTTCGATCTGATGAAACCTGTGCTCTATCGTCTATTACGATTACCTCTCCAATAAACCAATCGGGTACCTGGGGTGGAGATGTGTTAAGAATTGTTTTTAAGTATCCGTTATTTCCAATTGTGAAACCTTTATTTCTGTATCGTATTCCCCTAATCCGTACTTGAGGCACCATGCATGACTTTGTCGTATCCCAGATTAACCACACTACGGCAAGAGTACGACCTCTCGGATTTTTCAAAATAAGGCTTTTATATTCCTTAGTGCCTCCCATTTCATGGTAAGGTTTATAAATTTGTTTATCATTTAGATAAATTGGAATGTTAGGAAATAATTTATCATAGTCCCTATAAAGCTTATTTATCTTTGATGCTTCATTAAGCTTTGGATGGATAAATACAGGAAGATTCATTTCTAAATATTCTCTTAATCTATCCTCATCTAATAATTTTCCCGCTTCGCCATGTATTCCGTACAAAATAACTGTCGTATAACTCTTTTTTTTATCTTTTAAGCTAACTTTCTGTTGAGATAGTTTTGAATGTTTTTTTATTACATCAGAGGCTCTTTTCGTAAATTTTGTATCTCTGTCCAAAGAGGAAACTAATTCCTGCGCATCAATTTCAAATATATACTCGACTAAGCTATTTTCTACCTTCGTTACAAAATGCATTTTTGTGGCAGCACAGATTCCAGATAACCGACCTACTCCCCTGTACCCTACCTGATTATTAACGTCTTTACTTGAGAATCCGATAACAGCACATTTTTTCACTATCTCCAAAGGCATACCTGTGCCATTGTCATGGATAATTAAATTTTGATTCTCAATTGTTATATCTATTCGTCCTTCAACCTCTGCAGAATCTCCATATTTTAAAAGTATCGCGTCATATGAATTTTGGCAGTATTCCCTAACTAGATCGAAAGTGTCATTATATAAACCACTAACCAAAGTCGGTATTATACTTGCCAGGGTCATACCTACGATATTTTCTTCACCAAACCTGCTGCTCTGTTTCATCGTGTATTCCTTCGAATCATATTTACTTAGAGGGCCCATCTAATAAGTGCATTTTTACAAAATGCTACTGTAGCTGCCTCCACTCCATCAATTTGTCCAACGCTGCTACTTGTTGACGCATCAGGCCATTTAGCATCGCAATAATCATATTTGCAGTTGGATTAATCTCAACTGGATAAAATTCTCCTGATGCCACTCCTTTGCTTAGAATTTCAACCACTATTTTTTTACAACTAGTCGCGCCTTGCTATAGACTTTAGCACAAGTATCATTTGGATCTTGCAGTCGTGCCGGGCAAGTTCGTAACAATATCCGCATAAGGTGCGGCTCATCAGCTACTACTGCGAAATGAACACTTATAATCTTTTTAAAACATTCAAAAAAACTGCACTTAGAAAAATCTACTGATGTTATTCGGTCAAGATAGCTATTAACCGCATCTTTTAAGATGGCCGAAAAAAGCGTGTTCTTGTTTTTAAAATGGTAAAATACGGCAGGTTCGGTGACACCAACTTCCCTTGCTATTTGCAGGGTCGTTGTCGCTTCATATCCTTGAGAGGAGAATAATTGAGTTGCGGTCTTAATAATAGCTGTCTTGTTATTCATGCAACGTCTCACGTTCGAACTCAAAGCAACATAATCAGCTTAGCTCAGCGGTATCATTAAAGATCGTTAGCTTAGTATATACTAAATATGGTGTCAAGAGCTGAAACTTTATCTCACTATATCTGTCTAAATAAGTTTAACCATCATCATTCTTTTTAGAGATATAGATACGAAAAGACGTTAATCAAAGAAAATCTCAATCCCTTCGGTTAGCGAATCGTTTATAAAAGCAATCCTAAAAACCGTTGATCTTTTCTGCCATGAATATTTCCGTGTTATTCTACAATGACAGTATATTAATGCATTTACGCCTGCCTTTTTCGATTTCGAGACAACGATATAATCCGAAAGTAAACCCTCAAGTTCCCGCCATATGTTAGCGGCGGCGTGAAAATGTATCCAAAATGGCGGTTTAAAAATGCTGGTCTTAACTGTTAAAAAAGGTGGGCGCCGGAAACGTTTTTCTGGCTCCGGCGGTAGTTGAGCAGATACTTTCAGGGTTCGATCTGGTCTTTCATTCGATAGCTTTTGCCTTCGACAAGCACGGTTTCAGCATGGTGAAGCAACCTGTCCAGGATTGCAGAAGTCAGTGTGCTGTCGTTATTGAAGATTTCAGGCCAATTTTTATAGGCCCGATTGGAAGTGATTACCAGAGAACCTTGCTCATAGCGCAGACTGATAACCTGAAACAAGAGATCTGCTCCGGCTTTGTCGATCGGTAAAAAGCCCAGCTCGTCGACAATCAGCATTGCCGGCCGAGTGTATTTTTTCAGTTCCTGTTTCATCCGTCCGGCCGCCTGGGCGGCAGAAAGCGTGTTAATCACATCAATGGCGGTGGCAAACAGAACGGTGTGGCCCTTCAGACAGGCGGTGTAGCCCAAGGCGGAAGCCAGATGAGTTTTGCCGAGGCCCACACCGCCGAGGAAAATAACATTGGACTAAAAACAACAGTGTCAAACCTACACATTTTAAAAATAGTCTCGTTTCTGTTACAATTCAAACACAATTCGATACCAAGCCAAAACCACAAAAGGGATATCGCCGGCCATGGCCCGAGCTTTACGAATAGAATACCCGGGTGCTTTCTATCACGTTACCTCACGTGGAAACGAACGAAAAGCTATATTCAGAAGCCAGCGGGACCGGGAGGTTTTTCTTTCCTATCTTGAGTCCGCCGTAGAACGGTATTCAGCGGTGATACATGTGTTTTGCCTGATGGACAACCACTATCATCTTCTTCTGGAAACCCCCGCCGGCAACCTCTCAAAAATCATGCAGCACATCAACGGGGCCTACACGAATTATTTCAACCGGAAACGCAACCGGGCCGGACATCTTTTTCAGGGCCGGTACAAGGCCATTCTTGTTGACGCTGATACGTATGCCAAGGAACTTTCCCGCTACATCCACCTGAATCCCGTTCGCGCCGGAATGGTAGAAACTCCCGAAACGTTTAAATGGTCGAGCTGTCGGTATTACACCATCGAAAAAAATGCCCCCGCCTGGATCAAGCGGGATTTCATATTGGCTTACTTCGCCAAAAAGCCCGCAATTGCCAGAAGACGGTATCAGGATTTTCTCCAAGCGGTTATGGGAAAAGAATATGAGAGCCCGCTGGTCGATCTGGCGCACTCGATTATTCTCGGCGGCCAGGAGTTTGTGGACGACATCAAAAAGCGGTTTCTCAAAAAGAAACCTCGCGACCGGGAACTGCCTGCGCTGCGATCCCTGTCCATGGGTCCCGGCTTGGATGATATCGAAAGTGTCGTTAGCGAGGCGTTACCTTCAAATCCCAAATTGGCACGCCAGATAAAGCTCTACCTCAGCCATCGGTACAGCGGCATGAAACTGCGGGAAATCGGCCAGCGGTTTGGAATCAGCGAGTCAGGTGTCACTCAGGCCAGTGGGCGAGTCAGGGCAACGATCAATGAGAACAAAAAACTTCGACGGATTGTAAAATCAATTGAAAAGAAATTAGGTTTGTAAAATATGTAGCTTTGACACTATTGTTTTTTTAACGGTATCTGCTCGTTATTCCCATGTAAGCGTTGAACCTGCGGTGCGGGGTCACAGATTCACCTGAACGCAACCACAACAGCAGCGGTTGTAAATCTCTATACCTTGCCCAACTAACTATCATTTCAATTCGTTGGTCTTCAAATTCTTCCTGATCTTTAATTTTGTCCATTGTTGCCATTTTATTTAGGAAATCCGATTGACTCAATGCCACATTCCAGTAAGAGTTGTCCTTTCTATAGCCCGAATGCATTTTACTCACCGTGTTCATTGCCTTGTCAGGTGATAGACCTATTTCGGAAGTGGCCAGCACTCTTAATGCCCTTTCCTTTTCCCAAGATTCGTTCATGAGTTTTATGGTTTCACGGGCTGCATCAAACTCCTTTTTATTGCATTGTGCGGATACAATTTCCTCCATCGCTTCATTTTCGTCAAAATCCATTTTGGCATAGGCTATGGCCTCCTGATATCTTCCTACCTGGGCAAGCTCGATAGCAAAGATCTTGAAGAGGCCCTTTGACCGACTGTTCTTATAAAAACTTGCAATGGTTTTGAAAAGTTCTGCAGCCTCATTAAAGCGTTGGTCCATTTTGTTTACTCTGAATAGCCGCATAAAGTGTACCAGCATCACAGCAACGCTGCCGGTATCCCGACTGGCTTTTCCCTGCATTTTCTGTATGCTCTCGTTCATATGTTCAAGGCATTTTTGATAATAGGCTAATGCCTCATCTTTTGCATTTGCATTGATCAGATATTTGATAATCTCAAAATAAATGGATAGGGTTTCATACAGATCCTTAACATCTTGCTCTGCAATGTTTTCCGCAATAGGGATGGCAGAGGGCGTTTTTGAAATGATGCTGATTTCCAGTGTTTGATCCTTGGCTATCTCAATAAAGGCCAGTGCCCGTCTATAATGATTTTTTATTCTACGGGCAAAATAGTACGATTCATGCCCGTTGCCGTTTTTCATCAGCTGAATGCTGCTTACCCATAATACAGTATCCTTATCCTCGATATCCTGGATATATTTCATAGTTTCAAAGCACCCCTGAATGTCACCTGAAACCGCCTGCTCCTTTGCAATAAGCCCAAGGCTTGAATCCGTATCCCGGGGTTTAATATCAAATCTAAGCTTTTCCATTTCAAATGTATATGTTCCCACAGGATACCAGGAACGGTACCAAGCAGGGTATTCCTTGGGCATGTAGTCCTCTCGCCGTGAATGTTCCCAGTAAGGATCATTCCTGGCCATTTTTAGTTGATTCCGGTTCTGCTCAATGGAATTTACGATTTTCGCCGTATTTGTAAAATCATTGTTTCTTAATAAATTCAATGCCGCATAAATATACCCCAACGTCCGTTTGCTGGGCCGGACGATTTTACCGGCTGATTCAGCAGCCCCGTGATAATCCCCTGTAATTGAGAGCGTGGCCGCCATATCTCCCAATAGTTTGTCCTTGAACAGCACATCTTTTCGAAGTTGAGATTTGACGGAATGAACAATATCATATGCTGCCCTTAAGGTGTTTATACTCTCCTTTTTGAAGTTCAGCCGATGCTGGGCAATAGAAATGGCCAGGAATCCATCCAGTTTTTCCGCGATTTCATCATTCTCACCTGCCTCCATAAAGCCGGTTGCCCTGAATGCTTGATTCAGGGTGTCCCGGGCGCCGTCCGGATTGCCTGTTATATACTGGGCATGCGCGATCCGGATTGCCATCTCTATTTTTCTTCCATGGTGCACATTCCCATGAGGATGGCTGTAAAACATGATCTTTGCCGCACTATCCGATTGGTTTCTTTCTAATTGAGTCCTTGCAATTTTTATAAATAAATCAAGTTGCTCATTTCTGTCCTGTATTTTTCTGCAGATTTCAACGGAAGTATCTATTTTGTCGCTTTTTAACAAATAGTTGACAATCATTTCATATATAGGTCCCCTGCGGTCAAGGGGAAGGCTTTTTTCGACAAACTGCACTGCGGCGTCGGGTTTTTCCATTTCAATATATTTTTTCACTAGGTTCCTGACATATTCATAATGTTCGTTTTTATCCGTTATCATATCAGCGAATCTAGCGGCATCGGCGAGTCTACCTTTCCTGAGCAGGCTTTCACCCATGTATCTTCTGGCTTTCTGGACAATATTATAATCTGAAATCTGAACCAATGTATTAAATGCCGTTTCAAAATCTTGGTTAAGGGATTGGGCTTTGACGACTTCAGCACGGATTTCATCGGCATTGTCGGGGATTTTTTCAAGATCAAGCCTTGTCATCTGAATGGTGTCATTTACAATGATATTCTCCTGGCTCAGAACTGCGGTGATTATCATTGTTTTTGTATGGTCCGGGTTCAAAAAAAGTGTTAACATAAAGTCCCCGCTGGGTTG
>ENA-ORCU01000579-ORCU01000579.1-marine-metagenome-genome-assembly--contig:-NODE-579-length-13021-cov-2.989802_pt1 | contig 13021 bp, 9 predicted proteins | sample MGYA00248631_ERZ508512 | MGnify/ENA primary metagenome ERZ508512 (study PRJEB26183, sample SAMN06268844) | marine metagenome | isolation source: Tt an P1 anaerobic enrichment on pine from sediment taken...
CCCTCGGCGAAGACGATCTTGCGTTCGACCTGGGCGGCGGCGGCGAAGACCGGCCCGACCGCGGAGCGGTCTATGACTTCGACCTGCTGACTGCCGAACTGCCCGACGACCTGATGGCCAGCCCGCTCGACCGGCTGACCTATGTCGTCTTCGATACCGAGACCACGGGGCTGTTGCCCGAGCGCGGCGACGAAATCGTCCAGATCGCCGGGCTGCGCATCGTCAACGGCCGCCGCCACCCCGGCGAGAGCTTCGAGAGCCTGGTGAACCCCGGCCGCGCGATCCCCGCGGCCTCGACCAAGGTGCATGGGATCACCGAGGCGATGGTGGCCGGGGCCGACGCCATCGAATCCGTCGGCCACCGCTTTCACCGCTTTGCCGAGGGGGCAGTTCTGGTCGCCCATAACGCGCCCTTCGACATGGCCTTCCTGAAGCGCCACCAGGCGGGCATCGGGGCGCGGTTCGATCACCCGGTGCTGGACACGGTGCTGCTGTCGGCGGTGCTGTTCGGGCAGGCCGAGACGCATTCCCTCGATGCGCTGTGCGCGCGGCTGGGCGTGGCGATCCCGCCCGCGCTGCGCCATACCGCGATGGGCGACGCGGTGGCCACCGCCGAGGTGTTCCTGAAAATGCTGTCCATGCTGAAGGGGCAGGGGGTGGAGACCTTCGGCGACGTGCTGGCCGAAATGCGCAAGCACCGCCGCCTGCTGGAAGACCTCAACTGAACGGGTCGTCCGGGTAACCCACCCGCGCGAGGTAGAGCCCCTGCGGCGGGCAGACCGGCCCGCAGGCGGCGCGATCACGCGCCTCCAGCGCATCCCTCACGTCCTCGGGCGCCCAGGCGCCGGCGCCCACCCGCTCCAGCGTGCCGACGAAGCTGCGCACCTGGTTGTGCAGGAAGCTGCGCGCGCGCAGGTGAAAGCGGAACTCGCGCCCCGAGGGGTAGTCCATCTCCTCGATGGTGAACGCGTCCAGCGTCTTCACCGGCGACTCCGCCTGGCAGATCGAGGCCCGGAAGGTGGTGAAGTCATGCCGCCCCAGCAGGTAGCGCGCGGCCCGCTGCATCGGCTCCAGCTCCAGCGGGTTCGGAACCTGCCAGACCTTGCCCGCGTCATGCACCACCGGCGCGCGGCGGGTGACCAGGCGGAACAGGTATTGCCGCTCCACCGCCGAGAACCGGGCGTGGAAATCGTCGGCCACCCGCGCGCAGGCCACCACCGCCACCGGCTGCGGCTTGAGATGGTAGTTCAGCGCCTCGGACAGGCGGAACGGGTCCCACTCCCTGGCCATCTCGCAATGCGCGACCTGTCCCAGCGCGTGCACGCCGGCATCGGTGCGGCCCGCGGCGGCGATCGAGGGCAGGTCGCGCTCAAGCTTGGCCAGCGCGGCCTCGACCGCGCCCTGCACCGAGGGCTGGTCGGCCTGGCGCTGCCACCCGGCGAAGGGCGCGCCGTCATATTCCAGTTTCAACGCATAGCGGGGCATGGCCCCCCGTTAGCGCGGGCGGGCGCGCTTGGCAATCGGGGCGTGCGGGATTTTCCCTTGCTCTCTTTGCCTTTGGCTGCCCCATGCTTATCTTGGGCGCGACAAGATACGAGGCGCATGTGGGCATTTCCGATATCGCAGACACTCTGGTGCGTGGGGTCGAGGGCGTGGGCGACACCCTGTCCGAGACCTTTTTCGAGCCGGTCATCCGGCTGGGCGTGACCGGGCTGGCGCGCTCGGGCAAGACGGTGTTCATCACCTCGCTGGTGGCGAACCTGCTGGACCGGGGCCGCATGCCGCAGCTGCAGGCCGCCGCCGGCGGCGCGATCCGCAGCGCCTATCTCCAGCCCCAGCCCGACAATACCGTGCCGCGCTTCGACTACGAGGCGCATCTGGATGCGCTGACCGGCGACCATCCCCACTGGCCCGAAAGCACCCGCGCCGTGTCGGAGCTGCGCCTGTCGCTGAAGGTGCAGCCCACGGGGCTCCTGGGGGCAGTGTCGGGGCCGCGCAGGGTGCATCTCGATATCGTCGACTATCCCGGCGAATGGCTGCTGGACCTCGGGCTCATGGACAAGAGCTTTGCCGAGTGGTCGGCCGAGACGCTCAAGCGCATCCGGCTCCGCCCCTCCGCCGAGCCGTTCCTCGCCGCGCTGAACGGCCTTGACCCCAACGGCACCCTCGATGAGCCGGAGGCGAAAAAGCTCGCCGCCGCCTATACCGGTTACCTCGCCGGGGCCCGCGAGGCGGGGTTCTACGACTGCACGCCGGGCCGGTTCCTGCTGCCCGGCGACCTCGCCGGGTCGCCCGCGCTGACCTTCGCGCCGCTGCCCAGGCCCGAGCATCCCGCGCGCGGCAGCCTCTGGCGCGAGATGGAGCGGCGCTTCGACGCCTATAAGCGCGAGGTGGTGAAGCCGTTCTTCCGCGACCATTTCGCCAGGATCGACCGGCAGATCGTGCTGGTCGATGCGCTGGGCGCGATCCATGCCGGGCCGCAGGCCACCGACGACCTGCGCCGGGCGATGCGCGAGATCCTTTCGGCCTTCCGGCCCGGGCGCAATGTCTGGCTGTCGCGGATTCTGCGGGGCAGGCGGGTGGAGCGCATCCTGTTTGCCGCCACCAAGGCCGATCACCTGCACCATTCCCAGCACCCCCGCCTGACCGCGATCATGGAAGCGCTTTTGCGCGAGGCCCGCGACCGGGCCGATTTCGCCGGCGCCCAGACCGCGGCCATGTCCATCGCCGCCCTGCGCGCCACGGTCGAGGAGACCATCCCCCACGAGGGGCGCGAGCTGAACTGCGTGCGCGGCACCCTGCTGGAGACCGGCAAGCAGGCCGCGCTTTATCCCGGCGCGCTGCCCGAGGACCCGGCGCGCCTGCTGTCGGCGGCGCGGCGGGGGCAGGCGAAATGGCTCGATGCCGATTACCGCATCATGCATTTCGCGCCCGCGCGCCTGACCCTCAAACCGGGCGAAGGCCCCCCGCATATCCGCCTTGACCGCGCGGCGGAATTCCTGATCGGAGACCGTCTGACATGACCCAGGGCCCCGTGCTGATCGATCTCGAAGGCGAGGCTGCAAAGACCCCCGCCACCGCCCCCCCGGTGCCCGAGGCGGAAGAGGCGCCCTCGGGCCAGGCGATGCAGACGCTGGCCACGCTGGCCGCGCGGCGGCCGTCGCGGCTGGGGCGGTTCTTCTGGACCAGCCTGCTGGCGCTGATCGGTTTCGCCGCCTCGGTCGCGGCGTGGGATTTCGTGACCGGGCTTCTGGCGCGCAACGCGGTGATCGGAACCGTGGCGCTGGTGCTGCTGGCCGCCGTGCTGCTGGCGCTGGCGCTGATCGGGCTGCGGGAGCTGGCCGCCTTTGCCCGGCTGCGCCGGATCGACAGCCTGCAAAAGGCGGCCGAGGCCGCGATCGGCGCCGCCGATCTGGGGCAGGCGCGGCAGGTGGTGGCGCGGCTCGACCGGCTCTATGCCCATCGCGAGGACCTGCGCTGGGGCCGCGAGCGGCTGGCCGAGCGGCAGGGCGACATGTTCGACGCCGACGGGCTGCTGGGCCTGGCCGAGGCCGAGCTGCTGGCCCCCCTCGACGCCGCGGCGCAGGCCGAGGTGCAGGCGGCGGCGCGTCAGGTGGCGACGGTGACGGCGCTGGTGCCTTTGGCGCTGGCCGATGTGATTGCGGCGCTGACATCGAACCTGCGGATGATCCGGCGGGTGGCCGAGATCTATGGCGGCCGGTCCGGCACGCTGGGCAGTTGGCGGCTGATGCGGGCGGTGATGGCGCATCTGGTGGCGACCGGGGCGGTGGCGGTGGGCGACGACATGATCGAGCCGCTGATCGGCGGCGGGCTGATGGGCAAGGTCTCGCGCCGGTTCGGCGAGGGGCTGGTGAACGGCGCGCTGACCGCGCGCGTGGGCGTGGCGGCGATCGAGGTCTGCCGGCCGCTGCCCTTCGTGCAGGCGAAACGCCCCTCGACCTCGCGCCTCGTGCAGCGCTCCCTGACGGGCCTGTTTTCCAAAGGCGCGGGCTGACGCCCGCATTCCCTCACTTGAAAGGCGCGGGCCGGGTCAGAGCAGCCGCGGCGGGGCGTCCGCGGGGCGGTCGCGATCCTGAATGGCGGCGCGCTGCCCGCGCCCGATGCGGTGGGCGAGCGCCGAGAAGGCCGCCGCGGTCACCGGCGGCAGGTCGGAGCTGCGCAGCGTGTGGTCGAACAGCCCCAGCCACAGCGCGAAATGATGCTCCCTGATCTCGGGGGCGGCCAGATGCGCGCGCATCGGGCTGCCGTCATAGCCGCGCTCGTGCAGGATGGCGTTGCGCCAGAAGGCGGCGATCCTGGCCTCATGCGCCGGCCAGCCGCCCTCGGGGACATGGGCGGCGAAGACCGGCCCCAGCTCGGGGTGGCGGCGGATCGCGGCGTAGAAGCGGCGCATCACGGTCTCGATCTGCTCGGGCGTGATGTCAAAGCGCGGGGGAAGGGCGGTCATGGGGGGTCCTTTTATCTGTATCGCGGATATGCCTTTTTCCCGCCCTCCGCAACCGCCCCGGCCACTGGACCCGGCCGCATGCGCGGCGTATAAGCGCCTCATGATGAGGCCATTTGCCATCATTATTCGAATTACCAGCCCGGCGCTCTGACCCAAGATGAGCCGCCGGGACAAGGCGTTTGAGCCCTCGCGCCGCCCCTTCTTCCAGACCTGACGACCTTTCAAGGACCACGCCCCATGTGTGCCGACACGCCTGACTACAAAGACACGCTGAACCTTCCCCAGACCGATTTCCCCATGCGCGCGGGCCTGCCCAAGCGCGAGCCCGAATGGCTGGAGCGCTGGGCGAAGATCGGCATCTACGACCGGCTGCGCGAGAAAGAGGGGCGGGAGCCCTTCATCCTGCATGACGGCCCGCCCTACGCCAACGGGCACCTGCATATCGGCCACGCCCTGAACAAGACGATCAAGGATATGATCGTCCGCTCGCACCAGATGATGGGCAAGGATGCCCGCTATGTGCCGGGCTGGGACTGCCACGGCCTGCCCATCGAATGGAAGATCGAGGAGCAGTACCGCGCCAAGGGCAAGAACAAGGACGAGGTTCCGGTTGTCGACTTCCGCCAGGAATGCCGGAAATTCGCCGAAGGCTGGGTGGATATCCAGCGCGAGGAATTCAAGCGGCTGGGCGTGACCGGCAAGTGGGACGATCCCTACCTGACCATGGATTTCCATGCCGAGCGGGTGATTGCCGAGGAATTCATGAAATTCCTGATGAACGGCACGCTCTACCAGGGCTCCAAGCCGGTGATGTGGTCGCCGGTCGAGAAGACCGCGCTGGCCGAGGCCGAGATCGAGTATCACGACCACCAGAGCCACACGATCTGGGTGCCCTTCGCCTTCCGCAACGCGCCGGGCGACCTGGCCGAGGCGCGCGTGGTGATCTGGACCACCACGCCCTGGACCATCCCCTCCAACCGGGCCGTCGCCTATAACAAGAAGATCGCCTACGGCCTCTATCGCGTGGACGCGACCGAGGAAGAAAGCTGGACCAAGACCGGCGACACCTACCTCTTCGCCGATGCGCTGGCCGAAGAGGCGCTGGGCAAGTCGCGCGTGACCCGGTTCACCCGCCTCCGCGACGTCGACCCGGCCGAGTTCGAGCGGCTGATCTGCGCCCACCCCTTCGCCGGGATCGACGGTGCCGACGGTTTCTGGGATTACGACGTGCCGATGATCGACGGCGACCACGTCACCGACGATGCCGGCACCGGTTTCGTGCACACCGCGCCCAGCCACGGCGCGGACGACTACGAGTGTTTCCTCAAGCGTAACTGGCTGGACCGGATGACCCACAACGTGGGCGAGGAATCGGAATTCCTGCCGCATGTGCCGTTCTTCGCCGGGCTCAAGGTGTTCGATCACAAGGGCAAGGAGGGCAAGGCCAATACCGCGGTGATCGCCAAGCTGGTCGAGGCCGGGGGCATCATCGCCCGCGGCCGCGTCAAGCACTCCTACCCGCATAGCTGGCGGTCGAAGGCGCCGGTGATCTTCCGCAACACGCCGCAATGGTTCGTCGCCATCGACCGCGCGGTGGGCGACGGGCAGGACACCTATGGCAAGACGGTCCGCGAGCGCGCGCTGACCTCGATCGACAAGCTGGTGAAATGGACGCCGCAGACCGGGCGCAACCGGCTTTATTCGATGATCGAGTCGCGCCCCGACTGGGTGCTGTCGCGCCAGCGCGCCTGGGGCGTGCCGCTGACCTGCTTCATCCGCAAGGGGGCGCTGCCCACCGACCCCGATTTCCTGCTGCGCGACGAGGGCGTGAATTCCCGCATTGCCGAGGCCTTCGAGGCCGAAGGGGCCGACGCCTGGTACAAGGAGGGCGCCAAGGAGCGCTTCCTGGGCGGCGATCACAACACCGACGCCTATGAGCAGGTCTTCGACATTCTCGACGTGTGGTTCGATTCCGGCTCCACCCATTCCTTCGTGCTGCGCGACCGCGAGGACGGCTCCGAGGACGGCATCGCCGATGTCTACATGGAGGGCACCGACCAGCACCGCGGCTGGTTCCATTCCTCGCTGCTGCAGGCCTGCGGCACGCTGGGCCGCGCGCCCTACCGCAACGTGGTGACGCACGGCTTCACGCTGGACGAGAAGGGCAACAAGATGTCCAAATCGCTCGGCAACACCATCCTGCCCGAGCAGGTGATCAAGCAATACGGCGCCGATATCCTGCGCCTGTGGGTGGCGCAGACCGACTACACCGCCGACCAGCGCATCGGGCCGGAGATCCTGAAAGGGGTGGCCGACAGCTATCGCCGCCTGCGCAACACCATGCGCTTCATGCTGGGCAGCCTCGGCGATTTCAACGAGGATCTGCGGGTCGCGCATGCCGAGATGCCCGAGCTGGAGCGCTGGGTGCTGCACCGGCTGGCGGAACTGGATCACAAGGTGCGCACGGGCTATGCCGCCTTCGACTTCCAGGGCGTGTTCCAGACGCTGTTCAACTTCGCCACGGTGGACCTGTCGTCCTTCTATTTCGACATCCGCAAGGACGCGCTCTATTGCGATGCCGGTGACAGCCTCAACCGCCGCGCGGCCCTGACCGTTCTGGACATCCTGTTCCACCGCCTGACCACCTGGCTGGCGCCGATCCTGGTCTTCACCATGGAGGAGGTGTGGCTGTCGCGCTTCCCGGACGATGACAGCTCGGTCCACCTGGTGGACATGCCCGATACGCCGGCCGACTGGCTGGACGAGCCGCTGGCGGCGAAATGGGCGAACATCCGGCAGGTGCGCCGCGCCGTGACCGCCGCGCTGGAGATCCAGCGCCGCGACAAGGTGATCGGCGCCTCGCTGGAGGCAGCGCCGGTGGTGCATGTGGTCGATGGGGATGTTCTCAAGGCGCTGCGCTCGGTCGATTTCGCCGATATCTGCATCACCTCGGAGATCGTGCTGACCGCCGATCCCAGCCCCAACGAGGCCTTCCGCATGCCCGAGGTTCCGGGCGTGGGCGTGGTGTTCGAAAAGGCCGATGGCGGAAAATGCCAGCGCTGCTGGAAGATCCTGCCCGATGTCGGCTCGCATGCCCATCCGGGCACCTGCCGGCGTTGCAACGCCGCGCTGGGCTGAGGAACGCGTCGCGGCCCCCTGAGCGGGGCCGCGTTTCAGCCGCCGCGCGCCTTGGGATGGGCGCGGTCATAGACCTCCATCAGCCGGGCGGTATCGACCGCCGTATAGGCCTGCGTCGTCGAGAGCGAGGCATGGCCCAGCAATTCCTGGATCGCCCGCAGATCGCCGCCCGCGCCCAGCAGATGCGTGGCGAAGCTGTGGCGCATGGCGTGCGGCGTGGCGCTGGCGGGCAGGCCCAGCTGCATCCGCGCGGCCTGCATCACCCGCGAGATCAGGCGCGGGTTGAGCGGCCCGCCGCGCAGGCCCCGGAAAAGCGGCGCGTCGGGCTCCAGATCATGCGGGCAGAGCGCGGCATAGGCCGCGACGGCCTCGCGCGCGGCGGGCAGCACCGGCACCAGCCGCTCCTTGTCGCCCTTGCCGAGGATGCGCAGCGTCTCGGGCAGGGGGGCGTCGCGCCCCTTCAGCCCCAGCGCCTCGGAGATCCGCAGCCCGCAGCCGTAGAGCAGCGTCACCACCGCCGCGTCGCGCGCCGCGATCCAGGGCTCGGAGGATTGCAGCTCCACCGTGTCGATCATGGCGCGGGCGGCGTCCGGGGCGAGGGGGCGGGGGAGTTTGCGCTGGAATTTCGGCGCGCGGACCGAGAGCACGGCGACCGGGTCGAACCCCTCGCGCTCTCCCAGCCAGCGGTAGAAGCTCTTGACCGCCGACAGCGCGCGCGCAAGCGACCGGGCCGAGACGCCGCGGGCGTGCTCATGCGCCATCCAGGCACGCATGTCGGACAGGCCGATCCCGGCCAGCGTCTTCATCCCCGGCGCGCCGCCCAGATGCCGGGCGAGGAAGGCGAGGAAGCCGGTGACGTCTGTGTTGTAGGCCTTGACCGTGTTCTGCGCCGCACCGTTCAGCGCGCGCTCATGCGCCAGCCAGTCGGCCAGCGCCGCGCGCGCGGCGGGTGTCAGCGACAGGCTCACGCCAGCCAGCGGCGCATCGCCCGTTCGAACACGCCCGCGAAGAAGGCCAGGAGGTCGGTGCCCTGGCTGGGCGAGAACTGGTGCGGGTCCTCGGCCCCCATCACCAGCATGCCCGCCTGGCGCCCCTCGCCGAAATCGAGCTTCAGCAGCGCCTCGGAGCGGATGTAATCCGCCCTTTCGCCATAGAGGCTGTCGCCCGAGGGCTGGGTCTGGCGCAGGGTGACCTGGCGCACGGGCAGGTTGCGCCCCTGCGTGATATAGCTGTCGATGAAACCGGGCTCGGAGACGTAGAGCACATCTCCCAGCCGCTCCAGAACGGCGTCCTCTTCGCCCTGCCGGCCTTCCAGCACCAGCCGCAGGCAATCGAGGCGCAGGATGCCGGAGACCTCGCTCCCGAGATTGCGCAGGAAGGCCTCGAACCCGGTCGGGTCGAGCATTTTCAGGATGGCCCGGTGCACCTGGTTGGTGCCGGCGAGGTTTTCATAGGCCGCGGCGATGACCGAGCGGTGGGTCTCCTCCAGCCGGTCGAACCGGGCCTCCAGCCGCTCCATGGCGATGCCGCGCAGATCGACGATATTGCCGCCCATGGCCCTTTCATTGGCCGCAATCAGCGCGTGCATCAGCTCGCGGTCTTCGAGGATGGCGTCGGGATCGGCAAGGATGCGATCCCGCAGAGTGGGTTCGATCAGGGCGGTGCTGCTCATCTGGGCCTCTTGTCGTCTTTGCGCGCAACCCTAGCAGAAGCGCGTGGTTTTTTCTTGTGTTTTTTCAGGCGGCCGGCGTTTCGAGGCGACGGTGTTGCGGACCGCCCGGGGGCGGCCCGCGCCGGTGCCGGTCAGCTCAGAGGATCTTCTGCCCGGTCTTGGCCCAGTCCTTCATGAACCCGTCCAGCCCCTTGTCGGTCAGCACGTGGCTGGCCATCTGCTTGACCACGGCCGGAGGCGCGGTGGCGATGTCGGCGCCGATCAGCGCGGCGTCCTTCATGTGGTTCACGTTGCGGATCGAGGCGGCCAGGATCTGCGTGTCGAAGCCGTAATTGTCATAGATGGTGCGGATGTCCTGGATCAGGTCCATCCCGTCGAGGTTGATGTCGTCGAGCCGGCCGATGAAGGGCGAGATGAACGTGGCGCCCGCCTTGGCCGCCAAGAGCGCCTGGTTGGCCGAGAAGCACAGGGTCACGTTCACCATGTGGCCTTCGCCCGACAGCACCTTGCAGGCCTTCAGCCCGTCCCAGGTCAGCGGCACCTTGATGGCGATGTTGTCGGCGATCTTGGCCAGCTTGCGGCCCTCTTCGATCATCGCCGGGGCCTCCAGCGCCACGACCTCGGCCGAGACGGGGCCGTCGATCATGTCGCAGATCTCCTTGGTGACCTCGAGGATGTCGCGGCCAGCTTTCATAATCAGCGAGGGGTTGGTGGTCACGCCATCGGCCATGCCCAGTTCGTTCAGCTCGGCAATGGCTTCGACGTCGGCGGTATCGACAAAGAATTTCATTTGTATTGTCCTGCAACTGTCGGCATCTGTTCGGGCTCCTGATACAAGAAGGCCCGCCCGGCGGAAACACGTAAAAGGAATTTGTGGCACTTCGGATGAGCAGCGCCCCGGCAGATTTCTACGACGAAGGCGCGCTGGTGGGCGTGCTCACGACCCAGCCGCTGGACCGGCTGCTGGATTACCGCGCGCCCGAGGGCGGCTGCGCGCTGGGGGCGTTTGTCGAGGTGCCTTTGGGCCCGCGCAAGGTGCTGGGCGTGGTCTGGGGGCCGGGGCAGGGCGGCTATGACCTGTCCAGGCTGCGCGGCGTGAACCGGGTGCTGGACGTGGCCCCGATGCGCGACGAGATGCGCGAATTCCTGGAGCGCGCGGGCGATTACACCATCACGCCGATGCCCGCGATGCTGCGGCTGGCCTCCCGCGCGCCGGGACTGGGGGGCGCGGTGTCGATGCGCAAGGTCTACCGCCTGGGCGGCGCGCGGCCCGACCGGCTGACCGACGCCCGCCGCCGGGTCCTTGAGGTTCTGGAGGAATATGGCGGCCTGGCCTTCACCCTGTCCGAGCTCTCGGCGCAGGCCGGTGTCACGACATCGGTCATCAAGGGGCTGGTCAAGCTGGGCGCGCTGTCCGAGGAGGACACGCCGCGCGACATGCCCTATCCGCGGCTCGACCCCGACCTGCCGGGCGTGGACCTGACCGAGGATCAGGCCGCGGCGGCGGACCGCCTGCGCGACGGCGTGGCAAGCGGGCGCTATGGCACCACGCTGCTGAAGGGCGTGACCGGATCGGGCAAGACCGAGGTCTATCTGGAGGCGGTGGCGGAATGCCTGCGCCGCGGGCGGCAGGCGCTGGTGCTGCTGCCCGAGATCGCGCTGACCTCGGAATTCCTGACCCGGGTTGAGAAACGCTTCGGCGCGAAGCCCGCCGAGTGGCATTCGGGCGTGACCATGACCGAGCGCCGGCGCTGCTGGAAGATGGTGGGCCAGGGCGGTGCGCAGCTTGTCGTCGGCGCGCGCTCGGCGCTGTTCCTGCCCTATCGCGACCTCGGCCTCATCGTGGTCGATGAGGAGCATGACACCTCCTACAAGCAGGAGGATGGCGCGCTCTATTCCGCCCGCGACATGGGGGTGCTGCGCGCCTCGCTCTGCGACGCGCAGGTGGTGCTGGCCTCGGCCACGCCCAGCCTTGAGAGCTGGGCCAATGCCGAGGCGGGCAAATACGCCCGGATCGACCTGCAGTCGCGCTTCGGCGCGGCCGAGCTGCCCGAGATGCGGGCGGTGGACATGCGCGAGGCCGATCTGCCGGGCAACCAATGGATTTCGCCCATCCTGCAGGCCGAGGTGCGCGCGCGGCTGGAGAAGGGGGAACAGTCGCTGCTGTTCCTCAATCGCCGCGGCTATGCGCCGGTGACGATCTGCCGGGCCTGCGGCCACCAGATCGGCTGCGACCATTGCGACGCCCGCATGGTCGAGCACCGCTTCCTGAAGCGGCTGGTCTGCCACCAATGCGGCGAGACCAGGCCGATCCCCGAAACCTGCCCCTCCTGCGGGGTGGAGGGCAAGCTCGCGCCGGTGGGGCCGGGGGTGGAACGGCTGGCCGAGGAGGCGCTGGAGCTGTTCCCGCAGGCCCGCATCGCGGTACTGTCGTCGGACCTGTTCGGCTCGGCCCGGGCGCTGAAGGCGCAGATCGAGGCCATCGCGGCGGGCGAGGCCGATATCATCATCGGCACGCAGCTGGTGGCCAAGGGGCACAATTTCCCCCTGCTGACGCTGGTGGGCGTGATCGATGCCGATCTCGGGCTTCAGGGCTCGGACCTGCGGGCGGCGGAGCGCACGTTTCAGCTGATGCGGCAGGTGGCGGGGCGCGCCGGGCGGACGGGGCGCAAGGGGTTGGCGCTGCTACAGACCTATCAGCCAGAGCATCCGGTGATCCGCGCCATCCTGTCGGGCGACGAAGAGGGTTTCTGGCGCGCCGAGGCGGCCGAGCGCAAGGCCGCGGGCGTGCCGCCCTATGGGCGCATGGCGGGGATCGTGCTGTCCTCGCCCGAGCTTCAGCAGGTCTTCGATCTGGGGGCCGAGATGGCCCGGCGGGATGAACCCCTGCGCCGGATCGGGGCGCAGGTCTTCGGCCCCGCCCCCGCGCCGATCGCGCGCATCCGGGGGCGGCACCGGGTGCGGCTGCTCGTCAAGGCCGAAAAAACCGCCCCCCTGCAGGCGGCGCTGCGGCAATGGGCGGGGCAGTTCAAGCTGCCGAGCAACATGCGGCTGCAGATCGATATCGACCCGCAGAGCTTTTTCTAGAGCATCTGGTCGTAGGCCTCGATGGCGAGGTCGCGCAGCCGGTCGCGCGGCATGTCGCCCACCACGGCATAGCCCAGCCCGCCGTCCTTCCAGTACAGGCTCTGGGTGGTGCCGTGGCCGGCATATTCGAAGGCGCTGTCGGCCTTGTCCCGCTGCGGCGAGACATAGAGCGTGATCCGCTTGCCATCGGCGTTTTCATACATGTAGAGCCCCGCCGGACCGTCTTCGGAGGGCAGGATGCGCCCGCCCATCAGGGCAAAGCCCGACGCGGCCAGATCGGGCGGGCGCATCTGCGTGCCCATGCGCTTGGACATCCAGGTGTCCAGATGTTCGCGCTGGCTGGCGGGCACCTCGACGGGGTGCACGACCTCGACCACATAGGTGCCGTGGGCGGTGAGCGCGGCCTCGGCCAGCTGCGTGGCCCCGGCCTCGGGGCCGAGCCAGGCATGGCTGACCCAGCCGCCGGTGCCGCCGATGGCCAGCAGCGCCAGCATGGCGGCCAGGCGCAGCGGCGCGCGGACCGGGCGAGGCGCGGCGCGCGCGCGCAGCACGTCGGTCAGCCGCTCGGGGACCGGCGCGTCGGGGGACGTGCCGTAGAGCGCCCGGATCGCCGCATCCTGCGCGCCCCAGTCCTCCAGCTTGGCCCGGGCCTCGGG
>ENA-ORCU01000581-ORCU01000581.1-marine-metagenome-genome-assembly--contig:-NODE-581-length-12968-cov-2.843146_pt1 | contig 12968 bp, 16 predicted proteins | sample MGYA00248631_ERZ508512 | MGnify/ENA primary metagenome ERZ508512 (study PRJEB26183, sample SAMN06268844) | marine metagenome | isolation source: Tt an P1 anaerobic enrichment on pine from sediment taken...
TTTCATACTGATGCGTAACTTCCAGTTCGTCATTCAACTCAATAACTGAAAAGTACTCGCAATGGCCAAAATGATTGTCAACTTGATTTTCTTTTGAAGGTATGGCAATTTTTATCATCTTTTTTTGATTTAATTTTTGTGTATTTTTAACTCAAATTTCCATACAAATATAAGGAACAAATGTTCTTAAAAAATAATTTTGAATGAAAATCAGACATCTGTTAAGAAATTGGCATCGCGACTTCGGGTATTTCATTGCCGGGATGACTTTGATCTATGCGGTTTCGGGCATTGCACTTAATCACCGAAAGGACTGGAACCCTGATTACCGGGTGGTTTCTGAAACAATTCTGCTTGATGTACAGCAGTGGCGAACCTACAGTTCAGAGGAAATAAAACAAGTTTTGCAGCTTTTCAATCAGGTGCCAGTTTATAAAAAGCATTTCAACAGTAACCAAAAAGTCGTGAAAATATTTGTTGAAAATGGGATGGTGATTTTTAATCCTTTAAATGGGTCGGCGGAAATGGAATTACTGATCAGACGCCCGGTTTTTTATCATATCAACAGGTTGCACATGGCCGCCACTTCCAAAGCGTGGGTTTGGGTATCTGATATTTTATCAGTTGTCTTGATTTTTGTAGCAGTATCCGGTCTGTTTTTGCTTAAAGGCAAAAAAGGACTATCAGGCAGGGGATGGTGGTTAACCTTGTTGGGCTTTGTCATTCCGCTGTTCTTTCTGATTTTTTACATATCTTGATTCTCAAAAAACAAAAAAATCGATTTTTATGAAAAAACTAACTATTGTTCTATTCAGCCTTCTTGTTTTGTCTGCCTGTCAGCCGTCGAAGCAGCAAGCGGAAAGCACAAATGACCAGCTTCCGGTTTTTACAGTCGACGAAATTGAGCAAGAGGGAGATGATTTCGTTGGACGGGAAATCGTTGTCGCCGGAACAGTTTCACATGTCTGTAAACATGGCGGTGAACGCTGTTTTTTAATGGGCAGTCGGGAAGAACTGACCATCCGTGTCGAAGCCGGACACCAGATTGGCTCGTTCAACCAGGAACAAATGGGAAACGATTTAAAAGTGCGGGGTGTGTTGCAGGAAATTAGGATTGACGATGCCTATGTGGCCGAAATGGAGGCTGAAATGAAAGATGAAGGCACCGTGAACAACTCGGATCATGCCATGGGACACGACGGAAATCATGAGGTCGATGGAGGTGATCACAACCAGGATCAGATAAACCAGATTGCGGAGATGCGTCAGAAAATAGAGGCCAGCGGAAAAGGCTATTATTCGATTTTCTATTTGGACGGAATTTCATGCGAAGAAGCTGAATAGTAGAAGAGAGGCTGTCTCCTGCAGCCCCTTTTTACTTCGACTCGTTGGCTGGAATAAATTTCAGCGAAACAGAATTTACACAGTGCCGGGTATTTTTCGCGGTAAGACCTTCGCCGGTAAAAACATGTCCTAAATGACCACCACAATTGGCGCATGTAATTTCAGTACGTCTGCCGTCGGCATCTGTTGTCCGATTAACAGCTCCTCTAATTTCGTCATCAAAAATGGGCCAGCCACAGCCTGAATCAAACTTGTCAGCCGATTGATAAAGAGGCGCATCGCATCGTTTACAAACGTAAGCGCCTGGTTCTTTGTGTGTGTCAAATTTCCCCGAAAAGGCTGGTTCTGTACCTTTATGGACAATCACATATTCTTCAAACTGATTTAAAGGATTGTATTTCATATTCGTGTTATTTTTAGCATGCGTTCATAAGTAGATGCGCAAATCTGGTTTTTAACATGAGCTGCAAGAATACCGGGTGATTTCATTTTTTTTACTCGCTGCTTCTTATAAAAGCCCGGCTTTAATCTCTTTTATACAGACAGTCGGATTGGTAATTTTGTTCGGAAATGACTGGTTGAAACTGTTTCCCATTCATTTTTTGTACTTGTCACTAACTAACAAACACCTGAAAAATATTCAATACATACCTGGCCGAAACTATCAAAAGTGGCGTATCTTGCAAGCCAAATCAGAAAAATCACTGAACTCAAATAATTTATGGAAATACCTATTATCTACCAGGATGAACACCTTTTGGTTGTTGATAAGCCAGTTGATCTGCCTGTTCATAAAAACGATTTTATGCCGCACGATGCACCGTACCTGACTAAATTGATCGGTGACGATACCGGGCAGTGGATTTACAATGTGCACCGGCTGGATTCAAAAACATCAGGCCTGATCATTCTGGCACGTTCATCGGAGGTTGCACATCTCTTGACTTTGCAGTTTGAGCGTAAAGAAGTGGAGAAGGAGTATTTGGCCATTGCAGTGGGCGAAGTGCCTGAAGAAGGATTTTTCGATGGCAAGGTGGTGGTCAAGAAAAAAAGCAAGTTCAAAAAGGACGCTCTGACGCGCTTTCAACGAGTGCGGTTGGTGCAAACCAATATCTCCTATAAGGAACACACCAATGTTTGTCTAAGCTTGGTCCGGGTGATGCCTGAAACGGGTCGCTGGCACCAAATCAGGCAGCATTTTGCCAAAAACCGGCACGACTTGGTGGGAGATTCGCATCATGGCGATTTTACGCTCAACAAACTGATCAAAGCCGAATGGGGATTTAACCGGCTCATGTTACATGCGTCGAAATTATCTTTTGCGCACCCGGTGTCGGGAGAAAAACTAAGTTTTGAGGCCGCTCTTCCTGAGGAGTTTGAGCAGTTGCTTCACGCTGTTGAAGCCAGGTAGCGGTGTGGACTAATCCCTCTGATGTTTGCTCTTGGCGACTCAGTACAATTGCTTGTCATTCAGAAGTCATGAATCGTCATTAAGTTAGGATGCCGATTTTTTTGATGGAAGAATAATATGAACCGGCAAACGGGTGGTTCATAGTTGGCTTGATCTTGAAATTGGGAATTTCCCTATATAGGCAACAAGTATAGAAAGGCGAAAAAGTGGCAAATAGACCCGCCCAATATAAAGAGGTGAAAAACCAGATGAAAGAAAGCCACTTTGGGGAACAGGTAAAAAATGGCTCCCGCGGTGTAACTTAAACCTCCTGCGAGCAAGAACCAAAGTGAAGTGTTGGGGACATTCTGAATCACCGGAACAATGGCTACGATGATCAGCCAGCCCATCGCTACATAAAGCCACGCTGACAACTTACGCCATTTGGATGAATAAAACCATATTTTAAAGATGATGCCGGCTATAGCCAGGCTCCAGATTAGTCCGAAAATTGTCCAGCCCACCCATCCGCGAAGAGAAATCAACGAAATTGGAGTGTACGAACCAGCAATAAGAATGTAGATGGCAGAATGATCAAATTTATTCAGTTTATACTTCAACCTCGGATTTTTGGCACTATGATATAGGGTAGAAGCCAGGTACAGCAAAATCATGCTGGCACCAAAAACCGCAAAACTGACGATATGCCAGGCGTTTCCGTAGAGTGCCCCAAAAACAGTCAGCAAGCTTACTCCGGCAACTGCCAAAGCAATTCCAATACCATGCGATATGCTGTTGGCCAGTTCTTCCGCCCAAATCAACTTTTTACGTTTCGTCCTATTCATTTTTCACTTTCTGATAACGTGCGGCAAAGTTACTAAATGCCCCGTTCTGTTGTGATAGAAAGCGAAATTAATGCATGTAGGATTCAGCCAGTAGCTTATTTCGGGTCGTCAACTGGGTTTGCAGCACCTTTTTAGTGCTGCAAAGCTCTGCTTATTTAGTAACTGCTATAAAGCTTCAATTACCCGATTCAGGCGGTTGGTGATGTCTGCGGCAATCGATTCCAGTGCCGGATTTTCGATGGCCATCATGGAGGCAACCGGGTTCACGGCAGCGACTTCAACTTTGTTGTCTTTGGTTTCCTGCACAATCACATTGCACGGAAGCATGGTGCCAATCTTATCTTCGGCCTGTAAGGCTTTGTAGGCTGCCGGCGGATTGCAAGCTCCAAGGATTCGGTACTTCCGGAAGTCAACATCTAATTTTTCCTTCAGCTTTTCGTGGATATTAATTTCCGACAAGACGCCAAAACCTTCTTTCTTGAGTTCTTCCGTAACTTTGTCGACGGCCTCGTCAAAGGTGTAATCTGTTACTTTATCAATGTAATACTTCATGATTTTTGTTTTTTTTGATGAATAATATCTATTTGGGGATATTTTAAATCGTCATATGTTCGTTGTTTATCAGCAACAACAACAGTTTGGAGCCTGCCTTTGTTTTCCGTGCTTCAATCCCTGTTGACTATTTCCTGCCCGGCGTACTCTTCTGTTTACGTTTCCTGCGCGGCTAAAAAAAGACGCCATAAACAGATCGTTTTACTTCAAATCCTTTTTACGTTTTTCAAACTCCTTTTGATCTATTTCTCCTTTGGCATAGCGATCCTTCAAAATATCAAACGCCGTTTTATGTCTTCGTCCAGGTCTGTGTTTTCGTTTTCCAGCCATTCGCAGGAGAAGCCAAAGCATAGCCAAAACCAAGATGAGAACAATGGTCCAGCCGAAGCCCATTCCCCAGCCGTAAAAATCAAATTCATTCATCATTTTGAGTCTCCTTTCATTTAATGATTAACCTTTAGTTGCTTTTTCAACAATTGAGCATTAATAGCAACGATAATTGTACTCAGGCTCATTAATCCGGCGCCAAGTGCCGGGTTAATGAGAATGCCAGACTGGTATAAAACGCCCGCTGCCAATGGGATAGCTACAATATTGTACGCTGTAGCCCAAACAAAATTTTGAATCATTTTTTTGTGGGTTTCCTTACCAAAAAGAACCAACGAGACAATGTCTTTCGGCTTACTGTCTACCAGGATGATGTCGGCGGTTTCTGCAGCTACATCCGTCCCTGATCCAACCGCAATACCAACATCGGCTGTTGCCAGAGCAGGAGCATCATTGATACCGTCGCCGGTCATGGCCACAAACTCACCTTGCTGCTGAAATTCCTTCACTTTTTCAAGCTTTTCATCGGGCAGTACGTCTGCAAAATAACCATCCAGCCCGAGCTCTTCGCTGACACTCCGGGCTACTTTTTCATTGTCTCCAGTCATCATGAAAACCTTCATTCCATTTGCCTTCAGTGTTTTTATGGCCTCATGCGAGTCCTCTCTAATCTCGTCGGCCATGGCGATGAAGCCTGCCAATTGATCATTAATTATAACAAAGACAATGGTTTCCTGTTTGTTACCTCCAGCGTCATCCGGAATATTCATGCCGTTTTCTTTCAAGAAGCCAGGACTCACCACCTTTACTTTTTGCTTTCCAACATCGGCTTCAATCCCTTTTCCTGTCATTGCTTTAAAGTTTTCAATTTCAGGAAGATCAATTTCTTTTTCTTCCACTTTCTCCAAAATGCCAACAGCCAGTGGATGTTCCGATTCGGTTTCAACTGCTGCGGCCAATTTTAAGATTTCTTCATCAGAGAATTGTTCCTGAACCGATTTAAAAGCAGTCACTCCAAAATTCCCTTTGGTCAGGGTTCCGGTTTTGTCGAAGGCCATCAGGGTAATTTTACGCGAATTTTCAAAGGCTGTCCGGTTGCGAATGAGCAAACCATTTTGAGCGGAAATGGAAGTCGAAATGGCCACAACCAGCGGCACAGCCAATCCTAAAGCGTGTGGGCAAGTGATAACCATGACGCTGGCCATCCGCTCGAGCGCGAAGGAAAATGGCTGGCCGACACCCAGCCAAACTGCGAGCGTACCAAAGCCAACGACCAGGGCTACGATTGTTAGCCAAAAAGCAATACGGTCGGCTAAGTGTTGTGTTTTTGACTTTCTGTTTTGGGCATCTTCTACCATCTTGATGACTTTATTCAGGTAAGCTTCGTCACCGACTTGTTCTACTTTTATTTTCAAGGAGTTGTTTCCGTTGATTGTGCCTCCAACCACTTGGTCGCCAGTTGATTTTCTCACCGGCTGAGATTCACCGGTGACCATCGATTGGTTGATCCGGCTTTCACCTTCTTTAATTACTCCGTCAACCGGAATTTTCTCTCCGGGACGAACCAGCACCAAATCACCTGGCTCAAGTTTGTCAACCGAAATGTCTTCCGTCTCTCCATCATTCAAACGATGTGCATCCGAAGGCATCAAGGCAACAAGCTGTTGCAGTGATTTTGAAGCGCCCATCACCGATTTCATTTCAATCCAGTGTCCCAATAGCATCACATCAATCAGCGTCGCCAATTCCCAAAAAAAGGTTTTGCCTTCCAGCCCAAAGGTTGTGGCGGAGCTGTAGCCCCAAGCGATGGTGATAGCAACCGCAATCAGAGTCATCATGCCAGGTTGCTTTTCCCTAAGCTCGTCTGCCAAGCCAGTTAAAAAGGGCCATCCTCCGTAAAAATAGATGATGGACGATAAGCCAAACAGAACGTAGTTGGAACCTTCAAAGGTCAATTCATAACCAAGCAAACTCTGAATCATTGGCGACAGCGCCAAAACCGGAACGGTAAGAACAAGCGAAATCCAAAACCGTTTTTTGAAATCCTGAATCATGGCAGCGTGATGCCCGGAATGGTCATGCGAACTATGGTCGTGATGATTCTCACTTACGTTTTGTTCTTCCTTGGAATGATGATCGTGGTGTTCTGCTTTTTCAGCTCCTTTGTTTCTTTTTTTCGATGTGCTGTGGTGCTGCTTGTGCCTTCCAGACGAGGAATCGTGATGGTGGTGCTTCTTTTTTGCTCCTGAATTGCCTTTCGAGATGTCGTGTCGGTTTTCATGGGACTGTTCGTTTTGGGTTTCATGCTGATCTGTATGCTTCGTGTTTTGGGCGTCAGACTGATGTTCATTTTTGTCTTGATCTTTGGATTCTGAGTGTTTTTGTTGAGTCATAACCTTTCTTTTTGTAGCTAACCGGAAAAACCGTGCCACTGAAAGTTCGTTTTTTTTATCCAGCGAGATATGCTGAAATCTATTGATAATAAGTATGATCGTTGGTTTTTTGACGTGGTGATGAGTACACGGTTGTTGTACTTTTTCTACACCAAACAATTATACCACGAAGCAGTCGCCAGAAAAAACCTTGCCTGCAAAGTTTTGGGATGAAATAATCGTACCTGGAAGCACGATTTCCTTGTTGAATTTAAATGCTACCTTTGCGTCCTTTATTTATCATCCCATCATTTGTAGAAACTATTTTTAGATGGGAACAAAAATTTGTGAATGACACCATTTGAAAAATTAGAAATTATTGAGCCTATTTTAAAGGCACTGAAAGAAGAAAATTACACGCATCCCACAGCCATACAAGAAAAAGCCATCCCCATCATACTCAATAGAAAAGACGTACTCGGAAGCGCTCAGACCGGAACAGGTAAAACAGCGGCTTTCGCGATCCCCATTTTACAGCACTTGTTCCAGGATCAGCGGCAGCGAAATCACCAGCGTAAAATCAAATCGTTGATTGTTACTCCAACCCGTGAGCTGGCGATTCAGATTGGCGAAAGCTTGTCTACCTATGGCAGATATACCGGCATAAGAAATACTGTGATCTTTGGAGGTGTGAAGCAAGGTGCTCAAACAAATGCTTTGCGCGGTGGGGTCGATGTTTTAGTGGCCACACCAGGCCGACTGCTCGATTTGATGGATCAAGGCTTTATCAGCTTAAAACACATCGAATATTTTGTGCTCGATGAAGCCGACCGCATGCTTGACATGGGATTTATCCATGACATTAAAAAAATTATTGCCAAACTCCCGGATCAGCGTCAATCCTTGTTTTTTTCGGCTACCATGCCCGATAAAATTGTAGAGCTTTCGTCTAAAATATTGCGAAACCCAGAAAAAGTGGAGGTCAGCCCGGTATCATCTACTGCCGAAACCATCAGCCAGTACTTGTATTATACCAACAAAGGCGATAAGAACGACTTGCTGGTTCACATTCTGAAGAACCAGAAACTGAACCCGGTTTTGTTGTTTGCCCGAACCAAGCACGAAGCCGACAAAATTGTGCGTAACCTGAAGAAGCACAAGATCGAATCGGCTGCCATTCATGGCGACAAGGCCCAAAACCAACGGCAAAAGGCGCTGGCGAAATTCAAGGATCGTGAAATCAGGGTGTTGGTCGCTACCGATATCGCCGCACGGGGAATCGATATTGACAAGCTGAAATACGTGATCAATTACGATATTCCCAATGTGGCTGAAACCTACGTTCACCGCATTGGACGGTCGGGCAGGGCAGGTGACGAAGGCGTCGCTATTTCGATTTGCGAACCGGAGGAAAATGCTTATATCCGTGACATTGAAAGGCTGATTAATCAGAAAATAGACCGGGTTTCAGAGCATCCTTTCCCACAAACCGAACGCCCAATGACTGCCAATGAAAAAAAGGCTTTTGAAAAAGAAAAGCAAAAACGAAAACAGGAGTTCTTCGCCAGCCGAAATAAATCTAAAAACAAATCGTATCGACGATAGATAAAAAAGAAGCCAAGACTGGCTTCTTTTTTTTTTTTAAATGAAAATAACTCCGGCAGGAAGGTGCCTGAGTCCAATTGAGAGATAACCAGCGGTAAATGCCCCGGTTATTTAATTCACCCGATCGGATTAATTTTTTAACAGTCAATGGCTTTAAGATAGAATAAAGGCCAATTCAGTTGACTTCCGAAGGCCAATAACGAATCGCCAAGGACCAATTCCTAGACCATTTCTGCAAAAAAATACCAGGCCATCATACCCGACGCAATCAGTTTAATCATGGTGCCGGCTAAAAATCCAACAAATGAGCCAAAGCCAGAACGAAAAGCCTCGCGCGACTGTTTGCCACTACTGAGTTCGCCCACCACTGCACCCACAAAGGGGCCGACAATAATTCCGAAGGGCGGGAAAAGAAATAAACCGATCAGCAGGCCAATGATACTTCCCCAAACACCGCGCTTACTGCCTCCAAATCTTTTGGTTCCCCAAATCGGAATCAGGTAATCGAGTAAGTAAACAACAACCGTGATTACTCCCCAAATGATTAAAAACTGGTTTGAGAAATGATAGGACTCGGTGAGGTGTAATAAAATTAATCCGACATAGCTTAAAGGCGGGCCGGGAAGAATAGGTAAAACCCCACCAAGTATGCCACTGATGATAAATAAAATACCTAAGGTAATCAAGAAATAATCCATAGCTAAGTTGCGGGTTGCTTTTGGGTTCGCGCAAAAGTGGATATCAGGCCAATTAACACCAGGCTTAAGCCGGCGATCAGGTAGCTGATATGCAGTTGATCCTTTTTCTCAAGCAGAAAAAAGGAGAACTGGGTGATCTCATCCCAATATTCAATGGACAGCAGCACCAGTAAGTTATTGATTGCGTGACCGATGATGCAAGCGAAAATATTTCGGGTAATGACCATAACCCAGCCCAGCAACAAACCAAGTAAAAAGGTTGCCGGAAATTGCCACGGATTTAAATGGAACAAGGCAAAGAACAAAGCGGATACGAAAATGGCGACAACTTTGGGGTAGTTGCGCATAAACCCATGCATGATTACCCCACGGAAAATCAGCTCTTCAACGATAGGCGCAACAATGGCGACCTTCAAAAAGGCGCCTAAAAATCCGTAGTCACTATCAAATATTTTTTCGAATAACTCCCAAAACCAGGGCGGGGGAGGAAATACCTGATCAATTTGTTGGTTTATTTCGCCTAAGAACACATGTGCTGCTGCCAAAAAAGTTGATATTGGAATAAAAATTAACCAACTAAATCGTCGATATGGAAACAGGTTACTGAGTTTGGTTTGGGCTTTCCGGTAAGCAAAATAAAGGATAAACAAAATGGAGCCCAGTGAAAGGGCGATCTTCTTTATCGGGTTCGACAGATACTCCGTACCATGATAATAATCCCAAATTGCCAGCGGAAAATCAACCACGGTTTGGATGAAAATATATAAAATAACCAAATGTGCTGCCCCTAAAATTGTTGGGTAGTAAAGCCTCTGAGTCGAATTCATAATTCAATTTAAACTTTCTCTAAAATAGCGGACTTTTCCTTAAAATAAAACAGGAGGTACGATGATTCGTTCCTCCTGCATTATTTCCCTATAAGATTGTCTGTTACAAATCTTTTTTGGCCAGGTAAAAGTCAACCATTTCGTAGTTTGATTTTTCGCGTTCCTCCATTGCAGGCACTGTTTTCGGCGGTGGAACAATTACTTTTTCTCCGGGAACCCAATTCAACGGAAGGGCTACACCATGCTTGTCGGCGGTTTGCAGCGCTTTTAGTACCCGCAAAATTTCATTCATGTTACGACCTACATTTAAAGGATAATACATCATCAGCCTAACTTTACCAGTCGGGTCTATAATGAATACGGCCCGCACAGCAGCTGTTTCACTCTCGTTCGGCTGAAGCATGCCGTAAAGCTTTGACACCTTCATATCTATGTCGGCAATAATTGGAAAATTGAATAACACACCGCTATTCTTTTTTACGTTGTTCACCCAAGCCACATGGGCATGTATGCTGTCGATGCTCAAGCCAATCAGTTTGGTGTTTAAGGACTTAAATTCATCACTTTGCAGGGCAAAACCGCTCATTTCCGTGGTGCAAACTGGTGTAAAATCAGCTGGGTGCGAAAATAGGATGACCCAGCTTCCTTTGTTGTACTCCGAGAATTTTAGTGGACCATAAGTCGTGTCGGCAGTAAAGTCCGGTGCCATGTCTCCTATCCGAGGCATTGGATTGTTTTGTTGTTCTTCCATGATTTTTTTAATTAAAAGTTCTGATGTCTTAATAACCTCTTGTTCAGAAATATGTTCATCATTATACTGTGAAAATGCCTATCTTTGTTGTCTCGTAATTATTTAGAGAAATACAATTGTCTATCTCTTTGAAAAAGAAGTCAAAAGCGTTTTTTATTTTTAAACAACGACTTGTTGAAAAAACCACGATTTTTTTTTGAAACAATTTGATTTTTACAAGAAAAAGCGCTTATTTTGCGAACTGTTTGAAAAATGTGTGATTCTGAATAAAAAATAAGACAATGTCAAAAGTTTGTCAAGTTACCGGAAAAAAAATGATGGTGGGAAACAATGTTTCACACTCGAAAAGAAGAACGAAGCGTCGGTTTTATCCGAACTTGTTCAAGAAGAAATTCTATCTTCCAGAGGAAGACCGTTGGATTTCGTTAACAGTTTCTGCAGCAGGTATCCGTACAATTAATAAAAGAGGATTAACTGCCGCCTTGAAAGAAGCTAAGGAAAAAGGATACGTAACGAATATTTAAAAGCGTAGAAAATGGCTAAAAAAGGTAATAGGGTACAGGTTATTTTGGAATGTACTGAGCACAAAGACAGTGGAGTGCCCGGAACATCACGGTACATTTCAACCAAAAACAGGAAAAATACCCCTGATCGATTGGAATTGAAAAAGTACAATCCGATTTTGAAAAAAGTAACTGTTCACCGCGAAATTAAATAAATTGAGATATGGCTAAGAAAGCAGTTGCATCATTGCAAAAAGGTGCCGGTAAAGGTTTTTCCAAAGTAATTAAAATGGTAAAGTCTGAAAAAACCGGAGCGTATACATTTCAGGAAGATGTTATTCCTAATGAAATGGTTAAAGACTATTTTAAAAAGTAAAGATATTTGTATGCTTAACGAAAGAGCTTCCATCGGTTGATGGGAGCTCTTTTGTTTTCTGGCTGATCCGATGCTTCGGTGGGAGCTGACTATACTTTGCGTACCTTTCTGAAGTTGCCCAATAAGCATAAGCAGCACTCGTTTAAGTTGGCCGTGGCTCCTGGTTAAAAAGAACTTCTTACTTTGACGATTTTTCCGGCAAAAATTTCCAGTACCGCTGTGGCATGTGCTGGCGCTGCAGTTTGTGGTTTCTCCGCTCCTTGATATTGATACTATCGAAGTAATTCTTCCATAATACCTGGTAGCTGGTTTCCTGCTCTTGCAGCAAGTCGGCTTTGACCTTTCCATCAACCCGCGAGAAGGTTTTTTCGGAAATTTCCACCTCCCGGACTGTCTTTAAATCGTAGTAAAAACCATAATCACGCTTCAAGTCATAAATCAGCCATTGCTGATCGGCAAACCGGTCTTTGAAATGGCGGATTGTAAAAGGTAACACGTCATACGCGGGCTCAACCGGAGAGAAATAGAGGCCATCTTTTGTTTCCTGGAACCGAACAAATTGAAGCAGACGCGAGGTTTCCTGCAGTACTTTTCTCTCCATTTTTTTTAGTTGAAGCACGTCAGCATCGCCATAATCTGTTTCGATACTGAAGCTGGTATCGAATAAACGGCGAACAAAACGGTAGAGCACCATCTCAACGCCGGCCTCACCCGACAAAAAAGCCATGAAAGGTAATTCCCTGTTTCTTTGGTGAAGCTTTTTTTGCAAGGCTTTCCAAACGCGACCAGCCTGTTGCTCATTAGTCGCAACAGTGAGTTTTTCAGTGAATAGAATTTCCTGAAAATCGGCTTCCCTGCAAATGTCAGTCGGGGTAATCTTTTGCTGGTAGCATTGAAAAACAGTGCTCAGCAAGCCTTCAAAAGTTCCGTCGTAAATCAGATATGCCATGCGTTCAATTTTTAAAATGAAGTTGCCTGGGTACAGATGCAGGGCTGTCTTGTGGGGGAAATAGCATCAGTTGAGTATCTCCTGCTTTTCGCCTTTTTATCCTGCTCTCCGCCAAAATATGACTCTTAAGTCGTTCAGGTTCCCAATTGGCCATTCGTGATGGTAGTTCGTTACACGTAATAAAATACTGTGCCCGCTTCATGACCACGCCAATCTTTTTGAGGTGATAGCTTGTCAGTCGGCGAAAACGACGCGCATCGACAATCATTCGGGCTGATTGAACGCCAATGCCAGGTACCCTTAAGATGAAGTGGTAATCTGCTTTGTTGATGTCAACCGGAAACAAGTGCAGGTTGCGGATGGCATAGGCCAGCTTTGGATCGACCTCTAAATCCAGGAAGGGCTGTTCGGGCGATAAGATTTCTGCTG
>ENA-ORCU01000582-ORCU01000582.1-marine-metagenome-genome-assembly--contig:-NODE-582-length-12965-cov-2.867551_pt1 | contig 12965 bp, 13 predicted proteins | sample MGYA00248631_ERZ508512 | MGnify/ENA primary metagenome ERZ508512 (study PRJEB26183, sample SAMN06268844) | marine metagenome | isolation source: Tt an P1 anaerobic enrichment on pine from sediment taken...
GTTCGCTTCGTCTCAGCATAGCAACAACGCTGTTGGCTGCTGTGCTGGAGGTGCCCTTTATATGATTATCAGCATAGACCTCAGTGGCGACAACCAATAAAAACTTTGAACGATTGACACTAGAAAGTCCAGGAGCCGCCTTGACATGTCTCCCTTTTCTTGGGGGCGAAATACATTGAATACTCATCACAGAAAATTGACCGTAGGAAGCCGGGCGGACAAAGCAAGGCCATGGAAGAAGACAACCGCTCTCTTCCACACGCTAAACCTTAAAGACCTTCGTATGATATATTAATTGCATACGATATACGGATTGAAATTATTGAAACAAGGGGAAAATGACCGTCCAGGAGGCTGTGGTGATTGCTTCAACAAACCCAGCAGAACCTTCAGCCAATCAGCAACGGCGCTGGTTTCAGTTTGTTTGCCAGCTCCGGGGACGCCCCTTGCCGGAGTTCCCGCTTGTCTGGGATGCTTACCAGACAATTTATCGCGGCCATGATCGCCCCCCCTCCCAGGCGATCGTCTGGCAACCTTCTGCCGAAGCAGTTCCTTCCACGAACATTTCAAGATACATGGCCAAGATGGACCATGAGAGTTATGCAAGCCTTCATCGCTGGAGTGTCACAGAGCCTTCGTGCTTTTGGGAAAGCGTAATCAACGAACTCGGCATCCGCTTTCTAACCCCGCCCGAAACAATCTTGGAAATGCCGGACGATCCGGAACAGGCGCACTGGTTACCAGGCGCCACGTTGAATATCGTCGACAGCTGCTTTAAGGCACCCTCCGATCAAACAGCCATCATCAGCGGCAACGAATCGGAGCAAGGCTTGACTGCCACCTCATACGGCCAGCTCAAAGAACTTGTGGCTCAAGTCGCCTCAGCATTGCACAACCTCGGTTTCCGTCCGGGAGACGCTATTGCTCTCTATCTACCGATGACTCCCCAATGTGTTGCCGCCTATCTGGGTATCATCAAAGCGGGCTGCCAGGTGATTTCCATTGCAGACAGTTTCAGCTCGGTTGAATTAAAGAAACGGCTCGAGATTGGCCGTGCCACTGGCATCATCACCGTTGATCGGATGCGGCGGGGGGACAAGGTTATTGAGCTGTTCAATAAAGTCAAAGAGTGCGAAGCGCCACGTGCCGTGATTATATCCTCCCCTGGTTCATCCCCGGCACTCCGAAACGGCGACCTGCACTGGGAGGAGTTTCTGAACCATGGTGACGGGAACGAGTCCTGGCCTGGCACCCCAGAGACAACGATCAACATACTGTTCTCCTCGGGCACGACCGGCACGCCCAAGGCGATTCCCTGGACTCAATTGACGCCGATCAAAGCAGCCATGGACGGCTATTTTCATCAAGATATCCATCCAGAGGATGTCATCGCCTGGCCAACCAACATCGGTTGGATGATGGGGCCCTGGTTGATTTTTGCAACACTGATAAACGGTGCCACCATGGCTCTGTTCGAGGGGCGACCGACCACTCCGGATTTTTTGCGTTTCACTCGAGAGGCAAAAGTCTCAATTCTTGGACTTGTTCCCGCCCTGGTCCGTGCCTGGAGAACCGAGAGTTCCAATTTGGACCTTAGCGCGATCAGACTTTTCAGTTCCACCGGTGAGGCTTCCAACCCGGAGGATTACCTCTGGTTGATGAGCCGCACCGGCTTTCAAGCGCCGGTCATCGAATATTGCGGTGGAACTGAGATCGGGGGCGGCTATATCACCGGGACCATGATTCAGCCTGCCGCCCCTTCACTCTTTACGACTCCTGCGCTTGGCATCGACTTCACTATTCTGGGTGATGATCAGCAACCGGTTGAGATAGGCCAAATGGGCGAAGTTTTCCTCAAGCCGCCATCCATAGGATTATCCCAAACCCTGCTGAATGCCGACCATCACCAAATTTACTATGCGGATTGTCCCAGGTCCCGCAACGGCCGTCTGTTACGCCGCCATGGAGATCAGCTTCGAGTTCTTGGCAACGGTTTTTATCGCGCCGAGGGGCGGGCTGATGACACCATGAACCTCCGTGGCATCAAAGTCAGTTCAATCGAATTAGAGAGCGTCCTGAACCGCCACCCGGACATTCAGGAAGGTGCCGCCGTCTCGCTGCCGTCACAGCAAACCGGCGAGAGATTGTTCTTCTTTGCTGTCGCCCACCCCGCCATCGACCCGGACCTCCTCAAGCAGAGCTTGAATCGACTGTTAGCGGATCAGGTTAATCCATTGTTCAAGATCCACCAGGTTGTAATAGTCGATGAACTACCACGGACGGCGTCGAACAAATTAATGAGGCGCAGCCTGCGAAATCGCCTCTTGGAGGGCAAGCCATGACTGAGATGATCCAGAATCCATGCCAAAAGTCGCCGCCGATGCAATTAAATCTGAATATTCGCGGCCTGCGTCCCTCGGCAACCGTGGCGATCAACGCTCTTTCAGATCAACTGCTTGAAGAAGGGCAAAAAGTATACAAACTTGGCCTTGGGCAGTCACCGTTCCCGGTTCCCGAATCGGTTGTCAATGAACTGCGTCTTAACGCACACCAGAAGGCCTATCTGCCAGTCAGCGGATTGCCGGCCTTGCGTGAATCCATCGCCGATCATCATCGACGGATTTATAAAATTGATTGTTCCGCTGAAGATGTCCTGATTGGACCGGGCTCTAAAGAGTTGATGTTCCTGTTGCAACTTGTCTATTACGGCGACCTGGTCGTGCCAACTCCAACCTGGGTCTCCTACGTGCCACAGGCAAATATCATCGGTCGCCATGTGCATCTACTGCCCACACGCCTGGAAGATGGCTGGCGTATGACCCCTGAACAACTGGATTTTCTCTGTCGCATCGATCCTGGAAGGCCGCGTATCGTGGTCCTCAACTATCCATCAAATCCAACCGGCACCACCTACTCCCGTCAAGAATTAAAAGAATTGGCTGAGGTAGCGCGTAAATACCGCCTCATCATTCTCTCGGACGAAATTTATGGCAAGCTGCATTTTAACGGTAGCCACGAGTCGATAGTCTCTTTCTATCCGGAAGGTACGATTTTTTCCGGCGGGCTAAGTAAATGGTGCGGCGCGGGAGGCTGGCGCCTTGGCCTCTTTGTCTTTCCGCGCTGTCTGCGCTGGCTCCAGGATGCCATGGCGAGCGTGGCCAGTGAAACTTACCCCGCGACCTCCGCACCTATTCAGTATGCAGCCGTCAGAGCCTTTCAAGACAGTCCGGAAATAGATCACTATCTCTTTCAGATCAGAAGAATTCTTAAGGCCATGGGTCAGCACCTCACTGAAGCTATGAAACACGCCGGGGCACGGGTTGTTGAACCCGAAGGTGGCTTCTACCTGTTTCCTGACTTCAGCGCGTTCAAAGGCATTTTACGTGAAAGAGGCATTACAAGCGGCATGGAATTGAGCAGAAGACTTCTCTCTGAAACAGGGGTGGCTGTCCTTCCCGGGCAGGAATTCGGCCTGCATCCCGAACAGCTTGCCTTACGAATCGCATACGTTAACTTCGATGGCACCAGGGCGCTCAAATCGATCGAACAGTTGCCCCGCGAGACGCCCCTGGACATTCAACACCTCAGAGACTGGTGCCCAGACACATTTCAGGGCATAAATCGCTTGGTAGAGTGGATAACAATGGAATTAAATTCATAGTGTTTTCCCAAGACAGATGCGGCTGAACAATCAGATATTTATGAACCCGCAATTCCAAGAAACCCCAAGCTCACCACGTGCGAAGTTCGGCGACCGGACCTGAGCCTGCAACTCTTAACAAAAGGGAAGCATTAGGTTTTTGAAATTTGGGCTCTGCTATAGTTTTAACATAGCTATCAGCGTAACATTCGACCCGATAAACCGACTTTGCCTATCAGGTCTGCCATGACGGAAATCGTTTTCCTTCAGGATATCCTGATTCTGCTGGCCCTGGCCCTGGCCAATGCCTGGCTGTTCAGCCGCCTCAAGCAGTCGCCGATCATCGGCTATCTGGCCACCGGCATGCTGGTCGGCCCCTACGGTTTTCACCTGATCCGGGGGCTGCACGAGGTGGAGGTGCTGGCCGAGATCGGGGTCATCCTGCTGCTGTTCACCATCGGCCTCGAATTCCCCTTTGCGCGCATCCTGCGGCTGCGGCGGCTGATGCTGATCGGCGGTACCGCCCAAGTGGCGCTCAGCATTCCGCTGATCTGGGCCGCTGGCCGTATTCTGGGCCTGGCCAGCGGCGCAGCCTGGGCGCTGGGCATGGCGCTGGCCCTCTCCTCCACGGCGATTGTTCTCAAACTGCTGCTGGAACAGGGGGAGATGGATACCATCCATGGCCGGGTATCCCTGGCGATTCTGCTGGTTCAGGACCTGTGCGTTGTCTTCTTCCTGGTGCTGTTGCCTTTCCTGGGCGAAGGCGCAGAACAGTTCTCCTGGCTGGCGGTACTGAACGCGGTCGTCCTCATGGGAGGTCTCTCCCTGTTCGTCCGCTACCTGCTTAAGCCGCTGCTGCGAGGGGTGCTGCGGACCCGCTCGCCGGAGCTGTTTCGCCTCACCCTGCTGGCGCTGGTGTTCGGCACCGCCTGGGTCACCTCGCTGGCCGGCTTCTCCCTGGCCTTGGGAGCCTTTCTGGCCGGCCTGTTCCTAGCCGAGTCGGACTATTCCCATCAGGCCCTGGCCGACATCCTGCCCTTCCGTGACACCTTTCTGGCGTTGTTCTTCGTGTCCATGGGTATGCTGGTCAACGTTCGGCTGCTGGCCCACTCCTGGCATCTGGTGCTCGGCTTCTTGCTGCTTCTTTCCCTTCTCAAGATCGGCACTGCCAGCCTCGCCGCCCTGATCGCCCGCTGCCCCCTGCCCGTCTCATTGGCCGCCGGCTTGATCCTGTTCCAGGTCGGCGAATTCTCCTTCGTGCTGCTCAAGCAGGCCTCCAATGTGGGCCTGGTCGATCCTCAACCTTACCAACTGGCACTGTCGGTCATCGCCCTGTCGATGGTCGTCACTCCGCTGCTGGTTCCACGAGCGCCGGCACTGGCGACGGCAATCGCCCGCTGGGCAGGACACAAAGGCGGCAAACTGGAGCCCGAAACCCTGGAGGCCACCGCCAATCTCGAAGGGCACGTCATCATAGCCGGCTATGGCCTGTCTGGGAGAAATGTCGGCCGGATATTGCGGGAGATGCAGATTCCCTATCTGTTTATCGAATTGAACAGCGAAAAGGTAAGAGCCGGCCGCCGTTCCGGTGAGTTCATCGTCTACGGCGATGCCACCGCACCTCCGGTGCTCGAAGAACTTGGGATTAAACGGGCGCGGGCACTGGTACTGGCCATCAACGATCCCGGCGCTCTGAGCCGAGCCATCCGCGCAGGGCGCGAACTCAACTCCAAGCTCTACATCCTGGCCCGCACCCGCTACCGAGCCGAACTCGACTACCTGCGCGAACTGGGCGCCGACGAGGTGATTCCCGACGAACTGGAGGCCAGCCTGCAGCTGTCGAATTATCTGCTGCGACGTTTCGGCATCGCCGAGGGCCGAATCATGCAGCATCTGGCACGTCTGCGCCGGGCCCACTACAGTCAGCTGCGTTCCCCCCAAGAAGGCGCATCCGCCGAAGCACCGCCCCTTTCTGTGCTGGAAGGCGGGCAAGTGGAATTTCAGGCGGTACCCGACGACTCTCCCTGCCTCGGCCGAACCCTGGCCGAGCTGGCCTTTCGCAGCAGCACCGGATCCATGGTTCTGGGAGTACTACGCCATGAAAGAACCCTTTACAACGTCTCGCCCGACCTGAAACTGGAACAGGGGGACACCCTGATCCTGCTGGGCAGTGATGAGGAAATTGAGCGTGCCCGTGAGCTCCTGCACGGCCACCTGCCTCTGGGAGAAGAGCCGTGAATGGCTATGCTGAAATCGAAAACATCTTGGCCGAACAGCCGGACAGTTGGTGGGAGATCCTGCTAACAGTCCTGCCGGAGCTGGGACCTATGGCCGACACCCCCCAGTCGCCCTATTACCATGCCGAAGGAGACGTTGCCAACCATACCCGCCTGACAGTAGAGGCCTGCCCGGCCGATTGCGACCCCGACCTGCTATGGGCCGCCCTGCTGCACGACATCGGCAAACCCCCAACCACCAGGGTGAACCGCGAGAAAATCAGTTCCCGTGGCCACGAGCGGACAGGAGCCGAGCTCGCCGCCGAACTTTTAAAGCGCCTGGGCATGCCCGAGAGACGGCGGAGACGGATCGTCTGGGCGGTCCGCCACCATACATTTCACCTCGCCTGGCAGCTGACCTGCCCCGCTCAAGCGAGCAAGCGGCATAAAAATTTCGTCACCCACAAAGACTTCCCGCTGCTGCTGGCCCTGCTGCGAGTCGACTCCCTCGCCTCTGTCGGTCATCCAGGCAAAACAGATGCCTACGAACTCTATCTGGAACTTTGGCAAGACCTCACCGGCCGACCGGAAGAGCCCTGACGGGAAATAAAAAGCGCCGCTGCAACTGCATGGTTGCGACGGCGCTTGCCCTCTCTGCCATCTCTCCTTAAAGACAAGGAACTACCACGTTCAAGAAGTAACAACAGCCTCGTGCTCCACAACCGGCACCTTGACCAGCACAATCGGAATATGCAACTCCTTCATCAGGCTCACCAAGGAGTTTCGCAGCAATTGCTCGCCATAGAGGATTCGCGGAGGCGTCATGCCGTTCTGGACCCGGAACAGGAAGCTGGCATAACCGACCACTGCACTGGCATGATCGGAATGTTTCAAAGCCTGCTGATATTCCTGCATGCTGTCAACGGTCATGGTCATCCACTGCTTCTTGTGGGCCATTTTCATTTTGTTTTCGGCAACCTGCTGGTAGTTGCGCAACCGTTTAAGCGTCACCGGGGTAATTTCCACAATCTGCCTCACGTGCCTCACGTCTACTCCTTCCTCATGTCCCTTGGGCCATGCTCCCCTCCAATGGTCAGATAAGGAAACAACTTTCAACTTAGATGACAAATATTACCATTCCTGTCATTATTAAGTTTACTCTATGCCCGCACAAAGGGTCAAATCATGGCGCTGGCTATACTTCGCCGAAGCAGCAAAAGGGCCTGATTTCTGTAAGCCAAAGTGAGGTCAGCGCAAAGGAAAGGAAGCTAACGAAGCTGAAAACGTACCGGCACTTCAAAAGCATGCCCCGACGGGTTGGCTTCGCCAGGGTATTTCGGATAGGGGGCGCCGCGTCTTACCGCCCGCAGGGACGCCTTGTCGATCAAACCGTAGCCGGAACTTTGGACCAGTTCGGGCCCGGCGATCAGATCACCGGAGGAACTCAGACGGAATGCCACCACGGCGGTACCCTCGATACGCCGTTGTTGGGCAATTTGAGGATAACGCTTGGCCCGGTCGATGCGCATCCGTACCGCATGGCGATAGCCATCGAGAGCCGAACCGCGCCCCTTCCCGCGCTTACCGCTACCTCCGCCACGGGGGCCGCCGGTCGGCCTCTGCAATGCCACTGCCGGACTTCCGGGCAGGGAAGGAACGGGAGGGGCGAGAAGGGATGCTTCGGTGTCGAAACTTTGTGCTGGACGGGGCGGCACCACTTGCGAAACTTGCATATGCATGGGCACAGTGGTCTGGACGGGTACGGTCGCAGTGGTCGGCTGGCTTGGCATCTGGGAAGGAGTCGGCGCCTGTGTGCCGAAGACCTGGCTGGGAACAGCCGCCCCCTCGAGATCTATTTCGATGCGATTAACGACCCGTTTGGGAGTCATCAGACTGGCACCGATCAACAGCACCAGAGCGGCATGAACCAGCAGGGACCCCCCCAAGGCCCATCGCTGTCGGGCTAGCATCACTCAATCACCCTCTTGCAAAGTGGCCACCACCAGTCGGTCCGCTCCGGCCTGTTTGGCTTGTTCCATCACCGAAACCAAGGTCTGCAAAGGCACCTCGCGGTCCCCCCGTACCACCACCGTGGTGTCACTGCCAAGCATCGCCGCCAGCTTGTCTTTCAGGCTGTCCAAAGGCAAGCTCTGGCCTTGAACAAAAAGATTCCCCTGGCGGGTGATAGCCACGGCCACCTCATCGCGGTCGCGGTTGGTGACACTGTTGGAACTGGGCAACTTGACGCCGATACCGTCCTCTTCGATAAACTGGGTGGTCAATAGGAAAAAGACCAGCAGCAGAAAAACGATATCGATGAGCGGAGTCAGGTTCAGCCCGGCGCTTTTGTTTTTTACCGGGATGTCCATCAGCCCGCCTCCTGATGGGAGACCTTCAACTCATGAACCAGGGCCGGCTTGCCGCCGGTTTCCAAGCGGCCGGCTTCCTCCAGGTCGTCAAGGAGCATTCCGGACTCCTCCTTGATTTCGGCCACGATCTCATGCACCTTGCCCTGCAGATAGTTGTGCACCACCATCGCAGGAATGGCCACCCCGAGACCAAGGGCGGTAGTCAGCATCGCCTCCCAGATGCCACCGGCCAACACAGAGGCATTAACCTTGCCACCGAGGTGCTGAATGGCCTGGAATGCCTTGATCATGCCGGTAACGGTACCGAACAGTCCGAGCAGCGGTGTTACGCTGGAGATCAGAAACAGAGTTGGCAAAAAACGCTCCAACTGCCGAACCTCGCGCGCTGCAACATGAGCAATTGTCTTTTCCAGGGCCCCGCGGCTGGGGTGCTGAGATCCATCGAGGCGAGCCAGCACCGCCGCCAGCGCCACGGCAAGGGGGTGCCTTTGCTCATGCACCATGGCCACAGCCTGGGTATAGTCACCTTCAACAGCCCGTTTGCGCAGCCGATCCGGCAGCAGGGCATCCTTGAAACGCAGCTGGCGAAAGGCCCAGCAGCGCTCGATAATAATGAACAGCGCGATCACCGACGAGGCGACGATGGTCATGCCGATGGGGCCGGCTTTGGTCAGAAAGGCAGCAAGACTTTCCATGAGGCAGTCCTCCTTAATGGTGCATTGCTCAAAAAATCCAGCAGATGGTTGAAAAAGTCCTTCCATGCCCTTTTCAACTCCACAAGCCGAAAACAAAGCTTCCGTCTTGCGCACCAAATCAAGGAGGTAAAAGACCACCCTTGATTTGGTCACCCGTCCATGGGCTCCGTCGGCTGTTTTGCAGCAGCCTGTCAGTCCCTAACTACTCTTCCGGTACGCAGGTCGAAAACACCGTCGCCGTCCAGGTCCTCTTCACGGCTTATAAGACGGCCATCGCCACTGAAAACCTCACGAAGTTCCGGAACGCCGTTTTGATCTGCATCGACAGTCTGTTCCATTGTGCCGTCCTGACGAAACTGGCGCCGGCAGTCGCTGCGTCCATCGCCATCGGTATCCTCTTCGGCACGAAGCGGCTTGCCGTTGCGGTCATAGGTCCAGGTACAGCGCACCTTGCCGTTGGCGGCAAGTTCCTCGACCTTGGCCAAGCGGCCGTCATCCTGATAATATTCGATCTTTTCGTTGCGGCCGTTGCGGTCCTCGTCCAGTTCCGCCCGGCTCAGTTTGCCGTCACGGTAATGCCATACCCCGCGCGGCTTACAGACCCGCTGCAACACGCCGGCACCATATTCCCAGGTTGAGTCCATTTTACCGTCGCCGTCGCCATCTTTTTCGATGCGGGAAACAGCGCCATCAGCGCCGTAATGGGTCTTCTGCAACTTCCCCTTGCGGCCCTGCTCGGTAAGCACCGCCGAGCCGTCCATCTTCCAGACAAACTTTCGCTCCCAACGACCGTCGCCATCCAGATCCTCGCGCCGCTCGACGCGACGCTGGTTGCGATAGCGTTCCTCTATTTCAAAACGACCGTCGCTATCGGCGTCGAGTTCGAGGCGCTCGAGCTGACCGCTGTTGTCGTAATAGGCTTTTTGTCCCGGGCTCTCCTGTACCCATTCGGCGGCCCGAGACCAAAGGGGAAGAAACAACAGAGGCAGAACGACGATCATCCCGATCAGGCGCATGGTCTCATCCTTTCGGCAAATGCAGTCCGGTTCAGACCGCCAGCAGGCAGACGAAGGAATCTGCGGTCCAGCGGCGCAGGCGGCAGTTGTAGCAGGAGCGTTCCTCATCGGCCACCCACTCCTCCTCAACATCAGGCCGAAAACCTTCGCAGGCATCGGCGGCATCGCTGGCCAGACAGTAAGCCTCCTGGCCATGACGGAATTCTTTCCTGCCCTGTTTATCGATCAGCCACATGAAAAACTCCTTTCAGAACCTTTTCAACTGCTGGCGCGGCGTGGTCCGCCAGCGTGCCCGGCCGCCGTCGGCAAGCGCCGAAACCATCATATAGATCTGACCATCGAGCAGCACCGCCTTGGGTTTTTCCTCGACCTCGACCATCTCAGTATCCGACAGCAACTCGCCTTCCATGGTCCGCACTCCGCCAAGAGAGGTCTGCGACAGAATTTCCCCGACACTGGCCAGGCCGTCCTCGGTCCGGATCTTCAGCCAGCCCTTGAGCCGGCCGTCGTTGCCGCTCAGACGCAACCCGATGCCGGCCAGCGCCCCCACCACTCCCTGGCCAGTGCCGCCGTGCTCGGAAAGATGCACCCCGAGTCGGGCCGCCATATCGTAGGCAGCCTGCTTGGTCAGCACCTCCTTTTTGGCGGAATGGCCAAAAGCGATAATCGCCTCGGGTTCGGTCAACTTCTCAAGCACCGACACACAGAGACCGGGATCGGAGCCTTCGGCACTTTCCTGCTGAAGAAAATCGCCGGCATAGGCAATCAACGGCTCGAGAACCGTTTCCTCGATATCGGCCGCAAAGCACATGGAACTGTTGTGGGAGGTATAGGGCACATCGGGATGTACCAGCAGCTGATGGCGGGTCACGAAATCGCTGCTACCCCAAGAGCGCCGTTGGATCTCCTCAGCCAGCATGGTCGCCAGCTCCCCCGTTCCGCGGGATTCCAAATTATCGGTGTCGTCGATACAGATCAGTACTTTCATGTTGTCACCTTTTCGGCGGCTTACTGCTGCCTTTTCCTTTACGAAATTACGCCGTAGGCTTTCAGCCGGCGAAGAACCACGGGGACCAGCAAGCCGCCGAGCATCCCGAACGCGATAGCGCCACCCGCTTCAAGCAGCGAATTCAGGATATTGACCTCGCGATCCATACCGGCCAGAAAATTTATTGCGTACGTGGTAAAAAACTTTGTGGCACCGGCACAGCCCCCCACCAATGCGCACCAGAAATAATTGCGAAACAGGCGCGGAAAAAACAAACCTGCCATATCAATAACCACCGCGACGGCCAGATACTTGACCAGCATGAATGGTCCGTTCTTGGCAAAGCCGAGAAAGATCGAAGCGCTGCCAGCCAGCAAACCAGCAAAACTGGCACCGAGACGGTAGCGGACGCTGCCGCGGGCCAACAAAAGAAAAAAAGCGGTCACCAGCATGGCATGACCGGAAACATGCAGATGCAGCCGCAGCATTACTCGGGCCAGCACTGCAAAAACGGCGCAGAAGCCGATGAATAAAGCCTCCTTGAGAGAGAGACGGAACAGACCGTCGGCTGGTTCGGCAATGGGATTCATACTCAACTCCTCGTCGGCACCTGGAATGGTGCCGTATCTTTGATCGTCAGGCACCGGGCCAACAAGTTCGTCGCGGCCGGACACCGAAGTCCCGGGCCCGGGCAGCGACGGCGATGTTTCCTGCCAGGGCCATGCCCTGGACAACCGCCGGCACCACCACGCAGTGGATGAAATCGAGCCAGTTCCAGGGCTTGGTCAGATCGCGCGGTAGAATACGCGCGCCGCGCAGCACCTGCCCTTCGTAAATGCTTTTGATCTCTGCCAGCAGATTGGGCGCGAATTTGAGACAAGTACTAAGCACGAAAGCCGTGCGACAGGGCATCACCTTGTTGAGCGCTTGGACGATGCGAACCTGGGAGGTTGTGCGCACAAAGACCATGCTCGGCAGCAACGCCAGAAAGAGCTGCCAGGAAATCTTGAAGCCGGCCCAGAGTCCGGTCACATCCTGAAAACGGATCAGATAGAGAACCAGGATGACCAGTGTTTGCCAGCCGAAAGCCTTGAGCTCCCGCCGCAGGGACAACTGGCCGCTGCGCAGCCACCAGAGCAAAACCAGGTCGATTGCGGTCAGGACCAGTAAAAAAGGAACCGTGCGGGCGACGAAAGCCAGGCAGGAAAGGGTCAGGGCGAGCAGCATGCGCAACCCGACCCGGGCCACATCCCCGGAACTTGCTGCCCCTTGCGGGGGAGCCGGGGTGAGGTTCACTTGACGCAAGGAAAAAATCCTACCGGGCAACAAGACGCCCCCTTTCCAAATGCAGTACCTGATCAGCCCAACCGGACCAGGCCTCGGGATCGTGCGAGGTCCAAAGCAAGGTGGTCCCGTGTTGCCGGTTGTAATGAATCAGAAGCTCCATGACGGCCAGGCTGTGAAAATCGTCTAGGCCGGCCAGAGGATCGTCGAGTAGTAGCAATTCGGGGCGCGGTGCCAACACCGAAGCCAAGGCTACTAGGTGTTTCTGGCCGTAACTGAGTTTGTGCGGCGACTGGTCGGCCAGATGACCGATGGCGCAGGCTGCCAGCGCCTCCGCAACCCGGCTTTCGATTTCCGGCGTTTTCAGACCGAACCGTTTCAGAGGAAAGGCGATTTCAGCCCTGACCGTGGTTTCGAAGATCTGTTTCTGCGGGTTCTGAAACAGGCAACCGAGTCGGCCGCGCAGGCGCGAGGCATCGGGCGCGTCGCCGAGAATCCGGACCTGCCCCTGCTGCGGGCTGAGAAAACCGGCGACACAGCGCAGCAGAGTGGTTTTGCCGGTGCCGTTCAATCCGGTCAGCGCGTAACGGGACCCTCGCCCCACCGAAAAAGAGACGTCGGTCCAGACCGGCTGGTCGTCGACGCCGAGAAAAGCCAGGTTTTCCACCTGAAGCAGCACTTCACCAGCTTCACACACCGGTTCAGGCGGTTGTATAGTGGAAGCAGCCGTATCCTTTTGATAGCGGCCTTGCTGCAG
>ENA-ORCU01000583-ORCU01000583.1-marine-metagenome-genome-assembly--contig:-NODE-583-length-12949-cov-3.559121_pt1 | contig 12949 bp, 10 predicted proteins | sample MGYA00248631_ERZ508512 | MGnify/ENA primary metagenome ERZ508512 (study PRJEB26183, sample SAMN06268844) | marine metagenome | isolation source: Tt an P1 anaerobic enrichment on pine from sediment taken...
CGCCGGACAAGGTGATCAACCAGGGGCTTTGCGGGCGGCACAACGATCTGGCCCGGCTCGATTTCGGCGATGGCCGCGCCGGGATCAGCCTGTTCGATGCCCAGGCGCGCCATCTGCCCCTGACCGTGGAGATGGTCGAGCGCCACCCCGAGGGCAGCCAGGCCTTCATCCCGCTCGAGGGCGCGCGGTTCGTGGTTGTGGTGGCCGATGACGCGGGCGGCAAGCCGGGCGCGCTGCAGGCCTTCATGGTGCAGCCGGGGCAGGCGGTGAACCTGCATCGCGGCACCTGGCACGGGGTTCTCACGCCGCTGGGCGCGGATGGCCGTTTCGTCGTCGTCGACCGCATCGGCCCCGGCCCCAACCTCGAGGAGCATTGGTTCGGCGAACCCTACATCATCGAAAAATGAAATGAGCCGCCAGGCAAGGTGGCCGCCATAAACACGTAACAGGGAGAATGAAAATGGCAGACACTTCGATCGGGACGGCAGCGCAGCTGCGCGATCCCAACTACACACCGCCTTTGATGAAGGCGGTCCCGCTGGGCATCCAGCATGTGATGGCGATGTTCGTCTCGAACGTCACGCCGGCGATCATCGTCGCCGGGGCCGCCGGGTTCGGCTTCGGCTCCAACTCGCCGGATTTCCCCGAGCTGCTCTACCTGATCCAGATGTCGATGCTGTTCGCGGGCGTGGCCACGCTCCTGCAGACCGTCACCATCGGCCCGGTGGGGGCGGCGCTGCCCATCGTGCAGGGAACCTCCTTCGCCTTCCTGCCGGTCATGATCCCTCTGGTCGCGGGCAAGGGGGTGGACGCGCTGGCCGCGCTTTTCGGCGGCGTGCTGATCGGCGGGCTGTTCCATGCCGCGCTGGGCACGGTGATCGGCAAGATCCGCTTTGCCCTGCCGCCGCTGGTCACGGGGCTTGTGGTCACCATGATCGGGCTGGCGCTGGTCAAGGTGGGCATCCAGTATGCCGCGGGCGGGGTGCCCGCCATCGGCACGCCTGAATATGGCAGCCTGCTGAACTGGTCGGCGGCGCTTGTGGTGATCCTGGTCACGCTGGGGCTGAAATTCTTCGCCCGCGGGATGCTGTCGATCTCGGCCGTCCTGGTGGGGCTGCTGGTGGGCTATGTCTATGCCCTGGCCGTGGGCATGCTGTCGGTGGACGCGATCACAGGGTCCTGGACGAATGCGGCCGCCTTCGCCCTGCCGCAGCCCTTTAAATACGGGTTCGAGTTCTCGGCCGCCGCGGTGATCGGGTTCTGCCTGATGGCCTTCATCTCGGCGATCGAGACGGTGGGCGACGTGTCGGGCATCACCAAGGGCGGCGCGGGCCGCGAGGCGAGCGACAGGGAGATCGCGGGCGCCACCTATGCCGACGGTCTGGGCACCGCCATTGCCGGGATCTTCGGCGGGCTGCCCAACACCTCGTTCAGCCAGAATGTCGGGCTCATCGCCATGACCGGCGTGATGAGCCGCCACGTGGTGACCATCGGCGCGATCTTCCTGATCATCTGCGGGCTGGTGCCCAAGGTGGGCGGCGTGATCCGCACCGTGCCGATCGAGGTGCTGGGCGGCGGCGTGATCGTGATGTTCGGCATGGTCGTGGCCGCGGGCATCTCGATGCTGTCGGACGTGGACTGGAACCGCCGCAACATGGTGATCTTTGCCATCGCGCTGTCGGTTGGGCTGGGCCTGCAACTGGAGCCCGGCGCGGTGCAGCACCTGCCCGACACCGCGCGCATCCTGATGACCAGCGGCCTGCTGCCCGCGGCGCTGATCGCCATCGTGCTGAACCTGGTGCTGCCCGAGGAACTGACCGAGGAAGCGACCGAGCAGGTCGCCGGCGGCCTGTCCGGTGCGGGCCATTTCGGCAGCAAGCCCGGCGCGTCGAGCTGAGGAAGCTGGGGCGCCTGGTCTTCGTGCCGGGCGCTTCTCACCCCCATCGGGCCGGCCTCCGCCCCCTTCTCGGAGCGTCCGGCCATCGAAAGGGGGCGAAAATGAAAAGGGCCCGGTGAGATCACCGGGCCCTTTCCTGTTCGTGAGTGGTCAGCGTCTTAGAAATCGACCTCGATCGCCACGCCCTTCTCCAGGGCCAGGTCGACCGCGGCCGAGGCCACGGCGAGGTCCTGCAGGCCGACGCCGGTGCCGTCGAACAGCGTCACCTCGTCGTCCGAGCTGCGCCCCGGATGGGTGCCGTTGATGACGGCGCCGATCTCGGTGATGGCATCCTCGCCGATCAGCCCCTGCGCCACCGCGTGCTGGCATTCGCCGATGCTGGTGGCCTGTGCCACCTCGTCGGTGAACACCGTCGCGCGGGCGACCAGGGCCGCGTCGACCTCTTGCTTGCCCTTGGTGTCGGTGCCCATGCAGGCGATGTGGGTGCCGCCCTTGACCTGCGCGTCCATCAGGATGGGGGCGAAGCTGGAGGTGATGGTGATGATCACGTCGGCCTCGGCGCCCAGCTGGTCGAGCTCGACCGCCTCGAAGGGCAGGCCCAGCTCGGCCGCGGTCTCTTCCAGGCGGCTCAGCATCTCGGGATGCATGTTCCAGCCGATGACGCGGTCGAAATCGCGCTGCTTGACCGCCGCGCGCATCTGGAAGGCCGACTGGTGGCCGGCGCCGATCATGCCCAGCACCTTGGAGTCCTTGCGCGCCAGGTGCTTGATCGACACGGCCGAGGCCGCGGCGGTGCGCAGCGCGGTCAGCAGGTTGCCGCCCACGGCCGCCTTGAAGCGCCCGGTGTCGGGGTCGAACAGGAAGACGGTGGACTGGTGGTTGATCAGCCCCTTTTCCAGGTTGTTCGGCCAGTAGCCGCCGGCCTTCAGGCCCAGCACGAGGCCTGCGCGGTCAAAGCCCGACTTGAAGCCGTAAAGCGCATCCTCGTGGCCGATCGCCTCGCGGATGACGGGGAAGTTGTAGGCATCGCCGCGCGCCATGGCGCCGAAGACGGCCTCGACGGCGTCAAAGGCGGCCTCGGGCGAGATCAGCCCGGCGATTTCCTTTTCAGGGACGATGATCATGAGGGAAACTCCGATTTTTCGCAGAAAAATCGAGGGCCCGGAGGCCCCCGATATATGCGCCCGTCCGGGCGGTGTTCAGTAGGCCTTGCCGCGGGCCGAGACCGGCCACAGGCATTCCACCTTGCCGCCGCGCACGCCGACATACCAGTCGTGCACGTTGCAGGTCGGGTCGCAGTGGCCCGGCACCAGCTTCAGCTTGTCGTTGACCTTCAGCGCGCCGTTCGGGTCCGAGATCACGCCATGCTCGTCCGAGCACTTGATGTATTCCACATCGTCGCGGCCGTAGACCACGGGCAGGCCGCTGTCGACCGACTGGGCCTTGAGGCCGGCGTCGCAGACCGCGATGTTCGGCTTCACGTGGCTCATCACCGAGGTCAGGATGAACAGCGCGTTCTCCCATTCGCCCTGGTCGATGCGGTTGCCGTCCTTGTCGAGGATGCGGCCGTAATCGGCGTCCATGAAGGCGTAAGAGCCGCTCTGCAGCTCGTTATAGACGCCCGAGTTGCCCTCGAAATAGTAGGAGCCGGTGCCGCCGCCGCCGACGATGTCGCAGTCCAGCCCCTCGGCCTTCAGCGCGTCCACGGCGTCCTTCACCATGGCCACGGCGATGTCGATCTTGGCCTTGCGGTCCTCGTATTTGTCGAGGTGCTGCATCGCGCCCTGGTAGGCCTGGATGCCGGTGAAGGACAGGCCCTCGGCCGCGTCGATGGCCTTGGCGATTTCCATCACCGCCTCGGTGGTGGTCACGCCGCAGCGGCCGGCGCCGCAGTCGATCTCGACCAGGCACTCGATATGGGTGCCGTGCTTTTGCGCCGCCGCCGACAGGTCGGCCACGTTGTCGATGTCATCGACGCAGACGATGGTGCGCGCGCCCAGCTTGGGCAGGCGGGCCAGACGGTCGATCTTGGCCGCGTCGCGGACCTGGTTCGACACCAGGATGTCCTTGATGCCGCCGCGGGCGAAGACCTCGGCCTCGCTCACCTTCTGGCAGCACACGCCGCAGGAACCGCCCAGCTCCTGCTGCATCTTCTGCACGTCCACCGACTTGTGCATCTTGCCGTGCGAGCGGTGGCGCACGCCCATCTCTTTGACGAACTTGCCCATCTTCTCGATGTTGCGCTCCAGCGCGTCCAGGTCGAGCACCAGGCAGGGGGTCTGGATATCGGCCGCGTCCATGCCGGGCAGGGCGGGCACGTCATAGCCTACTTCGAGGCCTTCGAAATTCGCATCTGCGTTCATTTTTTCTCTCCCGTGTCAGGCTTTGATCCAGGGCAGTTTGTCGAGATCGACATTGCCGCCCGTGATGATGACGCCGACCCGCTTGCCGGCGAATTTGTCCTTGTTCTTCATAATGGTGGCCAGCGGCACCGCGCTGCTGGGCTCCATCACCGTCTTCATGCGCTGCCAGGTCAGCTTCATCGCGTCGACGATCTCGGGGTCCGAGGCGGTCAGGATGTCGGTGACGTAGTTGGACACGAAATGCCAGGTCAGCTCCTTCAGCGGCACCTTCAGCCCGTCGGCGACGGTCTGCGGCGCGTCGTCGGCGATGATGTGGCCGGCCTTGAAGCTGCGATAGGCATCGTCGGCCTGCTCGGGCTCGGCGGCGTAGATTTCCACGTGCGGCGCGAGGTTCGACAGGGTCAGGCAGGTGCCCGACACCATGCCGCCGCCGCCGATCGGGGCCACGACCGCGTCCAGCCCCTCGACCTGCTCCATCAGTTCCTTGGAGCAGGTGCCCTGGCCCGCGATCACCCGCGGGTCGTTGTAGGGGTGCACGAACTCGGCGCCGGTTTCGGCCTGCACCTCGGCGAACACCGCCTCGCGCGACGAGGTCGAGGGCTCGCATTCGGTGATGATGCCGCCATAGCCGCGCACGGCGTCCTTCTTGGCCTGCGGCGCGGTGCGCGGCATGACCACGTGGCAGGGGATGCCCCGGCGGCCCGCGGCGTAGCTCAGCGACAGCGCGTGGTTGCCCGAGCTGTGGGTCGCCACGCCCTTCTTCGCCGTTTCCTCGTCCAGCCCGAACACCGCGTTCGAGGCCCCGCGCACCTTGAAGGCGCCCGCCTTCTGGAAGTTCTCGCATTTGAAGAACAGCTCGGCCCCGGTCAGCTCGTTCAGATAGGTCGAGGTCAGGACCGGCGTGCGGTGGATGTAGGGCTTGATGCGCTCATGCGCGATCAGCATGTCGGCAAGGGTGGGGATATACATGGTGCTCGTATCCTTTATCATGCGGCCTTGGCGGTTGCGCCCGGCTCCGCCCGGTAGACCTCCTGCGCGGCGGCGACGCCGGAGCCCAGGACCACCGGCAGGCCGAGATCGGCCATGGCCATCTCGGCGGTCGCGATGCCCGACAGTGCCATCACATCGGTCAGGCTGCCCAGGTGGCCGATGCGGAAAACCTTACCAGCAACCTCGCCCAAACCGGCACCAAAGGCCACACCGTATTTCTCGGCGGCCAGGGAAACGACCTGGCCCGCGTCGAAGCCCTCGGGGGTGCGGATCGCGCTGACGGTGTCGGAATAGACGTCCGGCGTCTGCGCGCACAGCTCCAGGCCCCAGGCGGAGACCGCGGCGCGCACGCCCTCGGCGATGCGGTGATGGCGGGCGAAGACGTTTTCCAGCCCCTCGTCCAGCAGCTTCTCGGTCGAGAGCTTCAGGCCGTTCAGCAGGCCCACGGCGGGGGTGTAGGGGTAGCCGTTCGCGGCATAGCCCTTGGCCATGTCGCGGATGTCGAAGAAGGTGCGCGGCAGCTTTGCCTCCTCGACCGCGGCCATCGCCTTGGGCGAGAATGCGGCGATGCCCAGGCCCGCGGGCAGCATGAAGCCCTTCTGCGAGCCGGTCACGGCGATGTCCACGCCCCATTCGTCCATGCGGAAATCGACCGAGGCGATGGAGCTCACGCCATCGACCAGCAGCAGCGCCGGGTGCCCGGCCGCATCCATCGCGCGGCGCAGCGCGGCGATGTCCGACAGAACGCCGGTGGCGGTCTCGTTATGGGTGGCCAGCACGGCCTTGATCCGGTGGTCGGTGTCGGCGGCCAGGATCTCGCCGTAGCGGTCGGCGGGCAGGCCGGCGCCCCAAGCGGTCTCGATCACCTCGACGTCCAGGCCGTGGCGCTGGCACATGTCGATCCAGCGGTGGCTGAACATGCCGTTGCGCGCGGCGACGACCTTGTCGCCCGGGCTCAGCGTGTTGGTGATCGCGGTCTCCCAGCCGCCGGTGCCGGTGGAGGGGAAGATGAAGATCTCGGCGCTCTCGCTCTTCAGCACCTTCTTCACGCCGTCGCGGGCGGGGTGCAGGATGTCGGCGAAAAGCGACGAGCGGTGATCGAGCGTCGGCATGTCCACCGCGCGGCGCAGGTCTTCCGGCATGTTGGTGGGGCCAGGGATGAAAACGGGGTTCTGGAAGCTCACGTGGCTGTCCTCCTCTGAATTTTCGGCAATTGTAAGGGAGCCGGAATGCCGAGCCAATTTTTTTGAAAAAATTTTTCAAAAAGTGAAAAATAGCGAAAAAGTCATACAAGACAGATATTTGTGTTTTTTCACTGGTCAGAATGAATTTTCAAAAATATGATCAAAGGCAAGCCGCACCCTGCAAGGAGACCCCAGCGATGCCCGCAACCCAACGCCGCAAGGGCCGCCCCAAGGGCTTTGATTCGAAGCCTGCGCAAAGCACGATCCAGTCGCTGGAACGCGCGCTCAACGTGCTCGACGCGCTGGCTGTTGGCAACGGGCTGACGCTGACCGAACTGTCCGAACAGCTCGACCAGTCGCCGGCCACCATGTACCGCGTCCTCTCCACGCTTGAGGCGCGCGAGATCGTCGAAACCGACCCCCAGACCCAGGCCTGGTTCATCGGGCCCACCGCCTTCCGCCTCGGCTCGGCCTTCCTGCGCCGCACCAGTGTCGTCGAACGCTCGCGCCCGGTGATGCGCGCGCTGATGGAGGCGACGGGCGAGACCTCGAACCTCGGGGTGGAGCGCAACGGCGACGTGATGTTCCTCAGCCAGGTCGAGACGCATGAATCGATCCGCGCCTTCTTTCCGCCCGGCACGCTCTCGCCCATGCACGCCTCGGGCATCGGCAAGGCGCTGCTCAGCCTCTATGGCGACGACCGGGTGGCGCGGCTTCTGAGCCTGCGCCCGATGGAGCGGTTCACCGACAAGACCATCGCCGAGCCGCAGGCGCTGATCGACGAGCTCGCTGTCATCCGGCAGCGGGGCTACGCCGTGGATGACGAGGAAAAGACCGCCGGCATGCGCTGCGTGGCCGCCCCCATCGTCAGCCTCCATGGCGAGCCGGTGGCAGGGATTTCCGTCTCCGGCCCCTCGAACCGCATGCCGCCCGAGGTGGTGGCCCGCTTCGGCGTGCTGGTGAAGGAGGCCGCGGCCGAGGTCTCGCACGGGCTGGGCGCGCCCTAGCGGGTCGGCGGGTGCAGGGGCATGTGCCGGTTCACGTCCTTGTAGAGCAGGTAGCGGAACGGCCCCGGCCCCCCGGCATAGCAGGCCTGCGGGCAGAAGGCGCGCAGCCACATGTAGTCGCCCGCCTCGACCTCCACCCAGTCCTGGTTGAGGCGGTAGACGGCCTTGCCCTCCAGCACGTATAGCCCGTGCTCCATCACATGGGTCTCGGCAAAGGGGATCACCGCGCCGGGCTGGAAGGTGACGATGGTCACATGCATGTCGTGGCGCATGTCCTCCGGGTCGACGAAACGGGTGGTGGCCCATCTGCCCCCTGTGTCGGGCATGGGGGTGGGGGCGATGTCGTTCTCGTTGGTGACGAAGGGCTCGGGCGCCTGCAGCCCCGGAACGGGCGCGTAGGCCTTGCGGATCCAGTGGAACCGCGCCGGCGCGTCGCCGCGGTTGCGCAGCGTCCAGTCCGCGCCGGGGGGGATATAGGCGTATCCTCCCTCTTCCATCTCATGGGGCTCGCCCCCGATGGTCAGGCTCACCGCGCCTGCGACCACGAAGAGGACGGCCTCGGCCGCCGGGTTGGTTTCGGGCCGGTCGCTGCCGCCGCCCGGCTGAACCTCGGCGATATATTGCGAAAAGGTCTCGGCAAAGCCCGACAGCGGCCGCGCGATCACCCAGAACCGGGCGCCCTGCCAGAACGGCAGGGGGCCGGCCACGATATCGGTCATGGTGCCCTTGGGGATCACCGCATAGGCGGTGGTGAACATCGCCCGGTCCGTCAAAAGCTGGGTCTGCGGGGGCAAGCCGCCCTGCGGGGCGTAGTAGCTGCGTTTGGGCATCGGTCCTTCCTATGCGTTTTCGACCCATTGAACCGCGCGGGCGGCGGGGCGGCTACCTTTTTCCCGCTCAGGAAAGACTGAAGGATTGATCGGAAAAAACTGAAAATGCAGTGACGTTTGAAGCCGCCCGCCCGCCCGCGTAATGTGCCCGGGCAGGGCAAGGAGCGCCGGACATGATCGCATATCTCGCCGGGTGGGCGCGGAAGAAGGACAGCCTGTTCGCCTCGGTGGCAGAGGCGGCGGGGGGCGGCGTGCGCCTGCCCCTGATCGGGCTGTCGCTGCGCGGCTTTCCCGAAAGCGGGGCGCGGACGCGGGCGGCGCTGGCCGTGGCCAAGCGCCAGCCCAAGGGGCGGCTGGGCCGCTGGCTGAAATTCGCGCTGATCTGGATGCAGTACAACTGGTCGCGGCGCTATTTCGCCCGTCATCCGGGCTGGGTGGCGATGTGCTGGAACGGGCTGACGGGCTCGCGCCGGGCCTTCATGGAGGGCGCGCGCGACGCCGGCGCGCCCCGCCTGTTCGCCGAGCTCGCCCCGTTCCCCGGCCGGGTGACGCTGGACCCCGAGGGGGTGAACGCGGCCAATTCCGTGCCCCGGGAGGCGCAGTTTTTCCGAGACTGGGCCGCCGGCGCGCCCGAGCGGCAGGGCGAGGGCTGGCGCAGTTTGGGCGCGAACCTCACCGCCCGCGCCTCGCGCCGGGCCGATGTGGGGCAGTCGGGCGCCGAGGCGCTGCCCGGCGCCGGCCCCTTCCTCTTCGTGCCGCTTCAGGTGCCCAATGACAGCCAGATCACCCTCTTCGCGGGCTGGGTGGGTTCGGTCGAAGGCATGCTGGCGGCACTGGCAGAGGCTTCGCGGGCCCTGCCCCAGGGCTGGCATATCCGCATCAAGGAACACCCTTCGGCCCGCGCCTCGCTGGCCGAACCGCTGGAGGCGGCGGTGAGCCGCGCCGGGGGGCGGCTGGTGGTGGACAACCAGACCGACACCTTCGCGCAGGTCAAGGCCAGCGGCGGCGTGATCACCATCAACTCGTCGGTCGGGCTGCAGGCGTTCTTTTACGACAAGCCGGCGATCGTGCTGGGACAGGCGTTTTTCGCCATCGAGGGGCTGGTCCACGTGGCCGACGCCCCGGGGAAACTGGCCGACCTCCTCAAGACCCCGGAAAATCTGGGCTTTGACCCCGCGCTCAGGGCGGCCTTCATGAATTACCTCGATCAGGTCTACTACCCGAAGGCGGCCACCGACGCGGAAGGCAATGTCCGCGTGGACGTGCAGGACGCCCACGCCAAGCTGGCCGCGGCAACATCAAGAAAATAAGGCGATGGCCCCTTTCACTGCCCCGGGCTTTCTTGTATGGCTGCGCGCCAGTCGCAATGACGAATAGGAGAGCCGATATGGGCTACAAGATCGCCGTCGTTGGCGCCACGGGCAACGTGGGCCGCGAAATGCTGAACATCCTGGCCGAGCGCCAGTTCCCCGTCGACGAGATCGCCGCACTTGCGTCCCGCCGCTCGCTGGGAACCGAGGTGAGCTTCGGCGACAAGACCCTCAAGACCCAGGACCTGGCGCAGTTCGATTTCGCCGGCTGGGACATGGCGCTGTTCGCCATCGGCTCGGAAGCGACCAAGGAATACGCGCCCAAGGCCGCCAAAGCCGGCTGCGTGGTGATCGACAACTCGTCGCTCTACCGCTACGACCCGGATATCCCGCTGATCGTTCCCGAGGTGAACCCCGATGCGATCACCGGCTATTCCAAGAAGAACATCATCGCCAACCCCAACTGCTCGACCGCGCAGATGGTCGTGGCGCTGAAGCCGCTGCATGACCGCGCCAAGATCAAGCGCGTTGTGGTCTCGACCTACCAGTCGGTGTCCGGCTCGGGCAAAGAGGCCATCGACGAGCTGTGGAACCAGACCAAGGGCATGTACGTGCCGGGTCAGGAGGTGGAGCCGTCGGTCTACCCCAAGCAGATCGCCTTTAACGTGATTCCGCATATCGACGTCTTCCTCGATGACGGCTCGACCAAGGAAGAATGGAAGATGGTCGCCGAGACGAAAAAGATCGTCGACCCCTCGATCAAGCTGACCGCGACCTGCGTGCGCGTGCCGGTCTTCGTTGGCCACTCCGAGGCCATCAATATCGAGTTCGAGGACTTCCTCGACGAGGACGAGGCCCGCGACATCCTGCGCGAGGCGCCGGGCATCATGGTCGTCGATAAGCGCGAGGATGGCGGCTACATCACGCCCGTGGAATGCGTGGGTGATTTCGCCACCTATGTCAGCCGCATCCGCCAGGACTCGACCATCGAGAACGGGCTGAACCTGTGGTGCGTCTCCGACAACCTGCGCAAGGGCGCGGCGCTGAACGCGGTGCAGATTGCCGAGCTGCTGGGCCAACGCGTTCTGAAGAAGGGCTGATTTCCGCCGGCCCGAACGGGCCCGCGATCCGCCGTTGCAATGAGGGCCAAGCTGGCCAAGACTGCCCCCGATTGATTTGCTCATTCGGGGGTTTTCCCATGTTTCAGCGCCTGTTTGTTTCCCTGCCCGCCCTGCTGGCCGCCGCCGGGGCCTGGGCCGCGGATTTCCAGATCGCCGCACCGGTCAGCGCGGTGACCGTCTACCCGCAGGGGGCGCAGGTGACGCGCCGCGTCACGCTGGACCTGCCGGCCGGGGCGCACCGGGTGCTGCTGCCCGCGCAGGGCGTCGATCTGTGGAACAGCCCGCCGCGCGTGCGCGCGGGCGCGGGCACCGCGATCGGGGCGCTGAACCTGCTGGCCGGGCATGTCTCGGACCCCGAAACCGTCTATCTGCCCCGGCAGGCCACGGCGCTGGCCGCCCTTGAGGCCGCCGAGCAGGCGCTGGAGGCCGCGCGGGACCGGCAGGCCGCGAAACAGGCCGAACTCGCCGCGGCCGAGGCGCGGCTGGCGTTCCTGTCCTCCGTCTCGGGCAGCGCGCTGGAGGCCCTCTCGCCCGAGGCGCTGACCGGCGCCGCCGCCATGATCGGGCAGGAGACCGCCCGCGCCCGGGCCGAGATCGCCGCGGCCCGCCCCGCGCTGCGCGCGCTGGAGGACGAGATCGAGGTGTTGAAAACCGCCCATGCCCAGGCGCGGCGCGATCTCGACGCGCTCACCCCGCCCGAGGGGCCGGTGGACATGCTGGCGATCTCCGTCGAGCAGGCCGAGGCCGGCCCCGCCACGCTGGAGATCCGCGAATTCCTGCGCAATGCCGGCTGGAAGCCCGCCTATGACCTGCGCCTGACCCGCGGCGAGGCCCCGGCGCTGGAACTGGCGCGCAAGGTGATGCTGGCCCAGAAGACGGGTGAGCCCTGGCTGGACGTGGAGCTGGTGCTTTCCACCGCCGACCCCTTCGCCCAGATCGAGCCGACCGATCCCTATCCAAACAGGGCCGTGATCCGCCCCGAGGGCCGGCTGGCGCGCGGCGCACCCGAAAAGATGGCCGGCGACGCAATGGAGGAGGCCCCGGCGATGGCCGAGCCGTCCGCGATCATGGCCACGGGCCAACTGGCCGCCGACGGGATCACCGTGGCCTACACCTATCCGCGAAAGGTCAGCGTGCCCGCGCTGGGCGACGGGCTGATCCTGGAGCTTGACCGGGTCGAGCTCGATCCCGAGGTGACCCTGCGCGCCACGCCCCGCCATGACGCCACCGCCTTCATCATGGCCGAATTCACCAACACCACCGCCGAGCCGCTCTTGCCCGGAACCGCCGCGCTTTACCGCGACGGCACCTATGTGGGGTCCACCGATCTGGAGATGATCCCGGCAGGCGGCGAGGAGACCGTCTCCTTCGGCGCCATGGAGGGCATCCGGCTCGACTGGCGCGCGCTGCGCACCGATACCGGCGACACCGGAATCGTGAGGCGCAAGGACGAGCGCGTGGAGGCGCTGGAATTCAGCGTCGAGAACCTTACCGCCAAGACCGAGGAGGTGCTGACCCTCTTCGCGCTGCCCTTCTCGGAGCAGGAGGATCTGAAGATCCGCACCACCGCCCGCCCCGCGCCGGACGAGACCGATTACGGCAAGGACCGCGGCGTCGGCGCCTGGCACCTGACGCTCAAGCCCGGCGAGAAACAGACCGTGCGCGTGGACGTGACCCTGAGCTGGCCCGAGGACCAGGAGCTCTACTGGCGGCCCTGAGGGCCGCCTGCACCTGTCCCGGAGAATGGCTCAGACCGGCAGGAAGTTCCCCTCTGCCGGGTCGTAATATTCGAGCGCCCCGCTGCCGATATCGACCCACAGCCCGTGCACCGCCAGCGTTTCGTTCGCCACCGCTTCCTGCACGAAGGGGAAGGTCATCAGGTTCTGCAGCGAGATCAGAACGCCCTCCTTTTCCAGAAAAGCCAGCCGCGTGGCCTCGTCGGCCTCCTCGGGCAGGCGGTCATAGCCGGGGCGCAGCAGATCCATCCAGCGGCCGACGAAGCTGCTCTTCTCTTCCATATGCGGGGCGCGGCCGGCGCACATGTCATGGCAGCCCTTCACGCCGCCGCAATTGGAATGACCCAGCACCATCAGGTTGGCGACCTTCAGTTCGGTCACCGCATACTCCACCGCGGCCGAGGTGCCGTGGTGGTCGCCGTCGGGCTCGTAGGGCGGCACGAGGTTGGCGATGTTGCGGTGCAGGAAGATCTCGCCTTGGTCGGCGCTAAAGAGAGAGGTCACGTTCACC
>ENA-ORCU01000585-ORCU01000585.1-marine-metagenome-genome-assembly--contig:-NODE-585-length-12939-cov-3.603561_pt1 | contig 12939 bp, 12 predicted proteins | sample MGYA00248631_ERZ508512 | MGnify/ENA primary metagenome ERZ508512 (study PRJEB26183, sample SAMN06268844) | marine metagenome | isolation source: Tt an P1 anaerobic enrichment on pine from sediment taken...
AGGGCCTGCGGGTCGATCTCGGTCTGCATCAGCGCGGTGAAGATCAGGCAGGGCACCGACAGGGTCATGGCCAGCCGCGTGACGAATTCCACCCGGTATTCAAACCCGAGTTTCACCCAGGCGAATCCGACCGCGGCCAGAAGGAATACCGGTGCCACGATCTCCAAGACTGTCAGGACAAGATTCACAGACTGTTTCCCTTAAATTTCAGGCCCGCGCATGGACATTCCCCCGCGTGAAGGAGTAGTAAAGCCCGGTGAGGGGCGCAATGAAATGCTGAAATCGCACGCGAAATTCCACATCGGGCAGGTTGTCCGCCACCGGAAGCATCCCTTCCGGGGGGTGGTCTTTGACGTGGATGCGATGTTCTCGAACACCGAGGAATGGTATCACGCGATCCCCGAGGACAGCCGCCCGTCCAAGGATCAGCCCTTCTACCACCTGCTGGCCGAAAACGATCACAGCTACTACGTCGCCTACGTGTCCGAGCAGAACCTGCTGCCCGATGACACCGGCGAGCCGGTGGACCACCCCGATCTCGAAGACCTGTTCGGCGAGTTCGAAGATGGCCACTACCCGCTGCAGTTCCAGCTGAACTAGGCCGCCGCGGCGGCTGGCGCCGGGCTTAGTAGCCCAGCGCGCAACCGTCCTTGCGCGGATCCGACCCGCCCTGAAGGACGCCGTTCTCGTGGTCGATCAGGATCGCCTGCGCGCCGCCGATCGGCGTGGCAGGGATCGACACCTTGTGGCCCATCTCGGCCAGCTCGGCGCGCACCTTGTCGGAATAGCCCCGCTCGACCTTCATGTCGCCCGCGTCCGAGAACGAGCGCGGCGCGTCGATGGCGGCCTGCGGATGCATCCCGAAATCCACCACATTGGTCAGGAACCGCGCATGCCCGTTGGGCTGATAGGCGCCGCCCATCACGCCGAAGGGCATGATGACCTTGCCGTTCTTCTTCAGCATGCCGGGGATGATGGTATGCATCGGGCGCTTGCCGCCCGCGGCCTCGTTGGGGTGGCCTTCCTCCAGGGTGAAGCCCGCGCCGCGGTTCTGGAAGTTGATCCCGAACTTGTCCGAGGACAGGCCGGAGCCGAAGCTGTGAAAGACCGAGTAGATCAGCGACACCGCCATGCGGTCCTTGTCGACCACGGTGATGTAGATCGTGTCCTTGTGCACCGCCTCGGACAGCTTGTGCGGGTCGGCCATGGCGCGGGCGGGGTCGATCAGGGCGGCCAGCTTCGCCGCCGTCTCGGGCGACAGCATGTGCTCGAGCCGGGTCGTGTAATCGGCATCGGCGATGATGCGGTTGCGCGTGTCATAGGCGAGCTTGGCGGCCTCGGCCTCGATATGGGCGCGCTGGGTCCCGAAGGGCTCCATCGCGGCGAGGTCGAAATGGCTCAGGATATTGGCCAACAGGATGGCGGTGGCGCCGTGGCCGTTCGGCGGATGCTCGACCAGATCGATACCCTTGTAGTCGGTGCTGATCGGCGTGGTGTAGGTGCACTCGGTGGCGGCGAAATCCTCCAGCGTGTGCGTGCCGCCCAGCGCCCGCAGCGAGTTGACCATGTCCTCGGCCACCTCGCCCTCGTAGAACCCGGCGCGGCCCTGCTCGGCCACCCGGCGCAGCACCTCGGCCTGGCCGGGCGCGCGGAACACCTGGCCGGGCACAGGCACCTTGCCGCCCAGCAGGTAATAGTCGCGCGCGGCGCCCTGCAGGCGCGGCTCGGCCTGGGCCCAGTCGAAGGCGGTGCGCGGCGCCACCGGCACGCCTTCCTCGGCATAGCGGATGGCAGGCGCGAGGCTCGCGGCGATCCCGGCCTTGCCATGGTCCGCCGACAGCCGGCAGAAGGCATCGATCGCGCCGGGCACGGTCACCGCGTGGGCGTGGCCCAGCGGCATGGTCTTGTGCCCCTCGGCGCGCAGGGCCGCGGCCGACAGCCCGGCCGGCGCCCGGCCCGAGCCGTTCAGCGCGATCACGTCCTCGCTGCCCGCGGGCTTGACCAGCACGAAGCAGTCGCCGCCGATCCCGGTCATCTGCGGCTCGCAGATCCCCAGAACCACCGCGCCCGCGATGGCCGCATCCACGGCGTTGCCGCCCTGTTCCAGCATCTCCACGGCCAGTTTCGAGGCCAGCGGGTGCGACGTGGCGCACATGCCATTCTGTGAAAAAACCGGCGATCGGCCGGGCAGGTGAAAATCGCGCATCATCCCCTCGCTCATAGTGCGGGCGCCACAATAGGCGGAGTTGCGGAGAATGCAATCATGCAGGGAGATCGCCGCATAGGACCTCGACGCCACGAACTGGGTGGGGGCTGTTAACGCAGCGCCGAGGGAAGCCATATGCAGCTACAAGGGTCACCCTGCCCGCCCAATCCGGCTGTGTTGTGGTCTCAATGGGGCGCATTTGTGGCATTCACAGCCCGTTGCGGCCTGCGCGCGCCGGCAGCTCAGGCCCTCGGTCACGTTGCGGGGCATCCGCCAGCCAAGGCCCCTCTTCCCGGTCCGCAGGTCCATGCCGCTTTCCCCGGCCAGGCATGACAGAAGGCTGGACGCCGTTCCCAACCATCCGGTATCTCCCGGGCAGGGAATTGAACGGAGGATGTCATGCAACAGGTGGTGATCTGCGGCGCGGCCCGCACGCCGATGGCGGGGTTCCAGGGCGATTTCGCCGGGGTGGATGCGCCCACGCTGGGGGGCGCGGCGATCAAGGCCGCGATGGAAGGCGCGGGCGTCGACACGGTCGAGGAGCTGCTGATGGGCTGCGTCCTGCCCGCCGGCATCGGCCAGGCGCCCGCGCGCCAGGCGGGCTTCAAGGCGGGCCTGGGCGAGGAGGTCCCGGCCACCACCGTCAACAAGATGTGCGGCTCGGGCATGAAGACGGTGATGCTCGCCCATGATCAGCTGGCGCTGGGGCATTCCGCGCTGCTCTGCGCGGGCGGCATGGAAAGCATGACCAACGCCCCCTACCTGCTGCCCACGATGCGCGGCGGCGCGCGCCTCGGCCATGGCCAGGTGATCGACCACATGTTCCTCGACGGGCTCGAGGATGCCTATGACAAGGGCCGCCTGATGGGCACCTTCGCCGAGGATTGCGCCGAGAAATTCCAGTTTACCCGCGAGGCGCAGGACGAATATGCGCTGGGCTCGCTCTCCAACGCGCTCAAGGCGCAGAAATCCGGCGCCTTCGAGGACGAAATCACGTCTGTCACCTTCGCCACCCGCAAGGGAGAGATTACGATCGCCGAGGACGAACAGCCCGGCAAGGCGCACCCCGAAAAGATCCCGCATCTGAAACCGGCCTTCCGCAAGGATGGCACGGTGACGCCCGCCAATTCTTCCTCGATCTCCGACGGCGCCGCCGCGCTGGTCCTGGCCACCGAGGAACAGGCACAGGCGCGCAATCTGCCTATCCGCGCCCGCATCCTGGGCCATGCCTCGCACGCGCAGGCGCCGGGCTGGTTCACCACCGCCCCGGTTCCCGCCGCCCAGAAACTGCTCGACCGCATCGGCTGGACGAAGGAGGATGTGGACCTGTGGGAGGTGAACGAGGCCTTCGCCGTGGTTCCCATGGCCTTCATGCACGAGATGGGCCTCCCGCGCGAGAAGATGAACGTCAACGGCGGCGCCTGCGCGCTGGGCCACCCCATCGGCGCCTCGGGCGCGCGCATCATCGTCACCCTGCTCAACGCGCTGGAAAAACGCGGGCTCAAACGCGGTGTCGCGGCGATCTGCATCGGCGGCGGCGAAGGCACCGCCATCGCCATCGAACGCCCCTGACCCTTTCTTCTGGCTACAAATATCCTCGGGGGTCCGGGGGCAGACAGCCCCCGGTCCTCCCCTCTCCAAGGGGCACCGACATGCGGGCAGATTACGACCAGCTCTCCAAGACCATCGCCGCGCTGACGGAAGGCGAAACCGACGAGGTCGCGCTGATGGCCACGCTGGCCTGCGAGCTCCATCACGCCGACGACCGGTTCGACTGGACCGGCTTTTACCGAAACATGGGCAACGACACGTTCAAGATCGGCCCCTACCAGGGCGGGCATGGCTGCCTGGTCATCCCCTTTTCCCGCGGCGTCTGCGGCGCTGCGGCCCGCAGCGGCGAGATCCAGCTGGTCCCGGATGTCGACGCCTTCCCCGGCCATATCGCCTGCGCCTCCTCGACCCGCTCCGAGATCGTGCTGCCGGTGCGGAACAAGGCGGGCGATCTCATCGGCGTGCTCGATATCGACAGCGACCAGCCAGACGCCTTCACCGAGGCCGATGCCGAAGGGTTGTCGGCGATTCTGCGCCAGGTCTTCGGGGGTTTGCCCGGCTGAACCCTTGCCGCCCGGGCGCAAAGCCGCTAGGCGCCCCGGGATGAGCGATACCTATTCCCCGCCAGATGCGCCTCTGTCGATCCTGCACCAGGATCACGAGATCCTGATCGTGGACAAGCCCTCGGGGCTTCTGTCCGTTCCGGGGCGTGGCGAGCACCTGGCCGATTGCCTGCTCTCGCGCGTGCAGGCGGCCTTCCCCGAGGCGCTGCTTGTCCACCGGCTGGACCGGGACACCTCGGGCGTCATGGTCTTTGCCCTCACCCCCCATGCGCAGCGCCACCTTGGCCTGCAGTTCGAGAAACGGCAGGTGAAGAAGACCTATGTCGCCCGCGTCTGGGGCCGGGTCGAGGAAAAGACCGGCACCGTCGACCTGCCGCTGATCGTCGACTGGCCCAACCGGCCCCGCCAGAAGGTCGATTTCGATGCGGGCAAGCCCGCGCTCACCGACTGGCGCGTGGTGAAATACGAGGAGAGCGCCACCCGCGTCCGCCTCTTCCCCAAGACCGGGCGCAGCCACCAGCTCCGCGTGCATATGCGCGAGATCGGCCACCCCATCCTGGGCGACCCCTTCTACGCGGAAGGCGAGGCCCTGAATGCGCCCCGCCTGATGCTGCACGCCGAGAGCCTGCGGCTGCGCCACCCTGATGGCGGGGTGGGGATGAGCTTTTCCGCGAAATGCCCCTTCTAGGAAAACGGCCGCCCAAAGGCGGCCGCTGTTCCCTTACTCGGGGGTCCAGCCGCCCACGGCCTTGACCTCGCAGAAATCCTCCAGCCCCCAGACGCCGCCTTCGCGCCCGTTGCCGGATTTCTTCATCCCGCCAAAGGGGCTGCCGGCGCTGCGGCTCTTGCCGTTCATCTCCACCATGCCCGAGCGCAGGCGCCGCGCCAGCCGGTTGCAGCGCTCGGCGTCCTGGCTCTGGACGTAGTTGGTCAGGCCATACTCGGTGTCATTGGCGATGCGCAGCGCCTCGGCCTCGTCCTCGAAGGGGATGATCGACAGAACCGGGCCGAAGATCTCCTCGCGCGCGATGGTCATGTCGTTCGACACATCGGCAAAGACCGTGGGGCGCACGAAATAGCCGCGGTTGAAGCCCTCGGGCCGGCCAAGCCCGCCGGCCACAAGGCGCGCGCCCTCGTCGATGCCCCTCTGGATGAGCCCCTGGATCTTTTCGAACTGCATCTCCGAGACCACGGGGCCGATATGCCGGCCCTTCTCGCTGGGCAGGCCCACGGCCTGCGCCTCGGCCGTGGCGCGCGCGGTCTCCACCGCCTGGTCATAGACCTCGCGCTGCACCAGCATGCGGGTGGGCGCGTTGCAGGACTGGCCCGAGTTCTGGAAGCAATGCAGCACGCCGCGCTTCACCGCCTTCTCGTCGGCATCGGCAAAGACGATGTTGGCGCCCTTGCCGCCCAGTTCCAGATGCACGGGCTTCAGCGTATCGGCGGCGTTCTTGGAGATGGCGATGCCCGCGCGGGTGGAGCCGGTGAAGCTGATCATGTCCACGTCCGGGTGGCCGGTCAGCTGGCTGCCCACGCCGGGGCCGTCGCCGTTGACGAGGTTGAACACGCCCGCGGGCACCCCGGCCTCGTCCAGGATCTCGGCGAAGAGAAGCGAGGACAGCGGCGCGATTTCGGACGGTTTCAGCACCATGGTGCAGCCCGTGGCCAGCGCCGGGATCACCTTCAGCGTGACCTGGTTCATCGGCCAGTTCCAGGGCGTGATCATGCCCACCACGCCCACCGGCTCATAGATGATCCGGTCGTTGGGGGCGTGATCGCCCAGGGGGCGCTCGAACTCGAACCCCTTCAGAGCGGTGATGAAGTTCTTGATGTGCCAGCTGCCCGCGCCCACCTGCGAGGTCCGCGCCAGGTCGATGGGCGCGCCCATCTCCAGGCTGATCGCCTCGGCCATGTCGTCGGCGCGGCGGTCGTAGATTTCGAGGACCTTCTCGAGCAGCGCCAGGCGCTCGGCCTTTTCGGTATAGGCGAAGTCGGCGAAGGCCGCGCGGGCGGCGGAAACGGCGGCATCGGTATCGGCCTGCCCGCCCAGCGAAATCACTGCGCAGGGCTCTTCGGTGGCGGGGTTGATGACGTCGAAATCATGGGGCGATGCCGGGTCCACCCAGGCTCCGTTGATGTAGAACTGGCGCTTCTCGATCATGGCCGAACCTCCTGAATTTGCGACAGACTGTCACCCTGCGACGCCAGGGGCAACCGCAGAGTGGTGGATTTCGACCCGGAAAAAATCTAAGCGGGTGACGGTTGATTTGGATCCCCATGAAAGGACACTCACACATGGCCCTGCGCATCAACGACATCGCGCCGAATTTCACCGCCGAAACCACCGAGGGCACAATCGATTTCTATGACTGGGTTGGCGACAGCTATGCCATCCTGTTCTCGCACCCCAAGGACTTCACCCCCGTCTGCACCACCGAATTCGCCGCCGCCGCGTCGCTGGTTGACGCATTCGCCAAGCGCAACACCAAGCTGATCGGCATCTCGGTTGACAGTGTCGAGGAGCACCTGAAATGGAAAGCCGATGTCGAGAAATTCGGCGGCAACCCGATGACCTTCCCGATCGTCGCGGACCCGGATCTGAAGGTCGCCAAGCTCTATGACATGCTGCCGGCCGAGGCCGTGCTGCCCGACGGCCGCACCGCAGCCGACACCGCGACCGTGCGCACCACCTTCATCATCAACCCGCAGAAGAAGATCGAGCTGATGCTGATCTACCCGATGTCGGTGGGCCGCAATTTCGACGAGATCCTGCGCGCGCTGGACGCCATCCAGGCCGCCGCCGGCACTCCGATCGCCACCCCGGCCAACTGGCGCCCCGGCGACGACGTGATCGTGGCCCTGTCGCTGTCGACCGACGAGGCGAAAGAGAAGTTCGGCGAGGTGAACGAGGTCTTCCCCTACCTGCGCACCACCAAGCAGCCGGCGGCGTAAGCCTCAGCGGCACCCCTGCAGAGGCCCCGGGTTTTCCGGGGCCTTTTTCTGTGTCACCGCAGGTATTTCTCGAAATGCGCCAGGGTGCGCTCCCAGGCCAGCGTTGCGGCCTCCTCGTCGTAGCGGGGGGTGGTGTCGTTGTGGAAGCCGTGGTTCACGCCGGGGTAGATATGGGCCTCGTAGGTCTTGCCGTTGGCCTTCAGCGCGGCCTCGTAGGCGGGCCAGCCGGCGTTGATCCGCTCGTCGAGCTCGGCATAGTGCAGCATGAGCGGCGCCTGAATGGCCGGCACGTCCTCGGCCGCGGGCTGACGGCCGTAGAAGGGCACCGAGGCGGCCAGGTTCGGATAGGCCACCGCCAGCGCGTTGCATACGCCCCCGCCATAGCAGAAGCCCACCGCGCCCACCTTGCCGGTGGAGCCGTCATGCGCCGCCAGGAACTCGAAACCGGAAAAGAAATCTTCCATGAGCTTGGCGGGGTCGAGCTCTTTCTGCATCGCCCGCCCGTCATCGTCATTGCCCGGGTAGCCGCCCAGCGGCGTCAGCCCGTCGGGGCCGAAGGCGAGGTAGCCGGCCTTGGCCAGACGGCGCACCACGTCCTCGATATAGGGGTTCAGGCCCCGGTTCTCGTGCACCACCAGCACCGCGGGCAGCTTGCCCGTGGCGCCGGCGGGCTTGGCCATCAGGCCCTTGATGCGGCCGTGGCCCCTGGGGCTGTCATAGTCGGCGATGATGGTCTCGATCGCCGGGTCGTCCGGCGCCACCTGCTGTGCAAGCGCGTAGTCCGGCTGCAGGCTTTCCAGCAGCGCCGCGGCGGTCACGCCCGCGGCGGCATAGCGGCTGGCGCCGGACAGGAACTCGCGCTTGCTCATCTTGCCGTGAACGTAGCCGTCATAGAGTTCCAGCAGGCGGGGGTCGAAATCGCTGGCCTTCTTGCGTTGCATGGTGGCTCTCCCTGAGGTTCTGGTCTCCCGACAGGAAGGATAGCCCGGATTCGCGTTCAGGCGACTCGGCGCAACGAAAAAGGCCCCGGCGCGATCGCCGGGGCCTCTTGTCTTCGCAGGTCAGGCGAGGATTACTCCTCGTCCTCCTTCTTGATCTCTTCGCCGGTCTCCTGGTCGACGACCTTCATCGACAGGCGGACCTTGCCGCGATCGTCGAAGCCCAGCAGCTTGACCCACACTTCCTGGCCTTCCTTCAGGACGTCCGAGGGGTGGTTCAGCCGGCGCTGCTCGATCTGGCTGACATGGACCAGGCCGTCGCGCTTGCCGAAGAAGTTCACGAAGGCGCCGAAATCGACGATCTTCACGACCTTGCCGCGGTAGACCTTGCCTTCCTCGGGCTCGGCCACGATCGAGTAGATCATGTCGTGCGCCTTCTTGATGGCCTCGGCATCGGAGGAGGCGATCTTGATCACGCCGTCATCGTTGATGTCGACCTTGGCGCCCGAGGTCTCGACGATCTCGCGGATCACCTTGCCGCCCGAGCCGATCACTTCGCGGATCTTGTCGGTGGGCACGGTCATGGTCTCGATGCGCGGGGCGTGGGCCGAGAACTCGGCGCGGCCCTGGCTCAGGGCCTTGCCCATCTCGCCCAGGATGTGCATCCGGCCTTCCTTGGCCTGGGCCAGGGCCTTTTTCATGATCTCGGGCGTGATGCCCGCGACCTTGATGTCCATCTGCAGCGAGGTGATGCCGTTTTCGGTGCCCGCGACCTTGAAGTCCATGTCGCCGAGGTGGTCCTCGTCGCCCAGGATGTCGGTCAGAACGGCGTAGCTGCCGTCGTCTTCCAGGATCAGGCCCATGGCCACACCGGCCACCGGCGCCTTCAGCGGCACGCCCGCATCCATCATCGACAGCGAACCGCCGCAGACCGATGCCATCGAGGACGAGCCGTTCGATTCGGTGATCTCCGACACCACGCGGATGGTGTAGGGGAAGTCGGTCGCCGGCGGCAGAACCGCCTGCAGCGCGCGCCAGGCCAGCTTGCCGTGGCCGATCTCGCGGCGGCCGGGGCTGCCCACGCGGCCCACTTCACCGACCGAGTAGGGCGGGAAGTTGTAGTGCAGCAGGAAGTTCGACTTGTAGGTGCCGGTCAGCGCGTCGATCATCTGCTCGTCATCGCCGGTGCCCAGCGTGGTCACGACCAGGCCCTGGGTCTCGCCGCGGGTGAACAGCGCCGAACCGTGGGTGCGGGGCAGCAGGCCGACCTGCGCCTCGATCGGGCGCACGGTGTCGAGCGAGCGCCCGTCGATCCGCTTGCCGTTCTTCACCACGTCGCCGCGCAGAACGGCCGACTCGAGCTTCTTCAGCGCGGAGCCGAGGTTCGGGTCTTCCTGCTGCTCTTCGGTGAGGGCGGCGATGATCGCCTCCTTGGCGGCGGCCACGGCGGCCACGCGCTCCTGCTTGTCGCTGATCGCGTAGGCGGCGCGGACCTTGTCCTCGCCGGCGGCCTTCACCGCGGCGAAGAGATCGGAATAGTCCGGCGGGGTGAAGTCGAAGGGCTCTTTCGCCGCTTCCTCGGCCAGCGAGATGATCAGGTCGATCACCGGCTGGATCTGCTCATGCGCGAAGGTCACCGCGCCCAGCATCTCGTCCTCGGACAGCTCGTAGGCTTCCGATTCGACCATCATCACCGCGTCCTTGGTGCCGGCGACGACCAGGTCGAGGCGCTGCTCGGGGTTTTCACGCAGCTTGTGCATGTCGTCGCAGGCCGGGTTCAGGACGTACTCGCCATCGACGAAGCCCACGCGCGCACCCGCGATCGGGCCCATGAAGGGGGCGCCCGAAATGGTCAGCGCAGCCGAGGCGGCGATCATCGCCACGATGTCGGGGTCGTTGACCAGGTCGTGGCTGAGCACGGTGCACATCACCAGCACTTCGTTCTTGAAGCCGGGGACGAAGAGCGGGCGGATCGGACGGTCGATCAGGCGCGCGGTCAGGGTTTCCTTTTCCGTGGGCCGCGCCTCGCGCTTGAAGAAGCCGCCCGGGACCTTGCCGGCGGCGTAGTATTTCTCTTGGTAGTGGACCGTCAGCGGGAAGAAGTCCTGCCCGGGCTTCGGTTCCTTGGCGAAGGTCACGTTGGCCATGACCGAGGTCTCGCCCAGCGTGGCGATGACGGTGCCATCGGCCTGACGGGCCACCTTGCCCGTTTCCAGGGTGAGGGTCTCTTCCCCCCACTGCATCGATTTCGTCGTAACGTTAAACATCTCGTTTCCTAACTTGGGGGCGGGACCCTCCCGCTTCCCCGATTGCGTACGGGGCCGCATGCCCCGTGGCCTTGATCTTGGTCCAGCCTGCCCGCCCCATAAGGCCCGGTGGGGAGGGTCACGGACATCTGGCCAGTGCTGCCATGGCGGCAGGATAGCCTAAAAAGAACGCGCCTCCCAATGGGAGGCGCGGCCATGTTCTTAGCGGCGGATACCGAGGCGCTGGATGAGGTCGGTGTAACGTGCCTCCTCCTTGCCCTTGAGGTAGTCCAGCAGCTTGCGGCGCTGCGCCACCAGCTTCAGCAGCCCACGGCGGGAATGGTTGTCCTTCTTGTGGGTCTTGAAATGCTCGGTCAGCGTGTTGATGCGCGAGGTCAGGATGGCAACCTGCACTTCCGGCGAACCGGTGTCGCCTTCCTTGGTTGCGAATTCCTTGACGACGCGCGCCTTTTCTTCAGCAGTGATCGACATCGGGATCTCCTCGTGTGAAAGGGTTATGGCACAAGCCGGGATGTCGTCCAGCAGGGCCCTTGGAGAAATCGCCGCCGGCAAAGACCGACGGATGCGCGCGTATAGTGGATTTTGCCGCCGAAGGAAAGGGGCTACTGCCCGGCCTCCATTTCCACGGCGATCCGCTTGGCCCATTCCCCGACGATCGGGACGTAGTCGATCCGCGACAGGAAATAGACGATCACCGAAACCAGCACCGTGGCACCGACCACCGTTCCCAGCCCCATGGCCAGCCCGCGCAGGAAGGACTGCCACATCATCCGCCAGGCGGAATTCTGGACGCGGACGAAGCGATGCCGGTTCAGCCGCGAGATCTCGTCGCGCAGGGCGTGAAGTTCTTCGGCCAGGTCGGCCGGTTCGTCGGGGCGGTCGGGCATGGCGTGGCTCGGGTCGGTCAGCTGTCATAGCGAGCCTAGGGGCTCCAGGCCTCCGCGCCAAGCCCTCCGTCAGGCCGCCGGCGCCGGGAGGGGCAGGGCACTGGCGGGAAGCAGGGTGATCTGATCGAGATCCAGCCCGGCCTGGTCGATCAGCTCCGCCACGGCCACACCGTCGAGCGTGAGGATCATGCTGCCGGGATCGTCGGGATCGGCCTGCAGCCCCAACTCAGGCGCCGCATGGGCGCTGTCGTCATAGACGACCACCAGCTCATCCTCGGCCGGATCGAAATCCTCGATCACGGCGGGCTCTCCCTCGCCGAGCCAGTCGCCCAGCACGAAGGAATCGGCGCCGGCACCGCCATGGGCATTGTCATTCGCGCCAATCACCAGCATGTCGTCCCCCGCGCTGCCGTTCAGGTAGTCGCGGGCCATGTCGTCCACCATGTCGGAGATGCTGCTGCCCGTGGAGACGCCGAAGAGACGGTCATTCCCGTCATTGCCGTTGACGACATCCGAGCCTTCGCCGCCGATGACGAGATCGTCGCCCGGCCCGGCCATGAGACGGTCATCGCCGGCCGCGCCGTCCAGGCTGTCGGCGCCTTCGCCGCCGATCATCCAGTCATTGCCTTCGCCGCCGGCTATCGAATCGTCGCCCGAATGGCCGTACAGCTCATCATCGCCAAGGCCGCCCATCAGGGTGTCATCGCCCAGATCGCCGTTCAATTCGTCGTCGCCGTCATTGCCGTAGAGGATGTCGTCGCCGTCGGAACCGCCGATCAGGTCGTCGCCGTCCGAGCCGTCCAGCACGTCGTCGAAATCGGAGCCGTGCAGGACGCCGCTTTCTCCCGCGCTGAGAAAAAAGACCACATCGTTGTCGGGCTGCCTCGGGAGGACCTCATCCTCTGCCGGGTCCTGCGCGGTCGCGCCCCCGCTGCCCGGTTCCATGATCAGGTCCAGAGAACCGCTGTCCGCAGACGCGGCGTTGTTGTCCTGCGCATCATCGGTGCCGTCATCAGGCCCGGTCGGGACATCTTCTCCGAACATGCTGCCCATATCGACGGTTGCGCCGATCATCAGCAGGCCCAGCAGACCGGTCAAACCCAGCATAACATCACCCCCCTCAATACCCATCCAGCGGGACAGGGTGCCGCTACCATCGGCAACAAAATACGGCGCGAATCGGATTTTCCACAGGATGTTCGCGGGAAATGGTTAACGCTTCCCTTCACGCGCGGGCGCCGATTGCGGGATTTCCGGCCCTGCTTCAGCCGGCCTGGAACCAGGGCAGGAAACACTCCAGCACCGCCTGCGGGTTTTCCTCCATCGCGAAATGGCCGCTGATGCAGGACGCATCCTCCATCTGCGGCGCCCAGTCCGCCCAGAGCGCGGCCGGGTGGCCGGTGCGGGCGGGAAAGCCGGTCTCGGCCCAGAGGAATTTCATCGCGCAGGGCAGGCTGCGCCCGGCGGCGCGGTCGGCGTCGTCGAGCTGCCGGTCGGTGGTGGCGCCGGCACGGTAGTCGGCGCACATCGCGTGGATGCGGGCCGGGTCGCGGGCCTGCCGGCGATAGGCCTCCA
>ENA-ORCU01000586-ORCU01000586.1-marine-metagenome-genome-assembly--contig:-NODE-586-length-12920-cov-3.246204_pt1 | contig 12920 bp, 8 predicted proteins | sample MGYA00248631_ERZ508512 | MGnify/ENA primary metagenome ERZ508512 (study PRJEB26183, sample SAMN06268844) | marine metagenome | isolation source: Tt an P1 anaerobic enrichment on pine from sediment taken...
CCTGGTCATGGGAATGATCGTGGCCAACGCCATCGTGGTGGCCGATGGCACTCTGGTGCAACTTCAGAAAGGCAGACTCCGCAAAGAAGCCATACTCAGCCCGGCCCGCCAGACCGCCTGGCCCCTTCTGGGCGCAACGGTTATCGCCGGCCTGGCTTTTCTGCCCATCTACATGTCGCCGACAAATTCCGGTGAATATTGTGCCAGCCTGTTCCAGGTCGTGGCCATCGCCCTGATGATCAGCTGGGTGCTGGCCATGAGCCAGACACCGGTCTTTTGCCATTATTTTCTCAAGGTGAAAAATCGAGCCGGCCAACCGGCGCCTCATTCGGGGGTCGTGTATCGGATGTATCGCCGGATTCTGGAGGCCACCCTGCGGTTCCGCCTACTGACGCTGATGGCAATGGCCGGTATGCTGGTTGCCGGGGTAATCGGATTTAAGAACGTGCCGAAAATTTTTTTCGCTGATTCGGACCAGGCCCAATTCTATATCGACTACCGCCGGCCCGAGGGCACGCCAACCCAGGTGGTGTCCCGGGATCTGGAAACGGTCGAACGCTATATCGAGACCCTTTCCGAGGTGAAGAATTTTACCACCTGCATCGGTCAGGGGGCGCCACGTTTCGCTGCCTCTCTTACGCCGGAAACGAAAACCGCCTGCTTCGGCCAGATCATCGTTAATGTGCACGACTACCGGAGCATCGATCGACTGATGGAACGACTGGACGTCTGGTTTGCCGAACATCTTCCGGAGGGCGAACCCCACATGTGGAAGTATATCAATGGCCCCAAGGCGGATTATCGTGTCGAAGCCCGCTTCAGCGGCCCGGACCCCCGGATGTTGCGCGACCTGGCCGAACAGGCCAAGGCGATCATGCAAGACGACCCGATGGCTAAAAACGTCTGCGACGACTGGCGCGAGCGGGTCATGACCCTGGATCTGGTTTACGCCCAGCGCAAGGCCCGCCCGGCCGGAGTGGAGCGCGGTGACCTGGCCGAGGCCCTGATGAGTCAGACCGACGGTCTGACTGTGGCCTTGTACCGCGAAAAGGACGACTTGATCCCGGTCAAGGTGGTCTATTCCGCCGCCTCGCCGGACAGCCTGGACGCTGTCCCGGTGTGGGGCCACAATCCTGCCAGCGCCCCGCTGGGTCAGGTCATCGAAGGCAGTATGATCAACTGGGAAGATCCCATCGTCCGGCGCTATAACCGGCGCCGGGTCATCCGGGCCCAATGCGATCCGGTCCAGGGCGTCACCGCCGACACAGTTCTTCAGCGGATACGGCCGGCCGTCGAGGCGATCGAACTGCCGCCGGGCTACACCCTGGAATGGGAGGGTGAGTACGAAAATTCAGTGAAAGGCAATCGGGGGGTGCAGCAATTTCTGCCGGTCAGTCTGATCTGCATGGCGTTTATCCTGGTGGCCCTGTTCAACGCCATCCGTCAGCCGCTGATCATCGCACTGACCATTCCCCTGGCAATGGTCGGAATGACCGTCGGCCTTCTGGTGTGCAGGCAACCTTTCGGATTTCTGGCCATGCTGGGGGCGTACAGCCTGATCGGTATGCTGATCAAAAACGCAGTGGTGCTGATCGATCAGATCGATGCCGAAATACAGGCTGGCAAAGCGCCGCTGCAGGCGGTCAAGGACTCCAGCGTCAGCCGCATGCGGCCGGTAATGATGGCGTCGGTCACGACCATATTCGGTATGCTCCCGCTGATGACCGATGTTCTGTTCGTTTCCATGGCGGTGACGATCATGTTCGGACTGGCCTTTGCCACAATTTTGACACTGATCGTCGTACCGGTGCTCTACACACTTTTTTTCAGGATACCTACACGGGCATAATTTGACGATTGCCCCCCGGCGTCTTTCGATCCATGTCACCCGTAAATTCGTTAATGTTTTTTGGGGAACTATATCCGGTAAAAGGTAATGAAACCTTCCTGACTTTTCACCCCCTCCCGGCCTCCCTCAGCCTTCGCCAAGGCTTCCGTCTTCGCTGAACAAGCTACGACAGGCCATCAAGGGGGAGGAGCAAAAAAGCTTCCCTCCCCTGGTGGGAGGGATTGAGGGAGGGGGGAAAATTCGGCCTTCCTTTTTATTGGTTACAGCTCCATAAAATAATGCAAATTTCCGGCATGTTTCCGCTTGACAGCCCCGGGGTCTGGTGGTATTCAGATGTCCAAATTTCAGGCGCGTAGCTCAGGGGGAGAGCGCTACCTTGACACGGTAGAGGTCGTTGGTTCAATTCCAATCGCGCCTACCAGGAAAAATAAGGGGTTACGGTTTAAGCCGTAGCCCTTTTTTTGTTGGATGCTACCGTTTTGCTACCAGGATTTTCAAAAAAGGTTTTCTTGAGCCTGCAGGCGGTTTCCTGATTGGTGGGTTTCATCAGGTGGGCATAGATGTTAAATGTCACCGTAGGGCTGACGTGCCCCAGCTGACTTGAGCAGCCTGCTCAATTTGTCCAAGCGTTTCCAACGCCAGCGTTTTATCATACATAAACGGCCTCATTATCAATCCGGCGCTTGAGAAACGGATTCATTTTATCCCGATACCTGACGATATCCACATGGCGAGCGAACTGCTCTTCCAGGTCCTGTTTGATACCGATGAATGTAAACAGATCAGGTTCGTTTAATTCGACGACAACGTCGAGGTCGCTTTCTTCGGTGAGTTCATCTGAAAAACTCCACGATATCGGCGCTCATTTCGGCATCAGCGAATCCGGCGTATCCCAGGCCGGCCGATGGATTCGTGGAAAAATCCAAAAGGACAAAAAACTGAAAAGAAAAATTGAAAAACTTGAGAAGAAAGTCAGTAATTGAAGAATATAGGCCCACCTTTTAATGGGGACCTGTTTGGGTTTTATTAAGCCAACAACATCGATATCAGATGCTAAGATATGTCAATATCAAGACCCGACCCCGCGGGTTTTCTCACCATCACGGAGAATTATGCTGAACAAGGCGGGGGCCTTTACAATGAGGGTGATCTGTCGGTTTCAAATTGTGAGCTTTCCAATAACTACTGCAGAGCTTCGGGAGGCGGCATTTATAGCTACGGGGGGAGTGTGCTTATCACTGACAGCACAATCAGCCACAACGATGCCGCCGACAATATTGCCGCTGGCATGATGTTCGTCGGCGGGAAGGTCGTTGTCAGGACCAGCAGAATCATCAGCAACTACGCCGGGGTAGACGGCAACGGGGGTATCATCAACCTGGCAGATCTGAAGCTGTTTAAATGCGAGATCAACGGAAACATCGGCGGCGGGATCTATGCGGGGGGAAACAGCAGAACCACCATCATCAAGTGTTCGATCAACGACAACTACGGGGCTGATTGGCTAGGGTGCGGCGGGATTGAGAATTACGGAGACATGACCATTCGGAAAACCGAGATCGCCGGCAATGAAAATGTTTACCAGCGTGGTGGGGGGATCCTGAATTTCGGGACATTGAGACTCTTCAGCTCCTTCATTCATCACAACCGGGCCGAAGATGTCTGGGGACCTTTTGAATTCAGCGGCTCCGGCGGGGGAGTGGGCAACTTCGGTGAGATGCTTATTTATGGCAGCGTGATCAGCGACAATGAGGCGGGATTCCACGGAGGCGGCGTCTTCAACGCCGGAACCCGTTTGATTGTCGAGATGAGCGAGATCAGCGACAACACGGCAGACTTGGCCGATTGGGGAGGAGGTGGGGGCGGAATTCAAGATCAAAACGGCACATGTTCGGTGAAGAATTCAGTCGTGTTCGATAATCTCCCGGACAATTGCTGGCCTGATGGTCTGTGTGGAGAGGATATAGCCACCGGCATACCGGAATAATCTGAAGCGAAGGTGATTTTTTCCGTTTCATTTTTGGAATACATTTTTGTCCATAGCTTTCGCAGTTAACCGGAATTCGTGAAACCCCCTCTCAAGGCGAAAGGGGATTTTTTTTACTGTCAAAAGAGACCGTGATTACCGGACTTCGCAACCGCTCCAATTAAAGCTGCGGAATTCCGGTCGGTGAGCCATTGCGAGAAAAACAAATTTTTCATCCGCGTGAGCCCGGATATGTCCCGATTTGGTACTTCGGCCGTATTGACGGTGCTCGAAAACATTTTTAATAATGCAGCTGATTTGCCGCGCCGGCTTTCTTTCTTCCCTTCCCTGAATGGTCTTGGCCACCCCGTGCAACTCTTCTTTTTGGATTTGCATCCCCCACTGCCAAGCAGACGATTTCCGCCTTTCCGCAATACGCCCTGTGAATTTTCTTGACACTCCTGGAGACCGGTAAAGATGGATCCGACCCGCTTCATGTCATCGGACCAGATCTTTGCTCAAGGCACATTCTAATAGTGTCCGTGGGGGGATAACGATTCCGGCTTCAAGGCTGTGTTTGCCCATTGTGCCTTCATGGGGGATGCTAAAATATGTCAATATCAAGACCTGACCCAGCCCTTTAATGCGGTCCGGCTGCCCTTTTGGCAGTGTCCCGGTCGGCTTGGGTTGTTTGAAGTCGGTTAAGCGGCTATGTTGAAAAGCTGGGAAAATAACACTGCTTCAAGAAAATTTCCCTTACAGTCCCTTTGCCGGATATTTCATTTTTTATTTGACCTGAAATATGACGAATTGTATCGTTTATTGAGTTCCTCAAATAAACACTTACCCCGATCACGCCAATGAACGAAAAATTGCATTTCATACTCGATCCATCAAGCTTACACTGATTGCCCACACAGGATCGCCTGAAGACAAGACAACGAACTGGAAGCGCATTTGTCGGATTTATGATGCTGCCATTCGGGCAACCGTCTGGATTGCGTCGTGTCTATGCATGCAAAAAATTGCCACCTCTGACACAGTATTCATTGACCAGTTCGGGAAGCTGACCCACCGGTATCAGGTTTACAGCGATAATTGGTCCTCCGGCTCCGGATATCGATCCCGCCTCCAAGCCCACCGCCGTTGATGACCGTTTCCGCGTTTTTCGAATTCAACCAAGGCGATTGGCTTGGTAAGGTATTTGTTTTTTTGATAGTTTTTGACAAGACCCAGGGGCTTTTCCGTCTTATAAGACGGCGATTGGTCCGTCCATTCCATGTTGGACTAAGCCGCTGCGCGGCAGTTAACTCATTACATATCGAAGGCTTAAGCAATCTGGGGTATAGTTTAATTTTTCGACATTCATGGAACTTAAGAACCGGAGGCCTTCCTGGAATTCAGTCATTTGTTCCGATTAAGTGCACCGCTTGAGTCAGATTGGAGTTTACATAATAATTGCACCTTTCAAACGCGGATGAGACGGATGAAAAGCGGTTGTCCAAAATTGAAATGGGGTTTAATTCAGCGTTAAAACAAACAGATAAATACAATCTCCATAGAGGGATTCACATTCGTTTTAGTCAACTGAGGGGCACGAGTGAATTTAGAATCCCCATAGAATAGGTCCGAGTCGCACCGGATACCCAGAGCGGCCCAGTCCAACAAAGTTTTATCCAGCATCCCGATCAGACAATTCAACATCTGAGTTTTTAACCAAGTATCAGATGCATTGGCCGCCATTGCCGTTCGTTGGCGGGACGCTGGATAAAACTCTCTACGTTGGGCTATCTTTGAGGAGACTAAGTAGATGTCAGCTCAAAAATTTATTGGTGTGGCGACGAGGAAAGGAATATGAATTTATTTTGGTATGAAAGTGATGAAATCGATGACTTTGATACTTTAGCTCGCCTTGCCCTGACCTTTGATAATATTGTTGTCCCTTCAGCGTGCCGGAAGAATCCACTTTATTCGGACGCAAATTCTGTTGAGGCCCCATCTCAAGTTCAACTTATTGAAAAAACAAGTTCCTTTGGAACGCAGTTTCGGAGCTATCAAGATTATTCTAATGCTGTAACGCAGTTGGGTCGAGATTTTGGACTAAATCCAGAAGATTATTTTGGAATGCATATTCATGGTATCACCCCAGAATTCAGGTTGAATTTTGTAGACATAACAAAGAATGGACTTGTTAATTTTATAAATCACGCATTATGCAATGAAGCTATATTGCTAGGTACTTCCGATTTATCTTGGTTTTTTGAAAAAGCCACTAATCTTGACAAACAAAAGAATTTATTCTCGAAAGTTACATTTCTTGTTAGTCTAGTAGGTACTGAGATTGCTTTACCTAAAGTACATGGTTTGGATCTTGAAACGGTATTATTCCTTCGTGACAAGTTAGAGGACCAACGAAAAGAATATCAAAATTGGATTATGGAAATAATGAATAATAGCTGGGAACTGATAAATTCTGATCCTGATGCAGATGAAATAAATAAATGGATCTACCATGTAAAAAAGACCAAAATTGAGCCCAGTTTTGACAAACTTCAGATAGCAATCGAACGTTCTGGGAAGGTTAAAGCAAGTAATATACTTACATCAGCAGCTGAAAAGTTTCCAAAGATCATATCCTCACCATTTAAAGTATCAGAAACAATTATTGCTATTCTTGAAATATTTCTACCAAATTTAGCAAAATCAATAATAGAGAAAAAAGAATTGCAGAAGGCTTTTGGGGTTGGATATCTTTATGCGTTGCGAAAGCAAATGAAACTTAGAAATTAGGGTAGTTGTCGCAATGAGCCACAAAAAAACGAAATCAATGCCCAACATCTATATGGCCTCCGCTTGTCAAGGGAAAAATACCCCTATAGATCGGAATAAGCACTGAATTTCGATTCCGTCTTATTCAATTGAAGCTTGGCAAACGCACCGTTTGGTTCTGACTTTTGTCTTCTGTCTTGAGTGTCAGCGCATATCGCGTCTGCACCAAACATCTATGGCGATTAACTGCTGTAATCAAAATGATCTTTGAAAAGCAGCGTGCCGTTATTGAACGGCTTCAGAATATATTCGGTTCCCTTGAGCCTGGCGCAATCAAAATGGGTTGGCTTGTCCGCCGGAGGCAGACATCCAGTTAGGATGCCACTCAGGCAAGGGGCAGAACACGGATGTTGCCCGGCAAAGCATCAATCTATGTCGCAATGGGCCAGAAGGTGCCGCCAATCAAAACGATGAGCTTCGGGTATTTGGTCCATCCTCGTCCCGGGTTGTCACCCCCATTGCTTTGTGTTTTACACGAGGTTTTTCAGATCCACCCGTGAGATCTCAGTTAGGCGACAAGCTGGCACCTTCGGCCCAAATCTAATCCTGGAAAAATTTCTTCATGCTGAAGGCCTCCTTGTTTCTGAGCATAAAGAATATAGCCCGACCGAGTTTATGAGTGAAGATTCCCAGCGCCTTCCCCTTGGTGTATCTTTTCTCCATCTTCGCCACGTAGCTTTTGACCTGCTGCGATTCTCTGAGCATCAGGATCGCGGCTTCCTTAATCGCCCATTTAAGATTGGGATTTCCGATTTTTTTATTACTCTTGCCGGCCCATTTACCATTCGATTCCTTGTCCGGTTTAATTAGTCGGGCATAGGATGAGAAATCCTGAACCGAGGAAAAACGCCTGATATCGTGGATTTCGTATAAAATAACCAGCGCCAGTATTTGTCCCACTCCCGGGATGGATCTAAGCAGGTAAAGCGTTTGGTAATCGTGCTGACGTGCTGTTTTTTCGATATACCATTCCAGCTCCGAGAGGATTTTATTCATCGAGTCGATCAATGCCAGATCGACTTCAACGCTTTTTTTCACCGCTGGATCCTCAAAACGCTCCGCAACTCCCTGCCGGTTGTATTTACGAGAGATCTTCTTGGCAAATGGCGGCAGATTATACTGCGTGTTGGTATTTTGAATGTGGGCAATCAGTTCGGCGCATTGACGAGAGATATATATCCGACGGCGCAACAGGTCGCGGGTGGCACGCATTTTAGCGGGGTAGGGATACGCAACCGGGAAGTTCCCTCCCCTCAGCAAAGCGGCAATTTTATATGAATCTATCTTGTCATTTTTTGTTTTACCGCCGTGAATGGCTTTCATGTAAAGGGCGTGCCCCAGAGCGAATGGAACTTTGTGTTCGGCAGTAAAATCGGCGATCCAGTACCAGCAGAAGACGCATTCAACGCCGATCACTACATCATCAAGATAGGGGAAAATCAGTTCAAACAGCAACTCCGGGTCCGTTCTGATATTTTTATGAACCCGGGTTTTACCCTTTTGATCCAAGATGCAGACATACATTTTTCTTGCATGCAGATCGATACCGCAATAGTACTGATGTTGCTGGTTATAAAATTTCATTTTGTGCCTCCCTTCGCTTTCTAAGGTTAATGATAGGGGTATCATCACTTTAGCTTAGCGATTTATAGGGGGGCAACCAGCATGATGTTCTCTGTGCCAGCATCTGCTTTTCCCGGTCCTGCTATACGCAGAGAACATTATGCTGGTTTAAATTCTTGGCTGCCGCCTTACGGGGAGGCCATAACTAGTATCAATACAATGCATCGGATGTACCTTGCCATGTCTATACACGATAGCTACGTGTCACCAGAACCAGGAGTTACTTACATGAGTCCACGATTGCCCGCCTTTCACGACAAGGAACGGCCAATTCGAATCGCGACACGTGCGAACTCACAGGCCTCTGGATACGACTATGGGAAAGAGAAAGGCGAAGTTGTACTTCGCCATAAGGAAGAGGCTGCCACTTGCATCAAGGCGAAGTTCCTGGAAGACGACAAGAGCCTCACCGTCCTAACGATTCAGAAATTCAGACCTGAGAGCAACGAACCTTATGGATCCGGTTTCTCTTTTGTTGGTGAAGAAATCGGGAGGCTCATAGAGTTCATAGATCAGATCCGATCAATTGATCTTGGCGATGGCCGTCCCCGACGGATTCCGGATGCAGAGCTGAGAAGATTAGCCCTAAGCAGTTCGCAAGCCAGAGCGCTTCTGCAGGGAAACCAAGACCTTTTTGCGGAGTTGGTTCGGTCTTCGGTCACATCGCAGGATGTAGTTGCGGTCGCGTACCGAAGGCGACAGCTCGATGCCTTCTGGAAGTTGCTGGAAGATCCTTCGTTTTTCGACGCAGCTCGCAAAAAGCATGGTAAGCCAGAGGCTGTGTGGCAGCGCTTCTTCGAGCAGAACAACTGGATCTTTGGGTACGGACTCAGTCTGATCTACGTCACAGGACTTGAAGACCGAAAACTCGAACAGGTTGTTTCTGGCTTCGACGTATCCGGCCCCGGGAAGCGCGCTGACGCCCTGCTCAAGACGAGGGGTGCTCTTTCCAGTCTCTGCTTTGCAGAGATCAAAACCCACGAAACCCCTTTGCTTGGTGAGAAGCCATATAGGAGCGGCTGCTGGTCGCCGTCGAAGGAACTCGTAGGTGGGATTTCACAGGTTCAAGGAACGGTTGCGGAGGCTTGTCAGCGCATTCAGAGTCGTCTACTCCCCACTGATTCGAAAGGTTCTCCAACAGGCGAAGAGCTGTTTTTATTCCAGCCACGGTCGTATCTAATTGTCGGTAGCTTGAATCAGTTCTCTGGTGCGGGTGGTGTGAACGCTGAGAAGTTGCGGTCATTCGAGTTGCTAAGGAGAAATACGGTGAATCCAGAAGTGGTTACCTTCGACGAACTATATGAGCGTGCGAAATTCATTGTTGAAGCAGGCGAAAGCTAACAAGGCGCTTGTTCGGATGCAAACTAAGCTGCGCTTCGTTTGCACCGCACAGCTTGGTCGTTATCCAACAACTCGCACCTTGCCTCCCTCTTTCCTCCGGCAACCGCCCTCCCCCAAAAACCCTGTCAATAGAAATCTTCGGTCATCCGGCGTAAATCTAAGGATTTTGTCTCAGACCCCCATGTTATGGTTGGTGCAATGATCCGCACTACCACACATGGGGGGGGCATGGCGCTGAAATCCACACAAGAGCAACTCGAAGAGGTCCAGGCGGCCATCAGCGAGTGTCTGGTCAGCCAGGAGATGGGCGGGCCGGAGGCATCGATCCGCCGGGCCCGGCTCAAGGAGCTGACCGATTACGAGGCGATTCTCCTGGGCCGGCTTTCGCGGGAACAGGGAACGGGCGGTTTGACCCATAATGTCGGAATCATCAGACGGGACTGATTATGACGCCGGAGCAAGATCACATTTTCGCCACCGCGGTTTCTGCCATCGCATCCTCCCTGGGTCGTCCGGTCCTCTACGGGCCGGACAACCGCCCCCTGGTCCCGGCCCCCATCGTCTACTCCAAGGCCGGTGCCCGCCGCACCGGCGACCTGCAGAACTGGAATCCCCGCCGCCTGCTCAACCAGGACATGGTCACCCGGGAACGGGAAACCCTGGTCGAGCGCTCCCTGGACCTGACCGGCAGCGACCCCCACGCCGCCGGTCTGGTCTCGACCTTTGCCACCACCGTGATCGGTTCGGGCCTGGTTCCGGTCCCGGCCCTGGATCCGGACATCCTGGACATGCCGCCCGATCAGATCCGTGTGGGAGAATGGGGACATCGTCAGTTTTAAATATTCAAATAAAAATGGTCAGGAGGCGTGCCAAGAATTGGGATCAATGGCCAGAAAATTTCCTCTTTCAGTTTTAATTCCATACCCAATTTCAGCCTGTTGAACCTGTTTTTGTAAATTTTAAATCAAGGCTTTTTCTGGGGATTTGAGTCAACGGTTTCTCTCGTTTTGCCAAACACATCGAGTTGAAAACAGCCATCCTGCAATATCGTATTTTTTCGGTAAATGGGCTGCTATGGGCTTGTAGTGAGCGATTTATCGCTCATGAGCGGAAGCACTGAAGTGCTTACTACAAACCTGTCTGCGAAGATTGTAAATAATGCTATTTCAGTGGGTTGTCGAGTCTGATGTCTACATCGATTTCCTTGTATTTAGGGATGACGACCGGACGCAAGCAGCCTGGCTTGACGTAGGAACGGTGATCACCTTTTTGCCGGTCAAACACAAAACCGGCCTTCAAAAAAATGCATTCCAGCGTTTTCCAGTGGACCGGATTTATACGTGGCATTGATTGGCTTCGATAGTATTGACCATCAGCGGAATTGGGATGTTGATGTAATCTGCTCGCGAGATGTTGCGTCTTTTTCCGACGGGTTTTTGGGCCGGTCGAAATCCGCATTCTTTAAGAACTGCATCCAATGTGCCGTGGGTGATGCAGCTTTCAAAAAACACGGTCAAGGCTTCAATCAGGTTATGTCTGGCCAGTTTTTTGGTTTCCCCCTGGCTGTGAACGTCCAGGATTGGACAGGAGGCCACATACCACCGCTCTTTTTTTGTCAGTTCGATTGGAAGTTTTATTTTCATTTCAACTTGAACGGACATGTTGGGCTTTCCTTTCTTGTTGGCACCATCAAGTCAGTTCCAGTCTCAATTTCCGGCCCAGAACGGCAGCCGCCTTTTTCATGGTCTGGAGGGTCACCGCTTCATTGTTGGGGTCCAGTAGCCGATTTAAAGAAGAGCGGCTGGTTTGCATTTTTTGGGCCATTGCGGTCTTGGTCAGGCGACGCTCTTCCATCATCTGCCGAACCTGGAAAGCGATCACCCGTTTGATAGCGGTTTCCGTGCATTCCTCAAGGAGTCCTTGCTCATCGAGAAAATCCTCGAAGCTGTTTCCCACGTTTTTATCGGTAATTGGCATGGTTCCCTCCTTAAGGGATTATTTCATTCGTTCCCTTGCTATATCCAGTTCTCTTTTTGGTGTTTTTCCCGGCTATCATTTGTTAGAACGTACCTATTATGGTTCAGCTTGTCAAGACGGCCCGCAGCGTTAAACTGCTTTCCCTGACGCTCCTTTTGGCATCCTTATCATATTGACTCAGATAAATCAGAGATGCGAGCAGAGCTTTTTTTTTGCCTATTATTATCGAGTGTAAAGTCGATATTCTGGATTCCCGCCTTCCCGGGAATGACATCAGGAGTGTATTTCGGCATACCCGCGGACGCGGGTATCTATAGAATTAAGAAAATATTTCATGACGTTGAAAGATCAATATAGTCTCTATCGTTGGGGACTTTACCGTTAAAAACAACGTCAATTTTCATTGGCGTCAGATCAAGGCCCTTATGTTCGTTATCGACTACGTTGTCGCCCTCGAACTGGCCCAATTATTGGATCCCAACCACACGTCCAGATTTTGGAGTATCATCCGCACGTATGCTCCGGCGACGAAAAAGGCAAAGGCATGGTTAAAGCAAACGGGCAATTGCTGGAGCAGGAGGTTTGAAAAAGATTATTGCTGTTCGTTGCATGGAATGGGTTCGTAGTGAGCGATTTATCGCTCATGAGCGGAAGCACTGAAGTGCTTACTACAAACCTGTTTGCGAAGATTGGAAAGGTTTCTATTTCAGTGGGTTATTGAGTCTTATCCGGAAGGAATTTTACATCGAGTGGGGCAGCCATTAGCTGTCAGTAATCAGCACTTAGCTTAAAATGATGAAAAAACATGTTTTGAAGGCTGCCAGCTATCCGCTAAGGGCTAACGGCTTAAAATCTTCATGGGCGAAGTAGGGCGCCATTTTATGACTATTACATGGGTGCCATCGCTTGCCGGATGGCATTCAGGGCCCGGTTCATCAGGTCCATATCCGCCTGGGTTCCCATGTGACCCAGGCGAAACACTTTTCCCTCAAGGGGACCGTAGCTTCCTCCGACCACAAGGCCCTGCTGCCGAAGTTTTTTATCGAAATCCGGCCATGATGTGCCCTCGGGGAGGTTGACGGCCGTGACGGTGGGGGAGGGGATGGCATTTGGTGAGGGGAAAAGCGTCAGTCCCATCTTAACCAGTTCCGCCCGGCAGTGCGCTGCCACCGTGTTATGGCGCTCGAAGCTGTTTGAGAGCCCCTCGCGCAGCAGCAGTTCAGCGCCGGCATTGAGCCCGGCCATGCCGTGCCAGTTGGGGGTGTAGGGAAAGAAGCGGGATTCAGAGGCCTTTCGAAAGGGCTTGAGGGCATCGTATCCTGTGTAGCTGACCTG
>ENA-ORCU01000587-ORCU01000587.1-marine-metagenome-genome-assembly--contig:-NODE-587-length-12913-cov-3.019944_pt1 | contig 12913 bp, 12 predicted proteins | sample MGYA00248631_ERZ508512 | MGnify/ENA primary metagenome ERZ508512 (study PRJEB26183, sample SAMN06268844) | marine metagenome | isolation source: Tt an P1 anaerobic enrichment on pine from sediment taken...
GGCGGCTCTCCTCTGGCGGAAAGGTAGCACGATTCCAGCGCCCGTCACGCCTCAGCCGACGCCGGTGCGTCCCCGCCGGTCGCTGCGCAGGTTGGCGTAGAGCACGTGGTTGCGCCAGCGCCCGTTGATCTGCAGGTAGCTTTGCGCCACGCCCTCGTATTTGAACCCGCTGCGCTCCAGCGCGCCGCGGGAGGCGACGTTCTCGGGCAGGCAGGCGGCCTCGACCCGGCTGAGATCGAGCGTGGCGAAGGCGTAATGCACCACCGCCTCGATCGCCTCGCGCATATAGCCCTGGCGCGCATGGGGCTGCCCCACCCAATAGCCCAGCGTTCCCGCCTGCGCCGGGCCGCGGCGGATATTGTCCAGCGTGATCGCGCCCAGCAGAACGTCATCGGCGCGGCGCACCAGGAAGAGCGGCAGCGCCGTGCCGTTGGAGATCGCACGCTGGGCCCAGTAGACACGGTTGGTGAAGGCCTTGCGGCCGAGATGGTCCTGGGCCCAGGAGGGCTCCCACGGGGTCAGGAAATCGCGGCTTTCCCGGCGCAGGCTCGCCCAGGGGCGGAAATCGGCATGCGCAGGCGGGCGCAGGGTCATGCGTTCGGTTTCGATCCTGACCTTGCGCTTGCGGCTGAGCATCAGGCGGCGATCCTGTCCTGCAGGGCCGCGAGATCGGGCGCCGGGCCCGGCGGGCCATACATGGCCAGCGCGGCCTGCCCGCCGCCCAGCAGCCCGGCGCCGAAATCGCGCACGTCCTGGGTGGTGACCGCCTCGATCTTGGCGATGGTCTCGTCCAGGTCCGGCACGCGGTCCCAGATCGCCACCAGCCGCGCCAGCCGCTCGGCCCGCGACGAGGGGCTCTCCAGCCCCATCAGCAGGCCCGCCTTCATCTGCGACCGGGCCCGTTCGACCTCGGCGGGGCTCATGTCCCCGGCAGCGCGCTTCAGCTCGTCGATGGTCAGTTCGCCCAGGGCCCCGACCTGCCCCGCGCTGGTGCCGGCATAAAGCGTGATCAGCCCGGTATCGGCATAGGCCCCGGCCTGCGCGAAGATCGAATAGCACAGGCCCCGTTTTTCGCGGATCTCCTGGAACAGGCGCGAGGACATGCCGCCGCCCATCGCCGTGGCGTAGATCTGCGCGGTGTAGACCGCCGGGTCGCGGTAGCCGGGGCTTTCGAAGGCCAGCGCGAAATGCACCTGCTCCAGCGGCCGCACCTCGCGCCGTTCGCCCCCGGCAAAGCGGGCCGAGGTGGCGCTTTCGTGGCCTGCAGGTTCAAGATGGCCGAACAGCTCTTCGCACAGGCGGACGATCTCGTCATGGTCCACCGCGCCCGCCGCCGCCAGGATCAGCTGGTCGGGCGCGTAATGCTCGCGCACGAAACCGTAGAGGTCGTCGCGGGTGAAGGCGCGCACGCGCTCCGCCGGGCCCAGGATGGTGCGCCCCAGCGCCTGGCCCGGATAGGCCGCCTCCTGCAGCCAGTCGAAGACCACGTCGTCGGGCGTGTCCAGCGTCTGGCCGATCTCCTGCAGGATCACGCCCCGCTCGACCTCGATCTCGGCGGGGTCGAAGATCGGGTTGAGCACGATATCGGCGATCACGTCGAGCGCCAGCGGCACGTCGGCCTCCAGCACCCGGGCGTAATAGGCCGTCATCTCGCGCGAGGTATAGGCGTTGATATAGCCGCCCACATCCTCGATCTCCTCGGCGATCTGCAGGGCGGTGCGCCGCTTGGTGCCCTTGAACGCCATGTGTTCAAGGAAATGCGCGATGCCGTTCTGTTCCAGCCGCTCATGCCGGCCGCCGGCATTCACCCAGATGCCGAGGGATGCGGATTTCATCCCCGGCATGTTCTCGGTGACGATTCGGAAGCCGTTGGAGAGCCTGTGCAGTTCCACGCTCAATGGGCGCGCCTTTCGTGAATGAGGGCCTCGATCGCGGCCAGATCGTCTGCAACCTCGGTCACGCGTTCGGGACGATCGTAGAGATCGGCCATGCGATTGGGAAGCGGCGGATGCTGGCCGCAGGATTCCTCCACCGCGGCGGGGAATTTCGCCGGATGCGCGGTGGCCAGCGTCACCATCGGCGTGGCCGAGGCGGGCTGCTCCTGCGCCACCTTCACGCCCACCGCTGTGTGCGGGCAGATGACCTCGCCGGTGGCGGCAAAGGTGTCGCGGATCGCGGCTCGGGTCTCGTCCTCGGAGGCGCGGCCCGAGGCGAAGATCTCTTGCAGGCGCTCAAGCGCGCCCTGGCTGATCTGGAAGCCGCCCTTCTCCTTGAGGTCCGCCATCTGGCTCGCCACCGCCGCGCCGTCGCGGTCGTAGACGTCGAACAGCACGCGCTCGAAATTCGAGCTCACCTGGATATCCATCGAGGGGCTGATCGAGGGCGTCACGCCCCGCGTGATATAGCCGCCCGAGCTCAGCGCCCGGTGCAGGATGTCGTTCTGGTTGGTGGCGACCACCAGCTTGTCGATGGGCAGGCCCATGCGCTTGGCGATGTAGCCCGCGAAGATGTCGCCGAAATTGCCGGTGGGCACGGTGAAGCTGACCGCGCGGTGCGGCGCGCCGAGGCTGACGGCGGAGGTGAAGTAATAGACCACCTGCGCCAGCACCCGCGCCCAGTTGATCGAGTTGACGCCCGCCAGCCCCACGCCGTCGCGGAAGTCGAAATCGTTGAACATGTCCTTCACCCGGGCCTGGCAATCGTCGAAATCGCCATGCAGCGCCAGCGCGTGCACGTTGCCTTCGGACGGCGTGGTCATCTGGCGGCGCTGCACCTCGGACACGCGGCCGTGCGGGAAGAGGATGAAGACATCGACATTGGACAGCCCCCGGAACGCCTCGATCGCGGCCGAGCCGGTGTCTCCGCTGGTGGCGCCGACGATGGTCACCCGCTTGCCCGAACGGCTGAGCGAGGCCTGGAACAGCTGCCCGATCAGCTGCATCGCGAAATCCTTGAAGGCCAGCGTCGGCCCGTGGAACAGCTCCAGCAGGAAATGGTTGGGGCCGAGCTGCACCAGCGGCGCGCGGGCGGCATGGCCGAAGCCCTGGTAGGCGCGGGCGATGATCGCCTTGAACTCGTCATCGGTGAAGGCGCCGCCGATATAGGGGCGCATGATGCGGAAGGCGACCTCTTCGTAGCTCAGCCCGGCCAGCGCGGCGATCTCGGCCTCGCTGATCTGCGGGATGGTCTCGGGCACGTACAGCCCGCCGTCGCGGGCCAGGCCCGTCAGCATCGCCTCTTCGAAGCTCAGAACCGGGGCTTCGCCCCGCGTGGATACATAGCGCATATCACCCGCCTTCAAACCGTTTTCCGCCTGATACGCCACAGAAGCAGCGCTGTCATCCCCAGCCAGACAATGGCCAGCCCGAACCAGGTGATGGCATAGCCCAGGTGATCGTTCGGGATGCCCGATGTGTCCACAGGCATCGGCGCCACCGCGCCCCCCTGCCCCGAGACCTGGCGCACCACGATCAGCACCGGCTCGGTCCCCATATGGGCCGCCAGCGCGGGGACGTCGCGGGCGAACCACAGGTTGTTGTCAGGTTCCGGGTCGGGGGTGAACCTGTCCACTTCGTCGGGCCAGTGCAGGTTGCCGGTGAGGGTGACCTCGCCCTGCGGCAGCGCCTCGGAGCCCGATTGCAGCGGCAGGAAGCCGCGGTCGACCAGCACCCGGCGGCCCCCGGTCTCGAACGCGGCGATCAGCCGGTGGCCGGCACCCACCCTCTTGACGCTGGCCAGCACCCGGACCTGCTCACCCGTGAACCGGCCGGTCGCCTGCACGGGCATGAAGCGGTCGGCCTCCGGGTCGGGGGCGGCGGGCAGCGCCACGGGGGTGTCGCTGATCCGCGCCTCGATCTCGGCCAGAACGCCCTCTTTCCACTCCAGCCGGCGCAGCTGCCAGCTGCCCAGCGACACCAGGATCGCCGCCCCCACCAGGCCGAAGATCAGCGGAACGATCATGCGTTTGGTCATATCGGGCAGTCCCCCTCAACGTAAAAGGCGCGGGGCCTGGGCCCCGCGCCTGTGGTGATCGCTTTCGCGCCGGAATGCAATCCGGCAGCGGGCCTGAGCCTTAGCCGGCGCCCCAGATGTAGATCGCGGCGAACAGGAACAGCCAGACCACGTCGACGAAGTGCCAGTACCAGGCCGCCGCCTCGAAGCCGACATGTTGCTCGGGGGTGAAATGCCCCTTCAGCACGCGCAGCAGGCAGACGAACAGGAAGATCGTCCCGATGATCACATGCGCGCCGTGGAAGCCCGTGGCCATGAAGAAGGAAGCGCCGTAGATGTTGCCCGAGAAGCCGAAGGTCGCGTGGCTGTACTCATAGCCCTGGAAGAAGGTGAACAGCACGCCCAGCGCGATGGCCAGGATCAGGCCGTTGCGCAGGTCACGGCGGTTGTTCTCATGCACCAGCGCGTGGTGCGCCCAGGTCGCCGCCGCGCCCGAGCACAGCAGGATCAGGGTGTTGATCAGCGGCAGGTGCCAGGGGTCGAAGGTCTCGATGCCCGCGGGCGGCCACTGGCCGTCCACCGCCGGGCTTTCGGGGCCCATCGGGTACATGGCGTGCTTGAAGAACGTCCAGAACCAGGCGCCAAAGAACATCACCTCGGACATGATGAACAGGATGAAGCCGTAGCGCAGCCCGATGCGCACCACCGGCGTGTGGTCGCCGGCCCGGCCCTCGGCGATGGTCTCCGACCACCAGGCGTACATGGTGTAGAGCACCACGGCCAGGCCGACCAGGAACATCCAGGGCGCGCTGCCATGCATCAGCAGGACCGCCCCGAAAAGCATGATAAAGGCCCCCACAGCGCCTGTGAGGGGCCAGATAGAGGGGTTCAGAATGTGGTAGTCGTGGTTTTTCTCATGCGCCATGTTGTTTCCCTCGCCTGAGACGTCAGTTGACGGTTCTTGTGGATGTGGTGGCCAGGCTGGCCTGCTCTTCCGGCAGGTCCGCCGGGTGGAACGTGTAACTCAGTGTAATGGTGTGGATGTATTGCCCCTCGCGGTCGTTCACGATCTCGGGGTCCACGTAGAAGCTGACCGGCATCTGCACCCGCTCGCCGGGCTGCAGCACCTGCATCTCGAAGCAGAAGCAGTCGATCTTGGTGAAGAAGCCGCCGGCATCATAGGGCACCACGTTGTAGCTGGCGGTGCCTGCGATCACCTCGTCGGTGGGGTTGTAGGCCTCGTAGAAGGCCAGGCCCGTCTCGCCGATGCGGATCTCCATCTCGTGGGCCACCGGCTTGAACTCCCAGGGGAAGTCGCGCTCCTTGCTGGCGTCGAAACGGATCTTGATGGTTTTGTCCAGCACCACGTCCGAGCCGGCCTCGGCCACGTCGGGCGTGCCGCCGAAACCGGTGACCTTGCAGAACAGGTTGTAGGCCGGGATCGCCGCCCAGGCCAGCGCGCCCATCACCACGATGACGCCCACCAGCTGGATCGCGGTTTTCTGCTTTCCGTCCCGCGTCATTGGCTGGCCTCCGTTGCGGCGGGCGCCTGATCCGGCGCGGCGTCGGGCCGGTCGCCGCCGACCTTCACGATGGTCAGGCCGAAGACCAGCGCCACGAACGCGGCCAGAACCACGCCCAGCCAGAGGTTTCGGCCGAAGCGGCGCTTGTGCAGCTCGTGCTGTTCCTGGAACGCCATCTTACCAGCCCCCCCAGCCGAATTGCGCCAGGCCCGCCTCGGCCAGCAGCGCCACGAAATGCAGGAAGAGATAGGACAGCGAGAAGCCGAAGAAACGCTTCTCGGCGCGGTAGCTGTCGGCCTCGGCCGCCGCCTCGTCGCGCCGCCAGATGCGCAGCGCGCCCGCGATGAACAGCCCATTGAGCACCAGCGAGGCCGCCAGGTAGATCGGCCCCCCGATCGACGTCGCGGCCAGCGCCAGCGCGAAGGGCGCCAGCAACAGCGTGTAGACCAGGATATGGGTGCGCGTCGCCTTGCGCCCGTGGGTCACGGTCAGCATCGGCACGTCCGCATCGGCGTAGTCGGATTTCATGAACAGCGCCAGCGCCCAGAAATGCGGCGGCGTCCACATGAAGATCAGCATGAACATCAGCACGCTTTCCAGGCTGACGCCCCCGGTGGCCACGGCCCAGCCGATCATCGGCGGGAAGGCCCCCGCGGCGCCGCCGATCACGATGTTCTGCGGCGTCGAGCGCTTCAGCCACATCGTGTAGACGACCACGTAGAAGAAGATGGTGAAGGCCAGGAAGGCGCCCGCGAACATGTTCGCCGCCAGCCCCAGCATGACCACCGAGATCCCCGACAGCGCGAGGCCAAAGCCCAGCGCCTCGCCCTCGGTCACCTTGCCGGCGGGAATGGGGCGGTTGCGGGTGCGGCGCATGATGCGGTCGATATCGGCATCCCACCACATGTTCAGCGCCCCCGAGGCGCCACCGCCCAGCGCGATGAACAGGATCGAGGTGAACGCCACCAGCGGATGCACCGGCACCGGCGCCACCAGCAGCCCCGTGAGCGCGGTGAAGACCACCAGCGACATCACGCGCGGCTTCAGCAGCGCGACGAAATCGCCGAATTCCGCCTCCGGGGTCTTTTCGAAGACACTGGTCGTGTCGGTCATCTCAGCCTCCCTGGGAGCGGGCCGCGCGCATGGGCGGCCCCTCTCCCGTCAGCGCTCAGTTCGAGGCGAGCTTCATGTCGCGCGGCTTGCCGGCGTATTCCTCGATGGCGCCGTCGAGCCAGGTCTCGTACTGCTCCTGCGTGACCGCCTTCACCGTGATCGGCATATAGGCGTGGTCCTTGCCGCAGAGCTCGGAGCACTGGCCGAAATAGATGCCTTCCTTGCCCTCGTCGACCTTGAACCACAGCTCGGCCAGGCGGCCCGGCACGGCGTCCTGCTTCACGCCGAAGGCGGGGATGGTCCAGGCGTGGATCACGTCGGCGCCGGTGACCTGCACGACGATGGTCTTGCCGGTCGGCACCACCATGGCGGTGTCGGTGGCCAGCAGGTATTCGTCCTGCGAATAGCCGTAGTCCTCCAGCTCGTCGCGGGCCAGCAGCAGGCTGTCGAAGGCGAATTCGTGCTCGGGGTATTCGTAGCCCCAGTACCACTGATAGCCGGTGGCCTTGATCACCACGTCGCCTTCCGGGATTTCCTGCTGCTTGAACAGCACCGGCAGCGAGAACGCGCCGATGAAAACCAGGATGATGATCGGGATCACCGTCCAGGCCACCTCGATCGGCGAGTTGTGGGTGAAAGTCGCGGGCTTGGGGTTCGCGCGCTTGTTGTAGCGCAGGATCACCGCGATGATCAGCAGCGTCACGAACAAGGTGATCCCGGTGATAATGTAAAGGAGCATCCCGTCCAGCCACTGCAGATCACTGGCCAACTCGGTTGCGGCAGGCTGGAAGCCCATCGCTCCGTCCACCGGCTTGCCGATGATTTCCAGTCCCTCGATCGCGTCCTGCGCGTGCGCGGCTGCGCCCGAGAAGATACCAAGAGCTACGGCCCCAAGGCCGGTGTGCAACGTCGAAATTCGCATGTTCATTCCCTGTTCGCCTCGCGGCCCCCTCCCGGCCGCCAAACAGCACCCCGAGTCAACTCGGAATACCATTGTGTTCCCAGCCCCAGAAACCATATTACTGTGCGACTGTCTAGCGCAGAGAGTGCGGCAATAAGCCGCCAATTCACCTATCTAAAAGTCATCTTTTCTGGAGGATGCAAATGCAGCAAACCAGCTTCCGCCCCTTCGATGAAACGCTGGATCAGCAGGGCGCGCTCCGGCTTCTGCGCGCTGCCACGGACGGGGCCGAGGATGGCGAGCTGTTCCTGGAACGGCGCCGGTCCGAGGCGCTGGTCTTCGATGACGGGCGGGTCAAGACCGCCAGCTACGATGCCTCCGAGGGATTCGGCCTGCGCGCGGTGAAGGGCGAGACCTCGGGCTACGCCCATTCCACCGAGATCAGCGAATCCGCGATCAGGCGCGCCGCCGAGACCGTGCGCCTTGCGGTGGGCGATGGCGGCGGCGTGATGGCAGAGGGCCCCCAGCCCACCAACCGCCGCCTCTATACCGATGCCGACCCGATGGCCGAGGCCGAGTTCCCGGTGAAGATCGAGACCCTGCGCGAGATCGACGCCTTCGCCCGCGCGCTCGACCCGCGGGTCGTGCAGGTCTCGGCCAGCCTCGCGGCCTCGTTGCAGGAGGTCTATATCCTGCGCCCCGACGGCACGCTGCTGCAGGACACACGGCCGATGAGCCGCCTGAACGTCTCGGTCATCGTCGAGGAAAATGGCCGGCGCGAAAGCGGCAGCCACGGCGGCGGCGGGCGCGTGGGGCTGTCGGGCCTGATCGAGCGCGCCACATGGGAGGCCACCGCGCGCGAGGCGCTGCGCATCGCCGTGGTCAACCTCAAGGCCGAACCCGCCCCCGCCGGCGTGATGGAGGTGGCGCTCGGCCCCGGCTGGCCGGGCGTTCTGCTGCACGAGGCGATCGGCCACGGGCTGGAGGGCGATTTCAACCGCAAGGGCAGCTCGGCCTTTGCCGGGCTGATGGGCCAGCAGGTGGCGTCCAGGGGCGTGACCGTTCTGGATGACGGCACGATCCCCGACCGCCGCGGCTCGATCAGTTTCGATGACGAGGGCACGCCCTCGCACAAGACCATGCTGATCGAGGACGGCGTGCTGGTGGGCTACATGCAGGACCGGCAGAACGCCCGCCTGATGGGGATGGAGGCCACCGGCAACGGGCGGCGCGAAAGCTTCGCCCATCCGCCGATGCCGCGCATGACCAACACATATATGCTGTCGGGCGATGCCGACCCGGCCGCCCTGGTGGCGGATGTGAAGGACGGCATCTATGCCGTCGGTTTCGGCGGCGGGCAGGTGGACATCACCAACGGCAAGTTCGTCTTCTCCTGCACCGAGGCCTATCGCGTGCAGAACGGCAAGCTGGGCGCGCCGGTCAAGGGCGCCACGCTGATCGGCGACGGGCCGACGGCGCTCAAGCAGATCCGGGGCATCGGCAACGACATGGAACTGGACCCCGGCATCGGCAATTGCGGCAAGGCCGGGCAATGGGTGCCGGTGGGCGTGGGCCAGCCGACGCTTCTGATCGGCGGGCTGACCGTGGGCGGCGCCGCCGCCTGAGGATCGGGAGGGCGCCGCGCCCCCGGGACACCGCGCATGGTGGCCGGCAGCGACCGGACAGAGCGGGCCCGCGCCGGATCAGGGCGCGCGCGACGGCGCAAGCTGTGGCATAATCCTGTCCTGCCGCCCCCACTGACGGAGGATCCCGGGATGCGCAGCTATCTGACCGTTCTGGCCTTTGCGGTTGCCGTTTGGGCCTTTTGCGGCGCGATCATGGGAATCGGGCGCGCCGTTACGACGCTGGAGACCACGCTCCTGCTGCACGCCCTCGGCGCGCCGCTCGGGGCGGCCGTGGCCGCATGGAGCTTTCAGCGCCTTCGCGGCGGGGTGAGGCCGGTCACGGTGGCGGCAGCCTTCGTGGCCACGGCGCTGTTTCTCGATGCGTTTCTCGTGGCGCCGGTCTTCGAGGGCAGCTTCGAGATGTTCCGGAGCGTGATCGGCCTGTGGCTGCCGCAGGTGCTGATATTCCTGGCCGCGTGGTGGGCAGGGAGCGCCGCGCGGCAGGCCGGCATCTGAAATAGTTCCGCCCCGTTCACCCCGCATTAACGCTGTTGCGGAGAAACTCGGCCCGAGAATGAGCGGAGGCGCAGGATCGTGGACTCCAATTCCTTTTCCGGCCGCGTTGCCGTCCCCGACGGGGAACGGTCCCTGCTGGCGTGGCTTCGCCTCATCCGGTCGCGCCGCGTCGGCGCGACCACCTTTTTCCGGCTGATGGCCGAGCATGGCAGCGCCGAGGCGGCGCTCGAAGTCCTGCCGGGCGTCGCCGGGGCGGCCGGCGAAAAGGGCTACGCCCCCTTCCCCGCCGAGGCCGCCCAACGCGAACTGGCCGCCGGCCGCGCCGCGGGCGCCCGGCTGATCGCCTATGGCAGCGCCGCCTACCCCGCCGCCCTGGCCGAGATCCCCGACCCGCCGCCGCTGCTCTGGGCAAAGGGCGACGCTGCCCTGCTGCAAAAGCCCATGGTGTCTCTGGTGGGCGCGCGCAACGCCTCGTCGCTGGGCACGCGCATGGCACGGCGGCTCGCCGGGGGGCTGGGGGAGGCGGGCTTTGCCTGCGTCTCGGGGCTGGCGCGGGGCGTGGATACGGCGGCGCACAGGGCCTCGCTCGACACCGGCACGGTGGCGGTTCTGGCCGGCGGGATCGACGTGATCTACCCGGCCGAGAACGCGGCGCTGGCCGACAGGATCGCCGCGCAGGGCCTGCTGCTGAGCGAACAGCCCGTGGGGCTGCAGCCCCAGGCGCGCCATTTTCCGCGGCGCAACCGCATCATCTCGGGCCTTGCCCGCGCCGTCGTCGTGGTCGAGGCCGCCGCGCGCTCGGGCAGCCTGATCACCGCCCGGGACGCGCTCGACCAGGGGCGCGAGGTGCTGGCAGTGCCCGGCCACCCGTTCGACGCGCGCGCGGCGGGCTGCAACATGCTGATCCGCGACGGCGCCACCCTGGTGCGCGGCCCCGAGGACGTGATCGAGGCCCTGGCCGCACCCGCCGCGCCGGCGGGCCCGCCTCTGCCCCTGCCGCCCGCCGGCACTCCGCCCCGCCCCGAAAGGCAGCGCGTGGAGGGGCCGGACCTGCCTGCGCTGCATGCACGGATCCTCGCGCGGCTGGGCCCCTCGCCGCTGGCCGAGGACCAGCTGATCCGCGATCTGGCCGTGCCGGCGCAATCCGTGACCCCTGCCCTTGTCGACCTTGAACTGGCCGGCAAGATCCGGCGCCAGGCGGGGGGCCTTCTGTCACTCGCCTGACTGGGCCGGCCTGTGCCGCAACGCGGGCACAGGCGGGGTGCATTCCTCCCCGCCCGGCCCGGGCGCCAGGGCGGGGACCGCGGAATCACGCCTTTTCCGACCGCATTGACAAACTCCGCTTCCGCCCCACATCTTGCGCCGCCATGAGGCCCTGGCCCGAGTCGAAAGGAATTTCATGCCCGTCGTTGTCGTTGAGTCCCCAGCCAAAGCCAAGACAATCAACAAATATCTGGGCTCCGACTACACGGTGCTGGCCTCCTACGGCCATGTGCGCGACCTGCCGCCCAAGGACGGCTCGGTCGACCCCGAGCACGGTTTCGAGATGCTGTGGGAGATCGGCACCGACAGCCGCAAGCATGTCAAGGCCATCGCCGACGCGCTGAAAGACGACAACGAACTGATCCTCGCCACCGACCCCGACCGCGAGGGCGAGGCCATCAGCTGGCACCTTGAGGAAGCGCTGCGCAAGCGCAAGGCGATCAAGAAGGACACCGACATCAAGCGCGTGGTGTTCAACGCCATCACCAAATCGGCGGTGACCGAGGCGATGACCCATCCCCGCCAGATCGACGAGCCGCTGGTCCACGCCTATCTGGCGCGGCGCGCGCTGGACTACCTGGTGGGCTTCAACCTCTCCCCCGTTCTGTGGCGCAAGCTGCCCGGCGCGAAATCGGCGGGCCGGGTGCAGTCGGTCTGCCTGCGCCTGATCGTCGAGCGCGAGATGGAGATCGAGGCCTTCCGCCCCCGCGAATACTGGAGCGTGAAGGCCATCCTCACCACCCCGCGCGGCCAGAGCTTCGAGGCGCGGCTGACCACGCTGGGCGGCAAGAAGCTCGACAAATACGACCTGGAGAACGCAACCGCCGCCGAGATGGCGGTGCAGGCCATCAACAGCCGCGACCTGACCGTGGCCGGGGTCGAGGCGAAGCCGGCCAGCCGCAACCCCGCCCCGCCCTTCATGACCTCGACGCTTCAGCAGGAGGCCAGCCGCAAGTTCGGCATGGGCGCGCGCCAGACCATGAGCGCGGCGCAGCGGCTCTACGAGGCGGGCTACATCACCTATATGCGGACCGACGGCATCGACATGGCGCCCGAGGCGGTGATGGCCGCGCGCGACGCGATCAAGGACCGCTACGGCGCCGACTACGTCCCGAAAAGCCCGCGCATGTACAAGAACAAGGCCAAGAACGCGCAGGAAGCGCATGAATGCATCCGCCCCACCGACATGACCCGCGACGCGGCCAAGCTGAAGGTGACGGATGCCGATCAGCGCAAGCTCTATGACCTGATCTGGAAGCGGACGCTGGCCAGCCAGATGGAAGCCGCCCGGATGGAGCGCACCACCGTCGACGTGACCAGCGCCGACGGCCAGGTCGGCCTGCGCGCCACCGGGCAGGTGGTGCTGTTCGACGGCTTCATGAAGGTCTACGAGGAAGGCCGCGACGACGTGGTCGTGGACGAGGACGACAAGCGCCTGCCCCAGATCACCCAGGGCGAGCCCGCCGCGAAACAGAGCATCTCGCCCGAGCAGCATTTCACCCAGCCGCCCCCGCGCTATACCGAGGCCACGCTGGTCAAGCGCATGGAAGAGCTGGGCATCGGCCGCCCCTCCACCTATGCCTCGATCGTGACCACGATCCAGGACCGCGGCTATGTGACCAAGGACAAGAACCGCCTGATCCCCGAGGACAAGGGCCGGCTGGTGACGGCCTTCCTGAGTAATTACTTCCGAAAATACGTGGGTTATGAGTTCACCGCCAATCTCGAGGAGGAGCTCGACGATGTCTCGGCGGGCGAGCGCGACTATATCCATGTGCTCGACCGGTTCTGGAAGGATTTCTCGGCCGCCATCGCCGAGACCTCGGACCTGCGCATCTCGGAGGTTCTGGACAAGATCGACGAGGTCCTGGCGCCGCATCTCTACCCCCCGCGCGAGGACGGCTCGGACCCGCGGATCTGCCCCAAATGCGGTGCAGGCCGGCTGAACCTGAAAACCGCGCGTTCGGGCGGCGCCTTCATCGGCTGCTCGAACTACCCCGAATGCCGCTACACCCGCCCCA
>ENA-ORCU01000589-ORCU01000589.1-marine-metagenome-genome-assembly--contig:-NODE-589-length-12906-cov-2.877387_pt1 | contig 12906 bp, 12 predicted proteins | sample MGYA00248631_ERZ508512 | MGnify/ENA primary metagenome ERZ508512 (study PRJEB26183, sample SAMN06268844) | marine metagenome | isolation source: Tt an P1 anaerobic enrichment on pine from sediment taken...
GATTGTCGGTAAGAAATACAAAGAGATTCTGGGAATTCACATGGTTGGCGGAGCCTGCTCCGAAATGATCTGGGGAGCTTGCGCCATCATCGAAGCCCAGCTTCGCGTGCAGGATGTCGAAGAGATCGTCTTTCCGCACCCCACCGTAAGTGAGATCATTAAGGAGACCATATTTCAGTTTTAGATAGTTTGAGGTTTTGAGTTTAAAGTTTTGAGTTATGGCAACTATTGAGCGTTTTGAAGACATCAAAGCATGGCAATTGGCCCGCGAGCTATGCAAACAGATCAATGGATACGCGTTATACACTATTTTTTCAAAAGATTTTAAACTGATTGGGCAAATAAAAGGATCGTCAGGTTCTGTGATGGATAATATTGCGGAAGGATTTGAACGAGGCGGAAATAAGGAGTTTATTCAATTTTTATCTTTCTCAAAAGGATCGACAGGAGAAGTGAAATCCCAGTTGTACCGTGCTCTGGATAATAAATACATCTCACAAACTGAGTTTGACAATGCCTACTCAAAAGCCGATGAAATTAGCAAAATGATTGGAGGCCTCATGTCTTACCTCAGTAAATCTGATATCAAAGGTCCGAAGTTCAAGCGAGACTAGTGCTGCCAGCTCAACTCAAAACCCGAAACTTTAAACTCGAAACATGCTTCGAAAAGCGCAAGACACATAAAATAGATAAACCAAAGATAAAAGAGACAAAACTGTAACACAATAAAGATATGCCAAAAGTACAATTTATTGATCCGAAAGATGTCAGGAAAGCTGGTGAAGTGACCTTCAGCCCCATTCCTGTCAACCAATACAACAAAAGTATTGAGGAGGAGAAAGCCAATTTCTCCAAAGAAGATTTTCTTCGTATTTATCACGACATGGTGGTGATTCGCGAGTTTGAAACCATGTTGAATGAAATCAAAATCAAAAGTGAATACAATGGGGTGGCCTACAACCATCCGGGGCCGGCTCACTTGTCGATTGGGCAGGAAGCAGCTGCTGTCGGTATGGCTTACACCTTGGGTGTTGAGGATTTTATCTTCGGTTCGCACCGGTCGCATGGTGAGATTCTGGCCAAAGGCTTATCGGCCATCCACAAATTGAGCGATGAGCAGCTAACTGAGGTCATGGAAAACCATTTCGATGGAAAAACCTTTGCTCCGGTCAAAGAAAACTTTAAAGGAACAACCAAGGAACTGGCTATTCGCTTTTTGATCTACGGAACGCTGGCCGAAATCTTTGCACGTGAAACCGGGTTTAACCGCGGATTGGGTGGATCCATGCACGCCTTCTTTACACCATTCGGTGTGTACCCAAACAATGCCATTGTAGGGGGTTCAGGCGACATTGCCGTAGGTGCGGCGCTTTACAAGAAGGTGAACCGAAAAGAGGGTATCGTTGTGGCTAACATTGGTGATGCTTCCATGGCTTGTGGTCCGGTTTGGGAAGGGTTGACCTTCGCTTCGATGGATCAGTTTACCCAATTGTGGGAAGGCGATATGAAAGGTGGCTTGCCGCTGATCGTCAACATCATGAACAACCAATATGGGATGGGTGGACAAACCTGTGGTGAAACCATGGGCTACGATATTGCCGCACGTATTGGTGCCGGGGTGAACAGAGACCAGATGCATGCCGAGCGTGTGGATGGCTACAATCCGTTGGCGGTGATTGACGCTTACAAACGCAAGCGCGAAATCTTAAAAGAAAAACGCGGACCGGTCTTGCTGGATATCTTAACTTACCGTTTCAGCGGACATTCGCCATCCGATGCTTCTTCTTATCGTTCAAAAGAGGAAATTGAAGCCTGGCAGGCGGTTGACTCCATCATTTGGTTCGGTAAAGAACTGGTTGATGCCGGGATCGCCACGCAAGATGAACTGAGCGACATCAATACCGCAAATACGGATTTGATGACCTGGGGATTGAAACTGGCCATCGACGATAAAGTTTCACCATTGATGGATCTGGAAAAATATCCTGAACTGATTGGTGAGATGATGTTCTCCGATTCTCCGGCAGATAGCATGGAAGAAGGCCGTGAGCCTGAGGTGAATCATCCGTTTGAGGAAAATCCCCGCGTGAAACAACTGGAAAAAAAGGAGCGTTTTGCTTTTGATAAGGACGGAAAGCCATTCTCGAAAATTAAGCAGTACGGTTTGCGCGATGGGCTGTTCGAAGCCATTGCCGATCGTTTTTACAAAGATCCGACCTTGATTGCCTATGGTGAAGAAAACCGGGATTGGGGTGGTGCTTTTGCCGTTTACCGCGGACTAACAGAAGCGTTGCCTTACCATCGCTTGTTCAATTCACCGATTTCTGAGGCATCCATCATTGGTACTGCCATTGGTTATGCCATGTGCGGTGGCCGGGTAATTCCTGAGATCATGTATTGCGACTTCCTGGGGCGTGCTGGTGACGAGGTGTTCAACCAATTGCCAAAGTGGCAAGCCATGAGTGGTAACGTGATTAAAATGCCGGTGGTGATCCGCGTATCAGTCGGTTCAAAATATGGCGCCCAGCATTCACAAGACTGGACCGCTTTGCCAGCGCACATTCCCGGGCTGAAAGTCGTTTTCCCGGCAACGCCATACGATGCCAAAGGATTAATGAATGCTGCACTTCAGGGAACCGATCCGGTGATCTTCTTCGAAAGCCAGCGGATCTATGATATTGGCGAGCAATTTCACGAAGGTGGTGTTCCCGAAGGATATTACGAAATTCCTTTTGGAGAGCCCGATATGAAACGCGAAGGGAAAGATTTAACCATTTTAAGTATTGGTGCAACCTTGTACCGGGTGTTGGAAGCTGCCGACCAGCTGCAAGAAAAATATGGCATGAGCGCTGAGGTAATCGATGCCCGTTCATTGGTGCCATTCAACTACGAGCCAGTGATCGAGTCGTTGAAGAAAACCGGCCGGATCGTCATCACAGGCGATGCCACCGCCCGCGGTTCTTTCATGAAGGAGATGGCTTCAACCATTACCGAGCTGGCTTTTGATGAGCTGGATGCTCCTCCTGTGGTGGTTGGTTCGCGTAACTGGATCACGCCGGCTTACGAGTTGGAGAATGCATTCTTCCCGCAAGCTGAATGGATTATCGACGCGATTCATGAAAAGATCGTACCATTGAAGGGACACGTCGTGAAAAATAATTTCACCGAACCCGAACAAATTCGCCGGAACAAATTAGGCATATAGTTTTTCTTTTTTCCATCAAATCTAAAAAGTCTCATGCTCCTGGTAGCATGGGGCTTTTTGCTTTGGGATATGCTTGTGTTTGGTATCTTAAATTCTGAAAGAACAAATAAGAAGCTCCACCGGTTTCATCTTGGGTTACTGTTGTTGAACCCTGTGGGTTGTCTTCCCCGCTGTAGCGCGAATCTTTCTTGGATTGCGCTTGGTTTGGTTGATATTTACTTTTTAACGTCTTCCTTAAAATATTTTCGCTGATTTTGTTATTTTCATCTTCAGAAATAAAATCGATTATTATGAATGAATTAGCAGTAGGCACAAGGGTTTCGCACCCTGTATATGGCGAAGGAATTATCGCCCGTTCGCACCTGACCATTTATGAAATTTTTTTTGAGCGTGGTGGAAAGTCGGAAATGAGCAAATACAATCCCGATCTGGAGGTGGTAGAAACACCAGAAACCGAACCACGCACGGGTTTGTCGCTCGAGGAAATCGAGGAAGTGATCACTTTTGTGATGGACAAATACCAAGGTATTACACACATTGTGAAGATTGCTGACAAGTGGAAGGGTGGTGTATTGGAGATGAAACCGGCCAATCCGGAGCTGCAGTCGAAAGAGGTACCAATGGAAACCTTCTTTCATAAGATTGTGATGTTGCGCGACCGCCTGCGTGTGCTCGAGCAAAACATTAACAGCCATTCCAAACTCGACGATGAGGACCGCATCCACCTGCAGCAATACATCAGCCGCGCGTACGGCAGCCTGACAACGTTTAACGTGTTGTTTGCCGACAAGAAAGATTATTTCAAGGGACAGGGAAAATAACGTCGCTGTCTGATCTGGTTTCAGGGTGTTTGAATGTAGGCAGGAGCTCGAAAAAAACCTTTTCGTCTTCTTGCAGGTTATAACCTAAAAACTGCAACTTTGCAATGATAAACGAATCAAGCTATGACCACACTCGCAGAATTTATACAGGGCTTACCCAAGATTGAACTTCATTTGCACATTGAAGGTACGTTGGAGCCGGAGTTGCTTTTTAAGTTAGCCGAACGGAACAACATCCAACTGAAATACGATTCAGTGGAGGAACTGAAACAGGCCTACAAGTTCTCTAATCTGCAGGAGTTCCTGGATTTGTATTACGATGGCGCCAAGGTGTTGCTCAACGAACCGGATTTTTACGACCTCACCTGGGCTTACCTGGAAAAGTGCAAAGCGCAGCATGTCGTTCATACCGAGATTTTTTTCGATCCGCAAACCCACACCGAGCGAGGCGTGGCGTTTGATACGGTCGTCAGCGGCATCAACCGAGCACTGGAAGATGCCAAACTGACGCTGGGAATCACCAGCAAATTGATTCTATGCTTCCTGCGTCATCTGGATGAGCAGTCGGCTTTCGAAACCCTGGAGCGGGCGCTTCCTTACAAGGGAGCAATCGTAGGGGTGGGGCTCGATTCATCGGAAAAAGGCAATCCGCCCTCCAAGTTCGAACGGGTGTTTGCCAAGGCCCGCGACGAGGGCTTCCTTAGCTTTGCCCACGCCGGAGAAGAAGGCCCGGCAAGCTATGTGAAGGATGCGGTAGAGCTTTTGAAAGCGGTTAGGATCGATCACGGAATTTCATCGATAAATGATGAGTTCTTGATTGCCGACCTCGTGCAAAAGCAAATTCCATTGACCGTCTGCCCCTTATCCAATTTGGCGTTAAAAGCGGTCGACGACCTGAAAGATCATCCGCTTAAAAAACTCATGGATCACGGGGTATTGGTCACCATCAATTCTGACGACCCAGCCTATTTTGGTGGATACATGAATGAAAATTTCCAGGCATCAGCCGAAGCGTTGAACCTCAGCAAGGGCGATTTGTGTCAACTGACGCGCAATGCCGTGGTGGCCAGCCTGCTTCCCGAACAGGAAAAGGAGCGGCACTATCATGCTATAGAGCAGTATTGCCGCGAAAATGCCTGAAAGCATGTCAACAAAAAGCAAGGATACGTAGTTGCAGTTAAAGAACCCATCTCGGGGGACAAGCCCGGGATGGTAAATTAATCCAATATACGTTTAATTGAAATTGACATGAGTGAATTGATTAATAATTCCCGTTATCGCAAAGAGCGGTTAAAAGAACTAATTCTAAAGCTACACGACGGCGAATCAGCCGCTAAAGTCAGGGCCGAACTGGTGGCCACCCTAAAACATATTCCTTATGGCGAAGTGGTTGAGGTTGAGCAGGAACTCATTCAGGAAGGGCTGCCCGAGCAGGAAGTGCTGAAACTGTGCGATGTGCACGGCGAAGTGCTCGACGGCCATATCGATACCAGCGCAGCTCAGCAAATTCCCGAAGGACACCCGGTCGACGTCTTTCTGCAGGAAAATAAAGAGTTGGTGGCAGTTGCCCGCAAAGCTGGTGATTTATTAAGCCGGATCAGCGAAGTGGAGGACGAAGACTTCATGGAGTATGTACTCCAGCTACAAGGTTATTTCAACGAGTTGATGGATGTGGATAAGCATTACCAACGCAAGGAATACCTTGTTTTTCCCTACCTCGAAAAGAATGAAATTACCGGCCCACCAAAAGTGATGTGGGGCAAGCACGACGAAATTCGTGATCAACTGAAAGGGTGTATTGAAATCTTGCGCACGTCTGATCTAAGTAAGCAGGATCTGGCCGATTCACTGGATTTGTTATTTATTCCGGCCTTGAAAGCGGTCACCGACATGGTACAGAAAGAGGAAGAAATCCTGTTTCCTATGGCCATGGATTTGCTGACCACGGAGGAATGGTGGAACATCCACAAGCAAACACTGGAGATTGGCTTCACCCTGTATGATCCGCAGGTAGAATGGAAACCCGAAGGATTGGAAGCATTCGACCAGGACTCCGAATCGGCCACCACATCGGTCGGCAATGGTACCATCCAGCTGCCATCGGGAAGTTTCACCGCCAAGGAGATCATGGCCATTTTGAATACCGTTTCAGTCGACATGACCTTTGTGGACAAGAACGATAAGGTGAAGTACTTCACGCAGGGCAATCATCGTATTTTTACCCGCAGCCGCTCCATCATCAATCGCGACGTTAGGCTGTGCCATCCCCCGGGAAGTGTGCATATTATCGAAAAAATTCTGGAAGATTTTAAGTCGGGCAAGGCATCGCATGCGCCCTTCTGGATTCAGATGAAAGGCAAGTTCATTCATATTGAATACTATGCCTTGCGCGATGAAAACGGCAAATACATGGGAACGCTGGAGGTTTCGCAAGACCTGACCGACCTGCGTAAGCTGGAAGGCGAACAACGTATTTTATCATACACCGATCAACAGGAGGACAGCCATGGATAAACTGATTATTACACCCAAAACCAAGATTTACGATTTGTTGCAGGCTTACCCGCAACTGGAAGACGTATTGATCAGTCTGGCCCCGCCATTCAAGAAGTTGAAGAACCCGGTGCTGCGTCGCACCATCACCAAGATCACCACCCTGAACCAGGCCGCCACCATTGGCAGCTTGAACGTGGAAGAACTGATCAATACGCTGCGAAAGGAAGTGGGACAGGAGAAGTTGTCGGAGGTGGAATCCAGCGAAACGCATTACCAGACTGACCGGCCGGCGTGGTTCGATCAGAAGCAAGTCGCCAATTCAATCGATATTCGCGATATGCTACATGCCGGTGAGCAACCGGTTCACGAAGTGCTGTCGGCCATCAAAAAGCTGGGTGATGACGAGTTGTTGGAAGTCATTGCCCCATTTATTCCGGCTCCATTGCTGGACAAATCGTTGAGCCTAAACTACCGGCATTGGCTCAAAAAAGAGTCGGATGAAAAGTATGTGATTTATTTTGGGAAGTAAAGTCATTTTGGGCAGGACTCAATCTTGAATCAGAGGTTTTTTTGCAACCGGAGAATCCTGAGCACAATTTTATATCTTTGAACAAAGAATCTAAAATGAAGACAATTCAACTTAACATACCGGATTCGCTCGATTTGAATGATCGGGAAGCAAAAATGCTTCTTGCGTCCCGCCTATACGAACAAGGCAAGCTTACTTTAGGGCAAGCTGCGGAATTGGTGGGGCTGTCAAAAGGAACGTTTATGGAATTGTTGGCCGATTATAATGTGCCGTTAATCAATCACCCAGCCAACGACTTGGATAATGATATTCAAAATGCGAAAGATTATAGTATCTGATACAAGCTGCTTGATATTACTTGAAAAGATTGGTCGAATTGCTCTTCTTGAATCTTTGTTCGGTAAGATTACCGTGACAAGTGTTATTGCGGATGAGTTTGGAAAAACTTTGCCTGATTTTATTGAGATAGAGGATGCTGAAGATAAAAAGTATCAGCAGATACTCGAAAACATTTTGGATGCTGGCGAAGCAAGTGCAATTGCCTTGGCTTTGGAGAAGGATGATTGTTTGTTGATCATGGATGAATCCAAGGGCCGAAGGGAAGCAAAACAATTGAGAATAAAGCTCACCGGAACTGTGGGAATCTTAATTCTCGCGAAAGAAAAGGGACTGATAAAATCGGTCACAGAAATCATTGAACAAATAAGACGAACGGATTTCAGGATTAGTGAGATTTTGATTCAGGAAGCAAAAAGAAGAAGCAATGAATAGCTCCTTCTCCATGTATTAAACGAATCAAATTTTTTCAATATTTAGGTAATTTACTCAGTCCTTCAATCAGTCAATCCTTCTTCCTATACAGGATACCAAAGGATACTTTTAATGCACCGATTCGCTTTTTTTGTCGTATCATTCAAAATAAAAGTAACCGATGATGAGCGAATCGATTTTTGACAGGTATCCCGAAGAGCGAAAACTGCTGGCCGAAACCGTGAGTGGAAGCGAGGAATTGCTCCAGGTAAACGGACATTTTCATACGCCATATTCATTTAGCGCGTTTTCCGAAATCCGCCAGGTTTTCGAAATGGCACTGGCCGAAAAGGTAAAAGTGCTTGGCATTAACGACTTTTACACCACCGATGGGTACGAAGCGTTTAACAAACTGGCCAAAGAATACCGGATTTTCCCTTTGTTTAATATTGAATTTATGGCTTTGCAAAAAGATTTGCAGGCTGCCGGAGTGCGGGTCAACGATCCCAACAACCCGGGAAGGACTTATTTCAGCGGAAAGGGCTTGAAGTATCCGGTCATGCTGAATGCCGAAATGATGGGCAAATTGCTGCAGGTTCAGCATGAAAGTAACCGGCAAACGGGTGAGATGATTGAAAAACTGAACCGCTGGCTGAAAGACCTGTATGAAGATTTCAGCTTTTCGTTTGACACCATGAAAGCGAAATACGCCAAGAACCTGCTGCGCGAACGGCACATTGCCAAAGCCTTGCGTGAAGCGGTGTCAGAAAAATACCCTTCAGAAGAAAAACAAATTGCGGTTTGGGAAAAGATCTTTAACGGAAAAGCGCCCAAGTCAGCAGCGTCCGATTTTGCCGGGCTGGAAAATGAGATTCGCGGCAACCTGCTGAAAGCTGGTGGAAAAGCGTTCGTTCCGGAAGATGACAAGGCTTTTTTAAGCCTCGAACAAGTGATTGAGCTGATTATTCATGCTGGTGGAATTCCTTGTTACCCGGTTTTATTGGATAACCCGAAGGGTGAATTCACCGACTTTGAGGGCGACTACCAGAAGTTGTACGAAAGCCTGATCGCAAAAAACGTGTATTCACTGGAATTGATTCCCGGACGAAACAATCCGCAAGTTCTGAAAGCGTTCGTTTGCTTTTTCAACGAAAAAGGATTTGTGATCACCTTCGGAACCGAGCATAATACCCCGCAATTGGATCCGATTACCGTGTTTGGCGGCGATGGAAAAGAGCTGAGCGAAAACCTGAAAAAGATTGGCTACGAAGGTGCTTGCGTTATTGCAGCCCACCAATATTTGCTGGCAAAAGGCAAGCAGGGTTTTCTTGATGCATCAGGAAAAGCCAGGTTGGATCAGCGCGATGCCTTCATCAAACTCGGAAATGCTGTCATTAAAAACTTTGTCGAATAAAATAATTGAGTCGCAGTATACAGTCTCAGTTTTCAGTCTTCGTTTGGAATTTGTCCGCCAGCTGGCGGATTGGAATTTGGAATTAAAAAAATATGGAACAAGGAATAAAAGACCTCATTGAAGTATCGCAGTTTTACGGGAAGCAGAAAGATTATGTGTTAGCCGGTGGTGGAAATACTTCTTATAAAAACGACCAGTACCTCTGGATTAAAGCCAGTGGTTTTGCTTTGGCCACCATCGAAGAAGATGGCTTTGCCAAACTGGATCGTCAGCAACTGGCCGAAGTGCATACCAAAAAATATTCGGACGACGTGTTGAAGCGTGAAGCTGAAATCGTTACCGACCTGATGAAAAGCCGGGTTGAGCCCGAAAAAGGCCAACGTCCTTCGGTTGAAACATCGCTGCACAATCTGATTGATTTTTCGTTGGTGGTGCATACGCATTCTACGAAAGTGAATGGGCTGATGTGTAGTAACCAGGCGGCTGAAAAAACGGCTGATTTGTTTGGCGACGATGTGCTTTACATCGGATATGAAGATCCGGGCTATATTCTCTTCAAGGTGATTGAAAAAGAAATGATCAGGTACCGCAAAGAGAAGGGAAAAGAGCCGAAAATTATTTTCCTGCAAAATCATGGTGTGTTTGTGGGGGGAAATACCGTTGGTGAAATTCGAGCCGCTTACAACGAAATCGAAGAAAAGCTGGATGCTGCGTATGGGCCAGAACCGGTTAACGAAGCGCTGGAGGTGAATGCCGTTGCTGACCAAATCATTCCGGCAATCCGGATGATGGTATCCGACGAAGGACTGAAGACGGTTCGCTTAGCCAACAGCACGATCTTAAATAAATACCTGCAAAAGGAAAATCAACAGGCCATTGCCGCACCTTTCACTCCCGATGGCATTGTGTATGCCAATTCGGATTTTATTTACGCTGAATTTAACGGCGATGTGGAGTCCTTTCTGAAAGACATTCAACCAAAAATCAACCAATACGAGCAGGAAAAAGGTAAGCAGCCCAAGGTCATATTTGCGACTGGCTTGGGGGTGCTGGTCATGGCTGACCATGCCGAGGGCGCCGAAATTTTAGTGGATGTGGTGACTGATCATTGCCGGATTGCACAATTTGCCGAATCGTTTGGCGGACAGCATCCAATGAGTCAGGAACAGATCGCTTTTATCGAAAGCTGGGAGGTGGAGCAATGTCGTTCGAAGATATCGCTGGGGGCAACGGCTGGGCGAGCTGATCGTAAGGTTATCATCGTCACCGGTGGTGCGCAAGGCTTTGGAGCCGGCATTGTGGAAGAGCTGATGAAGCATGGTGCCAATGTAGTCATCGCCGATCTGAATGCTGAAAAAGGACAGGAGTTTGCTGCCGAACTGAATACTGCAAAGCGCAAAAATCGGGCTTTGTTTGTTCAGGCCGATGTGTCGAAAGCAGAATCGGTTCAGAACCTGATTCTACAAACAGTGGTCAACTTCGGTGGTTTGGATACCTTTATCAGTAACGCCGGTATTTTGCGGGCAGGTGGATTGGATGAAATGACGCCGGAAACCTTTGAACTGATGACCAAAGTGAATTATTCGGCCTACTTTATTTGTTCGAAATATGCATCGGCGGTGATGAAGATGCAAAACCAATTTAAGCCGGATCATTTTGCCGACATTATCCAGATTAATTCAAAATCAGGATTGAAAGGAAGTAACAAGAACTTTGCCTATGCCGGAGGTAAGTTCGGTGGAATTGGCCTCACGCAGTCATTTGCTTTGGAATTGATGCCTTCGAAAATCAAGGTGAACTCCATCTGTCCGGGCAACTTTTTTGATGGGCCGCTTTGGGCCGATCCGGAAAATGGCTTGTTTGTTCAATACCTTCGGGCAGGTAAAGTGCCGGGAGCTAAAACTATTGAGGATGTGAAGAAATTCTATGAGGCACAAGTCCCTGCAGGACGCGGTTGTACACCACTGGATGTGATGCGCGCCATTTTCTATGTCATGGAGCAAGAATACGAAACCGGGCAGGCTGTTCCTGTTACTGGTGGGCAAAATATGTTAAAATAGATTCCGGGCTATTCGGGTCGAGTCATCCTGAACTTGTTTCAGGATCTTTATGCAGACAGATTCCGAAACAAGTTCGGAATGACTGGTGATTTTTTAAAAAAAAGAAAGACAATATGAAAACAAAAGCAGTTCGATTATACGGTAAAAAGGATTTGCGACTGGAAGAGTTCGAGCTTCCCGCAATCAAAGAAGATGAAATTTTAGCCAAGGTGGTTTCCGACAGCATTTGTATGTCGTCGTACAAAGCGGCAACGCAAGGAACCGATCACAAACGGATTCCGAACGATGTAGCCGAGAACCCAATTTTGATTGGCCATGAGTTTGCCGGCGAAATTGTTGAGGTGGGCGCCAAATGGAAAGACAAATTCAAAGCTGGGCAAAAGTACTCGATTCAGCCGGCTATTTATTACAAAGATGGCCCGGTTGGCGTGTTAAGTGCTCCGGGATATTCCTACCAATACATTGGTGGCGATGCGACTTATGTGATTATACCCAAGGACGTATTGGAGCAAGATTGCTTGCTGGCTTATGACGGCCCTGGTTATTATCCCGCTTCTTTGGCCGAGCCGCTGAGCTGTGTGATCGGTGCGATGCATGCCAATTACCACACCACTCCGGGATCGTACAAACATGATATGGAGATCGTGGATGGTGGAAAAATGGCGATTCTTGCGGGTGTGGGCCCGATGGGTTTGGCGGCTATCAACTACGTTATCCAGCGCGAAGACCGGAAGCCATCACTGTTGGTCGTTACAGACATTGATCAGGCGCGTTTGGATCGGGCGGCATCAATCTACTCGCCCGAATGGGCTAAATCAAAAGGGATTGAGCTGATTTACCTGAATACAAGCGGCGATGATCCGGTAGCTCAATTACGCGACTTAACCGATGGCGAAGGCTACAACGACGTTTTTGTTTTTGCACCGGTTCCTCCGGTCATCGAGCAGGGAGACGCTATTTTGGGACATGACGGATGCCTGAACTTCTTTGCCGGCCCGGCGAACCCGGAGTTCAGTGCCAAGTTGAATTTCTACAATGTGCATTATGCTTATACCCATATCGTAGGAACCTCGGGAGGAAACAATGACGATATGGTGGAATCGCTCGAAATGTTTGGCAAAGGATTGGATCCGGCAGGTTTGGTTACCCACATTGGGGGATTGAATGCGGTGATTGATACAACTTTGAATTTGCCGAACATTCCAGGCGGGAAAAAGTTAATTTATACTCACAAAGACATTCCCTTAACGGCGATCAGCGAATTTGAAGAAAAGGGAAAATCGGATCCGTTGTTTGCCCGATTGCATGAAATATGTGAGCAGAATAACGAACTTTGGTCTGTCGAAGCAGAAGAGTACCTGCTGGCAAATGCAAAAGACATTTAACTAAGATTTTACAAATAAGCTAACTAACGCAGGCGTTCATTGAGTGTATTCTCGGTGGATCTTGCGTTTTTTGTTAAAAAAGAAACCGTATGATTTACATGGCAGACACGGCCGAGCTATCGGCTTTAAAAGAACTGTATGAGTTTTTTCCCCTGGAGGGAGTGACGACAAATCCAACCATCCTGAAGCAATCAGGCATGAAGTTGTCGGAAGCTGTTGAGGAAGTTGGACAGATTGTTGGCGACG
>ENA-ORCU01000590-ORCU01000590.1-marine-metagenome-genome-assembly--contig:-NODE-590-length-12904-cov-20.753567_pt1 | contig 12904 bp, 4 predicted proteins | sample MGYA00248631_ERZ508512 | MGnify/ENA primary metagenome ERZ508512 (study PRJEB26183, sample SAMN06268844) | marine metagenome | isolation source: Tt an P1 anaerobic enrichment on pine from sediment taken...
TATTGGATATTTCTTCTTTTGTTTTCCCTTCATTGAGCGACATACAGATTGCTTCCTCCTCCTTAGAAAAGGAGGTGTCCCGGTTACCCGGGACGGAGGATTGATTTTCCCGGGTTTGGCACTTGTAAATCCCCCTTGTATTCCCCCTTTGAAAAGGGGGGACGAAAAAAGCTCAACAGCAGAAACGTTCACCTGCTGACTGGAGTTCAGCTGGTGAATAAGCTTTGGATGATGGGATCAGTTGCTTAACAGGAATAGGCTTCCACAAATATTGAGCAGTTGCCCCGATAGCTATCGGGGTGAAGTCACCAACTCAACATCATAATTGCGGAATTCCCCACGCCAAAGAACACCTGGATATTGAGTATTGAGCATTCATCATTGGATATTTCTTCTTTCTTTTTCCCTTCATTGCGTGACATACAGATTGCTTCCTCCTCCTTAGAAAAGGAGGTGTCCCGATCCCTCGGGACGGAGGATTGATTTTTCCGGGCGTGGCACTTGTAAATCCCCCTTTTATTCCCCCTTCTTCAAGGGGGGACGAAAACGAGAATCCCGCTACATCTGCTTTTAAAGGCAAAAATCCAGGTAAAAACTTATGCTCAAAAGCATAATTTCATATAATTATGATTACCTGTAGTTCAAAATTTACAAATTGCCTTTTTAATTTTATACAGCCGCAAGGCTATTTCATCCGTTAACACCGCGCTTTTATACAATCCGGCATACGTTTTTTCAAAATGGGACAACACTAGATACCAACTAATTATAATAATTCATACATTTCGTAGTGTGATTTGTGATAAAAAATGAGGGTTCTTTATACCAATCACATCCATTTACTTTAAACTGAACGTATGGAAAAAACCAAATTCTTTCCATCGACAATTGTACTCCCAAAAAGTTAGTTAAGCTAACCATTGGGCTTTGCTGCAAGCAACTGCTATGGGCCGCAGACTTGCTATCTCTAAACAAATCCCGTGTTCTTATAATGCGCTGTATGCTTATGCCTTGTAACCAGGCCTGGCACAGTTATGTTTTGTAAAAAATCTCAAAGTATAATAACCTAAAAACAAACAAAATGAAAAAACTTTACCAAACTCTTACCAAATCCCGCGCAGCGCTGATGGTGCTGGTGACGGGGATCTTATTACTAAGTAACAGTCAAAGTTGGGCACAGATTGACCCTTCTTATGATTACCGAACTGAAAATCCGGGATGTAATTCAAACAACTACACTGTAATCGAAATCTTTTTAGCAGGTGATCCTCTTGATCCAACTGTCCCGGTAACTGCAGGAGATATCGGAGACCCCATTGATGCACATATTTGGGCCCGTTACACATCTAACGCTAATTCGAGTGTTGGTGCATTTACGCTTTATGCTGACCAGATTGAAAATCTGCAAGATGGAACTCAGACAGGACCCACCCTTTTGATTAAATGTCAGGATATCTTAACAAGCTCGCAAACAGGAACAAATGTGAAGTGGTTAACAGAAATAACCTGGAGCTATGGTAGTGAACTTATTTTAGACAATCCGTTAATTGCATGGACAACCGCAAATAACAAAGATTGCTCAAATGTCAAAAATTTCTCACAATGCGACTATATTGCGGGAATAGGCAACTATATTGTTGTTACTACCCCTTTGGTACCAGGTTTTACAACCAACAAGGAATGTATTAAAGGTAATGAATATGAAACCGTTACTTACACAAGTACCACAACCGGTGGCATTCCACCATATTCATATTCCTGGGATTTAGGTGACCCTTCAGATTATGATATAATTGCTGGTGGAATCGACCAGGAATTTATCCAAGTAACGTTTAAAAGTCAGGGGAACAAAAATGTAACACTGGAGATTACTGATGACGATGAAATCCCTGAATCTGAATCTACTTCTGATAATGTTGATATCCAACCAGTCCCCGCAATAATTGAACAACCGGGTGATCAAAATATTGCATATAATTCAATTTCAGGACTAATCGATCCGGTTACGTTTAGTTTAACGGCTACAGGAGTACTTTCATACCAATGGCAATATTCTGTTGATGGTGCAAATTGGACAAATGTTGTAGATGGCGTAACCTGGGCCGATGCAAGCGGTGCAATAAGCACTGCACTAACATTCACACCAGAGATTACAGATGATGGCAAAATGTTTCAGTGCCTGTTAAATACCGGTTATAATTGCCCTGTTACCAGTGACCCGGCAAATTTGATTGCTTTGGTCTCCTGCCCCACACCGGATATTACTGCGGATCCTGCTGACGCAACAAATGTATGTATCGGCAGTTCAGTATCCTTTTCAGTTATAATAGGTGGTGCAGTTGCTGCCCACGATTTCCAGTGGTACAAAGGTACTCCCCCTTCAGGAACGCTTATTCCTGGTGCAACAGACCAAACTTATACCATTGACCCCGTAGCCGCTACCGATGCAGGTGATTATTATGTTGTAGTTACCAATGCCTGTGGCGGTGAAGCAACTTCTGAGTCTGCAAGCCTAACTGTTCTTCCGGACGCTGCCGTAACTTCGGTTTCAGGAACAAGCCCGCTATGTATTGGTGCATCTGCAACATATATTACTACCGGCGAAGTACTCGGTGGAGGAACAGGCGTGTGGAGTAGCAATGACGAATCCGTTGCCACAGTTAATCCAACTACAGGTTTAGTAACCGCTGTTGCTCCTGGTACTGCTACAATTACTTATACAATTACAGGAGGATGTAACGGTACTCCATTTGCGTCACAAACTGTTGAAGTTTTGCTGGATGCTGACGTAACTTCTGTTTCGGGAACAAGCCCGCTTTGTATTGGTACTTCAGCAATTTACACCACTACCGGAGAAGTACTCGGTGGAGGAACAGGCACTTGGAGCAGCGATGACGAAACCGTTGCCACAGTTAATCCAACTACAGGTTTGGTAACCGCTGTTGCTCCTGGTACTGCTACAATTACATATACAATTACAGGAGGATGTAACGGTACTCCATTTGCGTCACAAAATGTTGAAGTTTTGCAGGATGCTGACGTGACTTCTGTTTCGGGAACAAGCCCGCTTTGTATTGGTGCTTCAACAACTTATGCAGCTTCTGGCGTTGATTTCAGCGGTGGAACCGGAGCCTGGAGCAGCAATAATACTAATATTGCAACTGTAGATCCTTCTACAGGGGAAGTTACAGCTGTTGGTGCCGGTACTTGCGATATAATTTATACAGTTACCGGAGGTTGCGGAGGAACTGCAAGCGCCTACCAGCCAGTGACAGTTAATCCGCTGCCAACATGCCAGATTTCTGATAACGAGGGTACTATATTGCCAGGAGTTGTCAACATTAGTCCCCTGTCTACCGTCACTTTCTGTGCACCGGCTGATATGGCTTACCAATGGAGCGTAACAGATTATGTAGGAAACGATCCTAATCTTAATTTAACTGCAAACGCTCAATGTATTAAAGTTAATGATCCGGGAACTTACAATGTTATCATTACCGATGCCAATGGATGTTCAAGTACCTGTTCTATTGAATTAGCGTATAACACCATACCACTACCTTACAGTGGTTCTGATGCAGTTTGCCCCGGATCTACAAATACATATGGAATTGAAGGAGTAACCATTCCTGAAGGATTTACTTTTCTATGGACCTTAGAAGATAATACTTCAGGTGCAAGTATTCTAGGTGATTCAGATGGGTCTTCAGTTGAGATTTTGGCTGGAACATCATGTAACGCCTCATATAAAGTATACCTTAAGATATATAATGCTAATAATAACTTGGCTTTCGAAGGTGGAAAAACGGTTAGCGTAATTGACGATACGCCACCTTCAATTACTACTCAGGCTACCAGCCCAACTGTCGAATGTGACGGTGCCGGTAATACTGACGCTTTCAATGCCTGGTTAAGCAGCAACGGTGGTGCTTCTGCCAGCGATGATTGCAGCGGGGTAACATGGAGTAACGACTTTGATGAAGCAAACTGGGTAACAGGATGCGGACTGACAAAATCTGTTACCGTTGAGTTTACCGCTACAGATGACTGCACCAACGCAAATTCAACAACTGGTACTTTCACGATCGAAGATACCCAGGCGCCAACTATCGATGTTGCGGCTACCAGCCCAACTGTCGAATGTGACGGTGCCGGTAATACTGACGCTTTCAATGCCTGGTTAAGCAGCAACGGTGGTGCTTCTGCCAGCGATGATTGCAGCGGGGTAACATGGAGTAACGACTTTGATGAAGCAAACTGGGTAACAGGATGCGGACTGACAAAATCTGTTACCGTTGAGTTTACCGCTACAGATGACTGCACCAACGCAAATTCAACAACTGGTACTTTCACGATCGAAGATACCCAGGCGCCGGCGATTACAGCAGGTGAAGATCAGACTGTGGATACAGATGAAGGTGAATGTGGAGCATATGTTTCAGTTTCCGCGACCGCAACTGATGCATGCAGTGGAGATTTATCTCCAACAGGTACAAGAGACGATGAATTAGAACTAAATGAAATGTATCCAGTTGGAACCACAATCATTACCTGGAATGTTTCAGATGCTTGTGGAAATGCTGCTACACCTGTTACTCAAACGGTAACCGTTAATCCAATAGAAGTTTGCGGCGATTATACAGGAACATTGTTTGCCAATACAACCATAGACAAGGATGAAACTGAATTGGAACCAGCCCTGGTTAAAATGAGTGTTTCTTTCCCGGAAAGTGAATTGGTTTGTAGTACTTGCGACCTTGAATTCACACTAACTCCGGATGGAAGAGCAGTTTTAACATTTGACGACAGTAATGAAGAAAATGGTTGGGCATTTGAAGATCCGGATTCGGAAGTAGAAGGAGATGGAATTTGGACTTATACAGAATATTGGTATGTTAGTTTAGTTTCTGTTGACTACTCTGATGTAATTCAGTTGACCTGGCAGTTTGACGGAGACTGCAGTTATACCATTAATACAGATGTATGTGATAACTTAATGCTGATTACTGTATCGAAACCTACCGATGACTTTGTTACCGGTGGTGGATACCTCCTGTTGAAAGACCCGGATCCTGATGGTGAATTGGCAGGCTCTAAAGACACGAAAAACAATTTCGGATTTAACGTAAAATGGGCCAAAAACTACTCTAGGCTAAAAGGTAATATTAACACCATCTGGAGAGTTACCGATGAATACGGAGAGATTATTCATATGTATCAGGCCAGGTCCAATAAACCTTCAACATTGATAATAACTGAACAGTTTACTGATCCGGATGATAAATACAAATTAACAGGTTATCGGGTAGATTTAATATTTAGCAATGTCAATGTTATTGAGCTTAAAGGTATATACGGAGGAGGGGCCGGATACATTATCATGACCTTCTACGACTGGGGTGAACCAGGTTCAACCAATCCGGCACAACCTCAGCCAGATCTATTTGGATTTGCCGTACTGGATAATAAGGACAATCTCCTGTATGCCACCAATGATTTTGATTACGACAGAATTATGGAAGGATATATGGGTGAAGATGAATCGTTCCCTGTGTTACTGGATGATTTAACAAAAGGGAATACGCAGGTACATGCCGGACCAACCAACCAGGAAAATACCAAAGCTGCAGAAATTACCACAGCCATAGAACCGGTAATGGTTGAAAATGCTGAGATGAAAGTTTACCCGAACCCGTTTAGCGACAAGATACGCTTTGATTTTGTTTCGCCAATTGCAGCGCAGGCCAAAATCGATGTTTACGATATGACCGGCCGCATAGTACAAACCATTTTCGACGACTTTGTGCAGGAGAATACCCAATACAATGCGGTATTTAAACCCGAAGTTGAAGTAAGCGGCATGTACTTCTATCGCATGCAACTGGGCGATACGATCTACAACGGCAAATTGATTTATAAAGAAAAATAATATCGTTTGTTGTGCCAGAATGTAATTAAATTACACCTGGGGGACAGTAAACCGGCGGGCAGAGGCCTGCCGGTTTTTGTTTTATAAGTCTTTCAAAAATTAACAGCAAAATTTAGATTAAAGTATTCAGACTCACCCTGATCCCGAGCACTCGGAATCGTTCCTCTCTACTCATAGAGAGGGAGAGTCGGCTAAACACTGTTTTACTTTAATTTCTGTTGGTGATTCCCTGGAATCATTAATGTTTTATGCACTGGTATCATGTACAAAATAAACATCCCGGCTGCAAAGCAAAAGATTGCGTCTCCCGAATCCTCGGGATCGTAATGACAATTAACACCTTAATAATTGCTGCGGACCATTAAAAAACATCTTCCGGGCAAAATACTTTACGGTCCGCAGCCAGGTATTACACTGTATACGTCATGGCGAGGAAGTGAAACGACCGAAGCCATCCTAAAAAAATAACTTTCTCCTCCTGCTAAGGAGGAGCACCCTGACCGATTGAAATGAGCGTCAGGGGGAGGTGGTGTATGAGGCGCTGCTTTGAAAAAGATAATATTCAATAACCAATGTCCAATGCAGAATTTCCAAAAACAAGAACACTTGGATATTTCTTCTCTCTTTTTCCCTTAATTAAGTGACATATAGATTGCTTCCTCCTCCTTAGAAAAGGAGGTGTCCCGGGTACGGGACGGAGGATTGAAATTCTCATGTTTGGCACTTGTAAATCCCCCTTGTATTCCCCATTTTTCTAAGCCTGCCTGCCGGACAGGATGGTAGGCAGGGGGGACGAAAACAGCTCAACAGCAGAAACGTTCACCTGCTGTCTGGAGTTCAGCTGGTGAATAAAACAACCTAACTATCACTATTGAGCAGGTGAGCAGAAGTCATCAGCTCAACGTCATAATTACGGAATATCCAAGGCCAAAGAACAATTGGATATTGAGTATTGAGCATTCTACATTGGTTATTTCGATATTGAGATTACAATTTAATTGAGTAACATATAGATTGCTTCCTCCTCCTGCGTCGTCGTCGCAATGACACTTTACAGGAAGAGATCAAGGCAGCGGACACAGAGAATCTTTAAACGAACAATTTTTTATTGTCCGCTGTAGGGTAAAACCACAAGACGCATCATGGCGAGGGAGAGTAAACGACCGAAGCCATCCTTTTGCTTTAGACAGAAAAATTTCTACGGTTTTTGTTTTTATTTTCTGAATGAACGCTGTTGCCGTTCTTCCGAAATTATCGTAATTTGTAGTAACCTAAGCTGCGGTGTTAATGCCAGAGTGCGGATCTTCCCTTAACTGGGTGTACTCATGGCCTGAATACCTTAAAAAACCAAAAATTTATTGATTACTCGGAGCCATATTTTCAATAAAACATGTGTAACAATGCAATTAGCAGAACTTTACTTTCTGGCCTAATTCACACGGACATAATCGCTTATTGATTTTTTCCAGACGATACAAAAATCCTTTTTTACAGAAAGGATGGTGCGCAGCCTTTTTCAAGGCTATGGATAGTGCAGGGTCTAACTAAGAACCCGAATTCAGGACTCAGAACAAAATAGCATTAAAACTGAATCCAAGCCATTTCTCTCCCACCCCTATTTTATGCCACTGTTTATTGGGTGCAATGTGCACTTAAACAGTTATACTGAATTTTACTTAACCCAAAAATCAAAAATTTATGCGTACGCTATACCAATCATCAACAGCCATGTTGATGCAACTAGCTTTACTAATGTTGTTTCTACCCCGCCTGATACTGGCCCAGGAGAATCAACCACCCGTCGCTTTCTGCAATTCCATGGATATAGAACTGGATGCAAACGGGGAAGCCTATCTTGATGCAAAAATATTTGGCTCCGGCTCCTATGATCCCGATGGTGATCCTTTGGAATATTGGACTGATCCTTATTTTTTCAACTGTAATAACATTGGAAACGTAAACGTAACCCTTACCGTCAGGGATCCAGATGGAGCTACATCAACTTGTACCGCCCCGGTTACGGTTGTGGATGAGACTGATCCGGTTGCCAAATGTGTACCCCATTTTGTTTTATACCTGGACAATAATGGCGAAGCTACACTGGAAAAAACTGATATTGACGATGGATCATACGATAATTGCGGAGTTGTTTACACCGATTTAATGGGCCCTGGCGATTATGATTGTGGTGATATTGGAACGTTCACGGTCAGTCTACATGTGCAGGATAATAACAATAATGTTTCTGTTTGTAATACAGAATTAGAGATTCGTGATATTTCACCGCCAACCTTCGATTGTAAAGACATAACTTTAGAGTTGGATGAAAACGGGGAAGCCTATATTAACCATCCTACAGATCTCATGGACGGTTCTCCCCGCGATAACTGTGAGAATTACGGTTTGGATATGGACATGAGTAAAAGCCATTTTACCTGCGCCGACATTGGTAATAACGCAGTAAAAGTTACGGTTACCGATCAAACCGGGAACGCATCATTCTGTTATTCAGACGTTACCGTAGAAGACAACTCAGCGCCGTATGTGAGGTGTAATCCGGTTATCCTTTATCTCGATCAAGATGGCGAGGCAGTGCTGGACATTAAAGATCTGGATAATAATTCGGAAGATAATTGTACCGACAACAGCGAGCTCAACTTCTCTATTATACCGACTAAAACGCTCTTTACCTGTGCGGATTTGGGTTCTCACGAGGTTGACCTGTTTGCCGGAGATGAATATGGTAATTTCTACTATTGCACAACCGATATAACTGTTGTGGATGAACTCTCACCCACTATAGAATGTACCAGTCCCGTCATCATTCCAACCGATCCGGGAGTTTGCACCGTGGACATCGAAAATTACAAGCCCGAGGTCGATGATAACTGTGATTATGATATGATTTACTCTGGCAATCGATATCTGGACGTTGCTACCCACACTGTCACATGGTTGGCGCAGGATGGATCGGGTAATCAAGCAGACTGTGACCAGACTGTTAATGTGGTAGATGTAGAACCACCGGTAATCACCTGTCCCGACGATATCGTTGCCGAAACCACCGATCCAGGTGAATGTTACGCTACCATAGCCTCACTTGGAACACCTGTAGTATCAGATAACTGCGGTATTGCGTATATCGATAATGATGTGGATGATTTATATCCTGGCAACCACTTTCCGTTTGGTCTTAACAAAATTACCCGGACGGTGGTAGATTTGAGTGGTACTCAGAGCCAATGTATCCAATGGGTTGAGGTAAATAAGATTCAGACTACTACTGAGGTAACTGTAACTCCGGGAACACAGCAATACAGCGATACCGTAAATTTCAGGGCCACGGTAACACCTGGTGTGTGTGATGAAGCAGGTCAGGCAGCTACTCATGTAACTTTTTACGTTAACCTGCAACCCATGGGTGATCCTGTAGAGCTTGTTCCGGACGGATCATCGCTGGTTGCCATGGCTACCTACCCTTTGCTCGAATTAGAGGGCTTTGAAGGCACTATGGATCCATCTGATAATCCTAAACTGGTAACTGCCGTATTCCGCGGAGTTGATCCCGATTTTATTGTTGCAAATCCAACAACATCATTGACCGTAACACAGGAAAATGCCTGTGCCGGTTACGCGGGTGTACTGTTTGCTTCCACCACAGCGATCAACAGTTCTGAAGCCATTGTAACACTTGCCGTAACGGTGGAAGAAGAAGCAGACGGCTATCCCGATGACCTGTTGACCTATGCCCGGGTACAGTTCTACAACGAGACCGATCCCATTGGACCCGAACTGCCGCTGGGACCCGTCACAGAAGGCGATAAAACAATAGGAACAGCTGTCTACGAATGGCCTGTCGACCTGGGTAACGAAGATGGCGACACCTACAGCATTTCGGCAGATATAGTTGGCTATTACACAAACGCAGCAGGCGACTGCTTTGCTGCTACCGATGTTACCGTGTCGAAACCACTTGGAGAATTCATAACCGGTGGCGGTTACCTGGTACTTGAAAATCCGGCAGGCATCAAATCCGGTGAAATTGGCACAAAAAACAGTTTCGGATTCAACGTCAGGTTCAACAAAAAAATGACCGGCCTGAAGGGTAACATCAATACAACGATTAGGCGTGACGAAGATGGTAAACGAAAGGTATACAAGGCCAAAGGTACCGCATTCACTTCGCTCGCTGTAAATGGAAACGACGCTGTATTTACAGGGAAAGCCGTGATTCATGACATCACTGATCCGCACAATCCGCTGGATGAAGAAGGAAATGCAATTATGCAGATGTCGATGACCGATAATGGAGAAGGCATGTACGACCTGCTGGGCATAACGCTCTGGAATAAACGGGGAGGATTGTGGCACAGCAGTAACTGGAACGGAATTAAAACTGTCGATCAATTGCTGGATGCAGGAAACCTGGTCATTCACAAATCGAACCTGAAATCTGCCGAATCCTTTAACATCGTTGTTGGTAATCAGTTATCGTACCTTAAGGTGTATCCAAATCCATTCGATGATAAAGTGACTTTCGAATTCGCTGCGCCTGTTTCTGATCAGGCCAGAATCGATGTCTATGATATCACCGGAAGAATGGTTCAAACCGTATTCGAAGGCTACATGCATGAAAACACCCGATACATGGCCACTTTCAAACCGTTGAGTGAGGCAAGTGCCATGTACTTCTACCGCATGCAACTGAGCAATTCGATCTACAACGGCAAATTGATTTATAAACAAAAATAAAAATATCATTTGTTGTGCTCAGATGAGAATAATACAAATCCTGGATTACAATAGACCGGCGGGCAGAGACCTGCCGGTTTTTGTTTTTATTAAAGTCTGTTCTATATATACAATTGACCCCACCTAACCTCCCCAAAGGGGAGGAATCTTCCCCCTTCGGGGGATTGAGGGGGTCTGAACCGGGTGATTAACCGACAGAAAAATTTCTGCCGGATTTTGTTTTATATCTCTCGCTCAAATACTGATTTAGAAATACAGAATAACCAATATCCAATGTAGAATTTCCAAAGCCAGAGAACAGTTGGCTATTGAGTATTGAGCATTCTACATTTGTTATTTCGTTATTGATATAACAACTTATTTGATGGATCTTGTTCTTCCTCCTCCTTAGAAAAGGAGGTGTCCCGGGTACGGGACGGAGGATTGATGATACCGAATTTGGCACATGTAAATCCCCCTTGTATTCCCCCTTTGAAAAGGGGGACGAAAACAGCTCAAAGTTGAAAGCTTAGGACAGAATGCTAAAATTAACCGGAAGATATTTGTCAAGAAAAGTCGTTAAATCACAGACGCGCACATTTTCCTTCAATAAATAATCCCTCGAATCCGGTGTGATTATTAAATTATTCTTGCAGCCGATGGTTTGAATGGCCATTGTGTTGCCTTTCGAGAGTTTCGGCATGGCCGAATATTTTATTTCAATACTCGCCATTACTTCATTACCTTTTTCGATTAACAGGTCCATTTCTGACTGATCCTGAGTCCGGTAAAAAAATAAGCGATAATCTGAATTAATGTTATTCCTAATCTGCTCAATTACATATCCTTCCCAGGAAGCGCCAAGAATTGCATTCGATAACAATTGTTTTTCCTCCTGTACATTCAACAGGTAATGCAAAAGACCTGAATCGCGGATATACACTTTTGGCGATTTTACCAGTCGTTTTTGGGTGTTAACAAAGAATGGAGGAAGAGTGACCAGCAAGAAGGCCTGTTCAAGAACGGTTAAGATTGTTTTTACATAAGTTACCGAAAAATCCACAGCCCTGGCAATGGTTGCGTAGTTTAAGATTTGCCCGTGTACACTTGCAACCAGCCTTAAAATCCTTTCCAGCTTGACCGTGTTTATCTGAAATCCAAGGTTCGGGATATCCCGCTCAATATAGGTTCTTACAAAGTTTTCATACCATTTAAATGAAAAGTAAGGATCATCGGCAAGTAATGGTTCCGGGAAACCACCCGTCAGCCAGTGTTTCTGCCAACTGATATTTTCAGGGATCTCGGTCAGGCTGAAAGTCATCAGATTCAAATAGGCTATCCTTCCAGCCAGGCTTTCTGAACTATTCCTGATCAGATTGGGAGAAGCAGAGCCCAGGAGTATAAAACGCGCAGGTACCCGATTCCTGTCGACCAATGAACGCAATAAGGGAAACAATGCAGGCATGCGTTGTATTTCATCGATTATTATGCATTTATCTTCATTCCTTTTTAAAAATAGTTCGGCTTCCTGCAGAATAGTAAAATCAGCCGTGCTCTCCAAATCGAGATAAATACTTTCCTTATGAAGTACGTTCTGCAATTGTCTGGCCAGTGTAGTTTTACCAACCTGTCTAGGACCTGTAATACCCAGAATCGGGAAGAATTTCAACAAATTCAGTGCCTCTTCTTCTATTTGTCGATGAAGATACATGCTACAAAGATAGTTATTATTACCGTTAATTTAAACTAATAGTTTATTTTTGCAGGGATAAATAATTAATTCTGTCCTGATATTGTAGAATTTTCAAAGAACACTTGGAAATTGAGTATTGACTAGGAGATTGCTTCCTCCTCCTTAGAAAAGGAGGTGTCCCGATCCCTCGGGACGGAGGATTGAAATTCTCATGTTTGGCACTTGTAAATCCCCCTTGTATTCCCCCTTTTCGCCAAGGCGGACGAAAACAGCTCAACAGCAGAAACGTTCACCTGCTGACTGGAGTTCAGCTGGTGAATACTGCAACATGCTTTTCCTATTGAGCAGTTGCCCCGATAGCTATCGGGGTGAAGTCACCAGCTCAACAGAATAACTACGGAATTCCCAACGCCAAAGAACACCTGGATATTGAGTATTGAGCATTCATCATTGGATATTTCTTCTTTCTTTTTCCCTTCATTGAGCGACATACAGATTGCTTCCTCCTCCTTAGAAAAGGAGGTGTCCCGGGTACGGGACGGAGGATTGAT
>ENA-ORCU01000592-ORCU01000592.1-marine-metagenome-genome-assembly--contig:-NODE-592-length-12883-cov-3.198423_pt1 | contig 12883 bp, 12 predicted proteins | sample MGYA00248631_ERZ508512 | MGnify/ENA primary metagenome ERZ508512 (study PRJEB26183, sample SAMN06268844) | marine metagenome | isolation source: Tt an P1 anaerobic enrichment on pine from sediment taken...
TCCAGATCGACTTGTAGGCCTCGCCCGAGCTGAAGGGGCGCTTGGTCAGGATGATGGCCTGCAGGATCGGCTGCCATTTCCAGGAGGGATAGTCGATGACGCGCTTGTCCGAGAGGAATTCGCTCAGGTAGCGCCGCATCGACCAGTAATCGTAATTGTCGGGCGTGCCCAGATTGGCGATCAGCACCCCGATCTTTGCGGGCGGGATCTTCGGGTGGTCCTTGGGCGCGTGCGCCGGGCAGACGGCCTCGGGCAGGTCGGAAAAGCCGAAGGTCCGGCCTTCTTTGTCATCCAGCATGTCTTTCGTTCCGTTCTTGTCCTGGGTCGTTCCGTTGATGTCCTGGGCAGCTCGGGCCTGCGCACAGGACATAGCCGGTTTTGCCGGTGGGTCAATCGCGGCGCGGGCGCGCAGGGTCGGGGAGGGGGGATTCCTCGGTCTTCAGCGCATCGGCCAGCCGCGCCGCCGCCGATCCGGGGCGCAGCGGCTTTTGCTGGCTGTCGTCCGGCGCCCAGCCGGTGAGCACGATCATCTCGAATGTCGCGGGAATGCGCCCGTCAGGCGTGCCGTAGGCCTCGGCATAGATGCGCGCGGCCTCGGCGAAAAGGGCGCGGGGGGCAAAGCGGCGCGGGCGCGCCGCCAGCGCGTTGCCCTCGCCCATGGCGCGCAACTCGCGCATCAGATGCAGCGGGGTCTCATAGGTGACGGTCAGGGGGGCGGCATCGGCCACGGGCAGGGCAAAACCCGCCCGCTGCAGCAATGCGCCGAGATCGCGGATCTCGCCCATGGGGGCGACGCGGGGCGACAGGCCCCCGGTGAGGCGGGATTCGGCCTCGGCCAGCGACGCGCGCAGCTGGTGCAGGGTCTGCCCGCCAAAGAGGATGCCCAGGAACAGCCCGTCGGGCCTGAGCGCGCGGCGGCATTGCACCAGCTGGCCCACCGGGTCGTTGGCCCAATGCAGGCACAGGGCGTGGATCACCAGGTCATGCGCGCCCTGCTCCAGATCCAGCACGTCGTCATCGGCGACGACCTTGGCGCCGGGCCAGTTCCAGACGGTGGGGAAACCGGTGACCACGGCCGGTGCCGTAAAGGTTCTGTTAACCAGTTCCAGCCTTTCCTGAATCTCGTCGCGCGCGGCCTCATGCAGAAACATCGCCTCCGCGCGGCTGCGGGCGCGGTTGCGGGTCAGGGCGGTGCGGTCGGTCAGGCGCGGCGGCTGGGTCATGGGCGGCTATGTAGAAGGCTGGGATGGGAATGCAAAGGGCGTTGCGCCTTGTCTTTCCGCCGCAATGCGTCTCCTGCGGCGATCTGGTGGAGAGCGAGTTCTCGCTCTGCGGCCCCTGCTGGCGCGAGACCTGGTTCATCTCGGGGCTGGTCTGCGACCTCTGCGGCGCGCCCCTTCCGGGGGAGGAGGCGGAGGGCGCGGTCCATTGCGACGACTGCCTGCAGAACCCCCGGCCCTGGGCGCGGGGGCGCGCGGCGCTGGTCTATCGCGACAATGCCCGCCGCCTGACGCTCTGGCTGAAACATGGCGACCGGACGGAGCTTGCCCGCCCCGCCGCGGGCTGGATGCTGCGCGCGGCAAGGCCGATCCTCGCCCCCGACCTTCTGGTCGCGCCCATGCCGCTGCACCGCTGGCGGCTGCTGAAACGCCGCTACAACCAGGCCGCGCTGCTGGCCCGGGGCGTGGCGCGCGGCGCGGCGCTCGACTATTGCCCCGACCTTCTGATCCGCCCCAGCGCCACGCCCCCCCAGGAGGGGATGAGCGCCGAGGCGCGGTTTGCCAACATGGCGGGGCGGATCGCGGCCCACCCCCGCCGGGCGGCGCGGATCAGGGGGCGGCGGGTGCTGCTTGTCGATGACGTGATGACCTCGGGCGCGAGTTTCACCGCCGCCGCCGAGGCCTGCCATGCCTCTGGCGCAAAAGAGGTTTTCATCCTGGCACTGGCGCGCGCGGTGAAGGACACCTAGATTGGCGGCAACTGAATTAGGAACCGTCTATGAAACCTGTTGAACTCTACACCACGCCCACCTGCGGCTTTTGCATGATGGCCAAGCGCCTGCTGGCCTCCAAAGGCATCGCCTACTCGGAAATCGATGTCGCGCGCGAGCCCGGCCGCAGGCAGGAGATGATGACCCGCGCCAATGGCGGCTATACCGTGCCGCAGATCTTTATCGGCGAGACCCATGTGGGGGGCTGCGACGAGCTCTATGCGCTGGAGCGCGCCGGCAAACTCGACCCGCTCCTGCAGGCCTGAGCCATGCGCGCCGCCCTGCTGCAGCTCAATTCCAGCGACGAGCCGGGCGAAAACCTCGCCACGGTGCGCGCCGGGATGGCCAGGGCGGCGGGCGAGGGCGCGGGGTACATCCTGACGCCCGAGGTGACGAACTGCGTCTCGGCCAGCCGCAGCCATCAGCGCGAGGTTCTGCGCCATGAGGGCGACGACCCGGTTCTGGCCGGGCTGCGCGAGGAGGCGGCGAAGCTTGGGGCGTGGCTGCTGATCGGCTCGCTGGCGCTGAAAACCGACGACGCGGAGGGGCGCTTTGCCAACCGCTCCTTCCTGATTTCGCCCGAGGGCGGGATCGTGGCGCGCTATGACAAGATCCACATGTTCGATGTGGAGATCTCGGAAACCGAGACCTATCGCGAATCCAGGGCCTTCCGCCCCGGCACGCGCGCGGTGGTGGCGGAAACGCCCTTTGCCCGGCTGGGGCTGAGCGTCTGTTACGACGTGCGATTCCCGTATCTTTACCGGGCGTTGGCCAAGGCCGGGGCCGAGGTGCTGACCATTCCGGCCGCCTTTTCGACCGTCACCGGCGCGGCGCATTGGGAGACCCTCGTACGCGCCCGCGCGATCGAGACCGGCTGCTACGTTCTGGCGCCCGCGCAATGCGGCGAGCACAGGGTCAGCCGGGGCAAGCCGCGCCGGACCTGGGGGCACAGCCTGGCCGTCGCGCCCTGGGGCGAGGTGCTGGCCCGCGCGGGCGAGGCGCCGGACATCCTCTATGTTGATCTTGACCGCGCCGAGGTCGAGAGGGCACGTAAAAGGGTGCCCGCCCTGACCCATGACCGCGAGTTCGAGCTGCCCACGTGAACGACACAACCGAATCCGAGGCCCTGGCCGTATCGCTGTTCGGCGAGCTGTTCATGGCCGATCAGCTCGCCCGCAGCCGGCTGAGCAAGGCGCTGCCCAAGGGCATGGAGCTGAGCCATTTCACCGTGCTCAACCACCTCGCCCGGGTGGGTGAGGAACGCAGCCCCGCGCAGCTGGCGCAGGCCTTTCACGTCACCCGCGGCGCGATGACCAACACGCTGAACAAGCTGGAATGGGCGGGCCATGTGCATATCCGCCCCGACTGGGACGATGCGCGGCGCAAGATGGTGGCGATCAGCCCGGCGGGCCGCCAGGCGCGCGATGCCGCCATCGCCGCGGTGCTGCCGATCATCCAGGACGTCGTGGCCGATATCGGCGTGGACAAGGTGCGCGCCGCCCTGCCGGTGCTGCGCGCCCTGCGCCAGCGGCTGGGCGAGCCGGGCTAGGCCGGTTTCACGCTGGCGGTGACGTAGTTCACGCTGAGGTCGCGGTCGGAAAGCGACCAGCGCCACGAGACCGGGTTGAAGACGAACCCCTTGCGGTCCACCGGCCGCAGCCCCGCCTTTTCCAGCAGCGCGTAAAGCTCATCGGGGGTGATGAACTTGTTCCATTCATGCGTGCCCTTGGGCAGCCAGCGCATCACGTATTCCGCCCCCACGATGGCCACGGCAAAGCTTTTCGGATTGCGGTTGATGGTGGAGCAGATATGCAGCCCGCCGGGCCTCAGCAGTTGCCGGCAGGCGGTGAGATAGGCCAGCGGGTCGGAGACATGCTCGACCACCTCCATGTTCAGCACCACGTCGAACTGCTCGCCCGCCGCGGCCAGCGCCTCGGCGGTGCTGTGGCGATAGTCGATCTCAAGTCCCGACTGCTCGGCATGGATGCGGGCCACGGGGAGGTTGCCCTCGGCGGCGTCGGCGCCCACCACCTCGGCCCCCAGCCGCGCCATGGGCTCGGAGAGCAGCCCGCCGCCGCAGCCGATATCCAGAAGCCGCAGCCCCTCGAAGGGGCGGGGGGCGGCGAGATCGCGGTCGAACTCTGCCGCGATCTGGGCGGTGATGTAGTCCAGCCGGCAGGGGTTGAGCATGTGCAGCGGCTTGAACTTGCCGTTGGGGTCCCACCACTCGGCCGCCATGGCCTCGAACTTGGCAACTTCGGATTGGTCGACGGTGGTTCGGGCGTCTTGCATCGCTTGCTCCGTTCGGGTCTTGTGGTGATGCGCCCTTACCGGCGCGCTCACTGGCGTTATATAGGGCGATTATGGACAAGTCCGCAGGCCAAAAAAGCGCAACGCATTTTCTTTTCCCGCCGATCGACCCGTTCGACCAGCGCATGCTGGATGTGGGCGACGGCCATCAGATCTATGTCGAGCAGTCCGGCAGCCCCTCGGGCATCCCGGTGATCGTGCTGCATGGCGGACCGGGCGGCGGCTGCAGCCCGGCGATGCGGCGCTATTTCGACCCCATGGAATACCGCGTCATCCTGTTCGACCAGCGCGGCTGCGGCCGCTCGCGCCCCCATGCCAGCGTCGAGGCCAACACCACCTGGCACCTGGTGCGCGATATCGAAAAGATCCGCGAGGCGCTGGGGATCGAACGCTGGGTGGTCTTCGGCGGCAGCTGGGGCGCGACGCTGGCGCTGATCTATGCCCAGGCCCATCCCGACCGGGCGGCCTATCTGGTGCTGCGCGGCGTGTTCCTGATGACCCGGGCCGAGCTGAAATGGTTCTACGGCGGCGGCGCGGGGCAGTTCTGGCCCGATCTCTGGGCCCGCTTCGCCGAGCTGATCCCCGAAGACGAGCAGCACGACATGATCGCGGCCTATCACAAGCGGCTGTTCTCGGGCGACATGATGCTGGAGACGCGCTACGCCCGCGCCTGGGCGGGCTGGGAGAACGCGCTGGCCTCGGTCTCCAATGACGGTCCGGTGGGCGAGGCGCCGGCGCAATACGCCCGCGCCTTCGCCCGGCTGGAGAACCATTATTTCAAGAATTCCGGCTGGCTGGAGCGCGACGGCCAGATCCTGCACGACCTGCCCCTGATCCAGCACATCCCCGCCACCATCGTGCAGGGCCGCTTCGACATGATCTGCCCGCCCACCGCCGCCTGGAGCCTCGCCCAGAGCTGGGGCCGGGCCGAGCTGCGGATGGTGCCGCTCGCCGGCCACGCGCTGAGCGAGCCGGGCATCACCGCCGAGCTGGTGCGCACCACCCGCGCGGTGCAGCGCCAGGCGGTGGCATTGGGGCTCTGATTGCCCCTTCTTCTTGGCAAAAATACTCATTCGCACCGGCCCCGCCCGCGCGATGGCCGGAGAGGGCGGGACGCCTCCGGCGGGAGTATTTGGACCAAGAAGAAGGGGAAGGCTGCGCTTGGCCTTGAAACCTGCGACATTGCGGCGTATATGGATTTTCAACAGCGGCGCGCTGGTCTCCACCCCCAGCGCTCCACCGGGAAATATCGACGGGCCGCGGGCCCGTTTTTTTGTGTTTGGAATTCATGAACGACCTGATCGCCAAAGCCGCCATCGACCGGCGCCTCGCCGAGATCGTCCAGCCCGTCATCGAGGGCATGGGGTTCGAGCTGGTGCGCATCCGCCTGATGGGCGGCAAGACCAAGACCCTGCAGATCATGGCCGAGCGCCCCGAGGGCGGGATCGAGGTCGATGACTGCGCCGAGATCTCGACCGCCGTCTCCGCCGTGCTGGATGTGGAGGACCCGATCGAGGAGAACTACACGCTGGAGGTTTCCAGCCCCGGGATCGACCGGCCGCTGACCCGGCTGAAGGATTTCGACAGCTGGGAAGGCTACGAGGCCAAGATCGAGACCTCCGAACTGATCGACGGGCGCCGCCGCTTCAAGGGCGTGCTGGCCGGGACCGAGGGCGACGAGGTGCTGATCACCATCGCCGAGGGCACGATCGGGCTGAAATTCGACTGGCTGTCGGACGCCAAGCTGGTGCTCACCGACGAGCTGATCACCGAGATGCTGCGCCAGCGCAAGGCCGCGGGCATCGTGGACGAAGACGCGTTCGACGAGATCGAAACCGAAGACAACGACGCGCCCGAGGGCGCGGCTTCCGAGGAGAACTGAGATGGCAATTACCTCTGCAAACCAGCTGGAGCTGTTGCAAACCGCCGAGGCCGTGGCCCGCGAGAAGATGATCGACCCGGACCTGGTGGTCCAGGCGATGGAGGAAAGCCTCGCCCGCGCCGCCAAGTCGCGCTACGGCTCGGAGATGGACATCCGCGTCCATATCGACCGCAAGACCGGCCGCGCCACCTTCACCCGGGTGCGCACCGTGGTGGCCGATGACGAGCTGGAGAACTACCAGGCCGAGCTGACGGTCGAGCAGGCCAAGCAGTATATCGACGAGCCCAAGGTCGGCGACGAGATCCGCGACGAGGTTCCGCCCATCGAGATGGGCCGGATCGCCGCGCAGTCGGCCAAGCAGGTGATCCTGCAGAAGGTCCGCGAGGCCGAGCGCGACCGCCAGTTCGAGGAATTCAAGGACCGCGTCGGCACCATCATCAACGGTGTCGTCAAGCGCGAGGAATACGGCAACGTCATCGTCGACGTGGGCCGCGGCGAGGCCATCCTGCGCCGCAACGAAAAGATCGGCCGCGAATCCTACCGCCCCAACGACCGCATCCGCTGCTACATCAAGGATGTCCGCCGCGAGACGCGTGGCCCGCAGATCTTCCTCAGCCGCACGGCGCCGGAATTCATGGCCGAGCTGTTCAAGATGGAAGTGCCGGAAATCTATGACGGCATCATCGAGATCAAGGCCGTGGCCCGCGACCCGGGCAGCCGCGCCAAGATCGGGGTCATCTCCTATGACAACTCGATCGACCCGGTGGGCGCCTGCGTGGGTATGCGCGGCAGCCGCGTGCAGGCCGTGGTGAACGAGCTGCAGGGCGAGAAGATCGACATCATCCCCTGGAACGAGGATCAGGCGACCTTCCTCGTCAACGCGCTGCAGCCCGCCGAGGTCAGCAAGGTGGTGATCGACGAGGAGGCCGGCAAGATCGAGGTGGTGGTGCCCGATGACCAGTTGAGCCTTGCCATCGGCCGGCGCGGCCAGAACGTGCGCCTGGCCAGCCAGCTGACGGGTCTCGACATCGACATCATGACCGAGGCCGAGGAATCGGCGCGCCGCCAGGCCGAGTTCGAGGAACGCACCAAGCTGTTCATGGACACGCTGGACCTGGACGAGTTCTTCGCCCAGCTTCTGGTGGCCGAGGGCTTCACCTCGCTCGAAGAGGTGGCCTATGTCGACGTGGACGAACTGTTGGTGATCGACGGCGTGGACGAGGACACCGCGGGCGAACTGCAGGCCCGCGCCCGCGACCACCTGGACGAGATGAACCGCAAGGCGCTGGAACATGCCCGCGAGCTGGGCGTCGAGGACAGCCTGGTTGATTTCGAGGGCCTGACTCCCCAGATGATTGAGGCACTGGCCGAGGACGGCGTGAAAACGCTGGAAGACTTCGCCACCTGCGCCGACTGGGAGCTGGCCGGCGGCTGGACCACGGTCGAGGGGCAGCGCGTCAAGGACGAAGGCGTGCTCGAGAAATTCGATGTCAGCCTTGAAGAGGCGCAGAACCTCGTGATGACCGCCCGCATCCAGCTGGGCTGGGTCGACCCCGCCGAGCTGGAAGCCGAAGAGGCCGCCGAGGCCGAAGAGGGCGGCGAAGAGGAGGCCGGGGCCTGATCGCAGGCCCCGGGAGCGCAGCTTGGGACGCGGTGGCCGGAAAAAGGAGCGCGACGTATCTGAGCGTCGCTGCATCGTCACCGGCGAGGTGCGGCCCAAGGCTGGGCTGATCCGCTTCGTGGTGGGGCCGGGCGACGTGATCGTCCCCGACCTCATGGGCAAGCTGCCCGGCCGCGGGATCTGGGTCTCGGCCGACCGGGCGGCGCTGGAGCAGGCGGTGAAAAAGCGGCTGTTCGGCCGCGGCGCGAAACAGGCGGTCACCCTGCCCGAGGACCTGATCGATCAGGTCGAGGCGGGGTTGCTGCGGCGGGTGACAGAGGGCCTGGCGCTTGCCCGAAAGGCCGGCGACGCGATCGCCGGCTATGAAAAGGTGAAGGGCTGGCTGGACAGCGGCGAGGCGGTTGTCCTCATCCAGGCCAGCGACGGATCGGAGCGCGGCAAGAGCAAGCTGCGCCCACCCCCCGGGGAGGGGACATTTATTGGTTGCCTGACGTCGGACGAATTGGGTTTGGCTTTCGGGCGGGAACATGTGATACATGGCGCGCTTCGCGCTGGCGGACTCACGACGCGTGTTGTAGAGGATGCAGCCAAGCTTGCAGGCGTGCGCGGAAAGGACGGGGGCCAGGCCCCTGCGAAAGGTACGAAGACCATATGAGCGATAATGACGGCAAAAAAACCCTCGGTTTGCGCGGCGGCCCCCGGTCTGGCCAGGTGAAGCAGAGCTTCAGCCACGGGCGGACGAAGAACGTGGTGGTCGAGACCAAGCGCAAGCGCGTTGTCGTTCCCAAGCCCGCCGCCGGCAAGGCCGGGGGTGGCGCGGCGAAGGGCGGTGACGCCTCGAAGCGGCCCGCCGGCATTTCCGATGCCGAGATGGAGCGCCGGCTGAAGGCGCTGCAACTGGCCAAGGCGCGCGAGGCCGATGAGGCCAAGCAGCGCGAAGAGGAAGAAAAGCGCCGCGAGGAAGAGCGCCAGCGCCGCCGCGAAGAGATCGAGGCCAAGGAGCGCGAAGAGCGCGAGCGCGAGGAAGCCGCGCGCCGCAAGGCCGAGGAAGACGAGCGCAAGCGCCGCGAGGCCGAGGAGGCCAGGAAGCGTGCTGCCGAAAAACCGGCCAAGCCGGCGGAACCGGCCGCGGCCCCGGCCGAGGCGCTGCGCGGCGTGGGCAAGCCCGCGCCCCGCAAGGAACGCGAGACCCGCGAAGAGCGCCCCACGCGCGGCAAGGGCCGCGAAGGCGGCCGCCGCGAGGGCAAGCTGACGCTGAACCAGGCCCTGGCCGGCGGCGAGGGCGGGCGCCAGCGCTCGCTCGCCGCGATGAAGCGCAAGCAGGAGCGGGCCCGGCAGAAGGCCATGGGCGGCGCCATGGAACGCGAAAAGGTGGTGCGCGACGTGCAGGTGCCCGAGACCATCGTGGTCTCGGAACTGGCCAACCGCATGGCCGAGCGCGTGGCCGACGTGGTCAAGGCGCTGATGAAAATGGGCATGATGGTCACGCAGAACCAGCCGATCGACGCCGACACGGCGGAACTGATCGTCGAGGAGTTCGGCCACAAGGTGGTGCGCGTGTCCGCAGCCGACGTGGAACAGGTCATCGAAACCGCCGAGGACAAGCCCGAGGATCTGGTGTCGCGCCCGCCGGTGATCACCATCATGGGCCACGTGGACCACGGCAAGACCTCGCTGCTGGACGCGATCCGCAACGCCAAGGTCGTCGCGGGCGAAGCCGGCGGCATCACCCAGCATATCGGCGCCTACCAGGTGAAAACCGACAGCGGCGCGGTGCTGAGCTTCCTCGACACGCCGGGCCACGCGGCCTTCACCTCGATGCGCGCCCGCGGCGCGCAGGTGACGGATATCGTGGTTCTGGTGGTGGCGGCCGACGACTCGGTCATGCCGCAGACGATCGAGGCCATCAACCACGCCAAGGCGGCCGGTGTTCCGATGATCGTGGCCATCAACAAGATGGACAAGCCCGCGGCCGATGCCGGCAAGGTGCGCGCCGAGCTGCTGCAGCACGAGGTCATCGTCGAGGCGATGTCGGGCGAGGTGCAGGATGTCGAGGTGTCGGCCCATACCGGCCAGGGCCTGGACGAACTGCTGGAGGCCATTGCGCTTCAGGCCGAGATCCTGGAGCTGAAGGCCAACCCCAACCGCGCCGCCCAGGGCGCCGTGATCGAGGCGCAGCTGGACGTGGGCCGCGGCCCGGTGGCCACCGTTCTGGTGCAGAACGGCACGCTGAAACAGGGCGATATCTTCGTCGTGGGCGAGCAGTGGGGCAAGGTGCGCGCGCTGGTCAACGACAAGGGCGACCGCGTGACCGAGGCCGGCCCTTCGGTTCCGGTCGAGGTTCTGGGCCTGAACGGCACGCCCGAGGCGGGCGACGTTCTGAACGTGGTCGAGACCGAGGCGCAGGCCCGCGAGATCGCCGAATACCGCCAGGAGGCTGCCAAGGAGAAACGCGCTGCCGCCGGGGCCGCCACCACGCTGGAACAGCTGATGGCCAAGGCCAAGGAGGACGAGAACGTCCAGGAACTGCCGATCCTGGTCAAGGCCGACGTGCAGGGCTCTGCCGAGGCGATCGTCCAGGCGATGGAGAAGATCGGCAACGAAGAGGTCCGCGTGCGCGTGCTGCATGCCGGCGTGGGCGCCATCACCGAGACCGATGTCGGCCTGGCCGAGGCCTCGGGTGCGCCGGTCTTCGGCTTCAACGTCCGGGCCAACGCGCCCGCGCGCAACGCCGCGAACCAGAAAGGCGTCGAGATCCGCTATTACAGCGTGATCTACGACCTCGTCGATGACGTGAAGGCGGCCGCCAGCGGCCTGCTCAGCGCCGAGATCCGCGAGAAGTTCATCGGCTATGCTGAGATCAAGGAAGTCTTCAAGGTCACCGGCGTCGGCAAGGTGGCAGGCTGCCTGGTCACCGAGGGCGTGGCGCGGCGTTCGGCGGGCGTGCGCCTGCTGCGCGACAACGTGGTGATCCACGAGGGCACGCTGAAGACGCTGAAGCGCTTCAAGGACGAGGTCGCCGAGGTCCAGTCGGGCCAGGAATGCGGCATGGCCTTCGAGAATTACGACGACATCCGCCCCGGCGATGTCATCGAGATCTTCGAGCGCGAGGAGATCGAGCGCACGCTCGACTGATCCGCCGCCTGCAGACAGAAAAAGGGGACGGTGCCTACGGGCATCGTCCCCTTTCTTTTTCGTGAGTGGTGCTTCTTACGAGGCTTGGCCTACAGGCCGCCCCTCGAACAGTCGTTCGCCGACGCGAACGATGATTCTGCCGTTGTGAGAGGCGCGCACGAAGGCGCCCTGAACAGAAACGCAGCTTCCGATTAGAATTGTCCTCAGCATCCCCAATCTCCATCCTGGATGGAACTGGTCAGATAATAGGACCGAATTTTAATAAAGCTACTGTTAAAATGTCACATTCTTGCCATAATTGTTGAAATAACGGGCACAATGCGAACGCTAAAGCCGGCCCCCAGCCCCGACGGCCTGTCAGAGCCAATCGCGCAGGATCGGGATCAGGGGGATATCGGCCGGCGGCATCGGGTAATCGCGCAGTTCTTCGGGGCGGACCCATTTCAGGGCCTGGCCTTCGCGCGCGTGCACGATCCCTTTCCATTTCCGACAGGCAAAGAGCGGCATCAGAAGGTGGAAATCTTCGTAGCCATGGCTGGCAAAGGTCAACGGCGCCAGGCAGCTGGCCCAGGTGTCGATGCCCAGCTCTTCGTGCAATTCGCGGACCAGGGCGTGCTCGGGGGTCTCGCCGGGTTCGACCTTGCCGCCGGGAAACTCCCACAGGCCGGCCATGGACTTGCCTTCCGGGCGCTGCGCCAGCAGCACCCGGCCATCGGAATCGATCAGCGCGACGGCTGAAACCAGGACGATCTTCATGAGCGGTAGTCGGCGTTGATCTCGATGTAGCGATTGGTCAGGTCGCATGTCCAGGCGGTGGCCTGGCCCTTGCCCAGGCCCATGTCCACCCCGATCACCAGTTCGGGCTGCTTCATATAGGCCGCGCCTGCCTCTTCGGAATAGCTTTCGGCGACCCAGCCCTTTTCGGCCACCAGGATGTCGCCGAAGCGGATCGACAGCAGGTCGCGGTCGGCCTTGGCGCCGGATTTGCCCACCGCCATCACCACCCGGCCCCAGTTCGGGTCCTCGCCCGCCACCGCGGTTTTCACCAGCGGCGAGTTGGCGATGGCCATGGCCACCTTGTGGGCGTCGGCGTCCGAGGCGGCGCCGGTCACGGCAACCTCGACGAATTTCGTGGCGCCCTCGCCGTCGCGCACCACCTGATGCGCGAGGTCCAGCATCACCTCCCTCAGCGCGGCGGTGAAATCCTTGGCCGGCCTGGAGCGCAGATCGGCGATCTCGGGCGCCTTGCTGCGACCCGTGGCGACCAGCAGCAGCGTGTCCGAGGTCGAGGTGTCGCCATCCACGGTGATGCGGTTGAAGGTTTCGTCCGTCAGCCGCGACAGGATGCGCTGCAGCGGCATGCGGGCGATCTTCGCGTCGGTGAAGATGTAGACCAGCATCGTCGCCATGTCTGGCGCGATCATGCCCGAGCCCTTGGCGATGCCCGCGATCCGCACCATCTCGCCGTCGATCTCGACCGAGGCCGTGGCGCCCTTGGGGAAGGTGTCGGTGGTCATGATCGCACGGGCGGCGTTGCGGATGAGGCCCGCGTCCTGGTTTTCGACCAGTTCAGCGACCTTGGCGGTGATCCTGTCATGCGGCAGGCGTTCGCCGATCACCCCGGTCGAGCTGGTGAAAACCCGCGTCGCCGGCAGGCCCGTCGCTTCTGCAACAGCATCACAAATGGCCGCGACAGAGCCTTCCCCCGTGCGGCCGGTGAAGGCGTTGGAATTGCCGGAATTGACGATGATCGCCGCACCCGTATCGCTGTCGCCGCCGATCTTGGCCTGGCAATCCAGCACGTTGGCCGACCGGGTCGCGGACCGGGTGAAGACCCCGGTCATCGTGGTGCCGGGGGTCAGAAGGGCCAGCATCACGTCGGTGCGACCCTTGTATTTCACCCCGGCCTGGGCCGTGGCGAAGCTGACGCCGTCGATCACCGGCA
>ENA-ORCU01000593-ORCU01000593.1-marine-metagenome-genome-assembly--contig:-NODE-593-length-12877-cov-2.888828_pt1 | contig 12877 bp, 11 predicted proteins | sample MGYA00248631_ERZ508512 | MGnify/ENA primary metagenome ERZ508512 (study PRJEB26183, sample SAMN06268844) | marine metagenome | isolation source: Tt an P1 anaerobic enrichment on pine from sediment taken...
GTAGAGCTTCAGGAACTCGGGGGCTTTGCCGGCGGCGATGCGATAGGTGCGTTTTTCGTAGATCATGTCTGTCCCGTTGGCTGATATGGGCGCGCCCGGCGGCGCTCTCGCGAAAAGGCTATTCGCTATATTCCAGGCGATGCAATAGGGAAGTCATCATTTGACGACAAAACCGGGGCGTGGTTAAACAGGGAGCCCGGGAACACGCCTTGGCGCGGTGGGTTGAATGGGCTAAGGCAAGCCTGATCCGTAGGAGAGGTGCTGGCGTGAAGGCGAAATCCGATGCATTGAGGGAAAAGGGGCGCCAGGCGGGCGGCGGCAAGAAGGAAACCGCTGCCGGCGGTTCCGGGCGGTTGCCGCATGCCGAGCGGAGGGCGCAGATCCTCGAAACCGCGTCGGATTTCTTCGCCGAGAACGGGCTGACGGGCCAGACCCGCCGGCTGGCCGAGGCCTGCGGCGTCTCGCAGCGCCTTCTCTACAGGTTCTTCCCGACCAAGGAGGACCTTCTGGCCGAAGTGTACCGGCAGGAGATCCTCGGCGCCTTCAAGGCAGGCTGGTTCATCGAGCTTCAGGACCGCAGCGTGCCCGTCGAGGAGCGCTTCACGCGTTTCTACGAGGATTATCTCGAGACGACCCTGACGCGCAAATGGCTGCGCCTGTTCCTCTACGCGTCGCTTTCGGATGAATCGATGGCGCCCGACTACATCGCGAGCATCGTGACCCAGCTGCTCGAGGTCCTGATGCGGGAGGCGGCGCATGAGTTCAACGTCGCGCTGCCCGAGGAGCGGGCGGCCGTTCACGAGATGGCCTGGACCCTGCACGGGTCGATCTCGCATTACGCGATCCGCCGGCATGTCTACAAGGCCAGCTGGCAGGTGCCCGAAAAGCGCGTCGTGGCGATGCATGTCCGCATGTTCCTCTCGGGCTTCGTCCCGATGGTGGAGGCCTATTCCGAAGACCAGTCGTGACGGCATTGCCGCGCGCGCGGTTCCTGTTTTGCCGAAAAAATGGGCCGCGAAACCCCCGGGGTGGCCCGGTCGCCCTGAATTGGTGCAATTCGTGCTGCGGCATAAGTCGTCAATTGACGACAAAGAAATCCCGGACTAACGTCGACTCGCGGAGGTCGCTTGACCTCACGGCAGGGATGGATGCCTCGCTGCGCGCCGTTGCGGTGGCGGCGGGGCCGAACAGATCAACAGGGGATTAGAAAAATGGCACGTCTCATCAAATCGCATATCGGCCGGAGGGACTTTCTGCGCACCTCCGCGGCGGCGGGCGCGGTGGCGCTGGCGGCACCGGCGCGCATCGCCAGCGCCCAGGCGCAGCCGATCAACATGCATGCCTGGTCGGCGGCGGTGGACACCGTTCAGAGCCACCTGAACGCCTTCACCGACTCCACCGGCATTCCGGTGAACTACGGCAACTCGCCCTGGGCGCAGTACCGCGAGGGCATGGTCACCAAATTCGTCGGCGGTGCGCCGCTGGACATGATGTGGGTGTCGGACGCCTGGCTGCCCGAATGGGCCGAGGCCGGCTGGATCTCCCCCATCGACGACTACGACTTCCTCACTGCCTACAATTCCGAGGCCGAGGATTTCTGCACCGACTCGATGACCTATAACGGCCGCCAGTACGGCCTGACCTACTACACCGATTTCATGGCCTTCCTCTATGACGAGGAGAAGGTGAAAGAAGCCGGCTTCGACGCGCCGCCCGCCACCTGGGACGAGGTGGTCGAGCAGTCGCTGGTGATGAAGGAAAAGGGCATCTCGGAATACCCGATGATGCTGGCCATGGCGCAGGAAAGCTGGCTGATCGAATTCATGTCGTCGCTGGTCTACTCGCATGGCGGCCGCTTCACCGACGATGCCGGCAAGTCGATCATGCAGCACGACAAGGACGGCGCGGTCGAGGCCCTGCAATGGGTCGTAGACGCGGTGAACAAGCACGGCATCGTATCGCCCGCCTGCGTCGAAACCGGCGAGCTGTCGGGCCTGAAGGCCTTTGCCTCGGGCAACCACGCCTTCGCCATGGTCGCGAAATACCGCCTGCGCATGCTCAACGACCCCGAGCAGTCGCAGATCGCCGGCAACGTCAAGCAGGCCCTGATGCCCAAGGGCGCCAATGGCGACCACAACACCGTGGGCTGGATGCGCTTCCACGGCATGGCCACCCAGTCGCGGCAGGACGAGCAGCGCGCGGAGAACACCGCCAAGCTGATCGAATGGTTCGGCGGCAAGGCCAATGGCGAATACAAGTTCCAGAAGCTGCTGTTCCTGGATATCGGCGCGGGCTTCGGCGTGAAGCCGCTGTTCGACGATCCGGATATCCGCGACGCATACGGCAAGTATGGCGACGTCGACATCATCAAGGCGCAGCAGGCGCTGGCCCTGAAGAAGGACGTGGTCACGCCGTGGTTCGGCGAATGGAGCGAGACCAACGGCGCGGCCTGGCAATCGGCGATCCTCGGCAACACCGACGCGGTTTCGGCCGTCAAGAAATCGGCCGAGCTGTGGGATGAACTGAAGGACAGCTACTGAGGCTGACTGACAACCCGCCCGGCGCAGGGTCCGCCCTGCGCCGGGCGTTTACGAAGGGGCCCCGGGCTGGGGCAGAGGCAGGACGAAACACGTGACAGATGTCGTGAATGCACCAGCGGGCAGGGGGCGCCTGCGCACCCTGTTCGGCTATGAAGAACGCAGCGCCGCGCTGTTCCTGGCGCCGGTCATGGCGGTGCTCATGGGGGTCGCGGTGTTCCCGATCCTCTACTCGCTCTATCTCAGCTTTTTCCGGATCAAGCTGACGCGGCCGAACCGCACGCCCTTCGTGTGGTTCGACAACTACACCGACCTGTTCTCGAACGAGCTGTTCTGGGTCTCGGTGGCGCGCACCGTGGCCTTCTCGGTCGTCTCGGTGACGGCGATCGCGGTGATCGCGCTGCTGGTCTCGCTGCTGCTGAACCAGAATTTCCGCGGCCGCCGGGTGCTCTCGACCATCCTGCTGGTGCCCTGGGCCATTCCCTATGTGGCCAACGCCCTGATGTGGAAATGGATCTACGATTCCGGCTACGGCGCCCTGAACGGTGTCCTTTACCAGCTGGATTTCATTGACAAATACATGATCTGGCTGGGGGACCAGGACAAGACGATCTTCCTGATCGCCAACGCCTTCGTGTGGAAGGAAGTGCCGCTGGCCACGATCCTGCTGCTGGTGTCGCTGAAAGCCATCCCCTCGGATCTCTATCAGGCCGCGCGGGTCGACGGGGCCTCCGTCTGGCAGCGCTTCATCCATGTCACGCTGCCCGCGATGAAGCCCGGCTTCATGCTGGTGATGATCTACGAGACGATGATGGCGATCCGGCATTTCGACCTGTTCTTCATCCTCACCGAAGGGGGCCCGGGCGACGCCAGCCACGTGCTGTCCTGGCACATCTATGTGGAGACCTTCCGCAACCTCTCCTTCGGCAGCGGCGCGGCCATGTCCTACGTGCTGGCGCTGGTCACCTTTGCGCTGTCCTACACCTTCATCCGCACCCTGGGCCGGAGGATCTGAGCATGTCCGAGAAAACCGTGACCCAACCGGGCGGGATCGACTACCGCCGCCGCCAGCGCCTGGCGCGGCTGGCACAGACCCTGGTGATCCTCGGCGGCGCCATCGTGCTGGCGATCTACGTGCTGGCGCCGGTGACCTGGTTGGTCTCATCGTCCTTCCAGACCGAGGCCGAGATCGTCTCGGTCCCGCCGCACTGGATCCCCGAAGAGCCGACGCTCATGAACTTCGAGGCGATCTTCAGCGCCACCGAGGAAGAAGAGATCACCTACGAGACCCGCAGCGGGCAGGACCCGGCCTCGGGCGGGTTCATCCCCTCGACCGCCAAGAACCTGCTGCCGGCGATGTGGAACAGCTTCCTCGTGGCCACGCTGGTGGTGATCCTCAACCTGCTGGTGGGGGTGCCCGCGGCCTATGCGCTGGCCAAGATCCGGTTCTGGGGGCGCGATGCCTCGGTCTATTTCATCCTCATCACGCGGGTGATCCCGGACATCGCGCTGGTGGTGCCGTTCTTCCTGGTGATCAAGAACCTCGGGATGCTCGACTCGATCGGCTCGCTGGTGCTGACCTACCTGGCGGTGACCGTGCCGTTCTCGGTCTTCATCCTGGTGCAGTATTTCGAGGGCCTGCCCGACGAACTGGACAAGGCCGCGCGCGTCGATGGCTGCTCGCGCTTCCAGGCGCTGGTGCGGGTGTTCCTGCCGCTGTCGCTGCCCTCGCTGGTGGCGGTGGTGCTGTTCACCTTCCTGACCAGCTGGAACGAGTTCCTGCTGGCCCTGATGTTCACCCAGACCGAGGCCTCGCAGACGCTGCCCATCGTGCTGGCGGCGTTCACCTCGGATTTCACCATCAGCTTCTCGTTCATCAACGCCGCGGGCGTGCTGGCCATCGTGCCGCCGGTCATCGTGGCCGTGATCTTCGAGCGTTACATCGTTTCCGGCCTGACCGCCGGTGCCGTGAAAGGCTAGGAAAGGAAAGACCCCGTGGCTCGTATCCGTTTCGAACACGTCGAGAAAAAATACGCCAACGGCTTCCACGCCGTGAAAGACCTCAATCTCGACATCCAGGACAAGGAGTTCCTGGTGCTGCTGGGCCCCTCGGGCTGCGGCAAGTCGACCACGCTGAACATGATCGCCGGCCTCGAAGAGGTCAGCGGCGGGCGGCTCATGTTCGACGACGAACTGGTCAATTACACGCCCCCGCACAAGCGCGACGTGGCCATGGTGTTCCAGAGCTACGCGCTCTACCCGCACAAGACGGTCTACGACAACATCGCCTTCGGCCTGCAGATGCGCAAAGCCCCCCGCGACGAGATCGACCGCCGGGTGCGCGACGCCGCGCAGAAGCTGGAGATCGCGCATCTGCTGGACCGGCGCCCCTCGCAGCTGTCGGGCGGCCAGCGTCAGCGCGTGGCGCTGGGGCGCGCGATGGTGCGCGACCCCGCGGTCTTCCTGATGGACGAGCCGCTGTCGAACCTCGACGCGGCGCTGCGCATCTCGATGCGGGCCGAGATCAAGGAACTGCACCAGGCGATGCAGACCACCTTCGTCTACGTCACCCACGACCAGGCCGAGGCGCTGACGCTGGCCGACCGCATCGTGGTGATGCGCGACGGCGTGGTGCAGCAGGTGGGCACCCCCGACGACATCTACGAGCGTCCGCGCAACACCTTCGTGGCCTCGTTCCTGGGCAACCCGCCGATCAACTATATCGACGGCACGGTCGAGGTGACCGACAGCTCCACCGCGCGTTTCGTGCGGGGCGACCTGGCGCTGACCCTGCCGCCGGCGATCGCGGGCAAGCTCGCCGACAGCAACGGCCGTGAGGTGCGCCTGGGCATCCGCGCCGAGGACGTGGATGAGACCGCGCAGGGCGGCGAAGGGTCCGTGATCCGGGGCAAGGTGAACTCGGTCTTGCCGGTGGGCTCGGACCAGTTCCTGGGCTTCGACTTCTACGGCGAAGAGCTGTTCTTCCGCGTGGGCAAGGACCTCAGCCATGCGCTGGGTGACGACGTGGCGCTGTCGGTCGATCTGAACCGGCTGCACGTCTTCGACAAGGACAGCGGCGACACGCTGATCTGGTAACGGAGCGCCCCGCGATGAAACCCGCCCCCTTCACCTATCACCGCCCCGGCAGCCTCAACGAGGCGCTGGAGCTGATGGCGCGCTATGGTCCCGAGGCCAAGCCGCTGGGCGGCGGGCAGAGCCTGGGGCCGATGCTGAACATGCGGCTGGCCCGCCCGGCGCATCTGGTGGACCTGAACGACATGCTCGAGATGGATTATATCCGCGAGGTCGGGGACAGGATCGAGATCGGGGGGCTGACCCGTCACCACCGCCTGGCTACGGCGCCCGAGGTGAGCCGCGACCTGCCGCTGCTGGCCGAGGCCGCCCGGACCATCGGCCATTATGCCATCCGCCAGCGCGGCACCCTGGGGGGCAGCCTGGCCCATGCCGATCCGGCCGCGCAGCTGCCGCTGGTCGCGGTGACGCTGGGGGCCGAGGTTGTGCTGCGCTCGACCAGGGGGGAGCGCGACGTCCCGGCCAGCGACTTCCTGCAATCCATCATGACCGTCGATCTGGCCGATGACGAGATCGTCACCGCCCTGCGCTTTCCCCGCCAGGCCGAGGGGGAGGCCAGCGCCTTTGAACTGTTCAGCCGCCGTCACGGCGATTTCGCCATCGTCAGCGTGGCCCTGACGCTGCGCCAGGACGCGGCGGGCGCGGTTTCCTCGCTCCGGCTGGGGCTGGGCGGGGTCGGCCCGGTGCCGCTGCGCCTGCGCGAGCTCGAGGCCGAGGCCGTCGGCAGCCAGATCGATGAAGCGGCCGCCGCGCGGCTGGGGCGCTCCGCCGCCGCCCTGATCACCCCCGAGGACCATCCCGAAGTGCCTGCCGCCTATCGCCGCGAACTTGTGGAAACCCTGGTTGCGCGCGCCCTGCTGCGCGCAGCCGAGCAGGAGGGCGCGGCCGCATGAGCGCGCCTGTGCCCATCTCCCTCGTCGTGAACGGCGAGACCCATGACCTTGTCGTGCCGCCGCGCAAGCTGCTGTCGGACGTGCTGCGCGAGGATCTGCACCTGACCGGCACCCATGTCGGCTGCGAGCACGGCGTCTGCGGCGCCTGCACCATCCTCATCGACGGCCAGCCGTCGCGCGCCTGCCTGACCTACGCGGTGCAGATGGAAGGCCACGAGCTGACCACGATCGAGGCGGTGGCCGAGGGCGACCGGCTGAGCCCGCTGCAGCAGGCCCTGCACGAAGAGCACGGCCTGCAATGCGGGTTCTGCACCGCCGGCATCGTGATGACCTTCGAGGCCTATCTGCGCGACAATCCCCAGCCCGGCGAGGCCGAGATCCGCGACGTGCTGTCGGGCAACCTGTGCCGCTGCACCGGCTACCAGAATATCGTGACGGCCATCCTCAAGGCCGCCGACCTGATGCGGGAGGGGCAGGGCGCATGACCGCGGACACCCCCTTCACCCATATCGGCCAGCCCCTGCCGCGCAAGGAGGACCGCCGTTTCCTCACCGGCAAGGGCCGCTATCTCGACGACGTCACGCTGCCCGGCGCGCTGCAGGTCACCTTCGTGCGCTCGCCCCATGCCCATGCCCGCATCACGGGCATCGATGCCGAGGCCGCCCGCGCGCTGCCCGGCGTGGTGGGCGTGTTCACCGGCCGCGACCTTGCGCAATGGACGGCGCCGCTGCGCCTCGCGCCCCCGATCGAGGGACTGCACCCGGTCGAGATGACCACGCTGCCCGTCGACAAGGTGCGCTTCCACGGCGACCCCGTGGCGGTGGTGGTGGCGCGCGACCGCTACACGGCCGAGGATGCGGCCGAGCTGGTCGAGGTCGAGTACGATCCGCTGCCCTGCGCCGCCGACGCCGAGACCGCGCTCGCCCCCGGCGCGCCGCTGGTCGATGACACGCTGCCCGACAACCTGGTCTCGCACCAGAGCTTCAGGGCGGGCGACCCGAGGGCGCGGCGGGCCGAGGCCGACCGCGTGGTCGAGGCGCGTTTCAACCTGCACCGCCACACCCATGTGCCGATGGAGACCCGCGGCTGCCTGGCGGACTGGGACGCGGGGCGGGCGCATCTGACCATGCATATCGGCACCCAGGCGCCGCATCCGATGCGCGGCCAGCTGGCCGCAAGGCTGGGCATCAGCGAGACCCAGGTCACGGTGATCAGCCCCGATATCGGCGGCGGCTTCGGCCAGAAGATCGCGCTTTACCGCGAAGAGCTGACCGTGGCGGCGCTGTCGCGCCATCTTGGCCGCCCGGTGCGCTGGCGCGAGGACCGACTGGAGAACCTGACCTCGGCCAGCCATGCGCGCGAAACCCAATGTGTGACCCGCGCCGCGGTGCGTGCCGACGGGCGCATCCTGGGGCTGGAACTGGAGCTGACCGAGGATTTCGGCGCCTATTGCTTCTACCCCGCCAACTACATGGCCCGCGTGATCGCGATGATCCTGACCGGGCCCTACAAGATCAGCGATTACGCCTTCGACGTGAAGGTGGTGCTGACCAACAAATGCGGCAACGGCCCGATGCGGGCGCCGATGGCGATCACCAGCTGGGTGATGGAGGGCACCATCGACGCGGTGGCGCGCGAGCTGGGGCTCGACCCGCTGCAGGTGCGCCGGATCAATGCCCTGCGGCCCGAGGACCTGCCCTTCACCATGCCCACCGGCGAGGTGCTGGAGGATGTCACGCCGCTGGAAACGCTGGAAGCGGCGGTTCAGGCCATCGACCTGCCCGAATTCCGCGCCCGCCAGGCGCAGGCGCGGGCCGAGGGGCGGCTGCTGGGCCTGGGCCTGTGCACGGTGGTCGAATCCACCACCTACGGTTCGCAGTTCTACAAGGCCGCCGGCATCCCCGGTTCGGGGCATGAGGCCGCCTGGGTGCGGATCGAGCCCTCGGGCGTGGTCAACGCCTCGGTCGGGCTGATGGGCTCGGGGCAGGGCTATGAGACGCCGCTGGCGCAGGCGGTGGCCGAGGGGCTGGGCGTGACGCCGGACGTCGTGAACGTCCACATGGGCCATACCGATATCGCCCCCTATGGCATGGGCAGCCGAGGCGCGCGGGGCGCCACCGCGGGGGGCGGCACGCTCTATCTCTGCGCGCAGAAGGCGCAGGCCAGGGTGCTGGCCATCGCCGCCGACATGCTGAACCTCAACGACGCGCAGGGGCTGCGCCTGCACAACGGCCAGGTCGAGCGGCGGCTCGAGGACGCGTGGCAGGCCACCGGCGTCAGCCTGACCGACGTGGCGCGGCGCGCCTATCTCGACCCCACGGCGCTGCCCGAGGGGATCGACCCGGGTCTCGACGTGTCGCTGACCTACGACCCGCCGGCGATGACCTATTCCAACTCCACCCATGCCTGCGAGGTCGAGATCGACCCGGCCACCGGGCGCATCCGCATCGACCGCTACGTCGTGGCCGAGGATTGCGGCACCGTTCTGAACCCGCTGGTCGTCAAGGGCCAGCAGCAGGGCGCGGTGGCGATGGGGCTGAGCGGCGCGCTGCTGGAACAGGTCGTCTATGACGAGAACGGCCAGAACCAGAGCGCGACGCTGGCCGACTACCTGGTCGCCACCGCCTGCGAGCTGCCGGATATCGAGATCCTCCCCATGCACACTCCCAACCGGAAGACCCCGGCGGGGATCAAGGGCATGGCCGAGGGCGGCATCATGGGGTCGATCGGGGTGATCGCGGGTGCCGTCAACGATGCGCTGGCGCCCTTGGAGGTGACGGCCGAGCAGATGCCGTTGTCGCCGCAACGGATACGCGGGCTGCTGCGCCGCGCCGCGCATTCCGACGCGGGAAAGGCTTTTTCGAAATCTGGCACCGCCACTGATACCATTCACGGAACGCCAGACAACTCAGACGGAAGGACGAACAGGGCATGAGCGCTTTGACGGAAAAGATGACGGTCGGCTTCATCGGTCTCGGGATCATGGGGCAAAGCATGGCGGGGCATATCCTGGCCGCCGGCCATGAGCTCTGCGTCTACAACCGCACCCGCGCCAAGGCCGACGACCTGGTCGCGAAGGGCGCGGTCTGGAAGGACAGCCCCGGCGATGTGGCCGCGGCCTGCGACGTGGTGATCACCATCGTCGGCTACCCCAAGGATGTCGAGGAGGTCTACCTCGCCCCCGGCGGCATCGTGGAGCGCGCCCGCGACGGCGCGATCCTGATCGACATGACCACCTCCAGCCCGGAGCTTGCGCAGCGCATCACCGCGGCGGCGGCGGATCGCGGTCTGACGGCGCTGGACGCGCCGGTGTCGGGCGGCGACGTCGGGGCCAAGGCCGGCACGCTGGCGATCATGGTCGGCGGCGATGCCACGGGTTTTGAGGCCGCCATGCCGCTCTTCGACGCGATGGGCGGCAAGATCGTGCATATGGGCCCCGCGGGCGCCGGGCAGCACACCAAGATGGCCAACCAGATCGCCATCGCCTCGACCATGATGGCGGTGAGCGAGAGCCTGTCCTACGCCAAGGCCGCCGGGCTGGACCAGTCTGCCGTGCTCGACGCGATCGGCACCGGCGCGGCGTCCAGCTTCCTGCTGAACGGGCTAGGGCCGAAGATGGTGGCGGGCGATTACGCGCCGGGCTTCTTCGTGCACCATTTCGTCAAGGACATGTCCATCGCGCTGGCCGAGGCGGAGCGGATGAAGCTGGACCTGCCGGGCCTGACGCTGGCCCGCGGCCTTTACCAGCGCCTCGTCGACGGCGGCTTCGGCGAAGAGGGCACCCAGGCGCTCTATCGCGTCTATACCCAGATGACGGGGGCCTGAGATGCGGTTCGAAGGCGACGCCCTGATCCCGGCCGCCCCCGAGGCGGTCTGGAAAGGCCTCAACGACCCCGAGGTGCTGCGCCGCTCCATCCCCGGCTGCCAGGCGATGGAACAGACCGGAGAGCGCGAGTTCACCGCCACCGTGGTGGCCAGGGTCGGGCCGGTCTCGGCCACCTTCAAGGGCAAGGTGGAGCTCGATGACCTGAACCCGCCGCTCTCCTACACGCTGCGCGGGCGCGGGCAGGGCGGGCCTGCGGGCTTTGCCAAGGGCGCGGCGCGGATCACGCTGGCGCCCGAGGGCGACGGCACCCGGCTGACCTATGTCGCCGACGCCGATATCGGCGGCAAGCTGGCCAGCGTGGGCGGCCGCCTGATCCAGGGCGTGGCGAAAAAGACCGCCGATGATTTCTTTGCCGGTTTCTCGCGTGTGCTGACGGGCGGCGAGGAGGCCGCCGCCGCCCCCGCAGGCGGCGCGACCGCCCCGGCTACCGCCCCCGCCGCGGGACCCGCGGCCGGACATATCCCGCTGATCGACCGTGTGGCCTGGCTGCTTGTCGGCCTCGCCCTCGGTATCGGCCTGACCATCATCTTTGGGTGACCCTGATGCGTATTGCAGACGATATTCAAGCCATGTTGCCACTGCTCACGGAATGGCGGCACGATCTGCATGCGCATCCCGAGACGGCCTTTCAGGAACATCGCACCGCGGCCTTTATTGCCAAGGAACTGCGCGCGATGGGATTGGAAGTGCATGAGGGGATCGGGGGAACCGGCGTCGTCGGTGTCCTGCGCAACGGCGACGGCTGGACCGTCGGCCTGCGCGCGGACATCGACGCGCTGGACGTGACCGAGACCACGGGGCTGGACTATGCCTCGACGGTGCCGGGCAAGATGCATGCCTGCGGCCATGACGGGCACACCACCATGCTGCTGGGCGCGGCGAAGCACATGGCGGCCAACCCGCCGGGGCCGGGCACGGTGGTGTTCATCTTCCAGCCCGCCGAGGAAAACGAGGGCGGCGCCCGGGTGATGATCGAGGACGGGCTGTTCGAGCGCTTCCCGGTCGACCAGGTCTATTCCATGCACAACTGGCCGGGGCTGGAGGCGGGGCGCTTCGCCGTGCACTCGGGCCCCGTGATGGCCGCCTTCGACACGTTCGAGCTGCGCCTGATCGGCCGTGGCAGCCACGGCGCCATGCCGCATGAAGGGATCGACCCGATCACGCTGGCCGCGCAGGTGCAGATGGCCTGGCAGACACTGATCAGCCGCGCCGTCGCGCCGGTCGACCCGGCGGTGATCTCGATCACCCAGATCCACGCAGGCGACACGCTGAACGTGATCCCCGAGCAGATCACCCTGCGCGGCACCGTGCGCACCTTTTCCCCCGAGACGCGGGACTTCCTGGAGGCCGAGATGGGCCACCGGGCGCAGTCCATCGCCGCGGCCTACCATGCCGAGGCAGAGCTTGATTACACGCGCCGCTACCCCGCCACCATCAACGCCGCACCCGCCGCCGCGCTGGCGCTGGAGGCGGCGCAGGGCATCGTGGGGGCGGATGCCGTGGCCACCGACCTGCCGCCCAGCATGGCGGCCGAGGATTTCGCCTTCATGCTGAACGACCGCCCGGGCGCCTATATCTGGATCGGCAACGGCTCGGCCGAGGGCGGGCGCAACCTGCACAGCCCGAACTACCAGTTCAACGACGAGATCCTGACGCTCGGCGCGCAGTATCTCTGCGAGGTGGCGGCCCGGGCCCTGAGCCGGACCAACACCGGCGGCGACCGCGCCTGATACGGCGGTGGGCACGGCGCCCGCTGCCGGGCACCACACGCCGAAATTGTGTCGCTGAATAAGCTGCGTTAGGCTGAAACGGTTGTCATGGCACAATCGGGGTCGCCGAACCGTGAACGAGAGCAGCGCCGGCAAGGTCAAGGAACGAGCAGGGCTGCCGCCACAACCCGTCGGGGGGGGGTCGGTAGTGGTGCCCGTCTATAACGAGCTTGGCAATATTTCCCAGCTTTACGAAGAGCTTACCGCGGCGCTGACCGGGGTCGGCAAACCCTACGAGATCATCCTCGTCGATGACGGATCGACCGATGGCAGCAGCGCCGCAATGGCGGATCTGGCCACCCGCGACCCGCGCGTGCGGCTGATCGAGTTCCGGCGCAACTACGGTCAGACGGCGGCGATGAAGGCGGGGATCGACCACGCAACGCTGGACACCATCGTGACCATCGACGGCGATCTTCAGAACGACCCGGCCGATATCGGCCCAATGATCGCCAAGCTGGAAGAGGGCTATGACCTCGTGCATGGCTGGCGCAAGCATCGGAAGGACGCGATGCTCAGCCGCAAGCTGCCCTCGCGCATCGCCAACCGCCTGATCTCGTGGAGCACGGGCTTTCCGATCCACGATCTGGGCTGCACGCTCAAGGCGATGCGGCGCGAACTGGTGTCGGAGATCGAGCTCTATGGCGACATGCACCGGTTCATTCCCATCCTTCTCTATCAGCGCGGCGCGCGCTGCCA
>ENA-ORCU01000595-ORCU01000595.1-marine-metagenome-genome-assembly--contig:-NODE-595-length-12864-cov-3.188864_pt1 | contig 12864 bp, 10 predicted proteins | sample MGYA00248631_ERZ508512 | MGnify/ENA primary metagenome ERZ508512 (study PRJEB26183, sample SAMN06268844) | marine metagenome | isolation source: Tt an P1 anaerobic enrichment on pine from sediment taken...
CAGCCGCATCCCGGTAAAAAACACACCATACAGGCAAGCCGCGGAAGCTTCAGACGTTTCCGGTCTGCCTGCCGCAAATGAGCCGTTTGGGGGGGGATTGCGCCTGTCGACGCGACACCAGGCGGCTCAGTCAATTCAATCCACATTCCTGACTGGAGTCTGAATTGATCCATGGCCATTGATTTGAGCGTTCAACATGTCGTGAAAATGTTCGGTGATTTTTCCGCAGTGGATGATGTGACCTTTGAAGTGGAAAACGGTCGGTTTTTTTCCATTCTGGGTCCTTCCGGGTGCGGAAAAACAACGCTGCTTCGATTGATCGCGGGCTTTGCCGAACCCTCTGAGGGTATTATCGAAATCCGGGGAGAAAATGTGCTGGGGCTGCCGCCCAACCGGCGGCCAGTAAATCTGGTCTTTCAGCATCTGGCGCTTTTTCCCATGATGAATGTCGCTGAAAACGTCGCTTTTGGTCTGAAACGCCGAAATGAGCGACGGGGCGATATACACCGGAAAGTCAGTGCCATGCTTGAGCGAGTGGGGCTTCATGGCTTTGAAACAAAGAAGATCGACCAGCTTTCAGGGGGGCAGAAACAGCGGGTGGCCATCGCCCGTTGCCTGATACTCGAGCCGGCGGTCCTGCTGCTGGATGAGCCGCTGGGAGCACTCGACCTCAAACTGCGAGAGCAGATGAAGGTCGAACTGAAAAAGCTCCAGGCCGAGGTCGGGACAACGTTCATGTACATCACCCACGACCAGTCCGAGGCGCTGGTGATGTCCGATCATGTTGCTGTGATGAACAATGGAAAGTTCGAACAGGTTGACACCCCTCAGAACCTTTACAACAATCCCCAAACCCCCTTTGTGGCAAAGTTCGTGGGGGACAACAATACCTGGACCGGGATGGTTCGCCGGAGCACGGAGTCCGGTGACGGCAGCATTGTCCTTGAAGTTGAAACCCGCGAGGGTGAGCGATTCATGACCCGCTCGGCGTATCCAATGACACCCGGTACGGCCGTTGATCTGTTCCTGCGCCCGGAGGCCATGCTGATCCAACCCGATTCCACTCTGACCGGGTTGAACCGGTTCACGGCCGTGGTGCGATCCATCCTGTTTGACGGGGCAAACAGCAGAGTCCTGGCTTGTCCTGAAGCCGGTGATCGTGAAATTCTGGTGGCGCTGCCCCAGAACCGTCAATTCGATCACATTCAGATCAACGATACCATTGAGATCGGCTGGGACTCGCAATCCGGTATCTGTTTTCCTGCCAGCTGACTCACCCAATGCCGACTGGTTGCTGGTATCCGATTCGGCAGAGCTGACGGTTGCTGATTCATATCTCTGCAATGGTGAGTTGGGAACTCAAGTGATGAAAACTCAAAGTCGATGGGCCTTGGCCATTTTTCTGACCCCTGTACTGCTATGGCTTATTCTCCTGATCGTGATTCCCCATATCGATCTGTTGATCATGTCGCTGAGGGTGGAGAATGATTTCGGCGATATGACCTGGAGTCTTTCGAACTATATCAGTTTTTTCAAGGAACCCATTTACTGGCTGACCTTCGTTCGTACAGCTGTTTACTCGATCCTGGTGACCCTTCTTACGCTAATTGTGGCCCTTCCGGTTGCCTTTTACATCACCAAGGTCGTCGCACCGCGATATCAGGGATTCCTGACGCTTTTGCTTCTGCTGCCGTTTTGGGTCAGTGAACTGGTTCGGGTTTATGGTTGGATGATTTTGCTTCGGGAAAGCGGCGTGATCAATCATGTGTTGATCCGTCTTGGAATTCTGGATGCCCCCATCGAGATGCTCTACAACGATGCCACCATGATCCTGGGACTGGTGTATACTTCCATGCTGTTCATGGTGGTGCCGCTGATTTCCGTCCTGGAGAGTCTGGACGACAGCCTGGTGGAGGCGGCTTACGATCTTGGCGCCGGCATGTGGACGATTCTTTTCCGGATAATTATTCCCCACTCAACCCCGGGGATCGTCTCCGGTTCAATCGTAGTGTTCATGCTGACGCTGGGCAATTATCTGACCCCCAACCTGATGGGGGGAAAAAATTCCCTCTGGTTTACCGAGCAGATTTACAATCAGTTCATTGCAAGCTTCAACTGGAATCAGGGCTCCGCCTTCGGGTTTCTGTTGCTGCTTCTTTCCTCTGCCATCATATGGCTGGGGCTTACCCTGACCCGGCAAAAATTGAGCAAGGTGATCCAATGATTCGAAGTTTGCCCAACAGTCGCCTCTATACCTTGAGCTTCAATGTCTTTGTAATACTCTATTTTGTGTTTCTGTTTGCACCGCTTCTGATTACCTGCATCCTGGCGTTTAACGATTCGCAGTTTCCCGCTTTGCCCTGGAAAGGATTCACCATCGAGTGGTTCACGGCCAACACGCCCGAGCGGGTCGGTATTTTTCACGATTCCATTAATCTGGACAGTATCTGGGTAAGTGCCCAGGTCGCATTTTTTGTCAGCCTTTTTTCCCTCATAGTGGGCACATTGGCCGCCTTTTTATTCGAACAGGAGGATTTTCGATTCAAAAGCCTGCTGTATTTTCTCATGCTGGCTCCGTTGGTCATACCGGGCGTGATTCTGGGCATTTCCATTCTGATGTTCTCCAACACTCTGGGGACCTGGTTTGAAAATCACTGGCAGCTGGACGTCGGCCTCTTTCGCCCGGGGTTCTGGCTTGTGGTGCTGGGGCAGTTCTCATTTATTGCCACATTTGTGACTCTTGTTGTGTCGGCACGATTGAAGAAATTTGATATTTCCCTGGAAGAGGCCGCCATGAACCTGGGTGCCAGCCGCTTTCAGGTGATCTGGCATGTCACGTTGAAATTTCTTCAACCCGCCCTGCTGGGGGCCGGGGCAGTGGCGTTTCTGATGTCGTTTGAAAATTTTAATACCACACTGTTCCTGGTTGGAGCGGAAACTACCCTGCCGATCAACTTGTACCTTCAGGTTCGTGATGGCAGCACGCCGGTGATCAACGCCATTTCGTTTTTGCTGATTCTGGGGACTTCACTGCTGGCCGTAGCCAACCTGTATTTCGGCAAACGCAGTGCATAGAGCCTGGAACGGATTTTTCTTTACTTAATCCCCGGATATTGCTAATGGTTGATAAAATTTTTCTCGGCAGGAGGAATCTTCCCGGCTTCAGTGGCGTTGATCAACACGGGCGCAGGCCGGAAAGTTACGGTTCAGGCCGGGTTTGGCGGTGGGTCCCAGAAAAACCTCCCCAAACCTCAATTGCAGTGGAGGAGAGACAAAAACAATGGATATCAGCCGGAAGTTGGGGATCCTGGTTTTCACGGGTGTACCGGTTATTATCGGCGGCGGAATTGTTTACGCCCTGTTTCACAGTTTCATCCCGGTTTTTATTTACGAACTTATCTTGCTTTTTATCGTTGGCGGATTGATCAGTCGATAACGATGTCCGCGCGGTATTGCGCCGTTCCGTTACCCGTTTTAACCGCATCAGGTCGCCTGCCGAAAAGGCATTTGGTCTGACGCGGTTTTTTTTTGATTCCCGCCAGGCTCTTAAGTTCATTCGGGGAACTCCAGGAGAACAACCCGCCCGCACGACGAATCAATAACGCAATCCCAATATAGCAAACGGGCCTGTTCAATACCGGAAAATGCCCTGTTGAACGGGGAGAACTCCAGCCGCGAGCCGGCCGGCCTTCACGATTTTTTCCGCACGATTCCACTGTCAGGATTAGGGTTGATGAAAGCGGTCAGAACCGCTATATTTTATCGGTTTATCGTATTTCGCCGCAAATGGGTTGCTCCCTGTTATTTCAGGGAAAATAGAAAAGTCGGTCGCGGCTTCCTGTGTATTCACGGCGAATCGTATCGAATCGATACCAGACGAATTCATATAATCAGAGGTTGATGACATGCAGACAGATCAATTGGCCGAAATCAGCATCGAGAGTGAGATGAAGAAATCCTACCTGGATTACGCCATGAGCGTGATTATCGGGCGGGCTCTGCCGGATGTCCGAGACGGCCTTAAACCGGTTCACCGTCGGGTGCTCTTTGCCATGCACGAGCTGAAAAACGACTGGAACAAGCCGTACAAAAAGTCTGCCCGAATCGTTGGCGATGTAATTGGTAAATACCATCCCCACGGGGACAGCGCGGTTTACGACACCATTGTCCGGATGGCGCAGGATTTCTCCCTGGCCTACCCACTGGTCGATGGCCAGGGAAATTTCGGCTCCATTGACGGCGATCCTCCGGCCGCCATGAGGTATACGGAAATCCGGATGACGCGCATGGCTCATCTGATGCTCTCTGACCTTGAAAAAGAAACCGTCGACTGGATGCCCAACTATGACGGTTCCATCGAGGAACCCTCGGTGCTGCCGTCCAAACTGCCCAACCTTTTGATTAACGGATCCTCCGGCATTGCTGTAGGCATGGCCACCAATATCCCGCCTCACAACCTTACAGAGGTGATCAACGGGATCAAGGCCGTTATCGATGATCCGGCAATCTCGCTGCGGGATCTTATTCGCTTGATTCCCGGTCCCGATTTTCCGACAGCAGGTCTCATTTACGGGACCAAGGGAATCTACGATGCCTATAAAACCGGACGGGGAATTATCCGGATTCGTGCCCGTGTCGACGTCGAAAAGGACGAACGTTACGGTCGGGACACCATCGTGGTCAGCGAGCTTCCCTATCAGGTGAACAAGGCCCGGCTGATTGAAAAAATTGCCACCCTCATACGCCATAAGCAGATTGAGGGGATCAGTTATGTTCGCGATGAATCGGATCGACGTGGAATGCGCATCGCCCTCGGGTTGAAAAAGGACCAGGTTGCCGAGGTGGTGATCAATCAGCTCTACAAGCATACGCGTCTTGAGAACACGCTCGGGATCATTTTTCTGGCCGTGGTGGACAATCGCCCGCAGGTGCTCAATCTCAAGGAAATGCTGGAGCATTTTATTCTTCACCGGAAAGAGATTGTCATTCGCAGAACCCGCTACGATCTGAGAAAGGCCGAGGAGCGTGCCCACATTCTTGAAGGACTGAAGATTGCCCTGGACAATCTTGATGCGGTTGTCAGTTTGATCCGTCGCTCCGAATCGCCGGCCGAGGCCAAATCCGGGTTGATGGAAACCTTCTCGCTCAGCGCCATTCAGGCGCAGGCGATTTTGGATATGCGGCTGCAGCGGCTTACCGGACTTGAGCGGGCCAAGATCGTCGAAGAGTATGAAAATGTTCTCAAGGATATTGCCCGTTTCAAGGAAATATTGGCCAGTGAGCGGCTGGTGCTGAACATTATCAAGGACGAATTGTCGGAAATTCAGAACGAGTACGGCAATACCCGGCGGACGGAAATCGTCGAGTCCACACGGGAGTTGACCCTTGAGGATCTCATTGCCGAGGAAGATATGATCGTCACCATCACGCGGGGCGGGTATATCAAACGGAACCCCATCACGCTCTATCAGAGTCAGCGACGAGGCGGGAAGGGCAAGACCGGCATGGGAACCCGGGATGAAGATTTTGTCGAGCACCTTTTCATCGCCAATACTCATCATACATTCCTGTTTTTCACCAACAGGGGAAAAGTGTACTGGAGCAAGGTTTACGAAATTCCTCAGGCCGGTCGAACCAGTCGCGGAAAGGCCATCGTGAACTTTCTGGAATTCGAAGAGGGGGAAAAGCTGACAACGGTGTTGAATGTGCCCTCTTTTGAGCCGGACAATTTTGTGATTATGGCGACTCGCAACGGCCAGGTGAAAAAGACGGACCTTATGGCATACAGTCGACCGCGGGTCGGTGGTATAATTGCGTTGAATCTGGCGCCGGGAGATGAGTTGATCGCGGCCCGGCTGACCGATGGAACCCGAAATATCTTCCTGGGTTCTGCGAGCGGAATGGCAGTCCGGTTTCACGAGGAAGATGTCCGGCCGACGGGGCGAATTGCCGGAGGTGTCCGGGGCATGAAGCTGGAGGCCGATGACCGGATTGTCGGAATGGAAGTGCTCAACCACGGACAGACGCTGTTTACCATTACCGAAAATGGATACGGAAAACGAACATCAATTGATGAATATCCCCTGCAAAAGCGCGGCGGTAAAGGTGTGATAACCATTAAAACCACAGAACGAAACGGTCAGGTGGTGTCGATACTTCTGGTCGGGGAAGAAGATGATCTGATGCTGATTACCGATACCGGAAAGGTTATCCGAACACCGATCGAGGGAATCTCTGTCATCAGCCGAAACACTCAGGGGGTTAAATTGATCGATATGGAATCGGGCGAACGGGTGGCCGGCGTGGCGGTTCTCGGTGAAAAAGAGGTCGAAAACGGTGAACTTGAGGATCTTCATGAGCCCGATGTGAGCTGACATCCGGGCGCTCACTTTTCTATCATTCCGCCGGAGGGTACTGGTAATTGCCCGTGGCACACGGTTTCCCCGGCGCTGCAAGGTGACGGTACGCGGTTGGAAACAAGGCATCTGAACCTACTGGAAACTGAACTGCAAACAGCCGGCTCCCGTGGATTTTCAATGGAATGGAGCTGCATACGAGTGGAGTCGGCAGGTTATGAAATTGAGGTCGCCAGAGCATGAAATTGCATGATGATATATTTTCTGTGAAAATCGGAGTCGTTGGAGCCGGTTCCTGGGGAACCGCGTTGGCTAACTTGTTGGCGGTGAAAGGGTTTGCCATCGACCACTGGGTATTTGAACCCGAGGTTTGCGAACAGATCCGGGAGCGGCGGGAAAATGCCGTCTTTCTTCCAGGTGTCACATTGTCTGAAAATCTTAGCCCGTCGAATGACCTGGCCCGGGTGGTTTCCGGAAAGGATCTGGTTCTGGTGGTCGTGCCCTCCCATGTCATGCGGGAAACATCCACCAAAATGGCCGAATATCTCTCGCCGGACGCTGTGGTTGTCTCTGCATCCAAGGGCATTGAAAATAAAACCCACCTCACCATGACCGGAATTCTGAAACAAACTCTGCCCGGTCTCTCGGACAGACGGATTGCGGCGCTTTCCGGGCCGAGCTTCGCCGCCGAGGTCGTTCGCCAGGTCCCCACTGTCGTAACCGTTGCATCGGCCGATCCTGATGTTGCCCGAATGGTGCAGCACATATTTGCGACGCCGAATTTCAGGGTGTACACCAGCGATGATGTCATTGGGGTTGAACTCGGAGGTGCCGTGAAAAACGTGATTGCGATTGCCGCCGGTGTGATAGACGGATTGAACCTGGGCCTGAACACGCGGGCCGCTTTGATTACCCGGGGGCTTGCCGAAATTCAGAGACTGGGGGTAAAGCTCGGGGCAGATCCCCGGACATTTGCCGGCCTTGCCGGTGTGGGAGATCTGATGCTAACCTGTACCGGAGATCTGAGCCGGAACCATACGGTGGGGAAAAAGATTGGACAGGGTCAGACCCTTTCTGAGATTCTATCGGAAATGAAAATGGTTGCCGAAGGCGTTAAAACCGCCAAGTCCGTTTACAATCTTTCCCGGAAAATCGGTGTGGAAATGCCGATTTCACAAGCTATCTATCACGTGCTCTATGATTCGGAATCACCGCTTAAAGCGGTTCAGCAGTTGATGACTCGTGATTTGAAACAGGAACTGGACAACCGGCCGTCGGATTTTTAACATTTGCTTTTCAGACCGGGCGGGAACAGATGAAAGGGTCCGTCAGAGCGGGGTAGCCATATCCTGAACCTCGAATGGGGTGCGCGGGGATAATGAGGGATGTATTCTGGCAAATTGGAGGCTGCATTGACCGAGAAAACGGAGCGCAGGACCCGACATAAGTCAGAGGGGCACCGGGAACGGCTGCGGGAAAAATTTCTGAAGAACGGCCTGGGCGGGTTTCACGATTACGAGGTGATCGAATTGTTGCTGACCCTCGGTACGCCAAGAAAAGACTGCAAAGACTCGGCAAAGGCCGCGCTGAAACGATTCAAATCATTGCCCGGAGTGCTGGAGGCATCGGCGGATGAGCTTTGCGAGATCGAGGGAATCGGTCCCAAAAGTCTGATTGGTATCAAGCTGGTTAAAGCGGTCGCCGACAAATACCTGGAAAGGCGTCTTCTACAGCAGGATGTGTTGAGCAATTCCGGTGAGCTGCACAAATTTTTGTACCATCGACTCAAAGAGCGAAAACAGGAATGCTTTGTGGCCATATTTCTCGATGCCAAAAATCAGGTGATCGAGACGGAGGAACTGTTTCAGGGTACATTGACAGCCAGCGCTGTCTATCCCCGAGAGGTTGTCCGGGCGGCTCTGAGCCATCACGCCGCTGCACTGATTTTCGCCCATAATCATCCATCGGGTGATCCGGAACCCTCGACCGAAGACGTTGCGATTACCCGGGAACTGGTTTTTGCCTGCCGGGTAATGGGTATAACGGTCCATGAACATCTCGTCATCGGACAAAACCGTTACTTCAGTTTTGCCGATCATGGGTACATCGCTCAGATGAACAACGAATTCGACGCCAGGAATTGAATGGAAAATCCGAAGAAAAAATATCCACCGTGCTTCGGTCGGCTGGAAACGGTATTTCCAATGGGACCGGATGGACTTCGTCATACGCCGGACTCCTGTTTTGCGTGTTCCGATAAGACCGAGTGCCTCAGGGCCGCTGTCCGAGGCGCGGAAGGCACCAAAGTCCGCGGGGAGAAAATCGACCGGGAATACAAGTCCGGCCATATCGGTTTTTTCAGCCGCTGGTCCAAACGAAAGCAGTTACATCGACAATTACAGCACCCCGTGGAAACGGGGCAGAAAGGCAGGGGCGAATGAAAACCATCAGGGATATCGATATATCTGGCAAGACTGTTCTGATCCGGGTCGATTTCAACGTTCCATTGAACGATCAACGGCAGATCACTGACGATGGGCGAATTCGAGCTGTACTGCCGACCGTGACATACGCGATCAATCAGGGGGCAAAGGTTGTGCTGGCCTCTCATCTTGGGCGACCCAAAGGGCAGGTGGTAGCCAAGTTCAGTCTCTCTCCGGTAGCGGATCGATTGGGTGAGTTGCTGGATAAACCGGTGACCATGGCACCGGATTGCGTCGGGCAACAGGTGGCGGAGTTAATTCGGCAGATGCAGGCGGGCGATGTGGTGCTTCTTGAAAATCTGCGGTTTCATGCGGCCGAGCAGGAAAATGATCCGGATTTTGCCAGTCAGCTGGCCTCACTCTGCGATGTTTACGTGAATGATGCCTTTGCGGTATCGCATCGAACCAATGCCTCGGTCGTTGCTGTTGTGAAATTTGCACATGAAACAGCGGCCGGCATGCTGCTCAGTCGGGAACTTGACTATTTTGAGAAAGCCATGGCCGATCCTCAGCGCCCGCTGGTCTCAATTGTCGGCGGGGCAAAAGTCTCCTCAAAACTCAAGGCGCTGGAAAATATGCTCAGGAAGGTCAACATATGCATTATCGGCGGTGCCATGGCCAACACGTTTTTGAAAAGCAAGGGGCTGGATGTCGGAGCCTCGCTGGTTGAAGACGATCTTATCGACGCTGCTGCAGAGATGATGCGTTCGGCCGCTGACAGTGGAATTCAGTTTTTTATCCCGATCGATGTGGTCGTTGCCGAGAGGATGGATCAGGATGCGAATGCCAGGGTGGTGCCCGTCGATGAGATTCCCGCCGGATGGATGGCACTGGACATCGGACCGGCCACCGTGTCGCGCTATGCGGCCGCCATCGACGGCGCAAAAACGATTGTCTGGAACGGCCCCATGGGCGTGTTTGAAATGGAGCCGTTCTCGCATGGGACCATGGACATGGTGCGTCATGTGGCATCCTCGCCGGCCATGACCATCGTTGGCGGCGGTGACACCGATGCCGCGCTTCACCGGACCGGTCTGGCTGACAAGATTTCCTATATTTCAACGGGCGGGGGGGCGTTTCTAAAACTCCTGGAAGGAAAGACGCTTCCGGCGGTGGCTGCCTTGAACGAGGCCGGTTGATAAATGGGGGGCATCACGCTGACGTCACAGCCCCGGTTCCTGTTATGACCCGTATTTTATCAATCGGAAAATTTCGGGTAATTATCCTTTTTTTTCTTTTTGCAGTGCTGGCTGCGGTCGTTTTTGCCTGTCGATCTCTGATTTGGGAATATGCGGAACTGTTGTGGAGTCTGGTTTCCGATCGGGAGAAAATAAACGGTTTTATTTCATCATTCGGTCTGGGGGCTCCATTGGCGTTTATTGCCATGCAGGTCTTTCAAGTCCTCATTGCTCCGATTCCCGGTGAGGCCAGCGGGTTTATCGGCGGTTATCTTTTCGGAGCGCTGCCCGGGTTCATTTATTCCAGCATTGGCCTGACCCTGGGGTCCTGGATCAATTTTTCCCTTGGACGTTTGCTTGGCAAACACTGGGTTTTGAAACTGATCCCCCAACACCGCCTGGACCGGTTCAACTCTCTGGTCAAGCGCCAGGGAGTAATCGTGATCTTCATCCTGTTTGTTTTTCCGGGATTTCCCAAAGACTATCTTTGCCTGTTTCTGGGGTTGAGTGCTATTCCCATAAAAGTTTTTATGGTTCTGGCCGGTATCGGGCGAATGCCGGGTACCTTTGCGTTGAGCCTTCAGGGGGCTTACCTGTATGAGCGGATGTACGGGGGATTTGCCCTGATTTTTTGCCTTTGCCTGATTGCCGCCATCGCTGCATATCGATACCGGGAACGCCTCTACCAGTGTATCGAGCGCTACAATAATCAGAATTAAGTCATTGCATGGCGGCACGTTTTTTCTTCTGGCCGGTTGTCGCCGCAGTATCGCCTCGCCACCGATTTCCGTGGGCAAAAGCTGCCCCACTGCATGGCCGGTTATGTTGACCTTCCTTTAAATTAATGGTATTAATAGAAAAAATTGCTTGTTTTTATTACCTGCCGCGAATCGTAAGATGATTTGAAAAGGATGACTTCGGCAGCCCCACCAGTGACGACGGACCGACCGGGAGAGTGTATTGGCTTATTGGAGCGTCAGGGAAGAACTCAGTCAGGCAAACCGGCTGAGGCGGTCTTACTATGAGTTACTTCGCGATGAGCTGGATCAGTTTATGGTTCAGTACTGCCTGACTGATTCCTACGGCAATTTTCATGAGCGGCGGGTTGCCTATCCGTTTGTGGAAAAACGGGAGCTCAAACCACGGGCGCGAATCCCCAGTATCGAGTACGAATGCCAGAATTCTTTTCTGGTAATTTTTGTTGAAGATACCATCCCGGCCGTCCACAAGAAATATATCCGCTTTTTTGACGTCAATAAGACCTCCAAGACCAACCTGGTCCGAACGGAACATCTTCCGTTAACCGGCACCTTCGACCGGTCTCAGAAATATCTTGAGTCGGTTCATTTTTTTGATTTTTTACGGCCCCTGCTCCCCATCGACTATGCACTGCTTATTCAGAGGGATACCGCCAGTCGGCTTCGCGATCGATACAGCCTGTCTCACTTTCATGTTCGAATTGATTGGCCGATTTCAGAGGCGGCTGAGGATCTGGCTCGATCGCTGCGGTACATTTCGAAAGATCTGTACGAAAGGGGAGATAAATATGCCGAGGACGTTCAGAAAAAGTTTTTCGAATATTACGGGCTGCCCGTGATGGTCGGTGGGCGGCGTACGGCAGCAATCGTGGCGGCACAGTATCTCAAGCGGCTCCCATGCATTTCCACGGTCTATGTGGGCAGCAGTGAATCGCGGTCCCTGATGCGCCTTTCAGAGCGGGGATTGTCCAAAACGATTTTAATCAAATTCTCCAATGACGAAGTTTCCCAGATTGCCGAAGCCCATAATCTTACGCCCACAACGTTCAAGAAGAACTACTCCGTCGCAAGGGAAGGGAAAAAATTCATATGCCTGTTCAGGGCTACCTACGGTTTTTCAGCTCACTCCCGGCTACCGGATGACGGCAAATTGCGGGAGATAAAACCGGATCTCAACTGGCTGACCGTTGGCGGTCAGCACATTATGCCCAAACCGGCGGTATGGAAGTATCCCCCGTTGCCGATGAATTTCATTTATTCGTGATGCCGCGCCTTGCAATTCATCGGTTTCCAGCCAGGCTTTCAGGTATGGCGCCTTAAATTCTGTTTGTAATTCGCTCCGTAATTCGCCAGCGTTTTCTGAAGATAGTCAAGATTGCGTTTGATGGTTTCCGTATAGAGATCTTTGTCAAGTCCCCAGCGTTGTTGAAAATGGGCCCGCATGAACCGCTCCGCGTTCGCCAGATTTCCACTCAGGCGTTTCCGGGCGAAGTTGTAAAAACCCGCTGTTTTGCTCACCAGATCGAGTTCATTTTTAAAATCGGTGATGCCTCCTTCCTTGAATTCATGAAATAAATCATCGAGCTTTTCCAGATAGATTCGATCCGCCATTTGACCCAGTAAATCGGCGGCACCCAGCATTTTGGCGATCAATTCCTCTGTGGTTGAGGAAAACGCAATGCCCTGCATGTCGATTTCCATGCATGTACAGTAAATGCAGTTTCGACAAAATTCAAAATCACTTTGGGAAAACCCCCTGGCCTTGAAGTAGCGTTTTAGAAACAGGATCCCCCGTTCGATATGAACCCGTGTAAATACCGCCCCGGTGCCCTCGTTTTCTTCAGTGGTCTGAATGTATCCGGTGTCATGCATCAATGCGGCGATCATCCCCAGGGATGCTTCCCGGGAGGATAAACGGATACCTTCGACAGTTGCTCCGTGAAGCAGTCTGGTCATTGCTATCAGTACATCGGATGTATGCTGAAAATCATGGTATGGGGTATTGCATTTGCGATATCCGTCAAAGTCACCTTTGAACAGGCTCCAGATATCCTCAAACACTTTCCGGACAATCGTGAAATCCCCGGAC
>ENA-ORCU01000596-ORCU01000596.1-marine-metagenome-genome-assembly--contig:-NODE-596-length-12863-cov-3.141561_pt1 | contig 12863 bp, 12 predicted proteins | sample MGYA00248631_ERZ508512 | MGnify/ENA primary metagenome ERZ508512 (study PRJEB26183, sample SAMN06268844) | marine metagenome | isolation source: Tt an P1 anaerobic enrichment on pine from sediment taken...
CTTGTGAACATGGCCGAGGAGACCCGCCGCCCGAAGCGCGACCTGCCGCGCGCCATCCTGATCGCGCTGGCGATCACCGCGGTGCTCTACATGACCGTCTCCATGGCCGCCGTGCGCAGCGTGGACCGCGAGCTGCTGGGCGCCAGCGAACGCCCCCTGGCGCTGGTCTGGGAGACCGCGACCGGGCGCAGCGCGGCCTTCCTGTCGATGATCGCGGTGGCCGCCGCGCTGAACGGGGTGCTGGCGCAGATCGTGATGGCGGCGCGGGTGCTCTTCGGCCTGGGCAAGCGCTCGCCCGGGTTCCGGCTGTTCCGCCATGCCCATCCGCGCTTTGGCACGCCGGTGCTGGCGACGGTGATCATCGGCCTCGTGGTGATCGCCTCGGCGCTGGCCATGCCGGTGGCGGCGCTGGCCGAGATCACGTCGCTGGCGCTGCTGATCGTCTTTGCCATCGTCAACAGCGCCCTGATCGGGCTGAAGCGGCAGGTGCCCGAGGCGCCCTTCCGCGCGCCGGCCTATGTGCCCTGGCTGGGTCTGTTCGGCTGCATCGCCGCCTTTGTCGCCGCGCTGGCGGGAGGTGGGGCATGAGCCTGTCGCTGATCCTGGCCTGTCTCTGGGCGGTCACGGCGAGCGCGGCGGCGGCGCTGCCGACGCGGCTGCACTGGCCCGCCGCCTACGGGTTGATCCTGCTGGGCATCCCGCTGCTGGGCTTCGTCACCTATGAGAACGGCCCGGTCTGGGGGCTGCTGGGCTTGGCGGGCGGCGCCTCGGTGCTGCGCTGGCCGGTGATCTACCTGGCCCGCTGGTGCAGGGGCAAATTGCGCGTTAAAGGTCCCTGAGCGCAACGCGAAGGGGGCCGCATGGGCATCACGATCATTCTGGTTTACGCCACCTGGGGCATCGCGCCGGTGGTGGCCTATCAGGCGCTGATGGCGGGGCTGAAGGGCGAGGGGCGCGGTTTCGCGATCCTCTTCGCGATCTACGCCGCCGCCGTTGGCGTGACCTGGGCCAGCCTGACGGCGGATCTGGCGCGCACCGGCTTTGGCCCGGTCAGCCCGCCCGCGGTTATTGCTCCGGCGGTGGTGACGGCGGTGCTGTCGGCGGCGCTGTATTTCCTGGGACGCAAGGCGGGAGCCGACAAATGAGCCAGATGCCCGAGGTGCGCGGCACCCTGACCCCGAACCGCCCGCTGAACGACCTGACCTGGCTGCGCGTGGGCGGGCCGGCGGACTGGCTGTTCCAGCCCGCCGATCTGGACGACCTGCAGGCGTTCCTCGCCGCGCTGGACCCGTCGGTGGCGGTGTTCCCCATGGGGGTGGGATCGAACCTGATCGTGCGCGATGGCGGCCTCCGGGCGGTGGTGATCCGGCTGGGGCGCGGCTTCAACGGGATCGAGATCGAGGGCACGCGGGTGAGGGCGGGCGCCGCGGCGCTGGACGCGCATGTCGCCCGCCGGGCGGCGGCGGCGGGGGTGGACCTGACCTTCCTGCGCACCATCCCCGGCGCGATCGGCGGCGCGGTGCGGATGAACGCGGGCTGCTACGGCACCTATGTCGCCGATGTCTTCGTCGAGGCCAGGGCGGTCACGCGCGAAGGCGAGCTGGTGACGCTGAGCGCCGACGACCTGAACTTCCGCTACCGCCAGACCGACCTGCCCGAGGGCTGGGTGCTGGTGGAGGCGAGCTTCGAGGGCGCAAAGGGCGACCCGGCCGAGCTGGAGGCGCGGATGGCCGATCAGCTGGCCAGGCGCGACGCCACCCAGCCCACCAGGGAACGCAGCGCGGGCTCGACCTTCCGCAACCCGGCCGGGTTCAGCTCCACCGGGCGGGCCGATGACGTGCATGACCTGAAGGCCTGGAAGGTGATCGATGACGCAGGCCTGAGGGGCTTTTCCATCGGCGGCGCGCAGATGTCGGAAAAACACTCCAACTTCATGATCAACACCGGCAATGCCACGGCGGCCGATCTGGAGGAGCTGGGCGAAGAGGTCAGAAAAAGGGTTTTCCAGAACAGCGGAATAGAGCTAGTATGGGAAATCATGCGGGTCGGCGAACCGGCCCCGAAATAACCAACGAATTCAAAGGGCCGGCAATAAGGCTCGAAAACGAGGCACAAGTGGCGGGTATGTCGAGCAGGGCAACCCCCAAAGTGGCGGTACTGATGGGCGGACCCTCGGCCGAGCGCGAGGTGTCGCTGTCCACGGGGCGTGAATGCGCCGCCGCGCTGGGGCAGGCGAATTACGAGGTGGTCACGGTGGATGCCGGGCCGGACCTCGCCCTGCGCCTTGCCGAGATCAAGCCCGATGTGGTGTTCAACGCGCTCCACGGCCGCTGGGGCGAGGATGGCTGCGTGCAGGGGCTGCTGGAATGGATGGGTATCCCCTACACCCATTCCGGGGTTCTGGCCTCGGCGCTGGCCATGGACAAGGAGCGCACCAAGCTCATCTACCGCGAGGCCGGGCTGCCGGTGGCGCCCAGCCTGCTGGCGCAGGCCTGCGATGTGCGCGCGCGCCACGTGATGGCGCCGCCCTACGTGGTGAAGCCCTATAACGAGGGGTCCTCGGTCGGGGTCTATATCGTGCACGAGGCGGCGAATGCCCCGCCGCAGCTGTCGCCCGACATGCCCGAGCTGGTGATGGTCGAGGCCTTCGCGCCGGGGCGCGAGCTGACCGTCACCGTGATGGGCGACCGGGCGCTCTGCGTGACCGATATCATCACCGAAGGGTGGTACGACTACGACGCCAAGTACAAGCCCGGCGGCTCGCGCCACGTGCTGCCGGCCGAGCTGCCGGACGAGATCACCGAGGCCTGCCTCGACTACGCGCTGCGCGCGCATCAGGCGCTGGGCTGCCGCGGCCTCAGCCGCACCGATTTCCGCTGGGACGAGGCGCGCGGGCTCGACGGGCTGATCCTGCTGGAGACCAACACCCAGCCGGGCATGACGCCCACCTCGCTCAGCCCCGAGCAGGCGGCGCATTGCGGGATTTCCTTCCCCGAGCTTTGCGCCTGGATGGTGGAGGATGCCTCATGCAACAGGTGACCCCGCCCCGGCGCGACCCGGCCCCCAGCCGCTGGGCCTATCGTCTGAACCGGCTGTGGCTGACGCCGCTGTTCCGGGTGCTGCTGCGCACCGGGCTGCCCGCGTTCTGCCTGGTCTTCGCCGTGGGCGTCTGGATGTCGGACGAGGCCCGGCGCGACGACCTCGGCGCGGCGATCCACGAGATGCGCCGCTCGGTCGAGGAGCGGCCGGAATTCATGGTCAAGCTGATGGCGATCGAGGGCGCCTCGGCCGAGCTGGACGAGGATATCCGCGAGATCGTGCCGGTGGATTTCCCGGTCTCCAGCTTCGACCTGGACCTTGAGCAGATGCTCCAGACCATCAGCGGCCTGGACGCGGTGAAATCGGCGCATCTGCGCATCCGCCCCGGCGGCATTCTCAGCGTCGAGGTGACCGAGCGCACGCCCGCCATCATCTGGCGCGGCCCGGCCGGGCTGGAGCTGCTGGATGCCGAAGGCCACCGCGTGGGCCCGCTGGAGGCGCGCGCGGCCCGGCCCGATCTGGCGGTGATCGCGGGGCAGGGCGCCGATGCGCAGGTGGCGCAGGCGCTGGAGCTGGTCGCCGCCGCGCGCCCCATCGCGCACCGCCTGCGCGGGCTGGAGCGCATGGGCGAGCGGCGCTGGGACGTGGTGCTGGACCGCGGCCAGCGCATCCTGCTGCCCGAGGACGCGCCGGTGCCGGCGCTGGAGCGCGTGATCGCGCTCGACGGTGCCGAGGACATGCTGTCGCGCGACCTGCTGGCCGTGGACATGCGCAACAGCGCCCGCCCGACCCTGCGGCTGGCGCCCCGTGCCGTCGAGGAATACCGGCGGCTGCAACTCATCGAGGCAGGAGCAACCAACGGATGACCGATCTCTATCAGTCGCAATGTGCCATGCGCCGGATGCGCAAACAGGCGATGGACCGGGGCGTGATCGCCATTCTCGACGTGGGCACCTCGAAAATCGCCTGCCTGGTGCTGCGCTTCGACGGGACCGACCGGTTCCGCGGCGCCGACGGGGTGGGGTCGCTGGCCGGCCAGAGCTCGTTCCGGGTGATCGGGGCCGCGACCACGCGCTCGCGCGGGGTGCGCTTCGGCGAGATCGACGCCATGAACGAGACCGAACGCGCCATCCGCACCGCGGTGCAGGCGGCGCAGAAGATGGCCAATGTGCGGGTCGATCACGTGATCGCCTGCCTGTCCGGCGCCGCGCCGCGCTCCTACGGGCTGGACGGCGCGGTGGAGCTGGCCGACAGCCTGGTCAGCGAGCAGGACATCGCCCGGGCACTGGCCTCCTGCGAGATGCCCGATATCGGCGACGGGCGCGAGGTGCTGCATGCGCAGCCCGTCAATTTCGCGCTCGACCACCGCTCGGGGCTGAGCGACCCGCGCGGCCAGATCGGCAACCGGCTGTCGGTGGACATGCATCTTCTGACCGCCGAGGCGGGCGCCCTGCGCAACCTGCTGCATTGCATCAAGCGTTGCGATCTGGAACTGGCCGGCGTGGCGAGCTCGGCCTATGTCTCGGGCATTTCCAGCCTCGTCGAGGACGAGCGTGAGCTGGGCGCGGCCTGCATCGACCTGGGCGGCGGCACGACGGGCCTGTCGATCTTCATCAAGAAGCACATGATCTATGCCGACAGCGTGCGGCTGGGCGGTGATCACGTCACGCAGGACATCTCCAAGGGGCTGCAGGTGCCGCTGGCCGTGGCCGAGCGGGTCAAGACCTTCCATGGCGGGGTGGTGGCCACCGGCATGGACGACCGCGAGATGATCGAGGTCGGCGGCGAGACCGGCGATTACGAGCATGACCGGCGCAGCTTCTCCCGGGCCGAGCTGATCGGCATCATGCGCCCGCGGGTGGAGGAGATCCTCGAGGATGTGCGCGCGCGGCTGGACGCGGCGGGGTTCGAGCACCTGCCCAGCCAGCAGATCGTGCTGACCGGCGGCGGCAGCCAGATCCCCGGGCTCGACGGGCTGGCAAGCCGCATCCTGGGCCAGCAGGTGCGGCTGGGCCGCCCCTTGCGCGTGCAGGGGCTGCCGCAGGCCGCGACCGGCCCGGCCTTTGCCTCCGCGGTGGGGCTGTGCCTCTTTGCCGCGCACCCGCAGGACGAGTGGTGGGATTTCGACATTCCCGCGGAACGCTACCCGGCGCGCTCGCTGCGCCGGGCGGTGCGTTGGTTCCGGGATAACTGGTGACGCAAGATGCAGGGGATATCGGCGAAATACCGCTGGAACAGCCCGCCGATTCCCCATATTTTGTGCCAAATCGGCGTTTTTTTCGTGACCGACTCTGCCGCAACGGTTAGGATCGAGCGAAAATAGGCCGCCCGGCGGCAATATGATCGGTAGAAAACAACAGGCGGACAGATCAATGACATTGAACCTGACAATGCCCGAGCAGGAAGAGCTCAAGCCCCGCATTACCGTGTTCGGCGTGGGCGGCGCCGGGGGCAATGCGGTCAACAACATGATCGAGAAGCAGCTGGAAGGGGTCGAGTTCGTCGCCGCGAACACCGACGCCCAGGCGCTGCAGCAATCGCACGCCGCGGCCAAGATCCAGATGGGCCTCAAGGTCACCGAGGGGCTGGGCGCGGGCGCGCGGCCCAGCGTGGGCGCCGCGGCCGCCGAGGAAACCATCGAGACCATCGTCGATCACCTGGCCGGCTCTCACATGTGCTTCATCACCGCCGGCATGGGCGGCGGCACCGGCACCGGGGCGGCCCCGATCATCGCCCAGGCCGCGCGCGAGCTGGGCGTGCTGACCGTGGGCGTGGTGACCAAGCCCTTCCAGTTCGAGGGCGTCAAGCGCATGCGCCAGGCCGAGGAGGGCGTCGAGGCCCTGCAGAAGGTCGTGGACACGCTGATCATCATCCCCAACCAGAACCTGTTCCGCCTCGCCAACGAGAAGACCACCTTCACCGAGGCCTTCGCCATGGCCGACAACGTGCTCTACCAGGGCGTGAAGGGGATCTCGGACCTGATGGTGCGGCCGGGCCTGATCAACCTCGACTTCGCCGATGTCCGCTCGGTGATGGATGAGATGGGCAAGGCCATGATGGGCACCGGCGAGGCCTCGGGCGAGGACCGCGCCGTGCAGGCCGCCGAACAGGCCATCGCCAACCCCCTGCTGGACGAGATCAGCCTGCGCGGCGCGCGCGGCGTGCTGATCAACATCACCGGCTCCTACGACCTGACCCTGTTCGAGCTGGACGAGGCCGCCAACCGCATCCGCGAAGAGGTGGACCCGGAGGCCAACATCATCGTCGGCTCGACGCTGGACACCGCGATGGAAGGCACCATGCGGGTCTCGGTGGTGGCCACCGGCATCGACGCCTCGAATGTGCATCTGGAAACGCCCGTTCCGCGCCGCCGCCTGGCCGAGCCGCTGCAGCCCGAGGCCGCGCCCGAACCCGCGCTGGCGCCGGCCGAGGCCCCGGTGATGCAGGAGCAGCCGGCCGAGCCCTCGCTGTTCTCGGGCGTCAGCCCGCAGGCCGCGCAGGAGCAGGCCGGGGACATCTTCGAGGACGAGGCCGCGGATGACCTGCCGCCGCCGGCCTACCAGCCCCAGGCCGAGCAGCCCGCCGCCGCCCAGCATTTCGAGCCCGAGGCGGAAGCCGAGGCCGAGTTTGTCGCCCCGCGCCCGCGCGCGCCCGGCACGCCCTCGCCCGAGGCGCTGGCCCGCCTGCAGGCCGCGGTGATGAAGGCCCCGCGCAGCGGACAGGAGCAGCCGGCCGCCGCACGGCCGGTCGAGAAGCCCGCCGCCGCGCCTGCGGGCGACAAGGCGCGGTTCGGCATCGGCTCGCTGATCAACCGCATGGCCGGGCATGGCCACGAGGCCGGCCCCCGCAGCGCCCAGCCCGCCCGCCAGCAGCCGCCGGTGCATGGCTACGAGGACGAGAACGAGCTCGATCCCGAACAGGAGCGCATCGAGATCCCGGCCTTCCTGCGGCGCCAGGCGAACTGACACAATCCCCCTGACGCGGGGTCACGAAGGGCCGGTTCCGCCGGCCCTTTTTCGCTGCCAATTCAGCGCGATAGGGGCGGGTTTCCGCCGGGTGGCAAGAATCTGCCGATGATTTCGCCCCGATGTTTCATCCCGTTGCAAAGATTGAGTTGAGGCTTGGGCCCTGCCGGCTTAGGTCAGGGCTGCCGGATGCCCGACGCCCCGGTGCAACCAGACAGGTGCGATTTGCAGACCACGCTCAAGACCCCGGCAAGCTTCGCCGATAAAGGCCTCCATTCCGGGCGCCCCGTGCGCATGGTGGTGCAGCCCGCCTCGGCCGAATACGGGATCTGGTTCCGCCGCACCGACGTGGTGGGGGCCGACAACATGATCCCCGCCCGCTGGGACTCGGTGGTGCCCTCGCGGCTCTGCACCAAGCTGGTCAACGAGGCCGGGGTCGAGGTCTCGACCGTCGAGCACGTGATGGCCGCGCTCGCAGGCTGCGGCATCCACAACGCGCTGATCGATATCGACGGGCCCGAGGTTCCGATCCTCGACGGCTCGGCCGCGCCCTTCGTCGCGGCCTTCATGGCGCGCGGGCTGCAGCAGCTCGACGCGCCGGTGCGCGCGCTGCAGATCCTGGAAAGGGTCGAGGTGACCGACGGCGCCGCCCGCGCCAGCCTCAGCCCCGCCGACACGCTGGAGATCGATTTCCACATCGATTTCGCAGATTCCGCCATCGGCCTGCAGGAGAAACGGCTGAACATGGCCAACGGCGCCTTCGTGCGCGAGCTTTGCGACAGCCGCACCTTCTGCCGCCAGGCCGATGTCGACTGGATGCAGGCCAATGGCCTGGCCCTGGGCGGCACGCTGGAAAACGCCGTGGTGGTCGAGGGCGACAAGGTGCTCAGCCCCGGCGGGCTGCGCCACGAGGATGAGGCCGTGCGCCACAAGATGCTCGATGCGCTGGGCGACCTGGCGCTGGCCGGCGCGCCCATCATCGGCCGCTACGAGGGCCACCGCGCGGGACATGCGCTGACCAACCGCCTGCTGCGCGCGCTTTTCGCCCGTCCGCAGGCCTTCCGCATGGTCACCTGCGATGCCGAGACCGCCTGCCGCCTGCCCGGCGCAGGGCTGCGCGCGGCCGACCTGCGCGCCGTCGCCTGAGCCGCCGCGAATTCCGCCCAAAGGCGTTTTGCAGCGGATTTTTCTGTGCTAACAGACAACGACCACCGCGCGGGGGCGCCCCCCGTGTGGCAACAGAATTCGGGGTTAGCAGGTCATGGCGATTTTCAGCGCGCGCGTGGGTTTGGCTGGGGCGGTTTCGGCGCTGGTGATTCTGTCGGCCTGCGGCCCGATCGGCAGCACCCGCGAAAAGCCGCTCGACACGCTCTCGGCCGAGCAGATCTACGTCAGGGCCGAGTACGAGCTGGAAAATTCGCGCAAGGCGGAAGAGGCGGCGCGGCTCTTCGGCGAGGTCGAGCGGCTCTACCCCTATTCGGAATGGGCCAAGCGCGCGCTGATCATGCAGGCCTATGCCTATCACAAGGACCGCAGATACGAAGAGAGCCGCGCCACGGCGCAGCGCTTCATCGATTTCTACCCCGCCGACGAGGACGCGGCCTATGCGCAATACCTGCTGGCGCTGAGCTACTATGACCAGATCGACCTGGTGGGCCGCGACCAGGGGCTGACCTTCCAGGCGCTGCAGGCGCTGCGCACGGTGATCGAGCGCTATCCCGACAGCGAATACGCCAAGTCGGCCATGCTGAAATTCGACCTCGCCTTCGACCATCTTGCCGCCAAGGAGATGGAGATCGGCCGCTATTACCTGAGGCGCGGCCATTTCACCGCCGCCATCAACCGCTTCCGCGTGGTGGTCGAGGATTTCAAGACCACGACCCACACCGCCGAGGCGCTGTTCCGGCTGATCGAGGCCTATCTGTCGCTGGGCCTGGACGAGGAGGCGCAGACCGCCGGTGCCATCCTGGGCTACAATTTCCGCGGGTCGGAGTGGTACGAGGACGGCTACAACCTGCTGACCGGCAAGGGCCTTGCGCCCGAGGCCAGGGGCACCTCCTGGCTGCGCACCATCCACCGCCAGATGATCCGCGGCGAATGGCTCTGATCCGGGAGGCCTGAGCCATGCTGCGCAGTCTCGACATCCGGGACATGCTGATCATTGACCGGCTGGAGCTGGAGTTCCAGCCCGGCCTCAACGTGCTGACCGGCGAGACCGGGGCGGGCAAATCGATCCTGCTGGATTCGCTGGGCTTCGTGCTGGGCTGGCGCGGCCGGGCCGAGCTGGTGCGCAAGGGCGCCGAGCAGGGCGAGGTGGTCGCGGTGTTCGAGCTGCCCGAGGATCACGCCGCCCACGGCGTCCTGGCCGAAGCCGGCCTGCCGCGCGGCGAGGAGCTGATCCTGCGCCGGGTGAACAGCCGCGAGGGGCGCAAGACCGCCTGGGTCAACGACCGCCGCGCCAGCGGAGAGGTGCTGCGGGCGCTGTCGGACACGCTGGTGGAGCTGCACGGCCAGCAGGACGACAAGGGCCTGCTGAACCCGCGCGGACACAGGCTGCTGCTGGACGAGTTCGCGGCGCTGGCGCCGCAGATCGCCGCCTGCCGCGCGGCCTGGCGCGATCTGGCCGCGGCGCGAAAGGATCTTGCGGGCGCGCAGGCGGCGCTGGACGAGGTGCGGGCCGAAGAGGATTTCCTGCGCCACGCGGTGGGCGAGCTGGACGCGCTCGACCCGCAGCCCGGCGAGGAGGCGGAGCTGGATGCCCGCCGCCGCATGATGCAGGCCGCCGACCGCATCCGCGAGGATGTGGCGCGCGCGCTGGCCGCGCTCGGCCACGAGGGGGCCGAGGGGCGGATGGGCGACGCGCTGCGCTGGCTGGAAGGCGCGGCCGACAGCGCCGAGGGGCAGCTTGAGGCGCCGGTGGAGGCGCTGGAGCGCGCCCTGACGGAGCTCGGCGAGGCGCAGCAAGGGGTGGAGCGGTTCTTCGAGGCGCTGGCCTTCAACCCGGCCGAGCTGGAGGAGACGGAGGAACGGCTCTTCGCCATAAGGGGGCTGGCGCGCAAGCACGGGGTGCTGCCCGACGATCTGGGCGCCTTCGCCGAGGAGCTGCGCGCGCGGCTGGCGCGGCTGGATGCGGGGGAGAGCGGAATCGCGGCGCTGGAACAGGCGGTGCGCGAGGCCGGGGCGGCCTATGACGCGGCAGCGGCGGACCTGACCGCGCGGCGCGGGCAGGCGGCGGCGGCGCTGGACAGGGCCATGGCCGCCGAGCTTGCGCCGCTGAAGATGGAACGCGCGGTGTTCGAGACCCAGGTCACGCAGGCCGAGCCGGGGCCGGAGGGGCGCGACGCGGTGGCCTTCACCGTCGCCACCAACCCCGGCGCGCCGGCGGGGCCGCTGAACAAGATCGCCTCGGGCGGCGAGCTCAGCCGGTTCCTGCTGGCGCTGAAGGTCTGCCTGACCAAGGGGACCAGCGGCGTGACCATGATCTTCGACGAGATCGACCGCGGGGTGGGCGGCGCCACGGCCGACGCCGTGGGCCGCAGGCTGGCCCAGATCGCGCAAGGCGCGCAGGTGCTGGTGGTGACCCATTCGCCGCAGGTGGCCGCCCTGGGCGGGCATCACTGGCGGGTGGAAAAGCGGGTCGAGGGCGACACGACTCTGTCCACCGTGCTGCCGGTGGCCGATGAGGCGCGGGTGGACGAGATCGCCCGGATGCTCTCGGGCGACACCGTCACCGAGGAGGCCCGCGCCGCGGCACGGGCCCTGCTGGCGGCCGGGTGAGGGCGGGCGGATGCGGCTGATTCTCCCTGCTGCCGCCTATTTCGCCCTGGTCTTTGCCGCGGGGTCGGCCCTTGGAACGCTGCGCACCCTGGTGCTTGTGCCGCAGCTGGGAGAGCTGCGCGCGGTGGTTCTGGAACTGCCGGTCATGCTGATCATCGGCTGGCGGGCGGCCGGGTATGTGCTGCGCCGCTGGCCGCTGCGCAGGCTGGGCGAGCAGCTGGCAATGGGCGGCCTCGCCTTCGCCATGCTGCTGCTGGCCGAGCTTGCCCTGTCGCTGTTCGCCTTCGACCGCAGCCTCGCCGAACACCTCGCCCATTACGCGGGCCGCCCCGGCGCGGTTGGGCTGGCCGGGCAGGTCGCCTTCGGCCTGTTCCCGGCCCTGCGCTCGCGCTAGCTGCCGCGCACCAGCTTTCCGGGGTTCAGGATATTGGCGGGGTCCAGCGCGCGCTTGATCTCGCCCATCACGTCCCAACCGGCGCCATGCTCGGATTCCATGTAGCCGAGCTTGCCCACGCCCACGCCATGCTCCCCCGTCACCGTCCCGCCGAGCGCCAGCGCGCGCTCCACCATCCGGCCGGACAGTGCCAGCGCCTCGTCCATCTCGGCCTGGTTGCCCTCTTCGACCAGCAGGATGGCGTGGAAATTGCCGTCGCCCGCATGGCCCAGGATCGGGCCGGGAATGGAGGCCTGCGCGATATCGGCCCGGGTTTCCTCCACCGCCTGCGCCAGCCGCGAGATCGGCACGCAAATGTCGGTCACCAGTGCCGTCGCCCCCGGCCTGGAGGCCAGGATTGACCAGTGGGCGCGGTGGCGCGCCTCCCACAGCGCGTTGCGCTCCTCGGTCTTGGAGGACCAGCGGAAATCGTGCCCGCCGAACTCCTCGACGATGGCGCCGAAGCTTTCGGCCTGTTCGGCCACGCCCGCCTGGGAGCCGTGGAACTCCACCATCAGGTGCGGCATCACCGGCAGGCCGGTGCCCGAGGCGGCGTTCACCGCGGCCACGGACTCGGCATCGAGGAACTCGATCCGCGCCATGGGGATGCCCATCTGGATGGTGGCGATCACGCAATCCACCGCCGGGCCGATCTCGTCGAAGGCGCAGACCGCGGCCGAGATCGCCTCGGGCTGGCCCTGCAGGCGCAGGGTGAGCTCGGTGATCAGGCCCAGCGTCCCCTCCGAGCCCACGAAGAGGCCGGTCAGGTCGTAGCCCGCGCTCGACTTGCGCGCCCGCGTGCCGGTGCGGATCACGCGGCCGTCGGCCAGAACCGCCTCCAGCGCCAGCACGTTGTCGCGCATGGTGCCGTAGCGCACGGCGGTTGTTCCGCTCGCGCGGGTGGCCGCCATGCCGCCCAGCGAGGCGTTGGCGCCGGGATCGACCGAGAAGAACAGGCCCGTGGCGCGCAGCTCGGCGTTCAGCTCTTCGCGGGTGCAGCCGGGCTGGACGACGACGTCCATGTCCTCGGGGTTGACCTGCAGCACCTTGTTCATGCGCGAGAAGTCGACCGTCACGCCGCCCTCGGTGGCCAGCGCATGCCCCTCCAGCGAGGTGCCCGCGCCCCAGCCGATGACCGGCACGCCGTGCCGGGCGCAGATCTTGACGATCTGCGAGACCTCTTCGGTGGTCTCGGGATAGGCCACCGCTTCGGGCGGGGTGAGCGGGAAATGGGTCTCGCTGGCGCCGTGGGCCTCCAGATCGGGCTTGGAGCGGCTCAGCCGATCGCCTAGAAACTGGGTAAGGGCGGAGAGGGCCTCTTGGGTGGACATGCTTTCCTCCTGAGCGGTGTAACCGCCGGGACCCTAGGCCAGACGGGCGGCCAGGGAAAGGCCCCGCAGACCATAGCCCGAGGGAAAGCAGGCGCCGCGTGGAAAAGCCGCTGATCGCGAAAATCGACGCGCTGTTCGTGGTGTTGCGCAACGCCTGGGGCGTGCTGCGCCAACAGGGGCCCTCGCAGTTCCAGTTCTGGCTGATCGCGCTTCTGATCGGGATCGGGGCTGGCTTTGCCGCGCTCATCTTCCGCAAGGGGATCACCGCGCTCCAGGCGGCGCTTTACGGGGTCGAGGATCCGCGCCTGCTCTACAGCT
>ENA-ORCU01000597-ORCU01000597.1-marine-metagenome-genome-assembly--contig:-NODE-597-length-12845-cov-3.340852_pt1 | contig 12845 bp, 10 predicted proteins | sample MGYA00248631_ERZ508512 | MGnify/ENA primary metagenome ERZ508512 (study PRJEB26183, sample SAMN06268844) | marine metagenome | isolation source: Tt an P1 anaerobic enrichment on pine from sediment taken...
CGTCCCGCCAGACGCCTTCCTTTTTGTCCAGGCGGCAACAAAAAGGAAGCAAAAAATGCCTGCCACTGCGTGGGGCATGCTTTGGGAGGAAGAAAGTTGTGTTGCAATGTTCCTTCGCGGAGGTGGTTTCATTGCGGCGCCCACTTTCCAGCATTTTACGCTATCTCCGTCGCACCACCACTTTTACTACCTTAGCACCTAAGGCTTACTGGGTTTTAAACCCCAACAACGCAGAGGCTAAACCGCGTCATCACGCATAATGGAAGCAGGCCTGCAATTTGGTTCAAATTTAGAGAGCTGCCAACGAAGAGCCGTCTGTGTTCAGGTAGCAACTATTGATATAAGAAGCACCACCTCTTCGCGATAGAGGTCCGGCGACAACCAAATCCGTCTTTTCTTTGGTTACTTTCTTTGGACTAGCAAAGAAAGTAACCCGGCTGGCCGGCCGGGACCGGCGAAGTTGAAGGTTTTTTGTCTTTGTTTTGGCGATCAAAACCGGCTGGCGTAGGGAGCTGGCGGAGTTAAAGCCTGCCACGTCTGGGCATCCTGCTTCATTTTGAGTAAAGTTAAAGAAAGAAAACGCAACCGTTTCGGCCCCGTTACATAAGTTCTCAATCGATTGAGGAGGAGCCATGCATTGCCCCCGTTGTCAAGCCACCGTTTCCGAACAGGCCAGGTATTGCGAACAATGTGGCCTCAGGTTGAAGAACGATGTCGAAGGGCTGCACGAACAGGCTCTCGACCTCTATCATCGCGGCAAGATCGATGAGGCCCTCGCCCTGTGGGACGATGCCGTGGCCCAGCAGCCCGATTTCAGTCGTGGCCATTACTATCGCGGCATGGCCCTTTACGATCGCGGCGATCTCGGCGAGGCGGTGGAGGCCTTTCGTCAGGCCCTGCAGGGAAGTAGCGAGCCGTTTCGCGTGCTGTTCAAGATGGGCATGGCCCAATACGGTCTCGGCGACCTGGCCGGCAGCATGGCCAGCTATCAGAAGGCTCTGAAGATTAATCCGAGCAGCGCCGAGACCCATTATCGCCTCGGCCTGGCCCATCTGCGTCGCTCCGAGTTGGAACCGGCCCGCGAGGCTCTTGATGCGGCCATCTCTCTTAATCCCAAATACACCCGGGCACTGTTCATCCTCGGCATGGTCTATTCCCAGCAGGGCGACAACCGCAAGGCTATCGAGCAGTTCCGCCAGGTGGTGGCGGCCAGTCCGGCCTATACCGCTGCGACCTTCGAACTCGGCATGTCTCTCTACCGGGAACAGGAGCTGGCGGAAGCGGCGGCCGCCTTTGCCCAAGCCGCAGAGCACAGCCCCCGTTTCGCGCCGGCCCATTTCATGCTCGGAGAAACCCGCCATAAACAGGGTGATCAGGCCGCTGCCGCGGCTGCCTATCGGCAGGCGTTGGAGATCAATCCCAAGGATTTCGCCAGCTGGCTGAAACTGGCCGAGTGTTGCCTGCATCTCGGTTGTCTGGGGGAGACCCGCCAGGCGTTGGATGAGGCGCTGGCTCTTCAGTCGGAGAATCGGGATGTGTTGGCGCTGGAGCGGCGCTATCGGGAACGTTATGAGGAATTTGGGCGAGAGGAATGAATCTCTATTCCAATGCTCTTCTCCAAAAACCTGTAAAAATCGGCCGGTTTCGCCCGGCCAGGCGACTTACTTTTCTTGACGACCAAGAAAAGTAAGCAAAAGAAGGTCGCCCCACCGTTTGCCCGCCTTTGGCGGGTTCCCTCACTCCGGAATTTTAATCCGGGAAAGACGAGATTCGCTTCGCTCAGACGTCTTTCTTTTCCGGATTAAAACCCCTGCGTTCGGCGACACTCACAGGGGAAAGGCTGTCAAAAGCTTAAAGCTCTAAGCTTACAGCTGATTGTCCCCTGTGTCGCCGTTGGAGCGGAGTGGAGGCTTTGCGAAATCTGGCCGCGTTACTGTTTCTCCGCCAATGCTTCTCCCACCAATTCCAGCACATGACAGGCCTGCTGCGGCAAGCCTGCCTGATCGAGGCTATCCTGGAGCTGCATGATGCAGCCGGGACAGGCAGTGGCGACTCGCTCGGCACCACTTTCGGCGATAGCGGTGGCCTTGACCGCGCCGAGCTGACGGCTGGTCTGGTAGTGATAGACGGAGAAGGTGCCGCCCAGTCCACAGCAGGCGTTGGCCTTGTGCATCTTCACCCATTCAACGGTCGGCAGAGCGGCCAGGAGCTGTTGGGGAGCTTCATCGAGGCCGGTGTTGCGCAGATGGCAGGGCGTATGCCAGGTCACCTTCTCGCACTGTTCCGGTTGCGGCAGTTGGAGCAGGATGTCCTCGAGCCCTTCGTTGCGCAGCAGGGTGTGAATATCCACCACCCGCTCCGCCAGTTCCGCGTAGTCCGGGCCCAGTTCGCGAAAGTGGTGGGTAAGACCGCTGTGGCAGGAGGCGCAGAGGGTGACGATATGGACCGGTTTACGCTTACCCAGAGCCTGCAGATTGCACTCCGCCAGCTCGCTGGCGGTGACGCCGTCTCCGGCGCTCAGCGCCGGTAGGCCGCAGCAGCCCTGGTCTTTGGGAATTGTTACGTTGAAGCCGAGGGCGGCCAGGGCCTGCAACGCCCCTTCGCCGATCTGCGGATAGAGGTAGTTGACCATGCAGCCGGTAAAGAGGGCGACCAGCGGTTGCTCCGATCGGCCGGTGATGAACTCGGGATGGCGGCTGCGAAACGTTTTTTCGGCCAAGGCCGGAAGACTGCGCTGGCGGTCGATGAAGGGGGTTGGAAAGCGCAGCCGCAGACCGCTCTTTTGCGGTATGCGCCGGAACAGCAACCGCGTGAAGCGGCTCGCGGCTGCGGCCAGGACTTGCATCAGCCGCGGCCGGCGCAATACGGAAGTCAGGCTGCGGCCGAATAGCGACTGGCCGCGGCGGGCGACGATTTCCCGCCGGGCGGCGAGAACGATGTCGTCAACCGGCACCTGGTTGGGGCAGCGCCGCACGCACTTTCCGCACAGCAGGCACTTGGAGAGGTTTTCCGCCACCTGTGGATCGGCTTCAATCTCGCCGTTGAGCAGGGCCTGGGCCAGAGTGACCTTGCCGCGGGCCACCACCGCCTCGCGCCCTTCTTCGCCGAACACCGGGCAGTGGGCCCGGCAGACGCCGCATTTGACGCATTGAGCAATCTGAGGCTGGTAGTCTTCGAGTTTTTTATGTCGATCGGTTCGTTTCATGTGTCTTTTCGACCCCTTCAGTCCTGAAGGAAGATCTTGCCGGGGTTGAGAATGTTGTTGGGGTCAAGCGCGCGCTTGATGGCCTTCATGTAAGCCACCGCGGCCGGGTCGAGTTCCATGGGGATGTAGGGGGCTTTGGTCACCCCGACACCGTGCTCGCCGCTCATGGTGCCGCCAAGTTCAAGGGTGGCGGCGAAGATCTCCTCGATGGCCTGTTCGGCCCTCTGCCCCTGGCCCGGCTGGGCCTTGTCGACCATGATGTTGACGTGAATGTTGCCGTCTCCGGCATGGCCGAAGTTGACAATGGGGATCTGCAGTTTTTCGCTGATCGCGTCGATGGTGCGGATCATCTCCGGCAGTTTGCTCCGTGGCACGCAGATGTCCTCATTGAACTTGTCCGGGTTGACTTTGCGCATGCTCGGCGACACGCTGCGCCGCACCTGCCAGATGGCTTCGCTTTCTTCAGCATCGGCCGCGACGCGGGTTTCCACCACGCCGAGCGGAGCGACAAGTTGCAGGATACGCTCGGCCTGCTCTTCGATAATCGCCTGTTCTCCGTCAACCTCGATGATCAGTACCGCCCTGGCCGCTTCAGGCAGCTTCAGGTCGGTGGCCCGGCGCACGCAGTCGATGCTGGTGGAGTCCATGAACTCGAGGGTAGTGGGGATGATTTTGCCGCCGATGATCGCGGCGACCGCCCGGGCCGCGCCGTCGATGGAATCGAACAGCACCAGCATGGTCTTTTTGGCCGCCGGCAACGGCAGCAGCTTGAGGATGATTTTGGTGATCACGCCGAGGGTACCTTCGCTGCCGACGAGCAGCTTGGTCAGGTCGTAGCCGACCACCCCCTTCATGGTTTCGCCGCCGGTGCGGATGATATCGCCCTGGGGTGTGACCACTTCCAGGCCGAGCACATAGTCCTTGGTCACGCCGTACTTGACGCAGCGCGGGCCGCCGGCGCATTCGGCGACGTTGCCGCCCAGGGTGCTGAATTTCAGCGAGGCCGGGTCGGGGGGATAGAACAGCCCGCGGGCTTCGACTTCCTTCTGCAGTTGGCGGGTTACCACTCCCGGTTCGACTTCGGCTACCAGGTTCTCCTCGTCGATGCGCAGGATGCGATTAAGGCGGGTCAGCACCAGGGCCAGGCCGCCCTCGACGGGCAGGCTGCCGCCAGTAAAGCCGCTGCCGGCGCCGCGCGGATAGACCGGAATGCCTTCTGCATTGGCCATTTTCAGAATCAGGCTGATCTCCTCGGTGCAGCCCGGCCAGATCACGGCATCGGGCCGGTGCTGGCGCTGGGTGGCGTCGTAGGAATAGCAGAGACGGTCGCTGTCCGCGGTGGAAAGGTGCTCGCGGCCGACGATGTCTTCGAGAATGCGAATGATGCGGGTTTCTATCATGATGGTCTGGCGATCCTTAGATGAGTTTTGCGAATGCATCAATGTTAAATCCTGGTCGATGCGAGCCAAACAGTCATTTTAGCAGACCGGCAAGGCACACGTCCAGCGTCCGCCGCTTGTGGTCGTTGACAGCAGCTCGGCAAAGGCCCTAAAATAATCCGTTATCGTAAGGAGAGGGCGGTGAAGCAGAAAACTATCTATACCTGCCAGCAGTGCGGCTACCAGAGTCCCAAATGGCTCGGCCGCTGTCCCGACTGCGGCCAGTGGAACACCCTGACCGAAGAATTGCTCAGCGCTCCTTCCGGCAAGGGACGGCCGTCGGTGGCTGCCGCTCCGGCCCAGCGCATCGCCGAGGTGGCTGCCGAGGAGGAGGATCGCTGCCGTTGTGGTATCGGCGAGTTCGACCGGGTGCTCGGCGGCGGCGTGGTGCCCGGCTCTCTGGTGCTGATCGGCGGCGATCCGGGCATCGGCAAGTCGACCTTGCTGTTGCAGGCGGCCAACCGTTTGGCGGCCAGCGGCTCGGCGCTCTACGTCACTGCCGAGGAGTCGGCGCGCCAGGTCAAGCTGCGTGGTGCCCGCCTCGGTGTCGACGCTCAGGACTTGTTCATTTGCGCCGAAACCTCACTGGAGGCGATCCTGGAGAGGGTCGAAGAGTTGCAGCCGAAGTTTCTGGTTGTCGACTCCATTCAGACCATCTTCACTGCCGCCCTCGAATCGGCCCCCGGCAGCGTTGCCCAGGTGCGCGAGTGCGCCGGCCGGCTGATGCTGCTGGCCAAGGGTCGCGGGGTGTCGACCTTTATCGCCGGCCATGTGACCAAGGGTGGGGCCATCGCCGGGCCGCGCATGCTCGAGCACATGGTCGATACGGTCCTCTATTTCGAGGGCGATGCCGGTCACCCCTATCGCATTCTGCGGGCGGTCAAGAACCGTTTCGGTTCGACCAACGAAATCGGCGTCTTCGAGATGCAGGAGCGCGGCCTGAGCGAAGTGCCCAACCCTTCGGAGCTGTTTCTCGCCGAGCGGCCCAAGGATTCTGCGGGAAGCGTGGTGGTTCCGGCCCTGGAAGGCAGCCGGCCGATTCTGGTGGAGCTGCAGGCGCTGGTGGCCAGCACCTCCTTCGGCACGCCGCGGCGCACCGCCATCGGCATCGACCACAACCGGGTGTCGCTGCTGGTTGCGGTGCTGGAAAAGAAACTCGGGCTGCCGCTGCCGGCGCAGGACATTTTTCTCAACGTGGCCGGCGGGGTGCGACTCGACGAGCCGGCCATCGATCTCGGCGTGGTGGCGGCGCTGGCTTCGAGCCATCTCAACCGGCCCGTACCGGCCGGATTGATCCTGTTCGGTGAGGTCGGCCTGGCCGGCGAGGTGCGGGCCGTGTCCCGCCCGGAGTTGCGGGTCATGGAGGCGGCCCGGCTTGGTTTTGAGCGCTGCTGCCTGCCTGCCGGCAACCTGAAGAACCTCGAAGCGCCACCGGGGTTGCAGCTGCACGGTGTGTCCCATGTGCAGCAGGCTCTGGAAGGTTTTTTTGACTGATAGACGAACACTTTTTAGCCAGACTTTCTGTCTCCGCCGATAGCAGGGCGGCATGGATGCATTCTGACAAGGAGAAATGATGAACGACCAGTTGACCCATTTTGACGAAGAAGGCAAGGCCATCATGGTAGAGGTCGGTGACAAAAAGCCGACTCAACGGACTGCCATCGCCCGTGGCGAGGTACGCATGCAGGAGTCGACCCTGAGCCTGATCCTCGACGGCGAACTGGCCAAGGGCGACGTGCTGGCGGTGGCCCGCCTGGCAGGCATCATGGCCGCCAAGAAGACTCCCGAGCTGATTCCCCTCTGCCACCCCCTGCTGCTGACCTCCATCGCTATCGAGTTTTTCCCCCATCCGGGCGAAGGCCGCATCGAGATCGAGGCCAAGGTTCGTGTCACCGGAACTACCGGCGTCGAGATGGAAGCCCTGACCGCCGTTTCCGGCGCGGCATTGACCATTTACGATATGTGCAAAGCGGTCGATAAGGGAATGGAGATTCACGATATTCGACTGATGGAGAAGCACGGCGGCAAGAGCGGCAGTTTCGTCCGGTCTGCCTGATAGCGGCCGGACGGAAAGAATCGAAGGGCGAACAGATGACAGAATCCATGACCTTTACCGTGCGGCGAGCTTTTCTGCTGCCCGTCGGGCTGCTGTTGCTGGTGCAGTTGGCTCTGCTGATTGTCACCCTCCTGCAGAACCAGCCTCCGAGCAAGAGCCTGTTTGTCGGCGGGGTGGTGGTTGTGCTGGCGGCGCTGTTGCTGGAGAATTCGTTGCGTCGCATCGAGCTTGATGCCGAGGGGATTACCGTCTGTCGCATCGGTCGCCGCCGGCGGGTGCGGTTTGCCGAATTGACCGAAGTTGAGGCGGTCTGTATACGTAAGCGGCTTTTCGTTACTCTCTGGGTCGGCGAATCCTTTCTGCTGGTAACCAACGCCTACGGCGATTTTGCTACCCTCTTCCAGGTCCTGCTGCAACGGGTACCGCCAGGCCTGGTCAGCGAAGAGGTGAAGGGCTTGGCCGCCGCGCCACCTCGGCACAACGGCAACATCGTGTTGTGTTGGGTTGCTGTTGTTTTTTCGGCACTTATCCTCGTTCGCCAGTTGTTGGGCGTTGGCTGAAAGAGGCGCCGAGTTACGTCAATAAGGTTGACTTGAAAAGGCTTTTCTTTTAGATTGAGCCATTCTTAAATGGCAAGGGAGTACCGAGCATGGAACAAGCGCAGGTTGAAGAATTCAAGAGGTTGCTTGAAGAACAGTTGGAGCAGTTGCTGCAGGAGGCCGGCAAGACGGTTTCCGAGATGACCGACGAGAACGGCAATTTCCCCGATCCTACCGATCGGGCGTCACTCGAGTCCGATCGCAACTTTGAGCTGCGGATCAGGGACCGTGAGCGCCGTCTGATCATGAAGATTCGCAGTGCCCTGGCCCGCATTGAAAATGGCACTTTCGGCACTTGTGAATGCTGCGAGGAACCGATCGGCGAAGCCCGCTTGCGGGCCCGTCCGGTAACGGAGCTCTGCATCGATTGCAAAACCGAGCAGGAACGCAAGGAAAAGATCGGCTGAACTGGCCGTTTAGTACAAGCCAAAGGGTTGTTCCCGGCAACCGAAGAAGGGCGCCATGAGCCATGATTGCTACACCGTTTTATGCGATGTGGTGCACATTGCCAACCGGACCGAGCCCGACTTTTCCCGGGGCTGCAAGGACGTTCTGCAGCTGCTGGTGAGTGTTTTCGGCCTGAAAGGGGCCGAACTGTTTCTTTGTAACGATTCGCCCCGACAATTCGTCGAGCGGCTCAAGGCCGCCGGCCCGTACCTTTTTCGGCCCTGCAGCCGCAAGGCTGAAGATGGAGCCGCCGAGGCGCTGGCCGGTCGCTGCCTGGTTCGCGACGAGCAGCGGATGTTTGTTCCCCTCTCCGATCACCTGCGTCTGCACGGTGTTCTGGAGCTCTCCCTTCCCCCCGGTTTTCATTCCTCCCATCCTTTCGAAAAACTCTTCCAGGCCGTTGCTCTTCAGCTGAGCGGCCTGCTGCAGCGCCGCCAGGTGGCGGCCGGCGAGCGGCGGCGCATGGCGCAGCTGGCACTGATTTCCGATCTCGGTCGTTCGTTGAACAAGGCCGACTCCATCAAGGAGCTGCTGGGGGCCGCCAGCCGTATCGTACAGCGGCATGCCGAGGCCCCTTGCGTTGTTCTGCGACCGATCTTCGGTAATACCCTGCTTGGCGATCGAACGGTACGGATTCCCAAGGCATGGCAGGGCCTGCGAACCCCGTTGCTGGAGGTTGAGGAAGAGCTTGCCGGCCAGGTGGCGGCCAGCAGCAAAGCGGTTTTCAAGGAGCGGCCCTTTATCGATGTGGCTCACGGCGAATCGCTGCCGTCGGCGGTTATGGCAGTGCCCCTGGTCTTTCAGCAGCACACCTGGGGTGTTTTCACCATTTTCGAGCAGGCAGATGCCGGTCCTCTAGCTCTGGCTTCAGACCAGGCGTCGCGTGGCATGCTGGCCTTTATAGCCGAACAGATTGCCCAGGCCATGGAGCGGCTGGCGGCGGTGGAGCAGCTTGAGGAAGTGTCTGAGGAGAACGCTACCAAGCTGCAGGAAATTTCGCTACTGTATCGTATCTCCCGGGCCATGCACAGTACCCTGGATCTCGATTCGCTGATGCATCTGGTGCTGTCGGCTGCCACAGTCGAAAACGGAGCCGGGTTCGAACGGGCCATGCTGTTTTTGGTCAATGAACGCAGCGGCTTTTTGCAGGGCATGCTCGGCATCGGGCGTGCTGAGGCCCGTGCCGTACTGCCGCCCGCCAAAGGTCTGTCGGCCTGGGAAAAGCCCGATACCGACGAGGCGGTACGGGCGGCCCAGCGACAGGAACCCTTCTGCCGGGAAGTGCTCAAGCAGCGGATGGCTCTGGAGCAGGTGGATCATCCCCTGGTTCAGGCCGTCTTGCAGGAGAGGGTCATACTGGTTTCCGATCATGAGCAGATAGCTCCTTCCTTTGTCGCTATGAAGGACTTGTTTCAGATTGGCCATTGTGCCTGTGCGCCGCTGGTAGGCCACGACCGGGTGCTTGGTGTGATGCTGGTTGATTCTCCCGGCAGCAGTGCGGAAATCTCCCCGGAACGGAGACGGTTTCTCGAGTTGTTTGCCAACCAGGCGGCCCAGGCCATGGAAAATAGCCTTTTGCTGCAGCGCCTGGAAGAGTCCCACCGTCATCTGCGGGAAACCCAGGAACAGATGATTCAAGGGGAAAAGATGGCCGCCCTTGGCGAGACGGCGGCTTCAGTGACCCATGAATTGCGCAATCCCCTGGTATCGATCGGCGGATTTGCCAATCGGCTGGCCGCCCTGCTGGACCCGGACAGCAAAGAGGGGCAATACAGCCAGATAGTCGTCCGGGAAGTGCGGCGCATGGAGGAGATGCTCAGCAATATCCTGGCATTTTCCAGAAAGCAGATGCTCTGCCTGGGAGATTGCCATCTGGAAAGGATTGTTGAAGAGGTGCTGGCACTGGAAGCGGAACCGCTGCAGCGGGCCTCGATCATTGTGCAGAAAGAGGTTTGTCCCGACCTGCCTGCCATTCAGGGCGATGAACAGAAGCTTCGCCAGGTGCTGCTCAATCTGGTGGCCAATGCCCGGCAGACCATGCTTTCCGGCGGTACGCTGACGGTGCGTGCCCACGGCACGGTGCTGCGCGGCGATCCGGCGTTGGCGCTGGAGGTCGAGGATACCGGGGGCGGGATAGAACCCTCGGTGATGAGGAACATATTCAATCCGTTTTTCACCACCCGCCAGAGTGGCACCGGGCTCGGCTTGTCCATCGTCCATCGTATCATCGAGCATCATCATGGCGACATTGAGGTGCAAAACGGCGAAAAGGGGGCCCGGTTCATCATTCGCCTCGCGGTCGCGCCGGTGGAGCCAAAACCGATGTTGCCAGGCTGGCGGGGGCGCTCCTGAATGTCGCTTGCAAAGGTCCCTGGCGGTGATAGACTTAAGGTAAACAAAGATTGGTTAATAACTCTGGAAAGAGTTATTTTGCGCGCGCGGTTTTTCCCTCCTGACCGGCGCGCTTTTTTTTGTAACATTTGACGCTGCCGGGGCGGCGATCAGGCCGATCGGCTGGACAGTGAACGGGCTCAGGAAAACTTCGTTCTAAGGCCTAAAAGCTGGCCTGAAGGGGGAAGGTGCAAAGGTTTTCTGCCGCCGGAAATAACAATTATTTTCTTGCATGACCACAGGTGCTTTGGTATAAGTGGCTTTGGTTGTTTTTTTATTGAAAATCGCCTATTGAGCGTTGAATGCAGTGGCGGATCGCTTACGCATTTGAGGCAAACAGGCGGGTTACGACTCTGATCCGTCTTCTCTAAGGCTTCAGGCTATGAGGGGACGGGCTATGGGTTTCACTGGAAACAGTGGCGCCTCCCGTGTTTGGAAAGGAGTCGGAGGGTGTTGCAGCTGTCGGCCGAGAGCCGATAGTTATGCCGTGCTCCCCTGTCTCTTTTTTTTGAATTTCACCTTCGCTCTGTTAGGCAATTATTGGCAATCGGGTTAAGCGTTAAGCTTCAACAACACAAGAACTAGGAGGAACTAGGTATGGCACAGGAAATGATCGACCAATTGGTAGCCAATGCTAGAAAGGCTGCTGACGAGTTCAAGCACTTCACCCAGGAGCAGGTCGACAAGATCACTGCTGCAATGGACGAAGCTTCCGTTGCTAACGAACAAAAGCTCGCCGAAATGGCCGTTGAAGAAACCGGCATCGGTCGCGCTGATCACAAGGCCATCAAGAACCACCTCGGCGCTCACATCGTCTACGAGTACTTCAAAGACAAGAAGTCCGTTGGCGTTATCGAAGAAAAAGAAGGCGTGAAGTATGTTGCCGAGCCTTTCGGCGTATTGGCGGCCGCTACTCCGACCACCAACCCGACTTCCACGGTTATGTTCAAGTCTTTGATCTCCATGAAGACCCGTAACGTAATCATCTTCGCGTTCCACCCCCGCGCACAGCAGTGCAGCCGTGAAGCTGCCGTGATCATGCGCGACGCTGCCGTAGCTGCCGGCGCTCCCGAAAACTGCATTCAGTGGATCGAAACCCCCTCCATTGAAGCTACCGGCATGCTGTTCAAGCACCCTGACGTAAACCTGATCCTGGCCACCGGCGGCAACGCTATGGTTAAGTCCGCTTACAGCTCCGGCCACCCCGCCATCGGCGTCGGCGCCGGCAACACCCCGGTTTTCGTCTCCAAGTCCGCCAACCTCAGCGTTGCGGTCAACAACGTTATCGCTTCCAAGACCTTCGATAACGGCACCATCTGCTCCTCCGACCAGTCGATGATCTTCGACGACCAGGCTACTTGCGACGAAGCCGTCAAGCTGCTCATCGAGCGTGGCGCCTACCTGGTTAAAGAGGACGAAAAGCCCAAGCTTGAAGCCGTTATGTTCGACAAAGAGCGCGGCGTTCCGGCCATGCAGATCGTCGGCAAGTCTCCCCAGGCTATTGCTGAACTGGCCGGCATTGAAGTTCCCGCCGACGCCAAGCTGCTGCTGGTACCCCTGACCTGCATCGGTCACGACGACTGGTTCAGCCATGAGAAGCTTTCCCCGGTTCTCGGTTACATCTGCTTCAAGGACACCGATACCGCTATCGAGGAAGCCAAAAAGCAGCTGCTGTGGGGTGGCGCCGGTCACACCGCCGTTGTTCACGCTCAGGACGATGCCGTTCTCGACAAGTACGCCATGGAAATCCCGGCTAACCGTCTGCTGCTCAACCAGCCTGCGGTACACGGCTCCGTCGGTCTCATTTACAACAAGCTGCCGCCTTCACTGACCCTCGGTTGCGGCACCGACGGCAACAACTACCTGGGCAACAACATCAACTACTCCGACCTGCTCAGCATCAAGACCGTTGCCGCACGTATCGTTGACTACGAGCGCGACGAGTAATTTCGTAGTAAACTCCTGAGTAGATTCTCGGATCGCTCGGGATTGGTAAGACCTGGAGTGGGACTTTTCCTGGAGAAAAGTCCCACTCTTCTTTTACTACGACGTGAAAAGATTCCCTGCCGAGTCTAACCATGGCAGGGTATTGTTTTGCCTGCCGGAGGCTGCATCAAAAGCCTCTGGAAATGGGATTAAAAGAGGAAGCCAATGGCTGCTGAGCAAACGGCAGGACCACCGAAAGGCAAACGCCCAGGGTGGTCTCGGGCACTGGACATACTGTTCCGTACAGCTCATATCGGTGTGATAGGAATTCTTCTCGGCGGAGCGGTCTTTCAAGCGCCTTTGCCGGAATTGCACCATTATGCTCATCTGGTGGTTCTGACCGGTCTCGGTCTGGTGGCCACCGAACTCCATCACAGCCTGCGCTGGCCTCACGAAGGTCGGGGCTTGCTTGCTGTCAGCCATATGCTTCCGGTGGTTCTGTTGCATCTATGGCCCAACCTGTGTGCTGAAATGCTTTGGGTAGCGCTGATTATAGGCGCCATCGGCAGCCATATGCCACGCAACTTGCGGCACTGGTCGCTGGTCTACGGCAAGGTGGATAAATGATTCAAATGTAGTTTTCAGGCCCCAGGCACCAGAAAGGCCCCCGATTTTCGGGGGCCTTTCTGGTCTGAGCTGCAAATATCCAAACGTCCTTTTTTGATTGAGGTGTCAGACGTGGGCAAAGGTCATCAATTTAACTTCTACTCCCTGAACAGCAT
>ENA-ORCU01000598-ORCU01000598.1-marine-metagenome-genome-assembly--contig:-NODE-598-length-12835-cov-3.328186_pt1 | contig 12835 bp, 6 predicted proteins | sample MGYA00248631_ERZ508512 | MGnify/ENA primary metagenome ERZ508512 (study PRJEB26183, sample SAMN06268844) | marine metagenome | isolation source: Tt an P1 anaerobic enrichment on pine from sediment taken...
CATCGCCGGTGTGGTGGGGCTCAAACTGTTTGGCGAGGGGGCGGTCTGACCGCCCGCCGTCATACAGAAGATTGAGACTGCATCAGACAGGTCAGCGAACCACACCCCATTGGACATGGAATACTCTGTAGTGCGGGTCACAGCCAATTGTCCACCAGCCTCTTTGCTTCACGGAAATCGTAACTGTCTTGGCCTTCCTCAATCCGGTTGCAAACATCCTTGAGCAACGCGATTGCCTCCTGCACACGACCGATCTCATGCCACTTATTTGCCATGCAGATGGCTGCCCGAAGCTCCAGAGCCAAGGCTCCTTGTTGACGACTGATCGACAACGCCCTGTTAAAGCAGGTTTCAGCTTCCAAATGAGCGTTCGGCGACGTATTCATCAGACATGTGCCTTTCATTCGGTGATAGTCGGCCTCCAGGTAACGTTCGTTGCGCTCATCCGCCAGAGCAATCACATCATCCAGAATCTCCAATGCTTCCAGGTACAGCAACAGGTGAATGAGCCCATCGGCCAGCTGTTGGTAAAAGAGAATTTTGGCCGCTCCGGGGATTTCGGGGTTGGCTCGCAGTTGAGAAAAGAGCGTAAGCGATTCTGTTTTTTGTCCGCGCATTGCGGTTACCCATGCCCAGTCAACCGCCGCTGACAACTGCCAGAATGGCATTTCAAACTCATTCGCCAGGGCGATCGATTCCTCGACATACCGTGCCGAAGCGTCCACGTCTCTTCGCCACCGGCTGATGAGTGAACAGCCGTACAGGGCGATACAGAGGCTATGCGGATGCGCTTGTTCGCGCGCGATATCCAGTGTGGCTTCCACTCTGGCTCGGGCCTGGTCCGGGAAGCCTCGCAGGTATAGCGTCATCGCAAAATGTACGCCGTTGTTGATGGCGACATTTTCACCGAACCTTGACACCATTTCGGCGTGTTGCTCTGGCTGGTATAGGGCTGCTGCCTGAGTGTAATGATGGAAACTGGTTGCCAGGTCGCCCATGGACCCAAGGCTCACCCCGTAGGAATCATGTGCAGCCTGGAGTTCAACCGGATCGTTGCTTTGCTGTGCCAGTCGCAACATCTGCTCGGCCATCTCAGAAGCCGCCTGGCTTCCCAAATACATGTAGTCCGCCATCCACAGGCGGCGCAGGGTCGCAAACAACCCGGCGATATCGTTCTCGCCTCCGCTCAACGCAGTGGCCTGGAGATGGGCGTTTCGCGCCTCCACACAACCATAGCCCCCGGCGCTCATCCAGGCCGCCCCAAGGTTGAGATAAAGCATGGTTTTCAGTCGGGTAAGGCTGCCGTCCTCCGGCAGTGCACGTAACGCTTCCAGAGCCGCGTTCAAGTGCTCTATTGCCTCCATATTGGCGCCGACGGCGACGCCTCGGCGGCCGGCCATCACCCAGTACTCGGCAGCCTTGGCTGCGTGACCACCGGCAAAGTAGTGTTGGGCAACCAGTTCTTGTCGAGTGTCTACCAGGTGCGGGAACTCAGTTAGCAGGGCCTGTGCGATTCGTCGGTGGGTGGCGCGGCGGTCGTCGCGGGGTTGTGATTGATAGCAGACATCCTGAATCAATGCATGTTTGAACTGGGCGGCGCTTTGCTCAAGCTCGATCAACAATCCGGTTTCACACAGCAGTGCCAGATGATTTTCAAGTTCCTGCTCGCTACAGACCGAGGCCGCTCGCAGCAGTTGAAGATCAAACTCCCTGCCGATGCATGCGGCGAGTTGTGCCGTGGTTTTGGCTCGTCCCAAGTTGTCGATACGGGCAGTGAGAAGATCTTGCAGAGTTGCGGGTATAGCGATGACAGAGCCCGAGGTGATATTGGCGATGATCTCTTCGATAAACAGCGGAAGGCCATCGGCCCGTTCGATGATGCCCGCGACTATATCGTCTGGAAGCGTGGCATCCAGAGCCCTGATCATCTGCGTTATCTCGTGCTTGCCGAGGGGTTGCAGGGTAATGGTGTTGGCCGAGGAGGCCGCCCAAAGGGGGATGAAACCGGGACGAGCGGACAGCAGTATGACAATACCCGCCGACTTGGCGTACTCGACGAACTGGCTCATAAACTCCAGTGTAGAGTGGTCAGCCCAATGCATGTCCTCGCATATCATCAGCGCGGGTTTGTCGGTCATCGTTGATAGGATCACCTCGGAAAGGGTAGAAAAGGTGCGCAGTTTTACTTCCTGCTCCCTCATCTCCAGCGTTCGCTGTCCCATGGGTAACGGCAAACCGAGCAGTTTGGCGAGCAGTGAAACAGCGGCCGCATCCCGACTGACGGGACAGGCGGCAAGATGGGCTGCAAGCTTGTGGTACTTCTGCTCCGGCGTGTCCGTCGGATTGAGCCGGAAAAGAGACTCGAGCAGTGCGATGACAGGGTGAAACGGAGTGTGGCAGCTCTCGGCGAAACAGCGAAGCTCAAAGACCTTTCCATCATGAGCCGCCATGTGCCGGAAGTTGTGCATCAGGCGAGATTTTCCGATACCGGGCTCACCTTGAATCAGTAGTGCCTGGCCGCGACCATCTTTTGCCTGAAGCCACAGAGCTTGCAGTCTCGCCAGTTCGGCGTGTCGACCTACCATCGGAGTCAGACGCTTCGCAGCCTCAATCCGACTGCGTGCGCCGCTGGCGCGCTCGACCTGGTACAGGCGTGTTTGAGCAGCGTCCCTGAAGAGAGACTTGCCCAGCTCGATACAGTCGAAATAGTCCCTGATGATGGTATGGGTGGTTTGACTGATTACAACGCCGCTGTGGGTCAGGTTGTGCCGTAACTGCATCGCCAGACGTGACGTTTTGCCCAGCGTGTCCGGCAGGGATGGGTCACGGCTGGTGATGATCATGCCGGTGTGTATTCCGATGCGGGTATCGACCGCCTCGTAGGCATCCTGAACAATGGCGAGTGCCGCCAGCACTGCGTTGCGGGGGGCGTTTTCACTGGCCTGTGGATATCCAAAGTAGGCCAGCAGCCCACCGCCGTGGGTCTGCACGATATGGCCGCCATGCTTTCGAATACATTCCATTGAGTGGGTCTGTGGTTCGTTCAAATGCTCCAGTGCTTCATCGGGATCATCACTGTCGAACTCATCCTTCAGCGTCAGCTCACAGTAGAGTACGGTTGCCTGGCGGCGTTCGGACGGTGTGGAAACGAGTCCCGACAGTTCTCCGCCAGCTTTTTTTTCCTGCTTTGAGGTACCGATCTCGCCCTGCTGGATCTGGCGAGCAAGTTTTCGCGTTTCCTCGGCGGGCAAAACGGCCAGTTCTTGTTTCAGCAGTTGCACGCACTTGTTGTATTGGTGAAGCGCAACACCCGGCTGGTTATCCAGCGCGTACAAACGCATAACGCGGCGATGTCCCGACTCATCGGTGGGTTCCAGCTCCACATAACGCAGGGCAAAAGGTAAGGCTCCTGCATAATTACCCAGAACCTCATGACAGTTCGCGATTCGCTCGAACAGCGCCAGCGCATGTCGATGCAAGGTTTCCCGTTGCAGCAGCAACCACTCCTCAAATGCTTGACACTCTGCAACGCCAAAGCCCTGTAGAAATTCGCCGCGATAGAGTGCGGCAGTCTGCTTCATGTTCGTCAGGCAATCCCTGCACTGTTGCGTGTCTTGTATCTCACAGGCAGAAAGCGGTCTGGTGAAGTTGAACAGATCGACGGACAGGTCGGGAATAAATCGCAAACTCTGTTTGTCGGCGACAAACAAGCGCTTTCCCGACGGTTCTTCGATCACACGGCGCAAATCCGACAGCGTTCGACGCAAATTACCGCGTGCGGTAGCCAGTTCCTGCCCCTCCCACAGTAATTCGGCCAGGAACTCGCGGCGATGAGCGCGCGGGGGTTCTACCGCCAGATAGGCGAGCAGGGCACGCATCGTGTTGTAGGAGAAGCCGGGCAGTGGCTGCCCATCAAGGCGGGCATCGAATCCGCCAAGCAGCGTCAATTCCAGTGTCCTGTCGTTCTCTTGTGTGGCCATTAATCGACTCGTTCAGTGACTGCACAGGTGCCGCAAGTAGAGGGAAACGTATCACGAAACGCTCAAAGAGCAATATGGATGCTTCCCCGGTCATTGCGGTTATGGCGCAGCGAACGGTTAGCGAACGATAGGCATATATGGTGTGGGGAAAACGTCGGGCTGCCACTTGATGCGTCATGCGTATCAGCCAATACCACCTGTAGCTACGGGCAGTTCCAATATCACAGACGTCAACTGCTAGCTGAAGAAGTGGGAGCTAAAAATGAACAAAGTCTATCGGCTCATCAAGAACCGCGTATCCGGCGTCGTCCAGGTTGCACCGGAATTTGCGCGGGCAAAAGGCACGGCAGGCACGCTGGGGCTAGGCCTGGCAGTACTGTGTATCGCACCGGCTGCCATGGCCACATCGTTCGTGATCAACGATGGTCAAACGGTCACCACACAACAAACCCTCAATGACGGCGAGACCGGTGTCATTCAGTCCGGCGGCAGCCTGGAGACGGGTGCGAATACCGCCATTGAGGCGACCGGCGCCAGTGTGACGGTCACCAATGACGGCAGCATCAGTACCACGGGCGGCGTCGGCTACGGCATTTCGGCCACTGGCGCCAACACTACCATCACCAACAGCGGCACCGTCAGCACCACTCAGAATTCCGCCTACGGCATTTGGGCCACTGGCGCCAACACGACCATCACCAACAGCGGCAGCATCAGCACCACGGGCGTCGATGGGGTGGGCATCAATGCCTATGGCGCCGACGCCACCATCAGCAACAGCGGCAGCATCACCACAGAGGGCAGTTTCAGCCAAGGCATTTACTCCAATGCCGACAACGCCACCATCAGCAACAGCGGCAGCATTAGCACAGCGGGCTCTACCGCCTACGGCATTTACGCCTATGACGCCTATGCCACCATCACCAACAGCGGCACCATCGGTACTGCGGGCGATTTCGCCTACGGCATCTTCGCCTATGGCGCCAACGCCACCGTCACCAACAGCGGCACCATCAACACCACGGGCTTGTGGGGGTACGGCATTTACGCCGATGACGCCTATGCCACCGTCACCAACAGCGGCAGCATCAGCACCACGGGCTCGTCAGGGTACGGCATCCTATCCAATGCCGACTACGCCACCATCACCAACAGCGGCAGCATCACCACCACCGGTGAGAGTGCGCGCGGCATCGAATCCTATGGCAACTACGCCATCATCACCAACAGCGGAACCATCAGCACCGCGAACACGTCGGCAGATGGCATCCTGGCTGAAGGCTACTCCGAGATTATCAACAGCGGCACCATCAGCGGTTCTGGCGACTATACGGCCGGTATCAGCGCCACCGGCGGCGACACGACCCTCACCAACAGCGGCAGCATCAGCAGTTCAGGTGATTATGGGGTCGGTATCTATGTCAATGGCAGCGAGAGCAGCAGCACAGTCAACAACAGCGGCAGTATCCGTATCACGGGCGCGAGTGGGGTTGGCATCGAATCGCGTGGCTACGACACAATCACCAACAGCGGCCTGATCTGGGCCAGCGGTGCCGGTTCGTACGCGATCTACGACAGCGCGGGTTCCTACGACCATACTGTGAACATCCTGCCCGGTTCCCGCATCCTGGGCGCCATCGATCTGAACGACGGCAGCGACACCGCCAACATCCACGGTGCGTATGGTTCGGCCGTGATGACCTTCGCTAACACCGAGACCATCAACGTTCTTGCACCCAACGCGGTGCTGGTTGGCGGAGATATGGTGATCGTCGTCGAGCCCACCGGGGAGTCCTCCCGGGGGGTCGTTCTGGATGGCCTGACCTCCGGCATCCATAACACGCTTAGCCAGCGCATGCGGGGCACCCGACCGATCGTTCCGATTGAACTCGCGTCACTGGAGATGAGCCCCGGCATGCGGTATCAGGAGCGCGCGCCTTATGCCTGGGGGCAGGTCTTCGGCAGCAAGAGTAGCCGTGATGCCGAAGGGATGATGCTGGATCTGGATACCCGCATGAGTGGCTTTGTCGCTGGCTACGAACAGGACTATCACAACGGCCGAATCGGCTTCATGGCTGGTGCAGCCCATAGTAGTGTCGAGACCGATACCCTCAACCAGGATATCAACACGATCTTTGCCGGGGTATACGGGCATGCCTTCCTCGGCTGGGCCAACCTGAGTGCGTCACTGATTGCCGGTGGTGAATCCCACGATCAGGACCGCATCGTGCTGGACAACCTTAACGGTTACGAAACCGCTCGCAGCGATACCCATAGCCTGTTCGTAAGCCCCTCGCTGACTCTTAGCCAGGTTTATACCCTGAATTCGACGAACGAACTGCGTCCTTCAATGACGGTGAGTTATAGCCTGGGCCGCTATGACGGTTACACCGAAACCGGCACCACCAATGCCAACCTGAGGGTGGATAACCGCACTGTACAAGCCCTGTCAGGTCGTCTGCAGGGTGAGTGGGCGCATGCGCTTGATGCCGGTGAAGTAAGCGTACGTCTGGGCGTCCAGTCCCGCAGTACCAGCGGCGACGCAATCAAGATGAGTGTGGGGGGCAACAACCTGCGCTTCGATGCCATGGGCGACAAGCATGCGGCGGGTGGCTATCTGGGCTTCGGGGCCAGGCTGAACATCGGCAAGCAGCTCCACCTGCTGGCGGATGTGGAGGCGGGGCATATGAGCGGTGGCGAGGAGCAGCTTTCAGGTCAGCTGACCCTGCAGTACCCGTTCTGAACCAAGCCAGACTTAACATATATCAAAGGATAACAAGGGTATGAACAAGGTCTACCGGCTCGTCAGAAACCGCCACTCCGGCCTGGTGCAGGTCGCCTCGGAAATTACGCGTGCGCACGGCAAGTCGAAAACCCTGACAGTCGGCGCTGGCGCGACGGCGCCCCGGGGCGTCACCTGCACGGTGGTGATGCTGGCCTTGCTGGGGGCGTCGCCGGCCACCGCCGAGGATATTACCTGGGTTGGAACGCCTGGCGGCAACTGGTCTGTCGCTTCCAATTGGGATCCTGCACGATTACCCACCAGCACAGACAACGCCTTCGTCGACGGCTGGGTATTTGGGACAGCAGGGGCGGAAGCAAACAGCCTTTATCTAGGGTATTCCAATAACAGCCAGCTCATCATTCAGGGCTCAAACACCCTGAGCACCACTAACGCCTACCTGGGCTACAACACCGGTGTCGAAGGTCTCGTGGCGGTGTTCGGGGCGAGCGCCAGCTGGAGCAACAGTGGTTCGTTGACCGTGGGCCATGACGGTACGAGCACCCTCAGGGTCGAGGATGGCGGCACGTTAAATGTAGCCGGCGGGACCGGCACCCTCGTTTTGGCGAGCGGCAGCGGCAGCGGCACCCTCAACATCGGCACTAACAACGCAGCCGGCGTTTTGAATGCCGCTACCGTCACGGGCGGCAGCGGCACCGCCACCCTCAACTTCAACCACACCGATGGCGCCTACTATTTCACCACGGACGGCACCTCCAGTGGCGCGGCCATCGCCATCACCGGCAGCACCGCGGTGAACCATATCGGTAGCGGCAAAACCACCCTTACCGGTAACAACACCTACACCGGCGGCACCACCGTCTCCGCCGGCACCCTGCAAGGCAATACCACCAGCCTTCAGGGCGCCATCACCAACAACGCAGCGGTGAGCTTCAATCAGGTCGCCGACGGCACTTACGCCGGGGACATGAGCGGCACCGGAGCCCTGACCAAAATCGGCGGCGGCATCCTGACCCTCACCGGCGCCAACACCTACAGCGGCGACACGACAGTCAAGGCCGGCACGCTGGCGGTGTCCGGTACCGGGCGCATCGGCGGCGTCACCTTGGCAAACTTAAGGGTGGGCAGGACGTCTGGCGACAATGGCACGCTCGTTATCGAGGCGGGCGGCCAGGTTGGCAGCGACTGGGCCTATATCGGCGGCTCCTTCCCCGGCAGCACCGGCGTGGCCACGGTCACCGGCGCGGGCTCCACATGGACCACCAGCAACACGCTGTATGCAGGCCATGGCGGCCGAGGTACGCTGACTATCTCGAACGGCGGCAAGGTCAGCAACGACGAGGGCGAAATTGGCTACTTTACCGGCAGCATCGGCTCGGTCACGGTCACTGGATCGGGTTCGGAGTGGGAGAATACCGGCGAGCTGATTGTTGCAAACTTTGGCAACGCCACGCTGACTATCGCGGATGGCGGCAGGGTCAGCAGCAACACCGGCTATATCAGCAGAGCTAATCTCGTTACCGGCACGGTAACAGTGACCGGCACGGGCTCCACATGGGCGAACACCGGCAATATTTATTTGGGCAATGGTGGGTTAACCACCACGAGCACGCTCAACATCGGCAATTACGACCTGTCCGCTCCCGACACGGCCGGCACGGTTACGGCGCTCAGACTTACGGCCAGCTCCGGCTCCGGCACGGTGAACTTCAACCAGACCGACGCCACCACCTTCGCCACGCCCATCGAAGGCAACATCGCCGTGAATCAGCGCGGCACGGGCACCACCACGCTATCAGGCACGCACACCTACACGGGCGCGACGACGATATCCGGCGGCACGCTGGCGGTGAACGGCTCACTCACCAACTCGGCGGTCACGGTAGCGAGTGGCGGCTCCCTGGGTGGCTCGGGCAGCATCGCCGGCGCGGTGACGGTGAATTCCGGCGGCACGCTCGCTCCCGGCAACAGCCCGGGCCTGCTCAGCGTCGGCAGCCTGACGCTGGATGCCGGCTCGACGACCACGATGGAAATCGACGGCACCGCGCGCGGCACCCAGTACGACGCCATCGACGTCACCGGCACGGCGACGCTGGGCGGCACGCTGAACCTGGTGTTCGGCTATACGCCGACCGTGGGCGACAGCTACGCCCTGATTGATGCCGCAGCGATTAACGGCGACTTCTCCACCATCGACACCAGCGGCCTGGGCGCGGCGCTGAAGGTCGTGCCCACGATCACCAACGATTACGTGATGACGGTGGATTTGGCGCAGGAGAGTTTCGTCACGGCGGCGGGCGGTACCGGTGCCTTGACCAGCAATCAGTCCAGCGTCGCCACCAATCTCGACACCTTCTCCACCAGCGGCCAGGCGACAGATCTGATCGCCGCCTTGAACACCTTGCCCGCCGGTGCCTTGCCGTCGGCCTACGACCAGATTTCCGGCGCATCCCACACATTCGCGCCCACTTTGGCTGGCAACGCTGTGCGGCAGTTCAGCCACGTGCTCGGTCAGCGTAGCGGCGGCATCCAGGCCGGGGGTGGGGCATCCACCGCGTCCAATGCGCTGACGGGTGTGAAGCTCGCCTACGCCGGTGACAACCTGGCCAGCCTCGTGGCGGGCGAGAAGGTCGCCCGGGACGGCTTCTGGGTACGGGCGCTCGCCGCCGACGGGCGGATCAATAGCGACGGCAATGCAGCCGGAGCGGATACCTCTGGCACCGGCCTGGCCTTGGGTGCCGACCGGTGGATCGATGCAAACCGGCTCGCCGGCGTCGCCTTGGCCTATGGCACAAGCCGGGCGGACTCGGGCGGCGGCAAGCTCGACGTGGAGAGTTTCCAGTTGGCCGCTTATGGCCGCTGGCAGGACGAGGCGTATTACCTCGATGGTTCGCTGGGATACGGCCGTCATCGCACGGAGAGCCGGCGCGACATCGCCTTCCTGAACCAGCAGGCGCGGGCGGATTACGACACCGACAGCCTGAGCCTGAATCTGGAAGCAGGCCGGCCCATCGTACGCGGCCCGGCGACGCTGACGCCGTACGTGGGGGTCGAAGGCACGATGCTGCGCCGGGAAGGCTTCACGGAAACCGGCAGCGCGGCGAATCTGTCGGTGGCGGGTGATACGCAGACCGGTTGGCGTTCGCGCCTGGGGGCGCGCTACCAGTGGAGCGGTACGCGCTTCCAGCCGACGCTGGATCTGGCCTGGGTGCATGCGTTCGGCGATGCCGCAACACAGGTTGATGCGCGTTTCGCCGCTGCGCCGACAGCCTCGGCATTCCGTGTTGCGGGGCCAGAACTCGACCGCGACCGCCTGGCGCTGGGCCTGGGCCTGACGGCCTGGACCGGGAAGCATGCCCGCCTCGATCTGAACTACAACGGCGAGTTCGCCAGCTCCGACCGCGACCAGCATGTCGCGGCAACGTTCCGGTGGGTGTGGTGATTGTCGGCGTTGGCGCGCTTGGCACCGTGATTTGCTTGCGAACGATCAGCGAACGGTCGACCCGTAGGCTCGGCAAGCTCAGTGGAGCCGCCAGACAGCAAACAAGGAGCGCTCAGGGAATGTGTTTGGCGAGGGGGAGGTCTAACCGCCCGCCGTCATACAGAAGATTGAGACTGCATCAGACAGGTCAGCTGACGCCATGGCGGATCTCAAGATCCTGACGTTAACGGGAAGCGCACTGGAGCCTTGGCTGGAGCAGGTGGCGGAGCTGCGCATCCGGATGTACGCACCAGTGGTCAGGTATTCAACCACCGCGACTGGGACAGCCGGTTCCGCTTTGACTAGCGGGTGATCTGTTCCTGCTCGTTCGCCGGACATTCAGAGGGAAATATCCGGGGGATTGGTTGCAGATTTGCGAATTCGAACATTAAGGTGGTGAATATGGTGGAAGCCAATGTTCCCGGAAAACCACTGCATAACCCGATTCATCCGCATGAAACTTGAAGACTCCATGGCCCCCCGGTAATAGGTCCAGGATTCGGGCGAAGCAATCTGCATGCGCCTGAAGCTGTGTTGGGCAAAAAATAGATAGCACCCCATAGCGCAGGCGAGGGTCATGGGTAGCAGGATGACAAAGAACACCAGGCTGAACCCGCCCAGCATCCACATCACGGCGATCAACGCGGAATGACTGACCAGTGGTGTCAGGGAATCAAGGTGTTTGCGGGGCTTCTTCAGCAAGGGTATGAGCGTAATATTCAGTCCGAAAACAATCGGATAGCTGAACAGCACCACCAGTGGGTTGCGCTGGGCGCGATAGGTAAAGCGTTGCCACCGCGTTGAGTTTCGCCACATACGGGCGGTTATCAACGGAAAAGCCCCCACACTGGCCTCCGAAATCTTGCCTACATGGCCGTGGTGATAATTGTGGCTGGCGTTCCAGGAGCGTGGAGGTGTCAACATCAGAGCGCCGAAGGTATGGAAAAGCCAGTAGGCAACCCGCGATTTTTTGAGGATCGCCCCGTGCATGTAATCGTGAAAGGTGATGAAGGCGCGCACCATCAACAGTGCGCCCAGTACCGAAAACACAAGCCGGAGCGGCCACCAAGGAAGCGCTCCAGCGGCCATCAGCGCCGCGATCATTAATCCGAAGGTAGGCCCGACGTACCACCAACTCTGCGCATAAGATTTTTCAACGTAAGGTTTGGTGGCTTGAAGCAGTTCCCGGCCTACCCGGATATTAACACTGTGTTCGGGCAAACTGCTGTTCGTTTTCAGGACATCATCCTGAGACATCACGTGCTCCTCCCTCACCTAAAACTAGATCTTGAGAGAGTAAATTTCCAGCGTCCCGGATCACTGACAGATCACCACATTCCAACGGCTTCAGCCCGGCTCGGCCACCCGCACGCAGTTGCGCTGATCTGACTTCGCCTGGTACATGGCTGTGTCTGCGGCCTTGAACAGTTGCGCTGAGTCCGGGTATTCCTGATCGAAAATGGCAGATACCCCAACACTCACCGTCACCCGACCGCAAGGAACGTATTCGTTGCGTATATTCAGGGCCTCCACGGCCTGACGGATGTGTTCCGCCATCACCTGTGCATCCACTAACCGAGTGTCGATGGCAATGTTGACCAGCTCTTCGCCGCCGTAGCGTGCTGAGATGTCGCCATGGCGACGGGCAGTCTCCTTCAGGACGTTGGCTACCGCCTTCAGACAGTCATCCCCCGACTGGTGGCCGTAGTGATCGTTGTAGCTCTTGAAGTAGTCAATATCGACCAGGATCAGCGCGAAGGGCTGCCTGTTGCGCTGATAGCGTGCCCACTCGCTCATCAGCGCCTCGTCAAAGCGACGGCGGTTGGCCAGACCGGTCAGCCCGTCGGTGTCGGAGAGCGCCTGGAGTTTTCGATTGGCCTGCAGCAGCTTCCCCTCCATCTCCTTGAGACGGGTGATATCGATGATATAGCCAATCCAGATATCCACGCCGTTATATTGCTCGGGTGTCGGTTTGGATGAGAGTTGCAGCCAGTGCTCCTGACCATTGGGGTGAAAAAAACGCACTTCTGATACGAATAATTCCCGGGCCTCGTTCGCGCGAACGTTCTCAGTCAGGATCTGCTGTAGATCGTTCGGGTGCACCATCTCCCAGAAGCGCTTCACGTCCTCCACGAAGTATTCCGGCGGCCAGCCGAGGATCTCTTTCGATGATGGGCTCAGGTAGAGCAGTTCTGCCCTGCTATCCGGATAAAGCACGTACTCGTACAGCACTGCCGGCAGAATACCCAGAAAGGCGCTCAGTTCATGTTTGGATGCCATAGCAACTGAGTCTGATAGTAATCAACAATTTTGACATTTTTGCACCGGCCTTGGCGTCCTGCTTGATTTGGCTGGTTTAATGTACCCTATAGCCGATAACGATAGATCGGTGATTTGTAGAAATCACTAATCAGCATAGCCGTTTCTGGCTGGCGAGACGGTAAAGCAAAGTAGTTGCTGATTAAAAACACGTTGGAGATGTTATCGGCTGCCAGCTTCCCGGCAACGTCACGCATACCATCAGTATGCAAAAAACACACAAGCACATCAGCGACAGACAGATCCGCCAATAAAAAATTCTTCTTGTGGATTTCGAGGTTGTCCAGCCCGAGTGCCTTCTTAAAAAGGACC
>ENA-ORCU01000599-ORCU01000599.1-marine-metagenome-genome-assembly--contig:-NODE-599-length-12785-cov-2.089707_pt1 | contig 12785 bp, 7 predicted proteins | sample MGYA00248631_ERZ508512 | MGnify/ENA primary metagenome ERZ508512 (study PRJEB26183, sample SAMN06268844) | marine metagenome | isolation source: Tt an P1 anaerobic enrichment on pine from sediment taken...
ATGAGCGCTACGGCCTTTCGCGCCGCAGGTCCCGGCGCACCCCTGGCGATGCCGATGTCCGGCGTTGCCGCAGCCGCCGGCAGCGCTGGAACGGTGAGTCCGCCGGCCACGAGCATGGCGCCCCGAACCTGCCGCCGAATGAATTCCCTTCGGTTGATCTGCTCCATAAAGAGCTTGCGGAAAAACTGATCTGCATTCATATGATGATCCTCCGGCAGCCCTGCGCCGGGTAGACTTCCCCACAGATGGGAGATGCACCCATAGCGCGCCGCCCCCCGGGGCCCACCGTGCTGGGCCTGCTTTTGGTATAAGCGAGGCCGCAACAACCGTATGCTCAGGGTTGTTTGATTTTACTGAAAAATTTTGACATGCCTTGCAATTCCAATTAAATTAAGCACGCGAAGCTCCCGAGACAACCAGGCGCTGCCGCCGTCTTCGGCGCCGCGTGTCCGACCCCGAAACCCACCCGGAAACCCACATGGAGGAATGGATGGCACTGCAATTCGAGCCGATATCATTGGAACAGCAAGATCTCTATCGCGAACGCCTGAAACAGTCAAACTGGGAGGCCTCCGACTACAGCTTCGTCAATCTGTGGGGCTGGCGCAAGGCATACGGTCTGGAGTGGGCGTGGGACGATGACCTGGTCTGGATTCGGCAGGCGGCACCAAAGGCAGCGCTCTGGGCGCCCGTCGGTCCGTGGGATCAGATCGACTGGCCCGGGCGCATCGCCCGTCACTTTACCGGCAGCACCATCTTCATCCGCGTGCCTGAACCGCTTATCTACTGCTGGCGTGCAGCGATGGGGGGACGTGTGGCCGCCACGGCGGTAGAAGACCAGTGGGACTATCTCTATTCGGTTCCGGACCTGGTCGAACTCAAAGGCAACCGGTTCCACAAGAAAAAGAACCTCCTGAACCAGTTTCGGAAAAAATATGACTTTGCCTATCTGCCCCTGACCCCGGATATGGTCGAGGGCCGCGACGACCTCAACGGTATGGTCGGTCAGAAACTCACCGTGATCGCCTGGCTCTGGGCGCGCACGGTCAAGAGTCCCAACCCGGCTTTCAGCCATGTGGACGTACCCTTGGTTAAATCCTTCGTTCTTTCCAGAAAGAAGAACAGGGAGGCCTGGATCAAGCCAGTGGTGGAAGGCGATAGTTATCGTTTCGAGATCCTCCTTGGAAAGCCGCCCAAAGAAGCCCAAAACGGCACCAAACTGTCATGGGGAGCCAATTTCCGTTGCATTTTGTCGGATACGCCAATCGAGCCCAAATACATCAAGGCCGAAGGAGTAGCTGGCCGCATGGGGCAGCGGCTCATGGCGGTGGTTACCCAAGGACGGAGAGGGCGTATCTATCTACCACCCAGTGATGAGATGGAGGTTGTGGCGGCGTCTGCCCAACCGAACTGGTTGCCAAAGGGGGCCGTCCCAAAAAAATTAACCGGTGGCACCTGCTATGGTTATGGCTTGGATGAATGGGGCAAACTGTTCACCCAACGCCAATTGGTGGGGCTGACCACCTTTTCCGATCTGGTGCTGGAAATACGGGAAGAAGCCATCGCTCAGGCAAAGGCTGTTGGCATGGTGGATGACGGGACTTTATTTGATCAAGGTGGCACCGGAGCTACTGCCTATGGAGACGCAATTGCGGTTTATTTAGCTTTTGCAGTCAATAGAAGCGTGGATCGAGGATCAACCATTTGTTCTTGGGATTCTAGTCCAAAAATGGAAGCTCTTCGAAATACTTTTAGCCGACAAGCGATCCAGATGACATGGGATTTTGCAGAAGGTAATCCATTCTCGGATTCAAGTGGTAATATAGTCAAAAACATAGATTGGGTTACAAAATCAGTGGCCGCTTTCATTGGGAAAACGAATTGCGCGTGCTTGCAAGCAACCGCATCAAAGCAACAAATGTCATCAGGGAAAATTATTTCAACAGATCCACCCTATTATGACAATGTCGGGTATGCGGATCTTTCCGATTTTTTCTATGTTTGGTTGAGGCGATCCCTGAAACCATTATTCCTGGACATTTTTGCGACAATGGCAGTTCCGAAGACAGAAGAATTGGTTGCAAGCCCTTATCGCCACGGAGGCAAGAAACAGGCTGAAACTTTTTTTCTGGAAGGGATGACCGGGGTCATTCAAAATTTGGCTGCCCAAGCCAATGAGGCCTTTCCGGTTACCATATACTACGCCTTTAAACAGGATACCAATACAGCCTCGACCGGTTGGGAGACATTTCTCGAAGCAGTTATCCAATCCGGATTTGCAATCACCGGAACCTGGCCCATGAGAACCGAACTGGGCAACCGCATGATCGGAATGGGGACCAATGCCCTGGCATCCTCAATTGTCCTTGTTTGCCGCAAGCGACCTGCCGATGCTTCCACAGTTTCCCGTCGTAACTTCCAACGAGAACTTAAAATCGCTCTGCCGGAAGCTCTGGAAGCAATGATCGGCGGCCGAGATGGCGCTTCGCCCATTGCCCCGGTTGATTTGGCCCAGGCTGCCATCGGACCGGGCATGGCGGTCTTCAGCAAGTATGCGGCTGTGCTGGAGGCCGACGGTTCGCCCATGGGTGTGCATGCCGCCCTGGTCCAGATCAATCGGGAAATAGACGATTACTTCAATGCCGCCGAGGGCGATCTGGATGCGGACAGCCGCTTCTGTATCGATTGGTTCCAGGAATACGGGTTCAAAGCGGCCGAATTCGGCCGTGCGGATGTGCTGGCCCGGGCCAAAGGTACCAGCGTAGATGCCGTGGCCGCGGCCGGTGGGGTGCCTGTGCTGGCCGACGACTGGCACATCGATTTATGCCTGGGCGGCGCCCAGAAATGCCTCTCGGCACCGCCGGACACCTGCTTTTTATCGGTGAGCGCCAAAGCCTGGGAAATTATCGAAGCGGTAAACTATGTGGGGTACGACGCCCTCAAGCCCTTTCATCGGGCGGTGAAAAACCGGTTTTTCCCCTACACGCCGAACTGGCAGGGGGTAGCGGCCCTGCATGCGGCCGCCGAACTGCTTTTGGACGAAGGACTGGAAAACAGCTACAACCGTCATGATGTCGTTGCCCGGATGTGCCGCCGGAGACTGATCGAGATGGGCCTCCAACTCTTCCCGGCGGCCGACGCCATCCCCTCTCCAACGGTGACCGCCGCCAGCATTCCCGAAGGATTCACATGGGAGACCTGGGACCGAAGACTCCGGCAGTCGGGGCTGGTGGTGGCCGGCAGCTACGGGCCGCTGGCCGAAAAAGTGTTTCGCCTGGGGCACATGGGCACCCAGGCAGATATGGATTGGATGGAAAAAGCCTTGAATGTTATTGCCGAGGCCCTCTGACACCGACCATCTTTGGATGGGCTCGTCCATACTGCCCATGCAGCACCCTCGCAGAGAACAGAAACAATGATAAAAGCATCTGACCTGACCCCTCGCCAGAAAAAAATCGCCGCCATCGTTGCCGGAATCGTGTTGTTGTACATTCTATTCGGTTTTATCGGGGCGCCATTTATTGTACGCAGCGTCTTGGAAAACAAAGTGGCCGATGCCATCGATCGCCAGGTTACGGTGGAAAGCGTGCGGGTCAACCCCCTTACCCTGTCGCTGACATTGAGAAATCTATCCGTGCGGGAGCAAGACGGCGCGCCCTTTGTAAAATCGGATGAGGTATATGCCAATCTGCAGACGTCGTCCCTTTTCAAATGGGCGCTGGTGCTCAAATCCGTGCGGCTGGTCAAACCGGATATCCATCTGGTTCGCAGCGGGGAAACGACCTTCAATTTTTCGGATATCGGCGGCGGTACGACGCCGGAGAAAAGCCCGGCGGAAGATTCGGCCGATTCAGGCGGTTTTGCCCTGGCAATCTATGGCACGGCCATCAGCGGCGGAACACTATCCGTGGACGACCGGGTGGTCGGCGTTTCCCATCGCATTGAAAATTTCAATGTGAACGTTTCCGATTTCTCCTCCCGTCCGGCCGATACGGATGTCTATACACTTTTCGATCTGGCGGCCCGGATCAATGGGGCTTCTTTTGCCCTGGAGGGAAAAACCCGTCCCTTCGACCATAGACGGGAAACCCACGCGGAAATCAACATTGAAGACCTGGTCGCGCCCCATTATCTGCCCTACGTGCCGCTGTCCGAGAACCTGAAGCTCCAGTCTCTCGTCGTGGATACCGACTCGGAGATCGAATTCAGAATGCAGGAAAACAGCCGCCCGGAGCTGGTCGTGGCCGGAGTTACCACGTTAAACGAAACGCGCCTGGCGGATGGAAGCGGCGAGCCGTTTGTCAACCATCAAAAAATCACGCTCGATCTGCTGCCATCCCGGGTGCTCACCGGACAGCTGCGCCTGGCTGAACTGGACATGTCGGCACCGGAAGTTTTCCTCAAACGGCTGCCGTCCGGCGAGCTGTATTTTCCCTTTCTGGCCGCCAAGGCCCATGACGCAGCCGCAACCCGGGCCGCCGAAGACCCCACCGGCGAATTTCGACCGATGGTGACCATCGACCGCATCAACCTGAAAAAGGGCATTGTGCATGTCAGCGACCTGTCCAACAATGAGCCTTTTGCCACCACCATCACCGACCTGAGAGTGGAGGTGGACAATTTCGGCCTTAACAGCGACCGCACCGCCCGATACCGCCTGTCCCTGGAAACCGAGGCCGCGGAAACCGTTTCCTTTTCAGGCATTGCCACGCTGTCGCCGCTGCAGGCATCGGGAGAATTGGCGGTCGAAGACATCCAGGCGTCCCGGTATCTGCCCTATTACCAGGACCTTTTCGCGTTCAAAACCGCTACGGGAACCGTCTCCTTGGGCGGCAGCTACCGGGTCCGGCAGAAGGAAGATACGCTGGACGTGTCCCTGGCCGGCGTTCATTTCGATGTCGATTCGCTCAAGGTGGTGGATGCGGACGATGATGATCCTTTGCTGGCCCTTAAGCGGCTGGAGGTAGCCGACACGACGGCAGACTTGCAACAACGCGAGATCACGGTGGGCCGTCTGGTGCTTGCCGATGCCGACCTTTCCGTCCTGCGCGAAAAGGACGGCAGCCTGAACCTTGTGAAGGCCTTTGTTCCCCGGGAAACGGCAGCTTCCGTCACTGCGACCAAGGCAACGGCAAAAGCGGAATCCCAGGATGCGCCTGAACCAACGCCGGCGCCTTTTGTGGTCAACCTCAAGGCTGTTGATGTTTCCGGTGTAGGGGTTGCCGTGGAAGACCGAGTGACTGAAACGCCGTTCAAGGTGCGGCTGGATGAAATCTCCCTGTCGGCGAAGGATCTTTCCACCGCGCCCGACACGACCGGTAAGACCGATTTGCGCCTGCGGTGGGAACAGGCTGGGCAGATACAGGCCACTGGCGACGTGACCCTCAACCCGCTGGCCCTGGATATGGCTGTCAGGGTTCAAAAGATGGATGTACGCCCACTGCAGCCTTATCTTTCCGAACAGGTCGGGCTCATCATCACAGAGGGTTTTTTTTCGACCTCCGGCCAAATGAAGCTTTCGTCCCGAGCCGATGCCGACCCATCGTTAATCTATGCGGGCCGGGCCGGGCTCAACCGGTTCGCTTCCATCGACCGTAAAAACGCCGACGATTTTCTTAAATGGGACGCCCTTACGTTCGACAATCTCGAGGTGGGCGTCAACCCCACCCGGCTCTCCATCGACCAGATCTCCCTGGCTGATTTTTTCGCACGCGTGGTCGTGGCTTCGGATGGCAGTGTCAACCTGGCGACCATGCTTGCCGGCCCGGATGGGGCGCCGGAGTCCTCCGGTGGCACGACCGACAGCCCGGCACCGGAAGCTGCAGATACCGAAAAACCGCCCATCCGCATCAGTCGGGTTTTGTTGAGCGGCGGGGATGTGGATTTTTCCGATCATTTCATCAAACCCAATTTCAGGGCCAAATTTCACGATCTGGCCGGAAACGTCTCCGGGCTGGAATCCATCGCCGAGAAACGGGCCGATGTGCTGCTGGAGGGCATGTGGTCCAACCACGCCCCGGTCAAGATCACCGGCCAGATCAACCCCCTGATCGATGATCCCTTTGTGGATCTGAACCTGAACATTTCCGATATCGAGCTGAGCCCCTTTTCGCCCTACTCCGGAAAATACCTGGGCTATGTCCTGGAGAAGGGCAAGCTGACCTTCAACGTGGCCTATCTCATGGAAAACCAACGGCTTGAAGGCAAGAACAGCATCTATATCGACCAGCTCACCCTCGGGGACACGGTGGACAGTCCGGAGGCGGTAAGCCTGCCCATCAAGCTGGCCGTGGCCCTGCTCAAAGACCGCGAGGGCAACATCGAACTGGATCTGCCGGTCAGCGGCGACCTGGATGATCCCGAGTTCAAAATCGGCAAGGTGATCCTGACCGTTTTGAAAAATCTCATCGTCAAGCTGGTTACTTCGCCCTTTGCTGCCCTGGGCTCCCTGGCCGGGGGCGGTGAGGAGTTGAGCTATCTGGAATTCGATGCCGGCAAGGCAGAAATCGGTCAGGAAAATGGCGAAAAATTGAGCAGGCTGGCGAAAATCCTCTTCGAAAGGCCGGCGCTGAAACTCGATATTCAGGGTTCCCTTGAACCCGAGGCGGACCGCGAGGCCTTGCGCCTCCAATCACTGGAAAACCGACTCAAGGCCGAAAAGTTGGATCAAATGATCAAGGCGGGTGAAAGCGCCGTGCCGTTGGAAGAGATTGACCTGAGCGTTGAGGAGCGACCGGATCTTCTGGAAGCGGTGTTCACCGCCTCCGCCCTCCCTGCGCCCGTAGACGACAGCGGCAAGCCGGTCGAGCTGACCCCTCAGATTATTGAATCGCTGCTGATCGAGAACACCGAAGTTACCCCGGACCGGTACCGCGAACTGGCCAACCAACGGGCCTTCAACGCCAAAAACTACCTGCTGGAAACGGGGCAGGTGGAGCGGGATCGGATGTTCATCGTGGAACCCAAAAAAAGGGCTGCGGAAGATCGGCAGGAAGAGCCGGAAGCCGGGCGGGTGATCTTCAGCCTTAAATAGCGCGCAGTGGAAAACCGGTCCGTCCGACGATACCACGTTCCGGGTTTGGCTTCTTTTTTCCGTTCGGGATGGCGTTTAGTCCGTTGCCGGCGATACGCTCTTTTTGCGATCCAGGTGATACAGGGTCGCCCCCACCGGTGCAAAACTGAGAAAAAGCAGGTTCAGCACGGGTACGAGAAACGGCAGGCCGAAACCCAGGTGGAACAAAAGGGTTTTACCCAGCGACTTGAAGCGTCGGCCGAAGGGAACCAGGTTTCGGGCGGGGATGAGGTCGGTGTTGTCCCAGGCCAGGAAAATAACGGCCGTCAGCGGGCCGATGAAGGTCAAAACCGGCCCCAGGGGAGTGAACCAGCCCAACACCATGATCAGCAGGGTCAGCACAACCGGTATGATATTGCGGGGAACCTCCTGGCGGATCAGAAACCCCATCTGGGTCAAAAGGGTCGCATCGGGCGCCGCCGCAGCCTGGCCGGTGACCAGTCGTTCGGTGATGCGGGACATCCAATCCATGATCAGCACAGCAAAAAGCACCTGGGCCAGCAGATAGGCCGCCACCGCCGACACCCCCATGAGCAGCAGGGTCAGCAGCCAAGAGGCCAGGTACCAGATCCAGACGATCCACGGGCTTTCGGGCTGCTGCCACAACAGGGCCAGAATGTCCGCATGCTTGGCCAGAACCACGCCGGAAAGCCCGATCGTCAAAACGGCCACGACGACGAAACGCAAAAGCCCCAGCAGCAGAAGCCGTGGGGTTCGGACCCCCATCCACAACCCCTTCAGATTATACTTGATGCCGGAAAAAAAATTCATAGGATCAACCCTGTTGAAATGCCACCACCTCGGAGGCATGGGTTAAATAGACCGCTTCTTTGAGTTCCGGCAGCATCTCCCTCAACACCTTGAGTGTGACCGGATGCGGGTGGGCAATGCCGATGGCATATCCCTGCTTGCGGGCACGCTTGATCAAAAGCTTGAGCTGCTTTCTCACGAATTTTTCGGTCTGGATGTGATCGATGAACACATCTCTTTCGGCAAAAGGCAGGTGCAGCAGTTCGGCCGATGGCCGGCACAGGGTCTCTGCCGTCGTGCGGCTGTCCACAAAAAAGAGCTGGCGCTTTTTCAAAATGGTGAAGATCTGGCGCATCTGGGCGGCTGAGGCCGTCAGCTTGGAGCCCATATGGTTGTTCACCCCTTTCACGCCGGGAATACGGGCCAGGTTCTCATTGAGCTGGGCGATCAGTTCGTCGGGCGTCATGGAGGTCAGAAGCGCACCGGGTCCGGGATTGACGTCGGGGTAGTTGCCCGGCTCCATGGGCTGGTGCAGCATGATTTCGACGTCCTTTTTCAAGGACTTGTCGATGATGCTGTGATTGAAGGTTCCCATGGGAAGGACGGAGAACGTCAGGGGCACATCCAGGTCCAGAAAGCCGTCGGCCATTTTGCGGTCATAGCCGATATCGTCGATAATGATGGCCACGGGAATCCCGTTGGTCACCGGCTTGATCCGTTGAATGGGCGGTGGAGGAGGAACCGTTTCCCGGTGAAAGGCTTCGTAATCCGGGACGCTGTGGTGCACCGGCCCGGCTTTGGGCTCACGGATGGGAATCGGCTTGGGTCCCGGCGCCACACTCGGCGCCGGCCGCATGAGCAAACGGTTGGCCAGCAGACCGGCCGCGATCACCAGGCAAACCAGCAGGGTCAGCCCGGCGATGATTTTCATGAACTGAAGTTTGGGACTGAAAGCGGCCTTTCTCTTTTTTTTCGGAGCCCGGGCTTTGGGCTTGGGGCGGCGCTTTTTAGCCATCGCTCAGTTTCTTGAAAATATCGTAACTGATCAAAATGTCCAGCGAACGCAGGACCTGATTGTCGCTGAGAAGTGCGTCCCTATCCAGGGGGCTGTGCTTGGCGCTGAACCGTTTCAGGCTGGGGGGATCCAGCACCGATTCTTCATCGGACTTGTCCGGTTCGGTTTCCGATTCTTCCGGTTCCGCGTCGGGTTCGGCATCCAGGTGATTTTTCAGGTCTTTCTCCTTGAGCATACGACGTTCGGTGGTGTCGGTATCGGCCAGAATGCGATGTTCGACCACCACGTCCGGCTCCACCCCCTTGGCCTGAATGGAGCGCCCCGACGGCGTATAGTAGCGCGCGATGGTGAATTTAAGGCCGTAGCCGTCTCTCAGGGTCTCCACGGTCTGGACGGAACCTTTGCCGAAAGAGGTCGTTCCCAGGATCAGGGCGCGCTTCTGATCCTGCAGGGCGCCGGCCACGATCTCGGAAGCACTGGCGCTTCCACCGTTGATCAGCACGACAATGGGATAGTCCCGCTTGACTTCGTCCGAGTGGGCCTTGAACACTTTGGTATTGCGGCCGTCACGCCCCTTGATGCTGAGGATTTCACCCTCTTCCAAAAAGAGATCGGACACCTCGATGGCCTGGTTGAGAATGCCTCCGGGGTTGTCGCGAAGGTCCAGCACCAGCCCCTTCATGGGCACATCGGCGCTTTCCAGGGCCTCGAGGGCTTCAATCAGGTCGTCGGTTGTGTTTTCCCTGAAATTGGTGATCCAGACATACCCGTACCCCGGTTTGAGCAGCTCCGCCTTGACGCTGTATATGGGAATCACATCGCGCACCAGGGAAAACTCCAGAGGCTCGGACGCGCCCTGCCTCAGGATAGTGATGTCCACCGTCGTCCCTTTGGGACCGCGCATGCGCTTGACTGCATCGCGCAGATCCTCCGTGGGCGTACCGTCCACCTTGACGATTTTGTCCCCGGCCTTGATCCCCGCCCGGTAGGCAGGCGTTCCTTCAATGGGGGAAATTACCGTCACCAGGTTGTTGCGCATGGTCACATGGATGCCGATGCCGGTAAACTCTCCATGGGTGTCGATCTGAAGCTCTTTCAGCGCATCGGGAGGCAGCAGGGAAGAGTGGGGATCCAGACTGTGGACCATCCCCTGGATGGCCGCTTCGATCATTTTCTGGGTGTCCACCTCGTCCACGTAATTTTTCTGGACGAGTTCGATCACATCGGAAAAGAGTTTCAGCCCCTTGTAAGTCTCTTCATTGTTGGCGGACAGATCCCGGTAAAATCCATGGCCCAGCACCAACGCTGCCGTCACGAGCACCATGGCCACCCACAGTTTCAGGTGGCGGGTTTTTCTGGTTGTCATATAGCGTCCCTCTAACCTTTCTTGATCCATCCCAATGGATTCATCGGTTTTCCATGGTGGCGAACCTCAAAATGCAAACCGGCACCGGTAAAAGAGCCGGTGTCGCCTACAGTGGCGATTACCTCTCCTGCTTCGACCGGATCTCCCTTGGACTTGAACTGTTCCTCCAGATGGGCGTAAACCGTGTAATAGTGGTCGCCATGATCGATGATAATCATGTTGCCGAAGCCTTTGAACCACGAAGAAAACAGCGTTTTTCCGCTGTACACGGCCCGGATAGGCTCACCCCTGTCCGCCTTGATATAAATACCGCTCTGAAATTGAGTCACATTGAAGCGGCGATCTTTATATCGACCGAAAAAAGAAATTATTTTACCTTTCACCGGCATCATAAGCAAGCCCTTAAGCGATTCAAAGGGTTTTTCCGCAACCACTACCGTTGCTGCCGCCGCTTCGGGAGAGGCGTTGGAAAAGGATTCCACCGTCCGGTCAAGGGCGCTTGCCGAGGCCTTGAGGGACTCGACAGCCGCCATCTGCAGGGATTTCTTGCTGCGAATCTCTTTCAGCAGCGCCTCCCGCCGCACCTGCTCGCTGTTCATGGTTTCGATGCGGGCACTCAGGTCTGCCGCGGTGGCCTGCTTGTCATTCTTCTGCACGACAAGCTTCTGCAGCAGAACCCGCATCTGTTCTTTGTCCCGGGCCAACGCGGCCAGAATCTTTTCGTCATGGGCCAGAATCTGCTCCAGGGAGCGTTTGTCGACAAAAAAATCGAACATGGAATCCGCCGACGCAAGGATATGAAACTTGCCCAGCCAACTGAGCTTGTACAGGGCGGCCAGCCGGGCGGCCACATAGGATTCGTTGGCCTCGGCATGCTTTTCGACCTTGCGGTATTCTTCTTCGAATTCCCGGATGCGCGTCTCGAAGGTCTCGAGTTCCTTGGAAAGCCGAGCCACTTTTTTCCGGGCGTGATTCAATGCCTTTTCGGTGTCGTCCAGCGCTTCGATCACGGCCTCTTCCTCTTTGGCAAAGGAGGCCACTTTCTGCCTGGACGCCGCCAGTTCCCGGCTGACACGCGAATCCGTCTTGCTATCCGCCGTTGAAGCGTCTTCATTTTCGGACGCCACGGCATCGGCGGGTTCAATGCGCAAATACCGCTGCCGGTTCATGATGAATCCAGTCTGGTCCTGGTATAAGATCCGCACCCATTCGCCTTCGTAGGAAAGCACGTAGACCCGGTCCCCTTTTTTCAGGGTGGCGATGGGCGGATTGTGGCGCCCAGGCCCGGAACGCATGTTGAGTTCCCGGACCAGAATGGTTCCCGGTTTGGGGTCGCCTGCAGCCATTGTCGACACCGTGGACAGACACAACATCACCGCCAGCAAAAGCGGCAGGGATGTCATCAAAAATCGCCCTGTCCCGATCCGATAGGCCATTATTGTTTAGTGAACTGTTTAAGGGAAAAAAAACTGCCCAGCAGCCCCGTCAGCATGCCGCAAGCGACGATGGCGACGCAGACGCCCGGGGAGAAAAATCGAATGGCTACCATTTCCGCAGCAAGGGTCTGTTCAAACTGGGAGCCGACGGCTGAAAAGGCGGCAAAGAGCACCCCGACGCCGATCAATCCTCCGGAAACGCCCTGGATGATCCCTTGCAGAAAAAAGGGAATCTTGATGAAACGGTCCGTGGCGCCCACCAGCCGCATGATGTGGATTTCTTCCCGTCGCGAATAGAGCACCAGGCGGATGGTATTGGCGGCAATAAATACCGTGGCCATGAAAAACAGGGACCCCATGCCGTAGCCGACCAGTTTGAACAGATTGAAAAAATTCGCGAACCGCTCGATCCACTGCTGGCCGTACTCCACACCCGAAACCGACGGCAGGCTTTCGATGCGCTGGGCCAGAAATTCGATCTTTTCGGGGGAGTTGGCTTCCGTGGCCATGGTGACCTCAAAGGCATCGGGCAGAGGATTTTCCCGCAGGTTGTCGAGCAGCGAGGCCTGGCGCTGCATGCGCGTTTTCATCAGGTTCAGGGCCTCGGCCTTGGAAACGAAGCGGATGGTCTGGATTCCGGCGATGGTCTGGAGACGGTAGCGGGTATCGAGGCGCTGGGCCTCCGTGGTTCCCGGCTCCAGGTAAACCATGATGCGCACCCCTTTTTTCCAGGCATTGAACAGTTCCTGGGCATTGAAAAAGAAGAGGCCGAATGAGCTGACAATCAGGACGGAAAGGGCAATGGTGATAATGGTCACCGCGTTGAGAAACCGGTTTTCCAGAATATCCTTGATCGCTCGCTGGGCGTAAAAGGTCATCGGAATATCGCTGCCCCCTCAGATGTCCAATGGATGGTCCAGCCGACCCTGCTGGAGGTGGAGAACACGGCCGGTGGCGCTTTCGATGAGGGCTTTGTCATGGGTGGCGACCACCACGGTAGCCCCCCGATTGTGAAACATATTGAGCAGTTGAAAAATAATGGCGGCCGAATCGTCATCCAGGCTGCCGGGGGGTTCGTCGGCCAGGATGATTTTAGGGTCTCCGATCACGGCGCGAGCCACGGCTACCCGCTGCTGTTCGCCGCCG